>Ga0070696_100000363_pt1 | contig 27710 bp, 24 predicted proteins | sample KBSK1253metaG_FD_65474 | JGI IMG/M metagenome (GOLD analysis project Ga0070696, IMG submission 65474) | Corn, switchgrass and miscanthus rhizosphere microbial communities from Kellogg Biological Station, Michigan, USA - KBS K1-25-3 metaG | ecosystem: Host-associated > Plants > Roots >... | reverse complement strand
CGGCAGTGACCGACGCAGCAGTCCCCCTGGATCTCGGGCCATCTCGCCCTCCTTCCAGGCGCCGGTCGTCTGCACGTGAACGTCGGATGGCGCCATCCACGTCCCGTCGCTGCAAACGACGGCCATATTGTATCAAGCAGCCTCGCCACCCCGGGGATTGTATCTGGGCAGTCGGCTGACCGGTTGGTGAACGAACCACCAACGGTCACGCTGGGGGCACGGACCCGGCGATCCAGATCACGCGGAAAATGCTCTCAAAGATGTCAGGTTCACAGAGCTGTCTGAGATCGCCACGAGGACGGGCGTGGAGCCACGGTGTTCAGACCCCAGAGGGGTCTGGCACCTCTACAACCGCAGCGGCGTCGCCCGCGGATCGCGGGGGCGCCAGCTGCGGCGCTCCACGTCGGTGATGAAGCGTTCCACCAGCAGGTTGAAGAGCTCCGGCTCCTCAAGGTTGATGGCGTGGCCGGAGCCGGGCAGCAGACCGAGCCGCGCGGTAGGCATCAGCCGCTTCATCCAGAGGTTCACGTCGAGGCACGGCTCGTCCTCGTCGCCGACCAGCAGCAGCACCGGTGCCTGGATGGCGGCCAGCTCCCCCTCCAGGTCATAGAGCGAGGTGCGGCCGGCCTGCACCGTTCGCAGCGTCTGGGCGGCGGCGGACGCGGGGTGCTCGGCCAGGTGGTCGACGAACGTGCGCCATGCGACCGGGTCCTTGTTCTGCAGCTGCACGCGCGTGGGACTGAGCCCGTACGATGCGGCATCGATGCGGCCCGTGCGCTCGAACTCTGCCGCTCTCGTCAGCGACTCCTCGATGAACTGCGTACGCGTCGCCTTGAGTGCGCCGGAGCCGGCACCGGCCGCCACGCAGGAGATGACCCGCTCGGGAAACCGTGCCGCCAGCATCAGCGCCGTATAGCCGCCCATGCTGAGCCCGACGACATGGGCCTTGGCGGCGCCCGTCGCATCGAGCACGGCGATGGCGTCGCGGTTGAAGAAGTCCTGCCCGTAGAGCGCCTGGCCGTCGGGCGCATCCGACATGGGATAGCCGCGCGCGGACCAGGCGATGCAGCGCCAGCCGCGCGCGAAGCGGCGCATCTGGTCCTCCCAGCTGCGCCAGTCGCCGCCGAACTCGTGGATGAACAGGATCGGCGTGCCGCTGCCGTTCTCCTCGTAGTAGATGCGCGCACCTTGCGCTTGGGCGTAGGGCATGGGACGCTCCTCCTGATGGCACCGGTCGTGCGGCGCGCCCTGACGGAGTGCGCCGCGCGGCGCCGAGCATAGCATGGGAGCCACCATGGCCGATCCATCGAGCGACGCCGCCAAGCCAGCGGCGGGGGCGGAGCCCGCAGCCTATCTCGACATGCCGGAGGAGCGGCGCGCGCTGGCCAAGGCGCACGCGGCGATGCTGGCCGACACCGCCGGCCGGGTGGCGCTGGAGTTGCCGTTGAGCGCAGATGTCGACGATTTCCGCCGCGTGCTCGCCGCCGCGGCACCGTCTGGGGCGAAGCCCGAGGAAAACCCCGAGAAAGGCCTATGACGGACCTCGCCGCTCTTTCCGCCCGCGCCCTCGCCGCGGCCATCCGAGATCGCAAGGTGTCGAGCCTGGAGGCGACCCAGGCAGCCATCCAGCGCCTCGCCGCCTGCCACGAGCTCACGCACTGCATCGTGTCACTGGAGGCCGCCCAGGCCCTTGACGCCGCGCGGGCCACAGATGCGGCGATCGCCGCCGGCCGGGCTCCCGGCCCCCTGGCCGGCGTGCCGATGGCGCACAAGGACATGTTCGACCGCACCGGCAGAATCGCGAGCTGGGGCGCCAACATCCGCGCCGACAGCCCCGCCGGGCGGGACGCCGCCGCCATCGCCGCGTTCAAGACCGCGGGCGCCCTTCAGATTGCGACCCTGCACCTGACCGAGTTCGCCTACGGCCCCACGGGCCACAATTACGTGCTGGGACACGCGAGGAACCCGTGGGATCCGGCGCGAATCACCGGCGGCTCCTCGGCGGGCACCGCGGCAGCGGTGGCCTATGGCGCGATCCCCATGGGGTTCGGCTCCGACACGGGCGGGTCGCTGCGCCTGCCGGCCGCCTGCTGCGGCGTTACCTCCATGAAGCCGACCTGGGGCCGCGTCAGCCGCGCCGGCGCCATGCCGCTCGCGCCCGCGCTCGACACCATCGGCCTGATCGCGCGCCATGTGGAGGATCTGGCTGTCGGCCTCGGTCTGCTGGCCGGCCCGGACCCGCGCGATCCGGCAGCGGCGCATGTGCCGGTGCCGGATTACGTGGCCCGCCTCGGCGATCCCGTTGCGGGCCTGCGGGTGGGCCTCGACGAGACGGTGGCCTCCCAAGCGCACCCCGACGTGCAGCGCATGGTGGACCGGGTGCTCGTCATCCTGGAAACGCTGGGGCTGAAGCGCGCGGCCTGCGCCTTCCCCGACTGGCAGACGCTCGACCATCTCGTCCAGCTGGTGCAGCTCCCCGATGCCGCCGCCGCACACGCCGCCTTGCTGCGCAAGCGGCCCCAGGACTACGGGCCGCAGGTGCGGGCGCGCCTGGAGGTGGGGCATTTCATCCCGGCGGTCGATCACCTGACCGCCCTGCGCGCCCGTGGCGCCTATGTGCAGCGGACGCTGGATCAGACCTTCAAGGACATCGACGTAGCGATCCTGCCGGTGCTGGCCGATCCGCTCCCCACCATCGCCGAGCTGGACGTGGGCGGTGGCCCCAGCGTGCAGGCGGCGATGGCGCGCGTGGTCAAGTTCACGCGCCCGGTAAACTACCTCGGGCTGCCCACCTTGACGCTCCCCGTTCCGCGCGACAGCGGCCTGCCGAACGGCATCCAGCTGGTCGGCCGCCCCTTCGCCGAGGCGCAGCTTCTCGCCATCGGCCAAGCCTACCAGCGCGAGGTGCCGCCGGAACTGGCGCAGCGGCTGGACACGTAGTGGGGTCTCACTCGGGGTCGACCGCTCACCTTCTGTCGCGGGCTCAGTAGCCCAACCACATCTCCAGCGGCCCCTTCGGCAGGGGGACCAGGAACCACTTCTCGAACATGAAGAACAGGGCGATCGGCACCAAGATCGAGACGCCGAGCGACTTGAGGATGGTCTCGCGCCCCACCACCAGCATGAAGCCCAGGATAAAGATTGCCGAGGCTACATAGATGCCGAGGCCAGGCACGTCCACGGGGCCAAGGGAGATGCCGCCGATGAGCGCGACGTAGACGAAGGATGGCACCAGCACCGCCAGCACCCGGCCGAACGGCCGCAGCGCCACGAACACCTCGCCAGAGCCGTGCCCCAGAAGACCCGTGACGAGGATCACGAGGCTGGAGGCGCTCAGGATCAGGGCGATCCAGAACGGGAAGTAGCCGGCCGCCGGGCCGATCCCCTCCTGCCACCCGGCACCCAGCCGCAGGCTGTCGTAGAGGACGATGCCGCTGCCGGCCAGCAGCAGCAGCGCGACGACGATCTCCATCGTCCGGTTCGAAACCAGCGACGGCCCGTCGTCGGCGTCGGTGTCCTTCTCGTGCATCGCAGTCAACCTTCTCTCGTTGTGCAGGAGGCTGGGCAGGGACGGGGCAGGCGGCATTGACAGGCGCTGCGGTCCCGGCGCCTGCGAGGCGCCGGGACACGCCGCTCGTCATTTGCCGGGCGCCAGGAAGCCCGCCTCCTTCATCAGCTCGTGGTGGCGCTGGTCGTTGGCGGCCACCCAGGTCTTGAACGCGTCGCCGGTCATGAAGGTCTGGTTGAAGGCGCCGTCCTGCATGAACCGCTTCCAGTCATCCGTGGCCATCACCTTCTTGAAGAGATCCACGTAGTAGGCCACCTGCTCGGGCTTCACACCGGGCGGCATGAAGATGCCGCGCAGCATCTGGTACTCGGTGTCGACCCCGCCTTCCTTGCAGGTCGGGATGTCAGACCAGGCCATCGTCGCGGTGACCTTGTCGGTGTAGATGCTGCGCTTGGCGTCGAAGATGCACAGCGGCTTCAGCGCACCGGCCTTCCACTGCGACACCGCCTCGATCGGGTTGTTGACCGACGAGTTGATGTGCTTGCCGACCAGCTGCACGGCCACCGCGCCGCCGCCCCCGAATGGGATGTAGGTGAACTTCTTGGGTGCGGTGAGCTTCTCCAGTGCCACTGTGATGATCTGGTCCTCTTGCTTGGACCCCGTGCCGCCCATCTTGAAGGACTTGTCCTCGCCGGCCTTCACCGCGGCGATGTAGTCCTTGGCGACATTGTACGGCGCGTCCGCGGGCACCCACAGCACGAACTGGTCGAGCGCCAGCATGGCGACGGGCGTCAGGTCCTTCCAGCTGAAGGGCACGCCGGTGGCGAGCGGGGTGGTGAAGAGGTTCGACAGGGTAATGATGATGGTGTGTGGGTCGCCTGCCGACTTCTTCACCTCCAAGAAGCCCTCCGCGCCGGCACCGCCGCCCTTGTTGAGGGTGACGATGGGCTGTTTGGAGAGGTTGTGCTTGGCCACCACGCCCTGGATGAAGCGCGCCATCTGATCGGCGCCGCCGCCGGTGCCGGCGGGGATGATGAACTGGATGGGACGGGTCGGCTCCCAGCTCTGGGCGGCGGCCGGCGACGCCTGCATCAGCTGCGGCGCGGCGAGGGCGCCGAGGCCGAGGGCGGCTGCGCCGAACCGAGTCAGGCGACTGCTGTTCTGTCGTGCCATTCCTTATTTCCTCCTTGGGTTTTGCTTCTGCCTTGGGTCTGCGTTTGCGAGCGGCCCCGTCACCGCTCGCGGTCCACAACCGCTGCCCCGGCGGGCGCCGGAACCGGTCGGGAGCTCGTCGTGCGCATCTTGTCTATCAGCCAGGTCGCGGCCGGCCAGAACAGCAGGATCGTGCCGAGCGTCATGATCGATCCTACCAGCCAGTTGGACCAGAAGATTGTGAGGCTGCCCTGCGATGACAGCATGGCTTGCCGGAACGATTCCTCGGCCTTGTCGCCCAGCACGATCGCCAGCACCAGCGGCGGCAGCGGGTAGCCGAGCTTGGTGAAGACGTAGCCGACGGCGCCGAACACCAGCATCATCCACACGTCGAACATGCTGTTGTGCACGGTATAGGCGCCGACGGCGCAGATCACCAGGATAACCGGCGCGATGATCGAGAACGGCACGCGCAGGATCGCGGCGAACAGCGGCACGCAGGTGAGCACCACGATCAGCCCGACGATGTTGCCGAGATACATGGACGCGATCAGGCCCCACACGAACTCCTTCTGCTCCACGAACAGCATCGGGCCGGGCTGCAGTCCCCAGATCAGCAGGCCGCCCAGCAGCACCGCGGCGGTGGGCGAGCCGGGGATGCCGAGCGTCAGCATCGGCAGCAGCGCGCTGGTGCCGGCGGCGTGCGCGGCCGTCTCCGGCGCCACCACGCCCTCGATCTCGCCCTTGCCAAAGTTGCCGCCCCGCTTGGAAAAACGCTTGGCCAGGCCGTAGCTCATGAACGAAGCCGGGGTGGCACCGCCCGGCGTGATGCCCATCCAGCAGCCGACGATGCAGCTGCGCAGCGACGTAGGCCAGTACTTGATGAGCTGTTTCCAGGTCTGCAGCACGGCATCGAGCCGGATCACCGCGTGGCTGCCCTGGAACTTGAGCCCGCTCTCCATCGAGGAGAGGATCTCGCCGATGCCGAACAGGCCGATGACGGCGATCAGGAAATCGAAGCCGACCAGCAGCTCGTCGTGCCCGAACGTCATGCGTAGCGTGCCGGTCATCTTGTCGAGGCCGACCGCGCCCAGCGCGAAGCCGAGGCACATGGCTGCCAGCACCTTGAACGGCGATCCTCGTCCCATGCCGACGAAGCTCGCGAAGGTTAAGAAGAACACGGAGAAGAACTCGGCCGGTCCGAATTGCAGCGCGAACTTGGCGATGATCGGAGCCAGGAAGGTGATGAGGATCACCGCCACCAGCGCGCCCACGAAGGAGGAGGTGAAGGCCGCCGTCAGCGCCTCGTCCGCCCGGCCCCTCTGGGCCATTGGGTGACCATCGAAGGTTGTGGCCACCGACCACGGCTCGCCTGGGATGTTGAAGAGGATCGAGGTGATGGCTCCCCCGAACAAGGCTCCCCAGTAGATGCAGGAGAGCATGATAATGGCCGAGGTGGGGGGCATGCCGAACGTGAGGGGTAGCAGGATCGCCACGCCGTTGGCGCCGCCAAGCCCCGGCAAGACGCCGATAATGACCCCCAGCAGGATGCCCACCAGCATGAGCGCCAAGTTATAGAAGGAGAGGGCGACCTTGAAGCCGCCGATGAGCGAGCTGATCTCGTCCACGAGTGTGCCTTCCCGTCGTTTCCCCAACGCATCGCGAGCCGGCGCCGGTTTGCAGTTGGGATGCTACCCCAATATTATTCCCAGCGTCTGGTATACATTGTGCCAAGTGGCAGCCGAACGCAATATCGCATTTCTCGGTCCGGCTACCTTCCGTATACGCGGCGTGACACTTGCGCCATCTTGGAAAGCCCTCTGCCCTCAATAGGTTGCGGGCTTCCATCGATCAATCGTCGAAGGCACGTCGCGGTGGGGCGCCGCAGCTCCGATCCGGATGCCGGCTTGCCCTGGATCATGTTCTGGATGGGAACGACGGTGAAGGCCGAGCCCATGCCCGATCCCGCTGCGGTAATCCCGGCCGCAAGGCCGCGCTTGTCAGGGAACCACTTGGGGGCATGCCCAGGCAGGTGCCGTAGACGGCGCCGACGCCTGCAATGATCTGGGCCGCATAGTAGCCGGTCAGTCCGCCCAGCCTGCTGGCATACGCGTTCATGATCCAGCCGAGGCCGGCCAGGATGCCGCCTGCGAGAACCACGACCTTCGGGCCCCACTGGTCGACGAACCAGCCCTCGATCGGCACCAGCCAGCTCTCGGACAGCACAAACAGCGTGAAGGCGATCTGGATCTCGGACCGGTCCCAGTGGAAGGCCTTCTGGATGTCAGGAACGAAGAACGTTCGTCCGTACTGCAGGTTGGCAATCATCACCATGCAGATCAGACCGATACAGATATGCAGCCATCGGAACCCACCCCTTCCCATAGCGCCTCACCCTGATGCGATCCCGTCGAGGCTCTGTCGCGGGGCCTTGATTGCTGCTTTGACCCTGGGTTTGCGTCCAAGGCGTCCAGAGGTATTATGTATACCAGTGCTGGTATTCATTATACCAGAAGCTCGGCCGTGCCAAGGGCGAACCTGCTCCTGCAACTCGTGATCTCCTCGCCTCGTCACGCGAGATAGCTCTGGCAAAGCACCCGCAGCCAAGTGGATGCTCGCGAGTTTGTTAACGGTGCTGGCCCAGGTGGGCTCAGGTCTTGGGCTTGCATCACGCGCGCTGTGTGGTGTATGGTATACCAGAAACCACAAATAGTGCGGCGTACCTGCCGTGAGTGACGATCCGTGGCCGACACGCAACTGAAAATCGCACCCATCGGCGAGGGCCTGAGCCTCAAGGCACGCGCCTACGAGGCCCTCAAGGCCGCCATCACCAACATGAACATCTACGCCGAGGATGCCGAGCTGCGCCTCGACGAGCGCGATTTGTCGCAGCGATTCGGCGTCAGCAGGACGCCGCTGAGGGAGGCGCTGGCCCAGCTTGACCAGGAGGGCCTCGTCAAGATCGTGGCCCGCCGCGGCATCTTCATCGTCCGCAAGACCAAGGGCGAGATTCTCGACATGATCACGGTCTGGGCGGCGCTGGAGAGCATGGCTGCGCGGCTCGCCACCCAGGAGGCGAGCGGGCGCGAGCTCGCCGGCCTCCACACCCTGGTGGACCAGTTCTCGCAGGACAAGATCGCCACCAAGATGGGCGAATACTCGGACGCCAACATCAAGTTTCACCAGGCGATCATTGCGTTGGGCAAATGCCCGCTGGTCGGCGAGATCACCGACGGCCTGTTCTTCCACGTGCGCGCCATCCGGCAGCGCACCATCTTCGAGCAGGACCGCGCCAAGCGGTCGATTGTGGACCACACCGAGATCGTGAACGCCCTGGAGGCGCGCGACGCCGACCTCGCCGAGCGCCTGGTGCGCGAGCACACCCTAAGGCTGCGGGAGCATGTCGAGCGCTACGTCTCGCTGGATTGATTGGCCAACCAAACACCGAACAGCAGGCGGAGAAGTGGCCGGCGGCGGCCCAGGGTACGGCGACGGAGAGAACGGAGATGGCTGTGTGGCTACGGACGGCCATCGGGTGGCCGAGGCGTTCCAAGGCGCAGCCGCCGCACGAGGAAGCGAAGGATCTTTTGGGAGGCAGTGAAATGTCCGCAACAACACAAACCACCGATGCCGGCGCCGGCGAGCAGGAGCTGACGGACGGCTTCCATCTCGTCATCGACGCGCTCAAGCTCAACGGCATCAACACCATTTACGGGGTGCCGGGCATCCCGATCACCGACTTCGGCCGCATGGCGCAGGCCGCCGGCATCCGGGTCGTGTCTTTCCGCCACGAGCAGAACGCCGGCTACGCTGCGTCCATCGCCGGCTTCCTCACCAAGAAGCCCGGCATCTGCCTCACGGTGTCGGCGCCGGGCTTCCTCAACGGCCTCACCGCGCTCGCCAACGCCACCACCAACTGCTTTCCGATGATCCTCATCTCCGGCTCCTCCGAGCGCGAGATTGTCGACCTGCAGCAGGGCGACTACGAGGAGATGGACCAGCTCGCCATCGCCAAGCCGCTCTGCAAGGCCGCCTTCCGCGTGCTGCACGCGGCCGACATCGGCATCGGCGTGGCGCGTGCCATTCGCGCAGCCGTATCGGGCCGGCCCGGCGGCGTCTATCTCGACCTGCCGGCCAAGCTGTTCGCCCAGGTCATGGACGCCAAGGCCGGCGCCAAGTCGCTCGTCAAGGTGATCGATCCGGCGCCGGCGCAGATTCCTTCACCTGATGCGGTCAAGCGCGCCCTCGATGTGCTGAGGGGCGCCAAGAAACCGCTCATCATCCTCGGCAAGGGCGCGGCTTATGCCCAGGCCGACGATGCGATCCGCGCGCTGGTCGAGAAGAGCGGCATCCCGTTCCTGCCCATGAGCATGGCCAAGGGCCTCCTGCCCGACACCCACCCGCAGTGCGCCGGCGCAGCGCGCTCAACGGTGCTGAAAGACTCGGACGTGGTGCTGCTGATCGGTGCCCGCCTCAACTGGCTGCTCTCGCACGGCAAGGGCAAGATCTGGGGCGAGCCGCACACGAAGAAGTTCATCCAGGTCGACATCGAGCCTAGGGAGATGGACTCCAACGTCGAGATCGCCGCCCCGCTGGTGGGCGACGTCGGCTCGTGCGTGTCGGCACTGGTCGCCGGCATGGGCGGCGGCTGGTCTCCTCCGGCGGCAGACTGGGTCAAGACCGTCAGCGCCAAGAAGGAAGAGAACATCGCCAAGATGGCGCCGCGGCTCATGAAGAACTCGGCGCCCATGGACTTCCACGGCGCTCTCGGTGCCCTGCGCTCGGTCATCAAGGAGCGGCCCGACGCCATCCTGGTCAACGAGGGCGCCAATACTCTCGACCTCGCGCGGGGCGTCATCGACATGCACCAGCCGCGCAAGCGCCTGGACGTGGGCACCTGGGGTGTGATGGGTATCGGCATGGGCTTCGCCATTGCCGCGGCAATAGAGACCGGCAAGCCGGTGCTGGCGGTGGAGGGCGACAGCGCCTTCGGCTTCTCCGGCATGGAGGTTGAGACCATCTGCCGCTACAGGTTGCCGATCTGCATCGTGATCTTCAACAACGACGGCATCTATCGTGGCGTCGATGTAAACCCGACCGGCGGCTCCGACCCGGCCACCACCGTGTTCGTCAAGGGCTCGCGCTACGACAAGATGATGGAGGCCTTCGGCGGCGTCGGCGTCAACGCAACGACCCCGGACGAGCTGAAGCGCGCCGTCAACGCCGCCATGGACTCCGGCAAGCCGACGCTCATCAACGCGGTGATCGATCCGGCCGCCGGCAGCGAGAGCGGCCGCATCGGCAACCTCAACCCGCAGAGTGCACTGAAGAAGAAGGCGTAGCCGGTAAACGTAGGGCGAGTTAGGCCGAAGGCCGTAACCCGCCTCTGACAACGGAAAGATTGGCGAACATGTCGCGTACCGCTTGCAAGCTCACGCATATGCCGGCAGCGGAGCATTCTGTTCCTCGTTGCGATTGGGCGCCGAGGCACGTTATCGCCGCAGAATGGCGGGTTACGCGCTGCGCGCTAACCCGCCCTACGCCTCTCCGCCACCTACGGACATAGGACACAGACCGGAACAACGCCGGGCCCGTTTGCAGCTCGGCCCGAAAAACGTGGGAGGCCGCCAGATGGCGTGGTTCGAAAGGTTCAGAGCAAGGCCCCAGGGCCCTGCGAATGACACAAGACGGGAGACAGGCATGGGCAAAGCGCTCGAAGGCGTCCGCATCCTCGATTTCACCCACGTCCAGTCCGGACCGACCTGCACGCAGCTGCTGGCCTGGTTCGGCGCCGACGTGATCAAGGTGGAGCGGCCCGGCGTGGGCGACATCACGCGCGGGCAACTGCAGGACGTCCCGAACGCCGACAGCCTCTACTTCACCATGCTGAACCACAACAAGCGGTCGATCACCATCGACAGCAAGAACAAGAAGGGCATGGAGATCCTGGAGCGGCTGGTGAGGAGGTGCGACGTGCTGGTCGAGAACTTCGCGCCCGGCGCGCTCGACCGCATGGGCCTCACCTGGGAGCGCATCCAGGAGCTCAACCCGCGCATGGTCTACGCCTCGGTCAAAGGCTTCGGCCCCGGCCCGTACGAGGACTGCAAGGTCTACGAGAACGTCGCCCAGTGCACCGGCGGCTCCGCCTCGACCACCGGATTCCGCGAGGGGCCGCCCCTCGTCACCGGCGCCCAGATCGGCGACAGCGGCACCGGCCTGCATCTGGCGCTCGGCATCGTTGCGGCGCTCTACCATCGCACCATGAGCGGCAAGGGCCAGCGCGTCACCTGCGCCATGCAGGACGGCGTGTTGAACCTGTGTCGCGTGAAGATGCGCGACCAGCAGCGCCTCGCGCACGGCCCGCTCAAGGAGTACAGCCAGTTCGGCGAGGGGGTTCCCTTCGGCAAGGCCGTGCCGCGCGCCGGCAACGACTCCGGCGGTGGTCAGCCGGGTCGCATCCTCAAGTGCAAGGGCTGGGAGAACGACCCCGACGCCTACATCTACTTCATCACCCAGGCACCGGTGTGGGAGTCGATCTGCGACGTCATCGGCGAGCCCGGCTGGAAGACCGATCCCAACTACGCCAAGCCGGCCGCGCGGCTGCCGCGCCTCAACGAGATCTTCGGCCGCATCGAGCAGTGGACCATGACCAAGACCAAGTTCGAGGCCATGGACATTCTCAACCAGTACGACGTCCCGTGCGGGCCGATCCTCTCCATGAAGGAGATCGCGGAGGACCAGTCGCTCCACGCCACCGGCACCATGGTGGAGGTGGACCATCCGACGCGCGGCAAGTACCTGTCGGTGGGCAATCCCATCAAGCTCTCCGCCAGCCCCACCGAGGTCCAGCGCTCGCCGCTGCTCGGCGAGCATACCAACGAGGTGCTGGCCGAGCTCGGCTACTCGCCCGACGAGATGCGGACGCTGGCCGAGGTCGGTGCAACCGCAGCGATCAAGAAGGTGGCGGCGGAGTGAGCTGAGCCTTGCAGCCGCGCGGCTCGCCGCCAGGCGAGACCAACGGGCGCGCGGCGCTGATCAGGGCTTTCACGCAATCGATAAATCCGAGTGAGGAAACCCGCGATGCGGATCGTCGTGCATGGACAGGAGGCCTTCGGCAAGGCGGTCCTGGAGAGGCTGTTGGAGCGTAACGAGAACGTGGTGGCGGTGTGCTGCGCGCCCGACAAGGCGGGCCGGCCTGAGGACCCGCTCAAGGTCTTCGCCAAGGAGAAGGGCCTGCCGCTCCACCAGCCCAAGAGCTGGAAGACCTCCGAGGCGCTGGAGCTCATGCAGTCGTTCAACGCGGACGTCTGCATGATGGCCTATGTGTTGCTGTTCGTGCCGCAGCCGGTGCTGGATGCACCGCGTTTCGGCACGTTCCAGTATCACCCCTCGCTGCTGCCGGCGCACCGCGGGCCATCGTCCATCAACTGGCCCATCGCCCGGGGCAGGACGCGTGGCGGGCTCTCCATCTTCTGGCCCAACGAGGGTCTCGACGAGGGGCCGATCCTGATTCAGAAGTCGGTGGAGATCGGCCCCGACGAGACGCTGGGCGACGTGTACTTCAAGAAGCTCTTCCCCATGGGCGTCGATGCCATGATCGAGAGCTTGGAGCTGGTGCGCGCCGGCTGCGTGCTCAAGCACACCCAGAACCTCGCCGACGGCTCCTACGAGGGCTGGTTCAAGAAGGAGGTGGCCGAGATCGACTGGTCGAGGCCGGCGGCCGACGTCTACAACCTGATCCGCGCGGCCAACCCGGCGCCGGGCGCCTGGGGCACAATCAAGGGCGCCAAGGTCGACATCTTCGACTCCGCCCAGATCCCTGGCAAGGCCGCCGGCGACGGTGCGCCGGGCAGCGTACTCGCCATCAACGATCAGGGCATGACCGTTGCGGCCCAGGGCGGGGCCATCCTCGCCAAGCGCGTGCGCGGTGCGGACGGCAAGAAGGTGGCCGCCGCTGAATGGGCGAAGGCCGCGGGCGTCAGCGCCGGCGACGTCTTCGACAAGCCTGCACCCAAAGCCTGAAATGCACTCCCATGTTCAAACGTCTGCGTGAGCTCGCAGGAGGGAAACAGAAGCCTATGAGCGTCAAATCCGATATCGAGATCGCCCGCGAGGCGAAAATGAAGCCGATCGCCGAGGTCGGCAGCAAGATCGGCATTCCGGCCGACGCGCTGCTGAACTACGGCCCCTACAAGGCCAAGGTGTCCTTCGACTTCATCAACAAGTCCCAGGGCAACAGAGACGGCAAGCTGATCCTGGTCTCGGCCATCACGCCGACGCCGGCCGGCGAGGGCAAGACCACCACCACGGTGGGCCTCGGTGACGGCCTCAACCGCATCGGTAAGCGCGCCATGAGCTGCCTGCGCGAGCCCTCGCTCGGGCCCTGTTTCGGCATGAAGGGCGGCGCGGCCGGCGGCGGCTACGCCCAGGTGGTGCCGATGGAGGACATCAACCTCCACTTCACCGGCGACTTCCACGCCATCACCAGCGCCCACAACCTGCTCTCGGCGCTGCTCGACAACCACATCTACTGGGGCAACTCGGCGGGCTTCGATGCCCGCCGCGTCGCCTGGCGCCGCGTGCTCGACATGAACGACCGCGCGCTGCGCTCGATCGTCAACTCGCTGGGCGGCACCGCCAACGGCTTCCCGCGCGAGGACGGCTTCGACATCACCGTGGCCTCCGAGGTGATGGCGATCCTCTGCCTCGCCATGGACCTCAAGGACCTGGAGCGCCGGCTCGGCAACATCGTCATCGGCTACACCCGTGACCGCAAGCCGATCCTGGCACGCGACATCAAGGGCGACGGCGCCATGACCGTCCTGCTCAAGGACGCGCTGATGCCGAACCTGGTGCAGACCTTGGAGAACAACCCCGTGTTCATCCACGGCGGTCCGTTCGCCAACATCGCGCATGGCTGCAACTCGGTGCTCGCCACCAAGACCGCGCTCAAGCTGTGCGACTACGTGGTGACGGAGGCGGGCTTCGGCGCCGACCTGGGGGCCGAGAAGTTCTTCGACATCAAGTGCCGCAAGGCCGGCCTCAATCCGGCCGCGGCCGTGATCGTGGCCACCGTGCGCGCGCTCAAGATGCACGGCGGCGTGGCCAAGGACGACCTCAAGAACGAGAACGTCGAGGCCGTCGCCAAGGGCTGCTCGAACCTGATCCGCCACCTGGAGAACGTGCGCAAGTTCGGCGTGCCGCCGGTGGTGGCCATCAACAAGTTCATCACCGACACCGACAAGGAGATCGCCGAGGTGATGAAGGCGGCCGAGAGCGTCGGCGCCAAGGCGTTTCTGTGCACGCACTGGGCCGACGGCGGCAAGGGCACGGAGGTGCTGGCGCACCACGTGGTGGACCTCGCCGAGAGCGGCCAGTCCAGGTTCAAGCCGCTGTACCCGGACGAGATGCCGCTGCGCGACAAGGTCAAGACCATTGTCACCGAGCTCTATCGCGGCGCCGACATCGCCTGCGATGCCGCCGTTGAGGCGCGTTTCAAGGAGCTGCAGGCGACGGGGTACGGCCATCTGCCGGTGTGCATGGCCAAGACCCAGTACTCGTTCTCGACCGACGCCAACAAGAAGGGCGCGCCCACCGGCCATATCGTGCCGATCCGCGAGCTGCGTCTGTCGGCCGGCGCCGAGTTCATCGTCGTCGTGACCGGCGAAATCATGACGATGCCCGGCCTGCCGCGGGTGCCCTCGGCCGACTTCATCAAGCTGAACGAGAAGGGCCAGATCGAGGGCCTGTTCTGACGATCTGGGGTCAGACCCTGCGGGTCTGACCCTATACCTTTCGGGCCGTCTCGCCGACGCTGCGCGTCGCAGCCCTTGGAGATTTTGGGGTTACGGAGGCTACACGCCACCGACGACCATCGGTGGCACTGTGGGCGGCCCCAAGACTCCAGCATCTACTGATGACGGCGCGGTCGAATCGCTTTACCAGAAACGCCAGTCACCGACCCAGCCGAGACCCGTGAAAGGCACAGCTGCAAGTCGGCGAGCGCGGTGTCGCGGTCGGTGAGGGGACGCCCTTCCCGGCCGTTCCTTCATTACCCAGCCACAGCGGGCCGGATAGGCATTCGCCTATGCATATGCGCATTCCGTATATGATTCGCGCGCTGGAACAAACTTCCATTTTGGTGCTCGAAATTCCAGGTACAGGCCCTGCAGACCTGACCCCAATTGCCTGAATTTTGCCAAATTAAGTTTCTATTTTGTTCTTAAAGCGGGCAAGGCTTCAGCCTGCTCCTCTTATGCGCTTGACAAGCTACGGGTAAACAGTAGCATGCAAGACGATGCGTTCGATTGGGATGGCGCCAAGGCGGCATCGAACCTCGCAAAGCACAAGGTCAGCTTCGAACTCGCCCGCGGTGCCTTCGCAGACGCGTTTGCCATCGAGCGCGAGGATACGACGGAGGATTACGGCGAGCCTCGCTATAACCTCCTTGGCATGGTGGGCGACAGGCTGCTGTTCGTTGTCTACACAATGAGAGGCGAGGTCGTCCGCATTGTCTCTGCAAGAGAGGCACAACCCTATGAGCGCCGGCTCTACCACGAAGAGAATGCCCAAAGAGACGCCAAGCACCAGGCCTGACTGGTCCGCCCTCGATGCCATGACCGAGGCGGAGAAGCATGCGGCGGCCCTGAGCGACCCTGATGCGCAGCCCATCACCGAGGACAAGTGGCGGCGCATGAAGTCCGTGCCGCGCGCCAAGACGTTGCGCCGCGCGCTCGGCCTCTCGCAGGAGGAGTTCGCCGCCAGCTTTCAAATCCCCCTCGGAACGCTGCGCGATTGGGAGCAGGGCCGCGCCGAGCCCGACCAGGCTGCGCGCGCGTATCTCAAGGTCATCGCCGCTGCGCCCGATGTCGTGCGCAAGGCGTTGGCGAAGGCGTAGGGTCGACAGCCTATGAAGGCCATCGGGTAGCCGCCAGCACCGCCCATCGTGCTTCTAGCCCACTCGCGGTCGCGCCATGGGGTCAGACCCGCAGGGTCTGACCCGGGTCTGACCCCGGCGCGCGTTCAGCTCAACGCCCGGATCCTGAACGGCAGCCCGCCTTTCGGCGTCAGGGTTACGGTCGCGTTGATGCCGGGCGGCTCAACGCCCACGTACTCCGGCCTGAACCGGCGCAGCAAGATCGACAGCGCCAGTGTGTTCTCCACCTGGCTCATGGCGCCGCCGATGCAGCTGCGCTTGCCGCCGCCGAACGGCAGGTAGGTGTAGGGAGCGGGGGTGCGCTTCTTGCCGCCCTCGGCCATCCAGCGCTCCGGGCGGAACTCTTCAGGCGCCTCCCAGTACTTGGGATTGTGGTGGGTGCCATAGGCGAACAGCGCCACGCGGTCGCCGGGGCGGATTTCCTTGCCGTCGATCTCGTCGGCCTTCGCCGCCACCCGGATCAGCATCCAGATCGGCGGATAGAGCCGCATGGTCTCCTGGATCACCGCGCGGGTGTAGGCCAGCGCCGAATAGTCGGCCGCGTTGGGCTCGCGGTCGCCGCACACCTCCTCGCCCTCGCGGCGGATGCGCTCGGCCGCCTCGGGCTGCCGCGCGGTCAGATACAGCGCCCAGGCCAGCGTCAGTGCCGTGGTCTCGGTGCCGGCCCAGAGGTACTGCTTGAGCTCGTCCACAGCCTGCTGCCGGTCGAACTCGGGGATCAACGGATCGGCCACCGCCGCCTCGATCATCTTGAGCAGCGTGCGCTCGCGCATCTCCCTGGGGTCGGCGGCGAACACCTCAGGCGGCACGCCGGCCCACACATCCATGGCCTTGGCGGCGTCCTCCTCGGTGATCTCGAACTCCTCGCCGGCCACCTTCTTGAGGCGGATCGACTTGTGGTTCATCACGTCGGTGTAGGTCTTCACGCACTTGAACACGAAGTGCGGGTTGAAGGGCATGTCCCGGTCGAACAGCGCCTTGCAGATCATGTCGGCGGCCAGCGTCCAGGTCTGCTCCACCATCTCCACCGTCTCGCCGGTCTCGGCCAGCCTCCCCCAGGCCTCCATCTTGGTGCGGATCGCAGCCAGGAAATAGGGGATATACTCGGCGAACATGTCCGGGTGGAACGCCGGCTGCTGCGGCATGCGGATCTTCTGCCACAGCGCCCCGTCGTGGGTGATCATCGACTTGCCGAAGATCGGCTTCAGGCCGTCGAAGTACTTGATGTAGTCGTCGGGCTTGGTGACCAGCACGCGCTTGAAGTGCTCCGGCGCGGTGAGCAGCACGATGCGCTGGTTGCCCATGTTGACCGGGATCACGCCGCCGTAGCGGTCCGCCATCAGCATGAGGATGGTGAGCGGGTTGCTCGGCCCCTTGAGCAGGGGCGTGAGGGTGAACCAGACGGAGGATTCCTCACCCAGCTCATGGACGTGGGATTCGGCGGCAGTCATCTCATCGCGCTCCGCGGAGGCACGGGCTTGGGTCGCCAGACACACGATCACCAAACGCAAAAAAGGAAACGCGGTGCGAAGGTTTCCGCCCGCGTCGCATGGGAGCCTCCCGGTGGTCCCTTGATTTCCAAGGGTTAATGCGTCTGGTAGACTGGCCCAGGCTGTCTGTCCAGCCCCAGCTCCTGCGGCGCAGACGCTTTCCCCGCCAGGTGTGGCCGGTCTTTTACCAACCGCTAGGGTTGCGGCGAAAAGAGGCAGCCGTCCGGGTGCGCCCATGCGTCGGGCCCTGCGTCGATCCGTACCCGCCCGCCCTCGATGCTGGCGCGGCCCGAGGCCACCAGCGCCAGGGCATGCGGGTAGAGCCGATGCTCCGCCGCCAGCACGCGGGCCGCCAGGCTCTCTGATGTGTCGCCGTCGAGCACAGGTACGGCCGCCTGTGCCACGATGGGACCCGAGTCCATCTCAGGTGCCACGAAATGAACCGTGCAGCCGGAGACCTTCACGCCGGCCTCAAGGGCCTGCCGGTGCGGGTGCAGGCCCTTGAAGAGCGGCAGCAGCGACGGGTGGATGTTGAGCTGCCTCCCCTGCCACCGCTCAACGAAGGCCTTGGACTGGATGCGCATGAAGCCGGCCAGCGCCACGAGCTCCACGCCGGCGTCAGTGAGGGCGGCGTGGACGGCGGCGTCGAACGCCTCGCGGGTGGGATGGGCGCGGTGGTCGATGGCCCGCGCCGGCAGCCCCTGCGCGGTGGCCCAGGCCAGCCCCGGCGCATCCGGTGCGCTCGATATGATGGAGGCGATCTCGGCCGGATAGCCCGCCGTCCGCGCCACCTCAACCAGCGCCATCATGTTGGAGCCGCGCCCCGAGATGAGGATGCCGACGCGCTTCTTCATGCGAACGTCAGCAGGCCCGAGTAGCGCACCGCCTCCGCCTCGCCTTTGCCCTTGGCTTGTGATTTGACGCCACGGCCAGGCTCCAAATCGCCGATGCGGATGGGGGTCTCGCCAGCGGCCTGCAGCGCGCGCAGTACGGCATCGGCACCGTCTTGCGCCGCGACGATCACCATGCCGATGCCGCAGTTGAAGGTGCGCAGCATCTCCGCCTCGTCGAGTGCGCCGGCTTGCATCAGCCAGCCGAATACAGGGGGTGCTTTCCAGGTGCCCAGTCCGATGTGGGCGGCGAGGCCATCGGGGAGGATGCGAGGGACGTTCTCCGACAGGCCGCCGCCGGTGATGTGAGCCAGCGCCTTGACGGCGCCCGTCTCCCGGATCGCCTTCAGCACCGGCTTCACGTAGATGCGGGTGGGCTCCAGCAGCGCCTCTCCCAGGGGGCGCGCCTGATCGAACGGCGCCGGCGTATCCCAGGCCAGCCCCGCATCCGCCACCAGCCGTCGCACCAGGGAGTAGCCGTTGGAGTGTACGCCCGAGGACGGCAGCCCGATCAGCACGTCCCCCATGGCAAAGTCGCCGCGCGGGAGTACCGCGTCACGCTCCACCGCGCCCACGGCGAAGCCCGCGAGGTCGTAGTCGCCGCCGGCGTACATGCCGGGCATCTCGGCGGTCTCGCCGCCGATGAGCGCGCAGCCGGCCTGGCGGCAGCCCTCGGCGATGCCGGCCACCACGGCGCGCGCCACTTCCACGTCGAGTTTTCCACAGGCGAAATAGTCGAGGAAGAACAGCGGCTCGGCGCCCTGCGCCAGCAGATCGTTCACCGACATGGCGACGAGGTCGATGCCGACCGTGCTGTGCCGCCCGGATTCGATGGCGATCCGTAGCTTGGTGCCCACCCCGTCGTTGGCGGCCACCAGGATCGGGTCCTTGAACCCAGCCCGTTTCAGGTCGAACAGGCCGCCGAAGCCGCCGAGGGCGGCGTCGGCGCCCGGCCGGCGGGTGGCCGCGGCCAGAGGCTTGATGGCCTTCACCAAGGCGTTGCCGGCGTCGATATCGACGCCGGAGTCACGGTATGAGACGGGCGGGCGGCTCATTTCGGCGGTCTGCCATCCAACTCCTGGCCCAATTTTGCCCCAATGCGGCCGGCAGAAGCGGTGCTGGCGGGGCCAGACCCCTGGCCACGACGGTTGCAGTCCGGCCCACTGGTCGAGCCAGGGGTCGCCCCCACCGGCATCGGCAGATGCGGGCATAGCAGACTTGGCCCGGAATCGGTAGGGTGGCGGCGACATGCGGGAAAAGCGGGGCGGGATGGCCCGAATGCAAGGCTGGACGGAAATCTTGGGTCGATGGCCCGCGCTCGTTGGCGCCGCTGCCGCGCTGGCGTTAACCATGCCCGGCCCCGCCAGGGCCGCCGATAAGGTCTACACCGTCGCCAACTATCCCGTGGAGGCTGCCGCCGAGAACGCCGTGGCGGCCAAGCAGAAGGCCCTCGCCGACGGCCAGCAGGCGGCATTCCGCTCGCTGCTCAAGCGGTTGATGCCGGTCACGGCCTACCCCCGGGCCAAGCAGTTCGCCTCGGTGGAGGCGGCGGAGCTGGTGGACAGCGTCAGGGTGCGCTCCGAGCGCAACTCGGCCACCGAGTATCTCGCCAACTACGATTTCACCTTCCGCGCCAAGTCCATCCGCGACCTGCTGCGCCGCGAGGGCATCCCCTTCACTGACGAGCAGGCGCCGGTCACCGTCCTCATCCCGCTGTCCCAGGCCGCCGGTGGTGCGCCGGCCGCGCCGGCCGAGCAGGCAGCCTGGACCAACAATTGGCGCGGCCTCGACCTGGAGAACTCGCTCACGCCCATCAAGATCGAGGCACTGCGCAAGGATGTGGCCCCCACGATGGTCGCGGGCGCGATCGCGGGCGACCCCGGCGCGGTCCGTTCGCTCGCTATCCTTTATAAGACAGAGCGGCTGCTGGTAGCCGCGACCGAGCCCGATACGGCAACCGGCCGCCTCGCGGTCACGCTCGCCGGCAGGGATGCTGTGGGGCCGCTGTTCCTCAAGCGCCAGTACCGGGTGGACCCGGCCGACCCCGGCTACGTCCGCGACCTGGCGTCGGTGGTGGGCCTGCGCACGCTCGAGGGGCGTTGGAAAGCGGTCCACACGCGCGGTGGCGGCGGTGGCGAGGTTGCGGGGGCCCCCGGTGACACGGACCTGTTGATCTCGGTCGAGTTTCGCGGCATGGCGGAATGGCAGGATATCAGCCGCAAGCTCAGCGCCACGCCGGGCGTGGAGGAGTTGGACGTGGCCGGCCTGTCGGCCCGCGGCGCACGCGTGACGCTGCGCTATGCCGAGGGCGCCCAGCGCCTGACGGAGGAATTGGGACAGCGAGGTCTCAGCCTGCGCAGCAACGGCGGGACCTGGGCGCTCTCACTGCGGTAGGCCGGGCTCTCCCACCGGCGCCGACGGCTGCGAACTTGCGATTTTCCCGGGCGCTCCGGCGTTCCGGGCTCCCTGGCGGCTCGCTCTGCCTTCCTCACGACGGGCTCTCAAGCTGCGTATGTGCCGTGCATAGCAACATTCCAAATTTCATAACGCTGGGGCGCGTGATGAGCGTGCCCGTCATCTTCTGGCTGTTGCTCAACAACCATCCGCGGATCGCGTTCTTCGTGTTCCTGGCGGCGGGCGTCAGCGATGCCGTCGACGGCTACCTGGCCAAGCGCTTCAAGTGGACGACCGAGCTTGGCGCCTACCTCGACCCGCTGGCCGACAAGATCCTGATCGTCAGCATCTACATCGCCCTGGCAGTGAGCGCGCAGGTGCCCATGTGGCTGGTGATCGCCGTCGTCAGCCGCGACATCCTGATCCTGCTCGCTGTCCTGCTGTCGTGGCTGGTGCACCGGCCCTTCGCCATCAAGCCGCTCAACGTCAGCAAGATCAACACGGCCGCGCAGCTGATCCTGGCCACCACGGTGCTCGGCGACAACGCATTCAGCCTGGGACTCGACCTGACGCGGGAGGTGCTCGTATGGAGTACAGGGGTCTCAACGGCGCTGTCGCTGGCCGCCTATCTGCAGCTGTGGGTCCGCCACATGATGGGCTATGGGGCCGCAGGATGAAGGTTTCAGGGATCAGGTTTCAGGTGTCAGGTTCCCGATATCAAGTTTCCGGCGGGCAAGCGCTGCCTGACACCTGGCCCCAGAAACCTGAAACCTCCTTCATCGGGACGGCATAGTGAGCGCGGGACCCGATCAGCTCGTCCTGGATCTGCCGCACCGCGCCGCCCTTGGCGTGCACGACTTCCTCATCAGCCCCTCCAACCGGGCCGCCGCCGACACGATCGACCTGTGGCCCAACTGGCCGCAGGCGTCGGTGGCGGTGGTGGCGCCGGCGCACGCCGGCAAGACCCACCTCGGCAACGTCTGGCGCCTGAAATCCGGCGCGGCGCGGCTGGAGGCGCCCGCGCTGAGCGAGGCCGACGTGCCGGCCGCGGCGGCGCAAGGCGCGGTGTTGGTGGAGGACCTTCACGCCGGCATCGCCGACGAGCGGGCGCTGTTCCACCTCCTCAACCTGGTGCGCGAGCACAAGCTTTCCGTGCTGCTCACCTCGCGCACGCCGCCGGGCGAGATCGAGGCGGGCCTGCCGGACCTGCGCTCGCGCCTCAGGGCGCTCCCCCTGGTGACGATCGAGCCGCCGGACGAGACCCTGCTGAAGGCCGTGCTGGTAAAACATTTCACCGACCGTCAGCTCATCGTCGAGCCCGGCGTCATCGCCTACATCGCGCTGCGCATGGAGCGCTCGATGGAGGCCGCCGCTGCCATTGTGGCCGCCATCGACCGCACCGCCATGGCCGGCCACCGCAAGGTGACGCGGGTGCTGGCCGCGGAGGTCCTGGCGCAGGCGGCGCGTGTTGCGGGAGGGCGCGACTAGTCTAGCCCGCCTTGTCGACGATCGGCCGCAACAGCGTGCGCCGCGCAAGAGCGGTATCCAAAGAGAGATCGGATCAGCACTTCAAGGTCCGCTTGCGTTGCCGTCCCACCGTAGCGCAGTTTTGGTGGCGCCTGCTCAAGGGCCCTCGCCGTCCGTCAGCTTCCGGGGCGGCCCGCATATGCCGACTACTTGCCGATGCGGCGGCGCCAGTCCGTGTGCACTCCTACAGGTGTCCGAATGTTGGCTGACGGCGGGTATTGTGCTGGTCAGCTCCGTCTGGCCGTGATCGTTCCGCTGCAACCCGCGTTGTCGAATACCCCGGACCCGGAATTGCCACGTAGCGTGGCTGAGAAGCTCAGCGGCCCATAGGAGTTGCGTCCAGTCCATCGTGCGACACCGGAAGCGGACACCGATCCTGAGTACGGGCTGCCGACTATGCCGCCTTGAATTCTGAGAACGTACGAGCCGACGGCCTGCGCGCAGTTGGTGCCGCCGCTCCAGGTGATTCTCCAGGCACCGTCGAATAGGCCCGGTCCCTTCGGCTGCACGAGCTTCGGCAAGAGAACCACTCTCTTGGCGTCGCTCTCTTTTTCCTTGGCCTGTTTCGCTGGAGGAGCTTCCTGCGGCGCTCTCGTCGATTCCTCCTGAGCCTGCTTGTTTGGAGGGGGTACGGCGAGTGCCAGTTTCGTGCGCTCCTCCTCAAGCAGGTGACGCTCCTCAGCAAGCCGCGTCCTCTCCTGGTCCGCCGCCTTGAGTGCGGCCTCGAGCTCCGCGTTTGGGCTGACGGGTGCTGCACCTCTCAGGTAGATGGGCTCACCGCCGAGAGTGCCGTAGAGGTGCGGCTGCTGCCTGCTGCCGGTGGCCCGTGCCACCTCATCGCGCACGCGGCGGAACACAAAGCTTATCTCCAGTCCTGGCGTAGCAATGTGGTTCAAGAGTGCCGCCGTGAACGGGCTGTGGCGCATATGAGGGCCATCTTCAGCGAGCGTTCCCTCCTTGGCCGCGTAGACGACGAGCGTGTTGTCCTCGGGCTCGATGCGTGCCAGGCCGCGGGTCACCGACCGACGCACTCCCGCAAGCGGGAACACGTTGTTGCGGCAAGCATCCAAAATGACCAGCTTTAGCTTGGTCGCCCCCGCGATCTGATCGAGCACGATGGAAAGCGCGATCGCCTGCAGGTCGAGATCGCTGACCCGATCCAACCTGGCGTCGACCGGGATCAGGTAGTTCCGCCCGTCCCGCTCAGTGCCGTGGCCGGCATAGAATACGACAGCTACCTCCGCGCCCACCGACTCGCGTGCAACCTCCGACAGAACGGTGCGGAACCCTTCGATACCGAGGTTTTTCCGCAGTAGCACGCGATCGAAACCGAGCGCGCTGAATGCTGTGGCCATGGCGTCTGCATCATCCACCGGGTTGGCCAGCGGCCCAACCTTGTAGTCGGCGTTGCCTATCACCAGCGCCACGCGCCTTGCTTCCGCCGGACTGGCAATGATGACCAGAATCACTACAAACAGCCAAATGACATGAAGCATAATGCGCTCTCTGCAGGGCACTTGAGCCACACAACTCGCCGACGGCAACATCATCGGCCGTGTAGCGACCGCTGCCAAGCCCGGGCCTCCCATCCGATTGGAGGCTATGTCGGCGAACCCCGGGCGACCATGTCAAGCCAGTATGTACGCATTGTATCCCACAGGCAACATGGACCGGTTTGGGTCGTGCTCGGAAAGTCTCACACGGAACACAGCGCCGCCGTTCTGCACCCGGTAGCCGAAGTCGGAGCTCGGTGCCTGCGTGCCTTGGCCGAGCGATGCAGTTGAGTACACGGCCTGGCCGGGCCTCGCTCTCCCGGTGGGCTTGAGTCAGCGAGCTCGACTCGGTGCAATCGAGCCCGACGCTCGATGACGCCTTACGTCGCGGCGCGGCCGCCGCCGGCGATCAGCGCCCGGTACATCCCCGCACTTCGCTTCGGGATGCGTCGCTGGGTGGCGAAATCGACATAGATGAGGCCGAAGCGGCGGCCATAGCCGGAGATCCATTCGAAGTTGTCGTGGCTCGACCAGTGGAAGTAACCCTGCACGTCGGCGCCCTGGCGGATTGCCTCGCCCAGAGCGGCCACGTGGCGGACGAGATAGTCCGTGCGCCGCGCGTCGTGCACCTCGCCGCCCACCAGCTCGTCGTCGCCGGCATAGCCGGTGCCGTTCTCGGTGACGATCATCGGCGGGTTGGCGTAGTCGGCCTTGAGGCGCAGCAGGCCCGCCGTGAACAGGTCTGGTCGCGACGGGCCGTTGTAGGGATCGATGGATGACGCCGGCGTGGTCATGCGCAGGCCCCAGTTGTCCGTCGCCGCCGGATCGGCCGCGAAGCTGAAGCCGCTGTAGAAGTTGACGCCCAGGAGGTCGCCCCGGTTGCGGGCGATGAGGTCCATGTCGCCGGGCTCGATCGGCAGCTCAGCGCCCGCACCGCGCAGCGCCGCCAGCACGTCCTCGGGGTAAGCACCCTTGAGCATCGGGTCGAGATAGATGCGGTTCATCAGCCCGTCGGCGAGCCAGGCGGCCCTGGCGTCGGCATCGCTGTCGGAGGCCGGCAGCGCCGGGATCAGCAGCGTGGCGACGGCGGCGATGCGGCCGGACAGGTTGCGCCTGCGGTATTCCTCGATGGCCGCCGCCGCAGCAAGCTGCTGGTAGTGCACCATGCGCGCGCCGGGGAACCAGGTGAAGGCCGCGGGCGGCAGCGGCGTCAGGGGCACCGGATCGCGCCGGGGCGTCTCCCGGAACTGCTTGGCGTAGACGGTGAAGCCAAGGTCGGTGCTCGGCTCGTTCAAGGCCAGGAACAGCTGCACATCGCTGCCGAGGCTGTCGAACACGACGCCGGCGTAGTGCCGGAAGCAATCGACGATCTCGCGGTTGGCCCAGCCGCCCCGCTCGGCGAGCGCCTGCGGCAGCTCCCAGTGGTAGAGCGTGACCAAGGGCTCGATGCCCGCTGCCTTCAGCTCGGCGATGAGCCAGCGGTAGTAGTCGATGCCTGCGGGATTCGGCGTGCCCACTCCGTCAGGCAGGATGCGCGGCCAGTTGATGGAGAAGCGGTAGGCATTGACGCCCAGGTCCTTGAGCAGCGCGATGTCGCCGCGCATCTGCGCCCGGTCGTACATGTTGAGCGCGGCGTTGGCCGTCTCGCCGCCTGCCGCCATGCGGTCGGTGTTGGTGTAGACGTCCCACACGGAGAGGCCCTTGCCGTCCGCCTGGCATCCCCCCTCCACCTGATAGGCCGCCGTGGCGACACCCCACAGGAAGTCAGGCGGGAAGGGCTGGTGCGGCGCCTCATTGGCAACGCTGTCGGCAGCTGAAGGAGGCATGCTCTTGCTCCCTCTCCTGTCGCCCGAGCCGCTGTCAGGCCGCGTGGCCCTCGGCGGGCGGGTCGACGTACCTCACACGCTCCATGACGCCATCCTCGATTGCCGTGCGGTAGAGCGTCTCGGCGAAACGCGGATCGTCGCACAGCTGCGCAGGCTTCTTGCGCAACAGTTGCGGCACGAACTCCATGGCATGTGAGATCAACCGACCGCGGAGCGGAATGCTCACTCCGGCAGTCATGGAGAACGGACCCGGCGTGTAGTATCGAGTTGCGACCCGCATGCCCTCCTCCATCCACATCTCATACCCCAGATCGACCAGCCAGATCTCCTCGTTTCGGGCCTCGTCTCTGAGGATCAGTCCTGCAGCCGGATGCCGGTGCTGCATCTGCAGGACCCCGAAGCGCGCATTGCGCATGGCATCGAGCACAAGAGCCTCGTCGGATCCGGCAGGAGGCGGCATGCTGCGGGCATAGCGGTCCAAGGCCCGCGAACGGCCCGGCGGGGCGGTGTAGACGATGAGGTCGGAGACCAGATCGAACTCCTCGGCTCGGTCGAGGACCAACCTTCTTCCGTCGGACATGCCGAGCCGGCGCGCCCGCTGCAACAACGCGCTGGAGGACACAAAATCGTAGGTGCGGGTGTGATGTTTCTTGCTGATCGTCCGCAAATGCCGGTAGCGGGCGATGATATCGGCGCGCGTGTGCGCTGGGACTGCCTGCGCCATACTGCATTCGTTGGGAAGCGCCAAGGCAGAGGGCATGACAACCTCGCAGATCAATCGGGCGCGCGGGATCTGTAACGTGCCGTCGCGCCGCAAGCACCGGTCCAGCGGTCATATGTAGGCCGATTCGTGGGAGCGCCAGAACGGCGCATCCGCCGTTCTGCACGACCCTACGCACTCGCGGTCCCAGCCGGCACCCCGCGGCTCTGCTCCCCGAACCCCGACAGCGCCCGCCGCCGCGGCACCGCCCGCAGCTTCCCACCCGACTGGTCCGGCGCGACGGCCGCCACGCGGTCCGCGGCAGAGAGGAGGCGGCCGAAGTCCACGCCCGTCCTCACCCCCATGTGCTCGAAGGCGAACACCAAGTCCTCGCTCGCCGTATTGCCGGCGGCGCCGGGCGCGAACGGGCAGCCGCCGAGCCCACCGGCGGCGCCATCGATGATGCGCACGCCCTGGCGATACGCTTCGATGGCGTTGGCGACACCCAGCCCGTAGGTGTCGTGGCCGTGGAAGGCAAAGCGTACCCGGTCGCCGGCATAGGCCGCCAGCAGCCGGCCGAACAGCGAGCTCACATGGTTGGTGGCGGCGCGGCCCGTGGTGTCGCAAATGGCGATCTCCACGTCGGGCGCGGTAGCAATCACCCGCTCCACGCAGCGCACCACGGCCGCCTCCGGCACGCGGCCCTCCCAGGGGCAGTCGAAGCAGGTGGAGAGGCTGAGCCTCATCCGCGGCCTGTCGGCGCGCGCGCCCTGCCAGGCGGCGGCGAAGTCGCTGAGGCTCTCCGCCACGCTGCGGTTGACGTTGGCGCGGTTGTGGCTCTCCGTCACCGACAGCACCCAGTTGACCCGGCCTACGCCGGCCTTGAGCGCCAGCTCCAGGCCCCGCGCGTTGGGCACCAGGGCCATCACGCCGACACCCGCGGGCAGCCGCGCCCGCTTGAGAATGTCGGGTGTGTCGGCCATCTGCGGCACCGCCCTGGGGCTCACGAAGGAGCCGATCTCGATGCGCGGGAAGCCGCAGGCGGCCAGAGCCTCGACCAGGGCGAGCTTGGCCTCGGTGGGGATGAAGGCCTTCACCGCCTGGAAGCCGTCGCGGGGCGCCACCTCAACGATCTCGACCTGAGCCATCCTCGCCATCCTATGCCGTGCTACAGGTGTGTGGGGTCCTGCGGTCAACGTAGCCCAATTCCGCCTCGCTGCCGCCGCAAAGTTGGGTGGACCTCGGGAGTGGCGCGGTTGGGGCAAAAACGTCTCGGAGGGGCGAATGAGGAAGGACCAGCGATCAACTCTGTCAGCGGTGCTCGCGGCCAGCATCGGCGCGGCCACGGCCGGCGCGATCCTGCTGGGCGGCACCGGGCTCATCACATCGGCCCAGGCGCAGACCGCGGAGGAGAAGAAGAAGGAGCAGGAGCGGCATAGGCCCCCGCCACCCCGGCAGCAGACGCAGCCCCCGCCCCGGGTCACGCAGCCGCCCCCGTCACCACCGCCGCGGGTGCACGAGCCGCGGCAGCTGCCGCCGCCGAAGCCCGCCCAGCAGCTCCAGCCGCCGCCGGGCGCGCGGCCCTTCCCCCCGCCCAAGCCCGCCGACGCCTCGCCCCCGGAGTTCAAGAAGAAGGAGGGTCCCCAGCGCTTCCAGCAGCCGCCCGGTGGGCCGCCGCCGGCGACCTTCAAGGCCCCACCTCCGGGCGGGCAGCCCGGTGGGCCGCCGCCGGCCACCTTCAAGACCGTACCGCCGCCTGAGCAAGGCCCCGGCCGGCCCGTGACCGTCACGCCG
>Ga0070696_100000357_pt1 | contig 27875 bp, 23 predicted proteins | sample KBSK1253metaG_FD_65474 | JGI IMG/M metagenome (GOLD analysis project Ga0070696, IMG submission 65474) | Corn, switchgrass and miscanthus rhizosphere microbial communities from Kellogg Biological Station, Michigan, USA - KBS K1-25-3 metaG | ecosystem: Host-associated > Plants > Roots >... | reverse complement strand
GCTGTCGATGGCCGGCATGATCGTGGCGCTGGACGCCTACGGCCCGATCACCGACAACGCCGGCGGCATCGCCGAGATGGCCGACCTGCCGCCGGAAGTGCGCGGCGTCACCGACCCGCTGGACGCTGTGGGCAACACCACCAAGGCGGTGACCAAGGGCTACGCCATCGGCTCGGCCGCGCTGGCCGCATTGGTGCTGTTTGCCGACTACACGCACAATCTCGCGGTGAGCCATCCTGGCGAAGTGTTCACCTTCGACCTGTCCGACCACATGGTGATCATCGGCCTCTTGATCGGCGGCCTGATCCCCTACCTGTTCGGCGCGATGGCGATGGAGGCCGTCGGCCGCGCCGCCGGCGCAGTGGTGGAGGAAGTGCGCCGGCAGTTCCGCGACATCCCCGGCATCATGCAGGGCACCGGCAAGCCGGAATACTCGCGCGCGGTGGACATGCTGACCCGCTCGGCGATCCGCGAGATGATCGTGCCGTCGCTGCTGCCGGTCGCCGTGCCGATCGTGGTCGGCCTGCTGCTGGGCCCCAAGGCGCTGGGCGGCGTGCTGATCGGCACCATCGTCACCGGCCTGTTCGTGGCCATCTCGATGACCACCGGCGGCGGCGCCTGGGACAACGCGAAGAAGTACATCGAGGACGGCCACCACGGCGGCAAGGGTTCCGAGGCGCACAAGGCCGCGGTCACCGGCGACACCGTGGGCGACCCGTACAAGGACACCGCCGGCCCGGCGGTGAACCCGCTGATCAAGATCATCAACATCGTGGCGCTGCTGCTGATCCCGCTGCTGTAAACCGCAGCTTTGCCGACGGCAAAAATCCCGCCTTCGTGGCGGGATTTTTGTTTTGCGCCAGCGCCGTACACGCCGGCCTGACTTTAGTCACAGGCGCCCGCACGATCGGGCGGTTACGCTCGACCGACTACGGGCCGCGCCCGTCATGTCCGCCACGTTCACTCGCAATTAGGGAGCACACGATGAAATCGGTTTGGCTGATGCTGGCACTCGGCGTCACACTGACGGGCATGAACGACGTCCATGCCCGCGACACGGCACCCGCCCCCGCAGCCACTCCAACCGGCGACGATCCGTTCCTGTGGCTGGAGGACATCCACGGCGACCGCGCGCTGGACTGGGTGAAGCAGCAGAACACGGCGACCGCGAAACAGTTCGTCGACAACGCCGAATTCGCGCGCACCCGCGACGGCATCCTCGAGGTGCTCGACTCGGAGGCGCGCATTCCCTACGTCAACCGGATGGGCAGCCACCTGTACAACTTCTGGCGCGACAAGGCGCACCCGCGCGGCGTCTGGCGGCGCACCACGCTGGCCGAGTACCGCAAGGCCGAGCCGGCATGGGAGGTGCTGCTGGACGTCGACGCGCTGAACAAGGCCGAGGGCAAGCGCTGGGTGTTCAAGGGCGTGCAATGCCTGAAGCCGGCGTTCGAGCGCTGCCTGGTCTCGCTCTCGCCCGACGGCGGCGACGCCACCGCGGTGCGCGAATTCAGCATCCCGCACAAGGCATTCGTGAAGGACGGCTTCGAGTTGCCGGTGGCGAAGAGCCAGGTCGGCTGGATCGACGAAAACGCCCTCTACGTCGGCACCGATTTCGGCCCCGGCTCGATGACCGAGTCGAGCTACCCGCGCATCGTCAAGGAGTGGAAGCGCGGCACGCCGCTGACCGCGGCCACCACCGTGTACGAAGGCAAGCCGAGCGACCTTGCGGTCAGCGCGTACCACGACCGCACGCCGGGCTACGAGCGCGACTTCGTCTCCATCGCCAGGGATTTCTACCACAGCGACCTGTACCAGCGCCTCGAAGGCAAGCTGGCCCGCGTCGAGGTGCCGACGGACGCGGAAGCCGACGCCCACCGCGAATGGCTGCTGGTGCGCACCCGCTCGCCGTGGACGGTGGATGGCACCACCTATCCGGCCGGCGCGCTGCTGGCGACGCAGTTCGACCACTTCATGGCCGGCAAGCGCCACTTCACCGTGTTGTTCGAACCCGACGCACACACCTCGCTGGACTCGTACGCCTGGACCAGGAACCACCTGATCCTCAACCTGATGGACGACGTCAAGAGCCGGCTGGAAGTGCTCACCCCGCCGCGGATGGCCACGCCCGGCGGCGACTGGAAGCGCAAGCCGATGCCGGGTGCGCCGGCGATGAGCACGATCAACGTGGTCGACACCGACCCCGACCACAGCGACGAGTACTGGCTCGACGTCACCGGCTTCCTGGCGCCGTCGTCGCTGCAGCACGGCGTGCTCGGCGGCGCGGCGGCCGAGACCATCAAGCAGGCGCCGGCGTTCTTCGACGCCGCGAAGTTCACGGTCAGCCAGCACTTCGCGAAGTCGAAGGACGGTACCCGCGTGCCGTACTTCGAGATCGCCCCGAAGGGCATCAAGCTCGATGGCTCCAACCGCACCCTGCTGTACGGCTACGGCGGCTTCGAGGTCTCGCTGCAGCCGCAATACAGCGGCAGCGTCGGCCGCGCCTGGCTCGAGCGCGGCGGCGTCTACGTGATCGCCAACATCCGCGGCGGCGGCGAGTACGGCCCGCAGTGGCACCAGGCCGCGCTGAAGGCCAATCGCCCGCGCGCCTACGAGGACTTCGCCGCGGTGGCCGAGGACCTGGTGAAGCGCGGCGTCACCTCGGCGAAGCACCTCGGTGCCGAAGGCGGCAGCAACGGCGGCCTGCTGATGGGCAACATGCTCACGATGTACCCGCAGCTGTTCGGCGCGATCGCCTGCGAAGTGCCGCTGCTGGACATGAAGCGCTACATCCACCTGTCTGCCGGTGCCTCGTGGATGGCCGAATACGGCAACCCCGACACCGCCGACTGGAATTTCATCCAGACCTTCTCGCCGTACCAGAACGCGAAGAAGGACGGCCGCTACCCGCCGGTGCTGTTCTACACCGCCACCAGCGACGACCGCGTCGGCCCGGTGCAGGCGCGCAAGATGGCCGCGAAGATGCAATCGCAGGGCCACGCGAACGTGTGGTTCTACGAGAACCTGGAGGGCGGCCACGGCGCCGGCGCGGACAACCAGCAATCCGCGCACATGCACGCGATGGCCTACGACTTTCTATGGGATCAGCTGAAGTAGGTCGACCCATCGCCTCATGCGGTACCCGCGAGCCGGCATCCGCCGGCTCGCGTCGTATGGCGGGGTGGCCTGAAGTAAGCTTTCGTGATCCGTCACCCTTCCCCATCGCCATGCACCCACGCACCACCATCAGCCCCGAACTGCGCGAATGGATTCTCGCCACCACGCGCGCCGGTCACGGCGTGCCGGAGGTGCTGCGGCTGATGAAGGACAACGGCTACGATCCGCGGCAGAGCCGCAGCATCGTCGCCGAGGTGCTGAAGCTGCCGCTGGCGACGCTGCTGGCCAGTACCGCCAAGGGTTCGCCGCAGGGGCTGCGCCCGACGCATCCCGAAGCGCCCGAAGTCCGCGCGGACGGGCACGTCATCGGCGTCTCGCTCAGCGTCGACGTGCCGGCACTGCGGGTGCTGGAGAACATCCTCAGCGCTCAGGAGTGCGACGAGCTGATCGCGCTGGCACGGCCGCGCCTGCAGCGCGCGCTCACCGTCGACAACGAGGGTCGCCAGCAGGTGGACCGGCGGCGCACCAGCGAGGGCATGTTCTTCACCCTGAACGAAGTGCCACTGGTCGGCCGCATCGAACAGCGCCTGGCCGCCCTGCTCGGCGTACCGGCGAGCCATGGTGAAGGGCTGCAGATCCTGCACTATCTGCCGGGCCAGGAGTACGAGCCGCACTTCGACTGGTTCGACCCGGAACAGCCCGGCTACGAAGCGATCACCGCCGTCGGCGGGCAGCGTATCGCCAGCGTGGTGATGTACCTGAACACGCCCACGCAGGGCGGCGGCACGGCGTTCCCCGAACTTGGCCTCACCGTCACCGCACGGCGCGGCGCGGCCGTCTATTTCGCCTACGAAGGCGGCGACCGCAGTTCGCTGCACGCCGGCCTGCCGGTGGTGCAAGGCGAGAAGTGGATCGCCACCAAATGGCTGCGCGAACGGCCTTACAAGAAGCCGAAGAAAGCCTGATCGCCGGCGCCGCGAACCCTCTCCTGCTGCATCGCAGCAGCGTTTGGCGTATCCTTGCAGACTTTCTTTTTCCTCTTCACCGTCAAGGACAGTCCATGGGTCTGCACCTCGTCTCCGCCGGCCGCAACGTGCCGGAAGAAATCAACGTCATCATCGAAATCCCCAAGGACGCCGAACCGGTCAAGTACGAGGTGGAGAAGGAGTCGGGCGCGATCTTCGTCGACCGCATCCTGTCCACCCCGATGCGCTACCCCTGCAACTACGGCTACGTGCCGCGTACCCTGGGCGGCGACGGCGACCCGCTGGACGCGGTGGTGATCCTGCCGCTACCGCTGGCCGTCGGCTCGGTGATCCGCTGTCACCCGGTCGGCATGCTGAAGATGACCGACGAGGCCGGCAGCGACGAGAAGCTGGTGGTGATCCCGTCGCCCAAGGTGTTCCCGGGCTACGCGCACATCAACGACATGAAGGGCGTCTCGCCGCATTGGCTGCAGCGCATCGGCCACTTCTTCGAGCACTACAAGGATCTGGAGCAGGGCAAGTGGGTGAAGGTGGACGGCTGGGTCGGCGCCGACGAGGCGAAGGCCGAGATCCTGGCCGGCTTCCAGCGCTACCAGGACGCCATCAGCGGCTGAGCCCGCCGCCATCGGGTCGACACCGACAAACCCCGCCGCGGCGGGGTTTGTCGTTCATGCGCTCAACCGCGCCTGAGCAGTTCGCGCAGGTCGATCAGCGCCGCGTTCGCGCGCGACACGTAGTTCGCCATCACCAGCGAGTGGTTGGCGAAGAAACCGAACGGCGAACCGTTCAGCACCATCGGGCTGCGCAGCGGGCGCTGCGCTTCCTCCAGCTCGCGGATCACCTGCTCCAGACTGACGTCGGCATGCTTGCTGCGCAGGATCGGGCCGAAATCCTGCCGGAACGCCTTGAGTTGCTCCAGCAGGGTCCAGGTGTAGCCGCGTGCCTCGTAGAAGTTGTCGTCGATCCTGGTCCACGAGGTTTTCACCATCCGGCCGCCATCAGGCGCGCGTGCCGTTCCGGCTTCCGCCGGCGCGTCGACCGAGGGAACGTCGCCGAGGCGGATCTGCCCCACGCTGGCCGACAGCCGCTGCGACAGCGAGCCCAGCCGGGCCGAGGCGACCTGCAGGTAATCGGCCAGATTGTCCGCGCGTGCGTAGAAATGCGCGTTGCTGTCGTCGCTGTCGCCGAGCCGGCCGAGATAGCCGTCCAGACGGCTGATCGCCTTGCGGTACTGGCTCTCCGAACTGGGCAGCAGCCAGCGGTCGTTCGGGCTGTTGAGCAGCGGATCGGCCTCGGCCAGATCCTTGTCCTCGGTCGACTGCGTCTGCGAGCGGCTGAAGTCGTTGCGCAGCGCGCGCACCAGGTCGCGCGAGGCGGTCAGCGAGCCGAATTCCCAATTGGGCACGTTGTCCATGAACACGCCCGGCGGGAGCTTGTCGTTGCTGAGATAGCCGCCACGCTTGTCGAGCAGGGTGCGCACCGAGTTGATCAGGGTGACCGTGGTGGTCGCGCCGGTGCTGACGGGCCGCTTCAATGCCTGCATCTGCACCTGGGTCGTCGCCACTGGATCGAACAGCGGCGGTTCGCTGTCCCACCACCACATCAGCGCCGCCACGGCCAGCACCAGCAACGCGAGCAAGGCCAGCACGGCACGGCGAATGCCGCGGCGCGGGGAGTTCGAGGTGTCCGGGGTCTGCATCGGGTGGCTCCTGCGGGGCGACGAACGGGTGACCCAGCTTACAACGTCGCCCGTCGCCCGCTGTGAGTGGGCGGGCCGCCGCCGTATCCTTGTCGCTCCCGCTGCAACGGGCCATTCGCCGCACGCCATCCGCACCGTTCCATCGCCGGAGATGCCCCATGAAAGCCGTCGCCCTCACCCGCTACCTGCCGATCGACGATCCGCAATCGCTGCTCGACGTCGAACTGCCGCAGCCGATACCCGGCGAGCGCGACCTGCTGGTGCGGGTGGAGGCGGTCTCGGTGAATCCGGTCGACACCAAGCTGCGCTCGCCGAAGCCGCAGATCGAGACGCAGCCGAAGGTGCTCGGCTACGACGCCGCCGGCGTGGTCGAGGCGATCGGTGAATCGGTCGGCGGCTTCCGGCCGGGCGACCGCGTGTACTACGCCGGCGACGTCACCCGCCCCGGCAGCAACGCGCAGTTCCAGCTGGTCGATGCGCGTCTGGCCGGTCACGCGCCGCGGTCGCTGGATCTGGCCGAGGCGGCCGCCTTGCCGCTGACTGCGCTGACCGCATGGGAGCTGCTGTTCCAGCGCATGCCGTTCGACAGCGAGCACGGCGGCGGGGACAAGTCGCTGCTGGTGATCGGCGGCGCCGGCGGTGTCGGTTCGATGGCGATCCAGCTGGCGCGACGCGCCGGCTTCACGGTAATCGCCACCGCCTCGCGCATCGAGACCATCGACTGGTGCCGCGCAATGGGCGCCCACCACGTGATCGACCACCGCCACACGCTGGCGCCGCAGCTGGAGGCACTGGGTTTCGGCCAGGTCGACGCGGTGCTCAACCTCGCCGACACCAGCTATTACTGGGACGCGATCGGCCAACTGCTGGCGCCGCAGGGCCACATGGGCCTGATCGTGGAACCTGCCGGCGCGCTGAGGATCGGCGATCCGTACAAGGCCAAATGCATCGGCATCCACTGGGAATTCATGTTCGCTCGCGCGCGTTTCAATACTCCCGACATGGCCGAACAGGGCCGCATTCTCGAGCGGGTCGCCAGCCTGATCGATGCAGGTGAGCTGCGCGGCACGCGCACCGCGACGCTGGCGCCGATCAACGCAGCGAACCTGCGCGAGGCGCATCGCCAGCTGGAATCGGGCCGCACCATCGGCAAGTTGGTGCTGGCCGGCTGGTAAGGCGCCACCGGCGACGCGCGTTGCGCCGCTGCGCGCTCAGCCGCGCTTGCCTGCGGCCTTGCCGGCCGGCGACGGCTTGGCCGGCTCGCCCTTCTTGCCGAGCTGCTCCAGCAGCGTGTTCATGTCCTCGGCATGCTCCTCCTCCATCGCCAGGATGCCTTCCAGCACGCGGCGGGTGGTCGGGTCGTCGGTGCCCACGTAGGCGATCATCTCGCGATAGCTGTCGATCGCGATGCGCTCGGCGACCAGGTCTTCCTTGATCATGTCGACGATGTCCTCGCCCTCGACATAGTCGGAGTGGCTGCGGCTGAGCAGGCCCTCCGGCGACAGGTTCGGCTTGCCGCCGAGCTGGGTGATGCGCTCGGCGATCAGGTCGGCGTGGCCCTGCTCCTCGTTGGCGTGCTGCAGGAACTCGGCCTTGATCGACTGCGAGTGGATGCCCGAGGCCATGTAGTAGTGGAACTTGTAGCGCAGCACGCAGACGATCTCCGTCGCCAGCGCATGGTTGAGCAACTTGACCACCGTTTCGCGATCGGCACGGTAACCCGCCGTCATCGCACCCCTGTCGATGTCCTGGCGCGCGCGCTGGCGGATGTTCTCGATGTCGCTGACGAACGGCTTGGTCTTGGCCATGGCTTGCTCCTGCGGACGTGGATTTGGACATCGACGGGCGCGCCGACACCGTTGGAAAGTCCGGCCAGTCTGGGAATGCGCATGAAAAAGCCAGGTGAAGAGGACTTCACCTGGCCTGGTTCGATCGTGTCGATTCAACGCGGCCGGTAGGCGCGCAGGAACATCTCGACGCCGGCCCGCGCGGTGGTCTCGATTTCCTCGACGTAGCTGTCGGTGCATTCGGTGCAACCGAACATCTGGCGCATCATCAGGTTGCCCTTGATCAGGGCGAGGAACTGCACGCTGGCGCGCGGCACGTCGTCGATGTCCAGCTGGCCGGCGTCAACCGCCTGCTGCAGCAGGCGTTCCATCAAGCCATGCGTACGCGCCGCGCCCTCTTCCCAGATCAGCTTGCCGTAGCGCGGGTTGCCCTGGCGGCAATCGCTGAGAATGGCGCGGAAGGTGCCCACGGTCTCGGCATTGCAATCGAGGTGGGCATGGGTCAGCGCCACCCGCAGCAAGGTGTCGCGGATGTCGGTGGCCGGATCGAAGCAGTAGGTCTCCTCCGGCAGCAGGTCCTGGATGCGCGAACGGATCACCTCGCGAAACAGGTTGTCCTTGTCGCCGAAGTGGCTGTACACGGTGAGCTTGGACACGCCGGCATCCGCTGCGATCGCGTCCATGCTGGTACCGGCAAACGCGTTGCGGATGAACAAGGCCTTCGCCGCTGCCAGGATCGCCGCACGCTTCTCCATGTCCTTCGGGCGGCCGGGACCCTGGGGCCTGATTTGCGCGCTGGTAGTCATGCCTCCACCTTCACAAACGAAAACTCTGGCTTTATTATACGCGGCGGTTCAATTATTTTCCAGAATGTGCCGGAGTCACGGCCTCGGCATCTCCTGCGCCTGCGCGCGGCAGCGGGTGACGCCCGTCAATCACTTGCGATGACTTCCGGCACTTCGTGTGCCTGCCATGCAACCGGCAGGCTTGCCGCTGTCGGAGCGTGTCATTGTAGGGGCAGGCGCAAGCGCTTATCCTTTTTGACCTTTTTTCGATCCGTACGGGACACGAGCAGATGGCGATGAATATCGAGCAGGCGCGACTGAATATGGTGGAAAACCAGGTGCGCCCGTGGGAAGTACTGGACGGCCGCGTGCTGGACGTGCTCGGCCGCGTGCGCCGCGAGGAGTTCGTTGCCACCGAGCATCGCCGGCTGGCGTTTGCCGACCTGTGCCTGCCGCTGGGTCACGGCGAAGTGATGATGAAACCGGTGGTGGAAGGCCGCGTGCTGCAGGCGCTGGAACTGCTGCCCACCGACCACGTACTGGAAATCGGCACCGGCTCGGGTTTTCTCACCGCCTGCCTGGCCACCTTGTCCGCGCAGGTGACCAGCGTCGACATCCATGCCGATTTCACCGCCACCGCCTCGCGGCGCCTGCAGGCCGCCGGCATCGCCAATGCCGCCCTGGCCACCGGCGAGGCGGTCCACGAATGGCAGCCCGATGGCCTGTTCGACGCGCTGGTGGTGACCGGTGCGGTGCACGCGGTCCCGCCGCGCTGGCTGACCTGGCTCAAGCCCGGTGCGCGCGCGCTGGTCATCCGCGGCCAGTCGCCGGTGCAGCAGGCCACCTTGCTCACCCACGAAGGCGCCGGCCGCTATCGCGAAGAGACCTTGTTCGAGACCGACCTGCCCTACCTGATCCATGCCGAACCGCCGCAACGGTTCGTGTTCTGACTCTGCCCCCGAACCGATCCCCACGAGGCATTCCATGCGTTTGAAGCTGCTCACTCTTGCCCTGGCCCTGGCCGCCATCTCGCTGCCCAGCCACGGCGAGGATCTGCTCGATGCCTACCGCGAAGCGCGCGCCAACGACCCGGTGCTGTCGCAGGCCGACGCCACCCGGCTGGCCACCGGCGAAGGGGTGAACCAGGCACGCGCGTCGCTGCTGCCGCAGATCGGCGCGAGCATGAGCCTCAACCAGACCAACGGCGGCAACCAGATCGGCCACAGCCGCTCGCGCTCGATCAACGGCACACTCAGCCAGACCGTGCTCGACTTCAGCAAGTACGCCAACCTCAAGGCCGCCCACTCGGCGTCGGACGCGCAGGACGAGCTGTACCAGGCCGCGGCGCAGGATCTCTACGTGCGCGTGGTCGCGGCCTACTTCGGCGTGCTGACCAGCGAGGATGAGCTGACCTACGCCAAGGCCAACGAGGACGCCTTCCGCCAGCAGTACGAGCAGTCCGACCAGCGCTTCAAGGTCGGTCTCTCGGCGATCACCGACGTGTACCAGGCCAAGGCCTACTACGAGGCGGCCAAGTCGCAGACCATCGCCGCGCAGAATGCGCTCAACGATGCCCGTGAAGCGCTCACCCAGATCACCAGCAAGCCGACCGGCGACCTGAAGAAATTGCGCGACGACCTGCCGATGCAGCCGCCGGCACCGGCCGACCAGGACAGCTGGGTCAAGCAGGCGCTGGAAACCAATCCCAACCTGCTCACGCAGAAGTACAACGTGGAGACGGCCCAGCACAACATCAGCGCCGCGCGTGCCGCCCACCTGCCGACGATCACCGCCGGCGTCACCTACGGCAAGGGCGCCGGCTGGTCGGAGAGCGATGCCGCCGCCCGCTACCGCGATCCCGCCTCGACCACGATCGGGCTAACCCTGAACGTGCCGATTTTCTCCGGCGGCGCGACCCAGTCGCGCGTGCGCCAGTCGATCTACCAGCGCGACGCCGCCACCGACGCGATGGAGGCGCAGCGCCGCCAGATCGTGCGCGATACGCTCAACTACTATCGCTCGGTGATCGCCGGCATCGCCCAGGTGGAATCGGCCAAGGCTTCGGTGGAGTCCGGCCGCAAGGCGCTGGAGGCAACCCGCGCCGGCTTCGAGGTGGGCACCCAGACGATGACCAACGTGCTGCTGGCGATCCAGACGCTGACCTCCTCGGAGAGCAGCTACTCGCAGGCCCGCCACCAGTTCATCCTGAACAAGCTGCTGCTCAAGCAGACCGCCGGCACGGCCGACCTGAAGGACATCGAGGAAATCAACGCGCTGCTGCAGTAAGCCGGCTCGCCCCGCATGCGAAGACGGCCGGGGCTGTGCCCGGCCGTCTTGTTTTCGACTCGTCACTCCTGCAGCAGGGCATCGATCAGCCGCATGACCCGCTGCACCGCGCCGCGCTCGCGCTCGAACACGCTCTGCGCAGCCTGCCCCATGCGCGCGCGCTTCGCCGCATCGAGCAGCAGCTTCAGGGTGGCTGGCCCCAGCCCCGCGGCGTCGGTCACGCGCTTGGCGCCGCCTTCCTCGATCAGGCTGCGGGTGATCTCCTCGAAGTTGAAGGTGTGCGGCCCCACCAGCACCGGCACCGACAACGCCGCCGGCTCCAGCACGTTGTGGCCACCGATCGGCACCAGGCTGCCGCCGACGAAGGCCAGGTCGGATGCCGCGAAGAACGGCAGCAGCTGCCCCATGGCATCGATCACGAAGACCTGGTGCGATGCCGACGGCACGCCTTCTTGGCTGCGTGTGGCCACCGTGAAGCCGAGGCTGCGTACCGCGTGCTCGACCAGCTTGAAGCGTTCCGGGTGGCGCGGCGCCAACAACAGCAGCGCGTCAGGCAGGCGCTTCAACACCTGCAGATGCGCCTCCAGTACCGCCAGCTCCTCGCCCTCATGGGTGCTGGCCGCCATCCATACCGGCCGCCGCGCCCCCCAATGCCCGCGCATCGCGCCGCCTTCGGTAACCGCGCCGTCCGGTATCGGCATGTCGAACTTCATGTTGCCGGTGACCAGCACCTGTTCGGGGTCGGCCCCGAGCAAACGGTAGCGCGCCGCATCGGTGCGCGACTGCGCGGCAATCAGGCGCACGCAGCGCAACGCCGAGCGCAACAACCCGCGCAGCGGCTTGTAGCCGCGCAGCGAGCGTTCCGACAAGCGCGCGTTGACGATCATCAGCGGGATGCCGCGCCGGCGGCAGGCGAAGTAAAGGTTCGGCCAGATCTCGGTTTCCACGATCAGCGCCAGCCGTGGCCGGACCTTCTTCAGGAAGCGGCCCACCGCGTACGGCAGGTCGTATGGCAGATAGACGTGGAACACGCTGTCGCCGAACAGCTGCTGCACGCGCGCGGTGCCGGTCGGCGTGACCGTGGTGATCACCAGCGGCGCGTTCGGGTAATCCCGGCGCAGTGCCTTGATCAGCGGCTCGGCCGCGTTCACCTCGCCCACCGACACCGCATGCACCCACAGGCTGCCGCTGAAACCGGGCGGATCGAAGAAGCCGAAGCGTTCCGGCCAGCGCCGGTGATAGGGCCGCAAACGCACTCCGCGCGCCAGCAGCCGCAGCACCAGCAGCGGCGTCGCCAAGTACATCGCGAGGGTATAGAGGTAGCGCAACGTCAATGCCCGTCAGTCCAGCGCGGCAGTATACGAGAGCGGGGCACAGGGCACGGGACGCCGTGAGCGGAACATGCGGCACGCTGTCGCCTCTGCGGCGCGGTGCCGGCTCCCTGCCTCCACTACAATGCGCACGATGCCCGGCATGCCCCGCCCCACCTTCACCCGTTCGCTGCTCGCACCGCGCCATTGGCCGGCGTGGCTGGGCGCGGCTGTGATCTGGCTGATCGCGCGACTGCCGCAGCGCGCGCTGATGTGGCTGGGTCGACGGCTCGGTGCACTGGTGCGGCGGGTTCCCTCCGAGCGGCGGCGCATTGCCGCGGCGAACATCGCGCTGTGCTTTCCCCGACTCGATGCCGCCGCGCGTGCCGCGCTGGTCGATGCGAACCTGCGCGACATCGGCCTGATGCTGGTGGAATTCGCGTTGGGCTGGATGGGCAGCGACCGCCGCATCGCCGGCATCCCGACCTGCATCGAAGGGCTGGAACACCTCGAGGCGGCGCGCGCGCAAGGGAAGGGCGTGTTGCTGGTCGGCGGGCACTTCTCGCATCTCGAACTGTGCGCGCGGCTGGTTTCGCAGCGCATCCGCATCGCCGGCATGTACCGCCGGATGGACTCGGCCGTGTTCGAGTGGGCGGTGCTGCGCGCGCGACTGGACTATGCCGACGCGATGTTCGAGAAGGACGACATCCGCGGCACGGTGAAATACCTGCGCGGCGGCGGCACGCTGTGGTACGCGCCGGACCAGGACATGCGCAGCAAGGACACCGTGTTCGCACCGTTCTTCAACGTGCCGGCCGCCACCATCACCGCCACCCATCACCTGGCGCGGATGTCCGGCGCGTTGGTGATCCCGTTCTTCCATCGCCGCCTGCCCGACGGCGAGGGTTACGCACTGCGCCTCGGCGCGCCGCTGGACGGCTTCCCCGGCACCGACGTGGAAACCGATACCGCCCGTGTCAACGCCTGCATCGAGCAGATGGTGCGCGAGGCGCCGGAGCAGTACCTGTGGGTGCACAAGCGCTTCAAGACCCGCCCGCCCGGCGCTCCCGCGATCTACTGATCCCTCCGACAGCCGGGTGAAAGCCTGGCCCGCCGAAAATTGCGCCACTTTCGAGACCCGGTCGACTCCGACGACCCACCTCGCATCCGAGTGGCGACTTTGCGCAACCACCTCGCTCCCCGCAGACCGCCGGGCCTTTTCGGCTCGCGGCACGGCCGTGCCGAAGCAATCCCGCGTGATGGTGCGCCACTCCGTTGCGCTGAACCGGCACAGGAGTTGGAAAAGTGAGCGACGCCGCTTCGCGGGGAACACCCGCCCTGCCCATCCTCATGTACCACAACATCGCGCGCGCCCCGCGCGACCTGCGCGTGTACCGCAGCCTGTTCGTGAGCCCGGCCGCCTTCGCGCGGCAGATGTGGCTGCTGCGCCGACTCGGCTACACCGGGCTGTCCATGTCGGCCGCGATGCCGTACCTGCGGGGCGAATGCAGCGGCCGCATCGTCATCATCACGCTGGACGACGGCTACGTGGACAACCTGGACTCCGCCCTGCCCATCCTGCAGCGCTACGGTTTCAGCGCCACCTGCTACGTCGTCAGCGGCAGCATCGGGCGATACAACCAGTGGGACGCCGAGCGGCTGGGCGTGCGCAAGCCGCTGATGTCGGCGGAACAACTGCGCGACTGGCATCGCGGCGGCATGGAAATCGGTGCGCATACCCGCAGTCACCCCTGCCTGACGCAGTGCGACGACGCGCAACTGCACGACGAGATCCACGGCAGCAAGGCGACGCTGGAGGATCGCCTCGGCGCCCCGGTCACGCAGTTCTGCTACCCGTACGGCGACGCCGACGAGCGCGTGGCCGGCGTGGTGCGTGCAGCCGGCTTCGCCGCCGCGACCACGACCCGGCGCGGCCGGGCCCGCGCCGGCATGGATCTGTGGCAGCTGCCGCGCATCCAGATCGCGCGCCACCATCCGCTGCCGCAGTTCGCCATGCGGGCGCTGACGGGCTACGAGGATCGGCGTGCATGAAGCTGCTCTTCGTCGGAACCAACCCCGAGAACACCGGGGCCGCCAGCCACTTCGTCGCATTGGCGCAAGCCATGGCCGAAGCCGGGCACCGGGTCGGCGCGGCGATCCATCCCGAGGGCCCGATCTGGCAAGGGCTGGCTCGCTCCGACGTGCGTCGGTACAAGGCGAAATTCTGCAACGTTTTTGACCTGCGCGGCTATGTCGCCGTCATCAAGGCGGCGCGGCAGCTGAAGCCGGACTGGCTGGTGGGCAACTTCGGCAAGGAATACTGGCCGCTGATCCTGATCGGACGGCTGCTGCACATTCCGGTGGCGCTGTTCCGCCATCGCACGCCGCCGATGAAGGGCCTTTCCGCCTGGCTGGTCCCGCGCCTCGCGCAACGCTTCCTCGCCGTCTCGAAGCATGCCCGCCAGGCCTACCTGGATCGAGGCGTCCCGGCTTCCCTGGTGCGGGTGCTCTACAACCCCGTCAACATGGAACTGTGCCGGCCCGATCCGTGCCGGCGCAACGAGATCCGGCGTTCGCTAGGCCTGGACGAAGAAGCGATCGTGCTGGGCTACAGCGGCCGCATGCACAACGGCAAGGGCATCTTCCCGCTGTTCGAAGCCGCCAGCGCAGCCATGACGGAACAGCCGCAGCTGCACTGCCTGTGGCTGGGCGACGGCCCGGACGCACCGGCACTGCGCGAGCGCGCGGCGGCGGACCCGACCGCGTGCCGGCACCATTTCCTGGGCTGGATAGCCGATGTCCACCCCTATTACAGCGCACTTTCCATGCTGGCCTTTCCGTCGATCGCCACGGAAACCTTCGGCCGGGTCTCGGTCGAGGCGCAGGCCGCCGGCGTCCCCGTGCTGGGCAGCGACATCGGCGGGATTCCCGAAACACTGCAGGCGGGCGTGACCGGCCTGCTGCTGCCGCCGGGCGACGTGGCGGCGTGGCGCGAGGCGATCCTGCAGCTGTGTGACCCGGCCCTGCTGGCGTCGATGGGCGCAGCCGCGCACGACTACGTGCAACAGCATTTCAGCATGCAGGTGATCGCCGCCCAGTTCCTGCAGATACTGGCCGGCAGCTGAGCGAGCTTTCACCCGATCAATCCCGCGGCCGCCGTCGCTCGTACAGCTTGGCGTATTTCAGGAACGCGTAGAACGCGTGGATGCGCGCCGCGATGAAGCCGGCCCAACCGGAACGCCAGTGCCCGCGCAATACGTAGTAGCGCAGGAACGCCACCGCCGGATACGCCACCATGCGCAGCCGCAGCCAGCCGACCTTGCGTTTGGCCAGGTCGGCCTGCTGCAGGCTGGAGTACTGGTTCGCCTTGGCCACGCGTCCGGCGATGTCAGGTTCGCCGTGATGGTCGATGATCACGTCGAGCACGCCCACCGGGCCATCCACCTGCACTTCCTCGTGCACCTCGTGACCGCTCATGCACGCGTGTTGCCTGTCGAACAGGCGTACATACTGGTTGAGTCGACCGCGTCGCGACTGCCAGCGCCAGAACTGCCACTCGCGCCGCCACAGCCGGTAGCCCGCGTGGACCGGCGCCAGCAGCGCCTGCTGCAGCCGCGCGGCGGCGTCCGCGTCCAGCGACTCGTCGGAATCCAGCAGCAGCACCCAGCGATGACTGGCCAGGTCGATCGCCGCCTGCTTCTGCGCGCTGTAACCGGCGAACGGCTGGGTGTGGATACGCGCGCCGTAGTGCGCGGCGATCGCCGCGGTGGCGTCGGTCGAGCCCGAGTCCAGCACCACGATCTCGTCGGCCCAGCTCACCCCGCGCAGGCAGGCGTCGAGCGTGTCGGCGCTGTTGAACGTGGTCACCACCACCGACAGCAACTCACGCCCCATCGTGACTTTCCCGAGGAAGCGCTTCTTTGAGGAGTCCGGCACGGATGCCGGGTTCTGCTGTGCCGGCAGGGATGCCGGCTACAAATAAACCCGCGCACCACAGCCCGAGCAGCCAGGCAAACAGCAACCCCCACCATGCCGAATAGAACGCCAGGTGGGTGTTCAGCGGAAACAGCATCACGCCCAGCGCCAGCGTTGCCGGGAACGCCCGCGTGCGCGCCACGGCACCGACCCGGCGCCATGCGCGCCACGCCAGCACCACCGCCGCCAGCCACAGCAGCAGGCCGAGCGTGCCGGTCTCGGCGAGCACCTCCAGCACCAGTTGGTGTGCATGGCATGCGCCCTCGCCCACGCCGCAGGCTTCCGTGGTCACCACGAAGCGGTCGTTCGCCGCGGCGTACTGCGGATATGCATAGCGGAAGCCACGCACGCCGACGCCATTGACCGGGTGCGCCATGAACATGTCGATCCCGGTGTGCCAGATCTCGAGCCGGCCACTGAGCGCGGCGTCGATGGACTGGTCGGTGCCCTGCAACGCGAGCAGGGTGTGCTCGACGCGGTCGTGGAAGCGCGCGGAAGTCTTCCAGGCGATACCGCCGGCCAGCGCCAGCAGCACCGCCGCGACCGCGCAGAAGCCGGCAAAGCGCAGCGGCGAACGCGCCTCGCGCCAGGCAAAGCCCAGCGCCACCAGCGCGTAGCACAACCAGGCCGCGCGCGAGCCGGCCAGCAGCACCGGCCCCAGCACCAGCGCGAACGCCAGCAGCAGGCCCGGCAGGCCCCAGCGCCGCCGCGCCGCCCACAGCGCGAACGGCGACAGCACGGCGAGAGTCGGCCCCAACTTGAGATTGTCGGCGCCGAAGATGCCGGAAATGCGCTCGGCCTCGGCGCGCCCGCCCAGGCTCCAGCCGGTCAATGCCTGCAGCCAGGCGTCGGCGCACCACAGCGCCAGCACCCACGCCACGGCCACGTACAGCGCCTGCAGCTTGTGCTCGCGGCGGATCGCGAAGCAGGCATACAGGCCCAGCGGAACGTAGCGCAGCAACGCGGCCACGGTGCCCCAGCTCTTGCCCGGCGCGACCGCGTCGACGGCGGAAAGCAGCGCCGCCCCCGCGTAGGCGGCCAGCAGCCACAGCAGCAGCCGCGCACCGGCATGCTGGCGCAGCGCATGCGGCTCGCGCGCGAACAGCAGGGCCACGCCGAGCAGGCACAGGAAGGTGCCCAGTTCGGCACTGCGCCCGAACGGCAGCAGCGCGATCACCAGCCAGAACGGCAGCAGCGGAGAACGCAGCGCGGCCTTGAGCGAGGTAGCGAAGGAATTCATGCGCGGACCGTGACGAAGACGATCACGCATTGTAGGCGAGCGGTGCGCCCGCTACCGCCTCAGCCGGCGACCACTTCGTCGTACAGCGCCAGCGTGGCCTGCTGCATGTCAACCAGGCGGTAGCTCTGCAGCGGCGAGATCGGTGGCGCCACCCGCAGCAATTCGGCGGCCCGCTCGACCAGCCGTTCGCGGTCGCCCGGCGGCACGCGGCCGGCCGGATACAGTTCGGCCAGCAATTCACCGACTCCGCCATGCGCGTAGCCCAGCACCGGCCGGCACAGCGACAGCGCCTCGACCACCGTGCGCCCGAACGACTCGGGCTTGTTCGACAGCTGCAGCACCAGCGCCGAGATCGCGTAGATGTCGCGCACGTCATGGCGCGGCGGCGTCAGCACCACCTGCGAGGTCACCCCGCGCACGCGGATCAGCTCCCGCAATTCGGCCACGTAAGCCTCGCGGCCGGGTTCGATCACGCCCAGCAACAACAGTCGCGCCTCGATGCCACGGCGCTTCAGGTCGGCCAGCAGCTCGATGGCGTCGCGGTGCCCCTTCAGCCGCGTGCCGCGCCCGGGCAGGGTCAGCAGCGGCGCGCCGGTCAGCACCGGGAACTCGGCGAAGAATGCCTTCTGCCAGGCATCGTCCGGCCGATGCCCGTAAGGGAATGCCACCGGGTCGATGCCACGCGGGATCACCCGCACCTTGCCCGGCTCCAGCCAGGGATAGTGGCTCAGCACGTAGTCGCGCAGGGTCTGCGAAACCGCCACCACGCGCTCGCCGCGCAGCAGGATCGCGCTGTAGCGGCCGGGCGAGTTGAGCCCATGCACGGTAGTGACGAAATGTGGCCGCGGCGTCATGCCCTTCAGCGCCCACCAGCCCATCCAGGCCGGCAACCGCGAACGGGCATGCACGATGTCTGGCTTCAGTTCACGCAGGACCCGTCGCAACGCCCCAAGCCGACCCAGCGTGCGCAGTGACTTGCGCCCCAGGTCCAGCGTGATGTGCTCGCTGCCCTCGGCCTGCAGCTGTTCGGCCAGCCGGCCGCCGGCCGAAATCACCACCGAGCGGTGACCGGCCTGCACCAGCGCCCGGGCGATCTCCAGCGCCGAACGCTCCGCACCGCCGGAATGCAGCGCGGGGATCAGTTGGACCACGGTCAGCAACTTGACGGGCACGGCAATGCTGGACATGAGCTCGGGGCTGGAAGCTTTCATTCTCCGAAGACAAGCAAAAACAATGCCGCCAGCGCCCCGGGCGAGCCCGGGCGATCAGTCGCGCAACACGTAATGCGCGCCACAGTAGGCGCAGGTTGATTCGCCGCCGTCGTCGACGATCGGCAGGTACACCTTGGGGTGCGAATTCCACAGCGCCATGCCGGGCATCGGGCACGACAACGGCAGGTCGGCGCGCGTCACTTCGTAACGATTTTCGGCATTTGCCGGCACCAGCGGCACCGTTGCGGAAAGGGGGGACGACATCAGCGGGCTCCGGACTGGACATCAGGCCGCAAATGGTAGCAGGCTGCAGCCTTCTGTCGGGGGAGACAGCACAGGGGAACGCCGGAGAGCCAGCCGCGGCAGCGGCTGCCGGGACGCGACCGCACTTGTCATGTAGTGAGCACACCAACCTCAACCCGGCGCATGCGCCGGGCCAACTGTCATGAGCTTAGGAGCTGACCATGGATTTCGGAAAGATCGTTGAACGCATCAAGGCCATCCTGACCACGCCCAGAACCGAATGGCCCATCGCCGCCGCCGAGCCGGCCAGTGTGCAGGGCCTGTACACCGGCTACATCGCGATCGTCGCCGCCCTGCCGATCGTCGCCGGCTTCATCAAGGGCAGCCTGATCGGCACCAGCATGTTCGGCATCACCGTGCGGGACTCGTTCGGCGGCGGCATCACCCGCATGGTGCTGGGCTACTTACTGTCGCTGGTGGTGGTGTACCTGGTGGCGCTGATCATCAACGCGCTGGCACCCAGCTTCGGCGCCCAGAAGGACATGACGCAGGCGCTGAAGACGGTCGCCTACAGCTGGACTGCCTACTGGATCGCCGGCATCGCGGTGATCGTGCCATGGCTGGGCATGTTGATCCTGCTCGCCGGCGGCATCTACAGCATCTACCTGCTGTACCTGGGCCTGCCGCACACCATGAAGTGCCCTCCGGAGAAAGCCGGAGGCTACACCGCGGTCAGCGTGATCATCGCGATCGTGCTGGGCTGGATCGTCAGCCTGGTCGTCGCCGGCGTGGTCGGCACCGCCGCGATGACGGGTGCTGCGATGGGCGGCATGCACATCACCGACAGCAACGGCGACAGCGTCAGCATCGACAGCAACAGCGCACTCGGCAAACTGGCCGCGATGGGCAAGCGCGCCGAGCAGGCCAGCAAGGAACTGGACGCGGCGCAGAAATCCGGCGACAGCGCTGCGCAGTCCGCCGCGATGGGCAAGATGATGGGCGCGATGTCGGACACCCACGGCACGGTCGAGGCGCTGGCGCCGGACCAGATCAAGGCGTTCCTGCCCGACAGCGTAGGTCACCTCAAGCGCAACAGCCTGTCGGCCCAGCGCAACAGCGCGATGGGCATGCAGATCTCCCAGGCCAGCGCCGGCTACGCCGCCGACAACGGCCAGCACATCACACTGGAAGTCTCCGACACCGGCGGCGCCAAGGGCTTCATGTCGCTGGCCGCCGCGATGGCGCCGGAAGAAGAGAGGGAGACCGAACACGGCTACGAGAAAACCTACAGCGCCAACGGCAACCTGGTCCACGAGGAATGGGACACCCAGTCGAAGTACGGCGAATACAGCGTGGTGGTCGGCAAGCGCTTCACGGTGAAGGCCAACGGCAACGTCGACAGCATCGACCAACTGAAGCAGGCGGTGGCCAGCATCGACCTGGCCACGCTCGAATCGCTGAAGGATGCCGGCGTGAAATCGAACTGAGCATCGGCTTCGCCGCACGACAAAAAAACCGCGCCGTTGCCGGTGCGGTTTTTTTCGTGCCGCGAAGACTTACCTGGCCGCGGCTTTCTTCGGCACCGAGCCTTCGGTGGTGATGCGGATGCTCAGCTCGTCGCTGACGTTCGGCACGTAGGCGCCGACGCCGAAATCCGAGCGCTTGATGCTGGCGGTGGCATCGAAACCGATCGACGGCGCCTTGGTCATCGGGTGCGGGCCGACCTTGTTCAGCGTGGCGTCCAGCACCACCGGCCGGGTCACGCCATGCACGGTGAGGTTGCCGGTGACCTTGAACTTGTTGCCGCCCAGCGGCTGCACTTCGGTGCTCTTGAAGGTGACCACCGGGTACTGGTCGGCATTGAGGAAGTCCGGCTTCTTCAGGTGCTCGTCCAGCGCCGGCACGTGGGTGTCGAGGTCGGCCAGCGGAAGGCTCACTTCCACGCTGGAGTTGGCCGGATGCTGCTCGTCGAACACCAGGGTGCCTTCACCGAGACCGAAGTTGGCGGTGGGGTTGGAGTAGCCGAAGTGGTTCCAGCTGAACTGCACCATCGTGTGGCCCGGATCGAGCTTGTAGGTGACCGGGGCGGCCTGGACCGACACGGCAGCGCCGAGCAGGCCGGCGAGAGCGAGATACTTCAGTGCATGCATGGAAAGGTTCCTTGGAAGTGGGAATGGGAAAGTCGGGACGGGGCGCGGGGTTCAGGCGATCGTGCAGGCTTCGCCGAACGCCAGACGGGGGCTGCGCGGGAACAGGTTGCGACTGGCATCGCCGTAGCCGATGCTGATCAGGAAGTTCGACTTGACCGCGGTGCCGGCGAAGAACGCCGCATCCACGCCGGCATTGTCGAAGCCGGACATCGGGCCGCAGTCCAGTCCGATCGCGCGCGCCGCCAGCAGCAGGTAGGCGCCCTGCAAGGTGGCGTTGCGGAACGCGGTGGTGTCGATCAGCGGCTGGTTGCCGACGAACCAGCTCTTCGCGTCGGTATGCGGGAACAGCTTCGGCAGCTGCTCGTAGAACTCGTGGTCGGTGGCGACGATCGCGGTGACCGGCGCCTCCATGGTCTTGGCGCGATTGCCGTCGGACAGGAACGGCTCCAGCTTCGCCTTCGCCGCCGGCGACTTCACGAACACCACCCGCGCCGGCGAGGAGTTCGCGCTGGTCGGTCCGAACTTGGCCAGGTCGTAGAGCTGGTGCAACTGCTCGTCGCTCACCTCCTTCGGCAGCCACGCGTTGAACGTGCGGGCGCTGCGGAACAACTGGTCGAGGCTGGCCTCGGAAAGCAACTCGCTCATCGGTATCCTCTGTGGAAAGACGCGTCGGCAACGACGCCATCCGGCAAGTTTATAGGTGGTCGCACGCGAACAGTCCACCCGTAGAGGGAACGTACAGTGTTCATTCGGGAAACAATGCCGCAGCCCGCACCCCCATGCTGAAGCTGCACGGCGAATGCTGGGTGGTCACCGATCGCGCCACTGGCAACCAGCGCCAGGCGCTGGCGCTGGCCGAGCATCTGCAGATGCCGCTGCGCCACCTGGTACTGCAGCCGCGGGCGCCCTGGTCGTGGCTGGCACCACGGCTGGAACTGGGTGGCCGACTTGCCCTGCCCGCCCGCCAGCGCCGCTTGTTCGCGCCGCCGTGGCCGGCCGTGGCGATCGGCTGCGGCCGCGCCGCCGCGCTGTTCACCCGCATGTTGCGCCGGCTGTCCGACGGCCGGTGCTACACCGTGCAGATCCTGGACCCGCGCATCGACCCCGCGCACTGGGACACGGTGATCGCGCCCCGCCACGACCAGCTCGACGGTCCGAACGTGCTGCGCCCGCTCGGCTCGCTGAACCCGGTGGACGACGAGTGGCTGGCCGATGGCCGCGACGCCTGCCCCAGCTTCGCCGGGTTGCCACGACCGCGCGTGGGCGTGCTGCTCGGCGGTCCGCGCCGGGGTATCGCGCTGGACGCGGACTACGCTCGCCGGCTGGCCGCGCAGTTGCTCGATCGCCAGCGCCATCAGGGCGGCAGCCTGCTGCTGCTGGGTTCGCGACGCACCTCACCGACGCTGATCGAGGTCTTCCGCAAGACGTTGCACGACGTGCCCGGCCTGGTCTGGGCCGGCCCCGACGACGGCCGCAATCCCTACCCCGGCGTGCTCGGCTGGGCCGACCGCCTGGTGGTCACCCCTGATTCGGTGAACATGCTGAGCGAAGCCTGCGCGGTCGGCTGCCCGGTCGACACCTTCGTCACCACGCCGTTGCCAGAAAAGATCGCGTGCTTCCATCAGGCGCTGCGCGCGGCCGGGCGGCTGCATGATCTCGGCAGCCAGGCACCCGCGCCAACCACCCCGCTGCGCGAGACCGCCAGCATCGCTGCCGAACTGCGCACACGGATCCAGCGGCGGCAGTCACAGCAAGCGCCGGACTGAGGCTGTTGTTCAGTCGAACGCAAAGCCCAGCGCGTCGGTAACCTCGCGCACGCTGCCGCACAGCTGTTCCAGCTCCGCATCGCGCGGCGCGATGCGCGGGCGCAAGTCGAGCGTGCAGGCCAGTGCGCGCTGCAGCAGGTCGGCATGGGCCACGGTGAGGATCGCGGACTGGTCGCTGTCGAGCAGACCGGCAGCGCGGCACGCTTCGATCAGGCCGGCGTTGGCGGTGACGCCGAGCAGGCTCGGCTGCTCGGCCGCATGCGCCAGCACCAGTCCCTGCAGCGCGAATTCGATATCGAGCAGGCCGCCGTGGCCTTGCTTCAGGTCGAACTGACGCTCATCGGAGCGGTCGCGCTCGACGCGCCAGCGCGCACGCATGCTGCCGACCTCGGCCAGCACCGTGGCGCGCTCGCGCGGCACCGCCAGGATGTCGCGGCGCACTCCGGCCAACTCGGCGTTGAGTGCCGCGTCGCCGGCCACCGGCCGTGCGCGCAGCAGCGCCTGATGTTCCCACGTCCATGCGCGGCTCTGCTGGTATGCCACGAACGCGTCGAAGCTGCTGACCAGCAGGCCCTTGGAACCGTCCGGGCGCAGGCGCGTGTCGACTTCGTACAGGCGGCCGCCGCGGGTCAGCACGGTGAGCCAGTTCATCACCCGCTGGGCCAGCCGCTGGTACCAGCGCATGCCCTCGATCGGTCGCGCACCGTTGCTCATCGCCTGCGCGCGGCGGCTGTCGTAGACGAAGACGAGGTCGAGATCGGAGGCGAAGCCGAACTCCTCGCCGCCGAGACTGCCGTAGCCCAGCACGGAAAAACCCGAACCCTCGCCGGGCAGGCGGCCGTGCTGGGCGACCAGCTCACGCTCGGCCAGCGCCAGCACGGCGCCGACCACCGACTCGGCCAGCGCGGCCAGCCGGCGCGCAGTGGCGACCGCGTCGGCGCGGCCGTCGTTGAACGCCAGGCCGAGCCGGAACGCGGTGGACGCCTTGAACTCGTTGATCCGGTCGAGCTCGGCCTCGGCCTCGCGTTCCTCCAGCGTGCCCAGCACGCGCGCGATCTCGGCGGTGATGTCGGCGCGCTTGAACGGCAGTTGGTCGATGCGCGGGTCGAGCACGTCGTCCAGCAGCAGCGGCTGTGCGATCACGCGTTCGGCCAGAAACGCGCTGTCGGCGAACAGCCGCACCAGCCGGCGGCGCGCCGCCGGCTGTTCTTCCAGCAGGGCCAGGTAGGACGAGCGCCGCGCCACCGCCTGCATCAGCCGGCACAGCCGCAGCAGGCTGGGCACCGGCGCCGCGGTGGCGCGCGCAGCGTCGAGCAGCTGCGGCAGCAGGTGGTCGAGCCGCTCGCGCGAGCGCGGCGACATCGCACGCACCGCCGCGGCCTGCGGCAATTTCAGCAGGGCGTCGGCCAGCTCGTCGCCCGGTACGAAGCCGGAAGCTTCCAGCGTGGCGGCATCCAGCGATTCGTCGCAGGCACGCTGCCACAGCACCCGGTCGGCGGCCGGCACGCGGGCGGCACGGCCGCCCTGCGGCATCAGCACGGCGGCGAATTCCTCGCTGACCCGGGCACGCTGTTTCGCCAGCGCCGCATGCAGGCTGTCCCAGTCGGGATAGTCGAGGCTGAGCGCGATGCGCTCGCGGCTCAGCGCGTCGGCGGGGATGTCGTGGGTCTGCGCGTCGCGCAGCATCTGCACGCGATTCTCGACCCGGCGCAGCAGCGCATACGCCTCGCGCAACATGCGCGCCCGCGCCGTGTTGATATGGCCGCGCGCCTCGCACGCGGTCAGCGCACCCAGCAGGCCGCGCACGCGCAGGGACGGTTCGCGGCCGCCGCGGATCAGCTGGGTCAGCTGCACGATGAACTCGATCTCGCGGATGCCGCCGGGGCCGAGCTTGAGGTTGTCGGCGAGGTCCTTGCGCGCCACTTCCGCGTCGATCAGCGCCTTCATCTCGCGCAGCCCGGCGAACGCGGTGTAGTCGAGGTACTTGCGGTAGACGAACGGGCGCAGCAGCTCCTGCAGCTGCTTGCCGGCGGCGCGGTCGCCGGCCACCGGACGCGCCTTGATCCAGGCGTAGCGTTCCCAGTCGCGGCCCTCGCTCTGGTAGTACTGCTCCATCGCGGCGAACGACAGCGCCAGCCGGCCGGCGTTGCCGAACGGGCGCAGGCGCAGGTCGACCCGCGCACAGATGCCGTCCATGGTCGGCTCGTTCAGCAGGCGCACCAGCTGGCGGCCAAGCCGGATGAAATATTCGCTGTTGTCGAGCGGGCGCGGGCCGTCGGTCTGGCCGGCTTGCGGATAGGCGAACACCAGGTCGATGTCGGAGGAGAAATTCAACTCGCTGCCGCCGAGCTTGCCGAAGCCGATCACCAGCAGCCGCTGCAGCACGCCGTCGTGATTGCGGCTGTAGCCGTAGCGCGCGGCCAGCGCACGCTCGGACCAGCCCAGCACCACCTCGAGCAGCACCTCGTACAGCACGCTGGTGGCCGACAGGGTTTCCGGCAGCTCGTCCAGCCCGTTGACGTCGCGAAATACCAACCGCAGCGCCTCGGCATGGCGGAAGCGGCGCAACGCCGTCATGCAGGCAGCCTCGTCCGCGGGCAGCTTCAACGCATCGATGCGCGCGCTGGCGTCGCTGCCCGAGCGCAATCGCTCCAGCCCGGCCGGCGCCAGCAACTGCGGCTGGCGACACCACACGTCGAACGCGAAATCGCTGGCCAGCAGGGTGCGGCGGATCCGTTCGGCCACGCCGGCGTCATCGTGCAGCGGCACCCCGGCGGCGCGGCAACGGGCGGCCAGTTCGCCGTAGCGGTCGTCGATGAGCGCTCGCAGCGCGGCGGATTCCGGGTGGGTCATCCGGCCATTGTGCCGCATGCCGGGCGCTTGCCGGCACTCCGCAGGCAGACCGTGACGGCCACTTGAACAGGTGCCGGCGCCTACCCGCTGTTCATGCGAATGCCATTACATTGGCGCGTCCAGACCATGACAGCAATCGCAGGACTGCCATGCCACCGAACTTCGCCCATCCACCCGCACGCTGGCGCGCGATTGTCCCGCGCGCCGCGCTGCTGTTGCTGCTGGCGTTGGCCTTCGTGCTGCTCACTGGCCTGGTGGACGGCGGCGTCGGGGTGACCCCGCTGCGCCTGTTCGACCAGGCCCGCTACCCGCTGGCCAATGCGTGGCCGGGCCTGCTGCTGGCCGGCGTGCTGCTGGCGATCAGCCGGCGCGCAGTGCTGTCGTTCGCGCTGGCGTTCCTGCTGCAGGGGCTGCTGTACGCGGCGAACGTGCTGAAGGTGGCGAACCTCGGCACGCCGCTGCTGCCGGACGATTTCCGCATCGTCGGCCAGTTGCACAAGGGCGGCATGCACATCCTGTCCGGCTACCTGCCGCATAGCCCATGGCCGTACCTGGGCCTGCTGGTCGCGGTGGCGCTGGTCGTTGCGGCGTGGCGGCTGGAGCCGCCGCTGTTCGCGCGACGCACGCGCGGCGCGCGCCTGCTCGGCGGCGGCGTGCTGGCGCTGGCGCTGGCCACCATGCTCGCCGGCCTGCCCGCCTGGGCGAAGGTCTACAACGCGAAGACGCTGTGGCTGGAGCCGTGGTCGGCGATCTCCACCACCACCCACTCCGGCCTGGTCAGTTCGCTGATGCTGTTCCACCTCGAATACTCCAAACGCGACCGCAAGCCGGACCGCGCCGCAGCCGCCAGGCTGATCGAACAGACCACGCCGGCCCTGCTGCAATCCATGCAGACGCCGACGACCGCCGGCGAACTGCCCGACATCGTGGTGGTGCAGAGTGAATCGTTCTTCGATCCGACCATCATGCGCGGCTACGAGCACAGCAACTTCGCGCCGAACCTGCGCCGGCTCGCCGCACACGGCACCAGCGGCAAGCTGCACGTGCCCACCTTCGGCGGCGGCACCATCCGCACCGAGTTCGAGGTGCTCACCGGGCTGTCGCTGCGCTACTTCGACAACCTGCAGTTCCCCTACCTGCAGATGAGCCACAAGGCGCTGCCGGGACTGGTGCGCACGCTCAACCGGCATGGCTACACCACGCTGGCGCTGCACGGCAACGACCCGGCGTTCTGGAACCGCACTACTGCGTTCAACGCGATCGGCTTCGACCGCTTCGTCTCGCAGTCGGCGTTCCCGTCCACCGCGGCGAACGACGGCAAGTACATGGCCGACAGCGCGATGACCGACGAGATCATGGCCCAGCTGAAGAACGACGGCCCGCCGCAGTTCATCTTCGCGATCAGCATCGAGGCGCACGGCCCGTACGACGTCGAGCCTGCCCACGCCGCCGAGCGCGACGCGATCCCGGTACCCGAGGGCATCGAAGGCCGCGACAAGCTGGAACTGCAGACGTATCTCTACCACCTCAGGCACGCCGACGCCGAACTCGGCCGGCTGGTGAAACTGCTGGCCCGGCGCGAGCGGCCCAGCGTGGTGCTGTTCTACGGCGACCATCTGCCCGCGCTGAGCAACAGCTACCAGATCGCCGGCTTCGTCGACGGCGGCGACATGCTGAGCCAGGCCGGCGTGTGGCTGCTGGTCGATCCGAAGCACCCGGGCAAGCGCAGCGAGGTCGACACCGCGTCGTGGCTGCTGCCCGGCAAACTGCTGACGCACATCGGCATCCACGACGACCCGTATTTCGCGCTGACCGAGCTGGTCGGCCCGGCACTGGCCTCGCTCACCGAAGCCCCCGGCGCGCCGCCGCTGGCGGAGGGCGATGACCAGCAGCAACTCGACAAGGCCATGGCCAGCATCAACCAGCTGCGCATCAGCAACAAGCTGGACAAATTGTGGCCCGAACCGACGCCACTGCCGGCCGGCAACCTCGTCCACAACGCACCCGTCCCGCCCGGCGCAGCCGCAGCACAGCCGCGATAAGGCGACAGGCATCGGTGCCCGGCGTCGTGAAGGCGTCGTGATCGGCCATCGGGTGCGATTCAGCGAGCTGTCCGCCACCTGAAGCCGGAACCGGCTGTTCACGTGTCGGTGGGGTCACTGCACCTAGCGTCGGCATGGCCCTGGGGCATCTGTCCCCGTGGCATCCCTTGACCGGAAGAGGCCACATCCATGCACAAGACCATGCTTGCCGCTCTTATCGTTGCCACCAGCGCGCTCAGCGTCCCTGCACTAGCCCAGGTCAGCCTGGGCGGCGCTGCCCAGGTCGATGCCGGTGCCCGCGTCAACACAGCCGCACCGAACGCCATGCACACCGCTGGCCAGACCACCGCGCAGACGGAGCAGGCCCTGCACCGCACCGATTCACACGCGAAGCACCGGACCCGCAAGGCCGTCGACAAGACCCG
>Ga0070696_100000351_pt1 | contig 28000 bp, 25 predicted proteins | sample KBSK1253metaG_FD_65474 | JGI IMG/M metagenome (GOLD analysis project Ga0070696, IMG submission 65474) | Corn, switchgrass and miscanthus rhizosphere microbial communities from Kellogg Biological Station, Michigan, USA - KBS K1-25-3 metaG | ecosystem: Host-associated > Plants > Roots >... | reverse complement strand
AGCTAACAGCTAACAGCTAACAGCTAACAGCTAACAGCTATCAGCTATCAGCTATCAGCTATCAGCTATCAGCTAGAAGGCCAAACACTAGGAGCTGGCCGTCGTGGTCTAGGCTTGCCATCGAGTTCTGCTGTTAGCTGTTAGCTGTTAGCTCTTAGCAGTTAGCTGTCTCTGCCAAATCCTCCACCAATTCCTTCACTTCGCGCACCCCGGTCCTCGGATTCATCACCGTCACCCGCAGCACCCGTCGCCCTCCCAACAAAGTCGAGGTTATCCACCCTCTACCGGAACGATTGAACCGCTCCCGCAGGTCGGCGTTGAGGCTGTCGAGCTCGGCCTCGCCCCGGCGCGGGCGGCCGAGGTAGCGGAAGCACAGGATGTTGCACTCCGGCCGATGCAACGCCTCGAAATCGTCCCTCTCGAGGATCGTTTGATACAGTGCCTCGGCCGTGGTGCAGAGATGATCGTAGAGCGCTCCCAAGCCATCCGCTCCGTAGCGCTGCAGCGCTACCCAGAGCTTGAGCGCGTCGGCCCGGCGAGAGCAGAGAAAGCTGCGCAGCCCCTGGTCCGGCCGGCGAATGGCCGCCTCTCCGTGAAAGAGATAGGGGGCTCGCTGGCCGAAAGCCCGTTCGAGATCCTGCTCGTCCCGGACCAGCAAGGTTCCTGCGGGAAGCGGCAGCAGCAGCATCTTGTGTGGGTCCCACGCGACCGACCGGGCTCGCGCCAGACCATGAAGCCGGGGACGGTGGGTACTCGAGAACAAGGCCGAAGTGCCGTGCGCGCCATCCACGTGCAGCCAGATCCCGCGGCTCTCGCACAGCTCGCCGATTTCCTCGAGATCATCGAATGACCCGGTAGCAGTCGAGCCCGCCGTGGCAACCACGGCTATCACGCGTCGACCCCGGCGCTCAGCCGTATCCACTCGCGCTCGAAGCGCGTGGGTGTCCATCCGGTGATCGATGGAGGGAATGCTGACGAGGTTCCTGGTTCCGAGCCCCAGCTGGGCAACCGCCCGGCTTACGGAATAGTGGGCATGCTCCCCGGCCATCACGATGAAGGCCCCCGGGTTGATGCCTTCCTCCCAGGCACTGGGGCACGCCGCCGCCCGGGCCGCAAGCAGGGCGGTGAACGTCGCTTCGGTTCCGCCCGAGGTGAACACTCCTCCCGCGCCGCTCTGATACCCAGCCAGCTCCGTCAGCCAACGGATCACCCGATGCTCGATCGCGGTCCCCGCCGGCGACATCTCCTCTACCGCGAGCGAGTTGTTGAGGCTCCCAATGATCGCTTCGGTCCACACCGCCGCAGGCAAAGGAGCCGAAACCTGATGCCCCAGGTAACGGGAATGGGTCAGCCAGTTGGCGTTGGGGACCACCTCTTCTGCCAGTCGGCTGACCACCTCGGCCAGGGGCTTGCCGGATCGCGGGAGCGGCTCGTCGAAGAGCCGCGCGAGCTCCGTGGCCGGACGGGGCACCGGCCGAGGCTCCGCGGGATCGCGGCTTCGCTCGAAGTAGTCGGTCGCAACCGCATGAAATCGGCTGGCCGCGTCCGGCAACGCGTCGGCTTCCAGGTCGCGCAGGATGTCGGAGAGGGTCATGAATTCAATTCCATCTAACGGAAGTCCGGCAGCGGGAAAGTATACTTGGTGATGCCACGCTGCGGCCAAATTGCCCTCGCGGGTGCGCCCAATGTTGGAAAATCGTCGCTCCTCAACCGGCTGGTTGGCGAGCACCTGGCAATTGTGAGCCACAAGGCCCAAGCGACCCGACTACCCGTCGTTGGGATCCGGACCGAGGGAGACACTCAGTTCGTGTTCCATGACCTGCCGGGGCTGCTCGATCCGGGATATCTGATGCAAGAACGAATGCGTGGCCTGGCGCTCGAATGCATCCGTCGCATGGATGTTGTTCTCCACCTTCACCCGGTCGCTGAGGCCCCGGCACCACCGTTTCACCAACTGGCGAGTCTGCCCGCTTCCATGACTGCTCCTGTCGTCACGGTGTACACCAAGGGCGACCTGGTCTCACCGGAGCAGTGGCCGCAGCTTGATGACCAGGCGGTGGTCGTATCCGCCAATACGGGGCAGGGAATCGATCAGCTGCTTCGGCGAGTGCGTGACTTGCTGCCGGAGCGCGACTTTCAGTTCGATCCGGAGGACGTAGGAACCCAACCACTTCGGTTCTTCGTGGTGGAATACCTTCGCGAGGCCGCGTTCGAGCTGCTGGGAGACGAGCTTCCCTACGCGTTTACCGCCGAGGTTGAGGAGTTTCGCGAAGCCGAACGGCCCGTGTACATTCGGGTCACGCTCTTTGTGGAACGCGAATCTCAGAAGGGCATGGTCGTCGGGAGCGGTGGTCGGACCATCAAGGCGCTCGGCGCTCACGCGCGGGCGCGGTTGGAAGGCCTGATGGGCCAGCCCGTCTATCTCGATTGCTGGGTCAAAGTATTGCCCCACTGGCGCAAGAATCCTCTAGCCCTGAGCCGGTTCGGGTTCCCGGAACCGGGAAAGGAGTTGGCGTGAGCCTGGCCCCCGAGCTGCTGGCAATTCTCGTGTGCCCCAAGTGCAAGGGCGAGCTCGAGTATCGGGCCTCCCCCGAGGCCCTGATCTGCCACGCTTGCCGTCTGGTGTACCCGGTTGAAGACGGCATTCCTATCATGCTGATCGACGAAGCCAAGCCTCTCTGAGTACACCGCCTTCCCCTCGAGTGAACCCGCACACCCTGAGTCCGGGCGCCCAGCGGGTTCTGGAAGACGCCCGGGGTGAAGCCGAACGCCTGGGTCACGACTCCGTGGGAGCGGAGCACATCCTTCTCGCGCTCCTGCGCACCCCGGAGGCCGGCGCAGTTCTCACCCGGCTCGGATTGGATCTGGAGCAGGTCAAGAGCCGTCTCGCGGCCGGCGGTCGTCGCGGACGGACCCGGGTCTCCGGTGACGGACTGGGATATACCTCGCACGCCAAGCGCCTCATTGAAATCGCCAGCAAAGAGGCTCGGGAGGCGGGCACGGTGCTCGGCGCCGAGCAGTTGCTGCTGGCTGCGTTGCATGAGCCTCGAGGCACCATGGCGCGAATCCTGACCGAGCAGGGCATCCCGGCCGATGCCGCCCGACATGCGCTGGGCGGTAGTCCCGGGGGGCGAACCCCGCCACGCGCGGAGCGGCAGCCTGCTCGTGGCTCCCGTCCAACGCCCGCTCCGGCGGGTAAATCGAGGGCCGTCCTTGGCATCCCTCGGTGGCGACTGGTGCTGCTCCTCGCGGTGCCTCTAAGCATCGTGCTGGGTTATGTCCTGCATGCTCCTGGGGTGTGGGTGTTCATCACCGCCTGTCTGGGCGTGCTCCCGCTGGCAGCATTCATGGGCGACGCTACCGAACATCTGAGCCACCGGACCGGCCCAACGATCGGTGGTCTGCTCAATGCTACCTTCGGCAATGCGGCGGAGCTTATCATCGCTATCGTAGCCCTCCGGGCTGGGCTAGTCGATCTGGTCAAAGCGTCCATCACCGGCAGCATTCTGGGCAATCTTCTCCTCATTCTGGGTCTCGCGATCGTCGCCGGAGGCCTCAAGCGACACGAACTACGGTTCAGTCGCACAGGCGCGGGGTTGAGCGCCGGCATGCTGGCGCTGGCGGTGGTAGCGCTGGTCTTTCCAGCGCTCTTCCATGCTCTGCACCCGGAGGCGGCTGAGCGCACGTCCGAGCTTCGAATGTCGGAGGCCGTCGCCCTGATTCTGCTCGCCACCTACGGGTTCTCGCTGCTCTTCACCCTCAAGACCCACCGTCATCTGCTGGGAGGTGAGCCTCATCCTCTGGATGGCCCGGTTTGGAGTCTGAAGAAAGCGCTGATTGTGCTCGCGGTGGCTACGGTCGGCGTGGCGATCGAGTCAGAGCTCCTGGTGCACGCGGCCAACGAGGCGACCGCCAGCCTGGGCCTCTCGCCCGTCTTTCTCGGACTGATCATTGTGCCCATCATCGGGAACGCCGCCGAACACGCGGCAGCGGTCATGTTGTCGAGCAAGGGCCAGATCGAACTTGGCCTGCAGATCGCGTTAGGCTCGAGCACTCAGGTGGCCTTGCTGATCGCCCCTCTGTTGGTCTTTGCCGGCCTGGTGCTGGGCCAGGACATGGACCTGGTGTTCCGGCCCTTCGAGGTCATCGCCTTGATGATGTCCGTGATTGTCACCGCCATCATTACCCTGGACGGAGAGTCCCATTGGTTCGAAGGGGTCCAGTTACTGGCGGTCTACGGGATGGTGGCCGTGGGGGCCTATTTTCTGATTTGACTTGGCAGTTCTGCGTTCCTAAGTTAGCTTGCGATAATTCCTTACGAGAGGCCTTTGGGTGCGGACTCGCCCGACGATTCTCTTCTTTTCGCCGGACGGCTGCCCGGTTCCGACGCTGGTGCGGCAATGGGCCGGCACCAATGCCTTTCCACTTCTGGTCTTGAACCGCCCGGACGAGGTCGAGGCCATCGTGTTGCGGGGGCATCCGTGCCTCCTGTTCGTGGATGGCAACAACGCTCGGACCGAAGGCGTCGGCCTGGTGTCGCGGCTCAAGAGTGACGCCTTCACCGCGATTGTGCCGGTCACGACGCTGGCCGCTGACCACCACCCGGAGCAGGTGGAGGCCTGGTTCTCGGCGGGGGCGGACGAAGTCATCACCGGCATCTTTTCACCCGCGGAGCAACGAGCCCGGCTGGATGCAATGTTGGTGCGGACCGAGCGGGATGTCTCGGTGCATCCGTCCACCAGACTACCTGGCACCACTGAGATCGAGCGCGAGATCCGCCGTCGGCTGGAGTCCTCCGAGGAATTCGCAGTCTGCTACGCCGATCTGGATCACTTCAAGGAATTCAACGACCGCTACAGCTACTATGATGGTGACCGGGTCATCTACCTTCTCTCCCGGATTCTGCACGATGTGGTCAAAGGAGTGCTGGGGGCTCGCGGATTCGTCGGTCACATCGGAGGCGACGACTTCATCTTTGTGATCCCAATCGGCGAAATCAGCCCAGTCTGTAGTGAGATCCTGGACGTGTTCGACACCCTGATCCCGCTGCAGTACAATGACCAGGACCGTCGAGCCGGGTATTTTTTCGGCAAGGACCGCCGTGGCCAGCTGCACCGGGTGCCGCTGATGACGCTGTCGATCGGGATCGTCACCAACCGACACCGCCGGTTCGCTCACCCGGCCCAGGTGAGCGAGTTGGCGACCGAAATGAAGAGCTACGCCAAAACGCTGCCGGGTTCCGTGTTCGTGGTCGATCGGCGCCAGGGCACCAACGGTGAGGAGCGGCAGGGGTCCGCCTACAGGGAACAGCCGTGAGGACGAGTAGATGAACGTCACCTGCCCCAATTGCGCTACGGTCTATCGGGTGGATCCTGACAAGGTGCCCGAGGCCGGGGTGAGGGCCCGCTGTGCCGTCTGCAGCGCCGTGTTCGCAGTGCATCGCGAGGGGATGGCGTCCCGCCCGCCCGCTCCCTCGCCGGTGACCTCGGGTGTATCGGCGCCGGCTCATGCCCCACAGTCGCCGCAACCTGCTCCAGCCCCGGCTTCCTCGCCGCCTGCGCGCGAAACCGCAGCCCCGGCGGGGCACGAGCACATTCCCGAGCCGCCCCGGAGAATCGAGCCGGTTGCCGAGCCGGTGCGCGCTCAGGCTCCGAAGGTTGAACCTGCGCGGGCGGAGCCGCCTCGACCGATGGCTCCCACCTTCCCCAAGCCTCCCGTGCCCCCACCGGCGGTGCCCGGAGGGGGAGCTCCTCGTCCTGCGGCGCCTCCCCCGCCGGCGGCTCGGCCCACTGCGCCGGCCGCTGCGGCGCCCCCGCCCCCGCCCCCGCCGCCTATGTCCGCCCCGCGTGCGACCGCACCGGCGGCCCCTGCTCGTCCGGTGAATCCCTTTCTCTCCCAGGATCCCGCCCTCAAGGCGCGGCGCCTCGCTCGGGCCCTCATCTCCGACATGGTGGTGTACCACCCCGCCAAGCGTCAGGAGGGACTCCGCGATGGCAACCTCAAGGAGCTGTTCGAGGAGGAGATCAAGAAGAGCTGGGAGGAGTACGCCGACCAGGTTGGGCGGGACGTTGCCGACACGACCAACTACTTCCGCGAAGCCCTGAACGAGATCCTCGCCGGCGGGCGGCAAATCTTTTAGGTAAGAGGTGAAAGGTAAGAGGTGAGACGGGGTGGGGTGGCCGTCTCACGTCTCACGTCTCACGTCTCACCTTTCACCTCTTACCTTTCACTTCTCACTTCTCACTTCTCACGTCTTACCTCTTACCTTTCACGTGCACCCTAACGGAGGGCCTGCATGGCCGATCTGGTCGATCGTTTGAGCGAGCTGCAGCAGAGAGTCGCCGAGCTCCGAGACTTTCTTTGACCTACCGGGCAAGACGGAGCGCTTGAAGGCCTTGGAGGCCCGGCAGGGCGAAGCCGGGTTCTGGGCCAATGCCGAGGGAGCACGCGTTTCGGTCCAAGAGATCAAAGCGCTCAAAGGTTGGGTGGATCCGTACCAGCGGCTCAGCGGGCGTCTGGATGGGGCGCTGGAGCTCGCTCGGCTGCTCGAAGCGGAACCCGATGCCGGCATGGAGGCCGATCTGGCTGGCGAGGCCGACGAGCTGGGCCGAGGCGTTGAGACCTTTGAGCTTCAGGCGATGCTCCAGGGCCCGGACGACAGCCGTGACGCGATCCTGACCATCCACCCCGGCGCCGGGGGAACGGAGTCACAAGACTGGGCCGAGATGCTCATGCGTATGTACGTCCGCTGGGCGGAACGACACGGCTTCGAGGTTGCTATCCTCGACCTGCTGCCGGGTGAGGAGGCGGGCATCAAGTCGGTGTCGATCGAGATCAAGGGGGAATACGCGTATGGCTATCTCAAGGCGGAAAAGGGGGTCCACCGATTGGTGCGAATCTCTCCCTATGATTCGCAGGCCCGGCGGCACACTTCATTCGCCTCCGTGTTCGTATACCCCGACATCGACGACACCATCGAGATCGATCTGCGGGAAGAGGATATCAGGATGGACGTCTTCCGGGCCTCGGGAGCCGGCGGCCAGCACGTCAACAAGACCTCCTCGGCCGTGCGCCTCACCCACATCCCGACCGGGGTGGTCGTGTCCTGCCAACAGGAGCGAAGTCAGACCAAGAACCGGGCAACCGCGATGAAGATGCTGCGGGCCGCGCTCTACCAGAAGAAGCTGGAGGAGCAGGAGGCAGCCCGGGCCGTCATCGAGGCCACGAAAACCGACAACTCCTGGGGCAACCAGATCCGGTCCTACGTGTTTCAGCCCTACACCATGGTGAACGACCATCGAACCGAGGTGAAGGTGGGGGACGTACAACGGGTGATGGATGGCGATCTCGACACCTTCATTCAGGCCTACCTGAAGCGCTTCGGAGGCAAGGCGGCGTGAGCGCGGTGGAGGAGCGGAGCTACATCGAGGCGGCGCGCCGGGAAAAGCGCCAGGCACTGGAGGCTCTAGGTGTGCCCGCGTTCGCCTATCGGTACGAGCGGAGTCACACCGCGGCCGAGGCCTTGGATCTCTACCAGGATGAGATGGGCGACGACGGCCCGGTGATCTCGTTAGCAGGACGGATCGCATCCTTTCGCTCTCAGGGCAAGACTGCCTTCGCCCATCTGGAAGATCCTAGCGGAAGAATTCAGATCTACCTCAGGAAAGACGACCTCGGCGACTCGTGGCGGCTGGTGGAGCTTCTGGATCTCGACGATCATGTGGGCGTGCGAGGCCGCTTGTTCCGCACCAAGAAAGGTGAGATCACGGTGCGGGCTGAGCCCACTGAGGGCGGCTCGCCACCCGTGGTTCTCCTATCCAAGTCGTTGCGGCCGCTCCCGCGGGGGAAGACAGCTGGGGAAAAGACCTTCGGTGGACTGCAGGATCCTGAGGTTCGCTACCGGCAGCGCTACGCTGACCTGGCGGTGCATCCCGAGGTCCGCGAGGTGTTCCGGTTGCGCGCTCGAGCGGTGAGCTACATCCGCCGGTTTCTGGATGAGCGGGGATTTCTCGAGGTGGAGACGCCGGTGCTCCAGCCGCTATACGGTGGGGCGATGGCTCGCCCTTTCGTGACTCACCACCATACCCTGGACATGCCGCTCTACCTCCGCATTGCCGACGAGCTCTACCTCAAGCGGCTACTGATAGGAGGCATCGAGCGGGTCTACGAGATCGGCCACGATTTCCGGAACGAAGGGATGGATCGCACCCACAATCCGGAATTCACCATGCTCGAGCTGTATCAGGCCTACGCGGACTATCACGACATGATGGCGCTGGCCGAAGGGCTATTTGCCGGGGTCGTCAGTCACTGTCTCGATGCGACGCGGATCGAGCGCTTCGGTACCACCTTCGACTTCACCCCGCCATTTCGTCGGGTCAACTTCGTTGAGGCGGTACGGGAGCGGGCCGAGATCGATCTGCTGACCGCGAGCGACGAAGAGATGCGTCGCCGGCTGCTGGCCAGCGGCGCCGACCCCGAGGCAATCCGCGCGCTGGCCGGCGGCAAGCTCCAGGATGAGCTCTTCAAGGTGTTTGTCGAGCCCCATCTGATCCAACCGAGCTTTGTGCTGGACTACCCCAAAGTCCTGTCTCCGTTGGCCAAGGAGCATCGCTCCGATCCCCGGTTGACCGAGCGCTTCGAGCTCTTCGTCGGAGGCACCGAGCTGGCCAATGCCTTTAGCGAGCTCAATGACCCCGATGACCAGAGACGGCGGTTTGAGGATCAGGTGGCCCAGGGACGGGCAGGGGATGCCGAGGCCCAGCAGTACGACGCCGACTTTATCCGCGCCCTCGAGTACGGGATGCCGCCCGCCGGCGGAATGGGAATCGGCATCGACCGTTGGATGATGCTGCTGGCGGGTCAGTCGCACATCCGCGATGTGATCCTGTTTCCCGCCATGCGACCGGAGGAATAGCCATGCGCCAAGAAGACCCCCGGGCGCCGCGACGCGGAGGCATTTTCCGGTTGCCCTCTCGTCTGGAATGGCAGATCGCGCGTCGGTACCTCCGAAGCCGGCGAGGCTCGCGCACCGCCTCACTCAATACCGTCATCTCTACCGGTGGCGTGGCCGTGGGTGTCATGGCCCTGATCGTGGTGCTCGGGGTGATGAATGGGCTTCGCAACGATCTCAGGGAGCGGATTCTGGTGGCCAATCCCCACCTGCGCATCCTGACCTTCGGTGCCGGTCTCAGAATCGACGATTGGCGCAATGCGCTCGCCACCATCCGACGCCAGCCCGGAGTGGTGGCCGCCGCACCGGAAGTCATCAGCCAGGCAGGGATCACGGCGGGGCAGGACTACGGCGAAGGGGTCAACCTCCTGGGTTTCGACCCCGACACCGGATCGCGCTCGGTGACCTCGCTTCCCCATGCCATCACCAAGGGAGATCTCTCCTTCCGGACGTCAAAATCGGGGGTGGACGGTGGGATCCTGTTGGGTTCACGGTTGGCCTCCCGCCTGTCGGTTTACCCCGGCGACGTGATCACCCTGGTGCCGGTGACCGAGGCCAAGGTCAATCCGGCACTGGGCGTGGCGGTTCCACGATTCTGGAGGTTCGAGGTCACGGGCATCTTCGAAACCGGCATGTTCCAGTATGACAACCAATTCGTGGTCATGTCGCGGGAGCTGGCCCAGCGCTTCACCGGACTGGGGGACGCAGTCTCTGGGATCGCGGTCCGGGTAGTCGATCCCGATCGGGCTCCCGAGATCGGGGAGGCGCTGGAGAAGCGACTCGGCTATCCCTACCGGGCGCTTGATTGGCAGACTCAGAATTCCAGCCTGTTCAGCGCGCTGCAGTTAGAGAAGCTCGCCATGGGCCTGATTATCTTCTTCATCATGGTGGTGGCCGCGTTCAATATCGTAGGGACGCTCACCATGGTGGTCACCGACAAGACCCGAGAAATTGGTATTCTGCGTGCGATGGGGCTGACCTCACCGGCCGTGGCCAGGGTTTTCCTGCTCCAGGGCGCGGTGATCGGCGCGGTCGGCACGGGCATTGGACTCGTCATCGGTGTCGTAGTGTCCTACATCGTGGACAAGTCTGGGTGGATCCGCATCAATCCGGCAGTCTATTTTATCGATCACCTGCCGGTGCATGTGGAAGCCAGCGACGCATTGATCGTGGTGCTGGCCAGCTTCGCCATCGCGGTCCTCGCTACCGTGTATCCCTCGCGTTCGGCCGCATCGCTGACCCCGGTGGAGGCGATCAGGCACGAATGAACGCGATACTCGAGGCGCAGGGGCTCCGCAAAGTGTACCGGGGAGGCGACGGAAGTATCATCGACGTCCTTTCCGGGGTGGATTTCGCGGTGAGCCGGGGTGAGTTCGTGGCCATTGTGGGTGCTAGCGGATCGGGCAAGAGCACCCTGCTGCACTTGCTCGGAGCCCTCGATATGCCCACCGACGGGACCGTGCGATTGGATAACCATCCCTACAGCGAGCTGAGCCCCGAGGCGTTGGCTGCGGTGCGAAACCGTAAGCTCGGGTTCGTGTTTCAGTTCCATCACCTCCTCCGGGAGTTCACCGCGCTGGAGAATGTGATGATGCCTCTCCTGATTGCCGGAGAGGAGGAGGATCGCGCTCGCTCCCGAGCCGAGGAGTTGTTGGCCGCGGTGGGCCTCGCCGGACGGATGTCGCATCGACCGGCCGCGCTCTCGGGTGGAGAGCAGCAGCGGGCCGCCGTGGCTCGGGCGCTCGTTGCCGATCCTCTGGTGGTGCTGGCGGATGAGCCGTCGGGAAACCTGGACCACGCCAACAGCGAGCGGCTGCACCAATTGTTCGCTCGTCTGTCGCGCGAATTCGAAACCGCCCTCGTGGTGGTGACCCACAATCGTCAATTGGCTAGCCGCGCCGACCGGGTCCTATCGTTGGAGGGGGGGCGTTTGGTTCCGCTATCCGGGGTGGAGTCGATGCCGTGATGTCCTGCGATCAATGCCGTGAGCGGGAGGCGGTCATCCACCTCACCCAGATCGTCAACGAACAGGTGACGACGCTGCACCTCTGCGAGCGGTGCGCGGCGGAGAAGGGGGTGGAAAGCCCGGGCGCGGTAGCCAAGACCCCGCTGGGAAGCTTTCTCGCCGCCATGGGGAAGGGCCTTCCGGAGCCGGCTACCACGCCGCGAACGGGTGACACCTGTCCCCGCTGCGGTGGGTCACTGCAGGACTTTCGAGAGAGCGGTCGTCTCGGTTGCCCCGAGTGCTATCACTCATTCGAGCTGCCGCTTCGCGACCTGCTGCGTCGGCTGCACGGCTCGACCCATCACGTCGGCGAGCGCTACGCGGAACGCGGACCCGAGACGGTGCGCATCCCGGAACGGGCCTCCGAATTGCGCGAGCAGCTGCGGCTGGCGGTGGAGACCGAAAATTTCGAGCTGGCCGCTGAGCTCCGCGACCGACTGCGGGTGGTCGAATGATCGATCTGAGCCTGCTCACGGATGGAGGAGTCGGCTGGCTGGACGCGAGTGGTCCGTCCAGTCACCTGGTGCTCTCGACCCGGATCCGGCTGGCCCGGAACCTGGCCGGTCACATCTTCCAGGCCCGGAATTCCGAGACTGAGCGGGAAGAGATCCTGGGCTCGGTCGAGCGGGCGGCACGCGAGACCGTTCTGCTTCGTCGCGCCATCTGCTTTCGGCTCGACCGGTTGGACCGTATCGAGAGACAGCTGCTGCACGAGCGGCACCTGGTGAGCAAGGAACTGGCCGGCCTCGAGCCCGATGGCCGGGTGCGTTCCGGGGCCTCGATCCTGGTTCAGGATCGCATCGGAGTGATGCTCAACGAGGAGGACCATCTTCGGATCCAGGGGCTGCATTCCGGGTTCGCCCTGGAGGCGGCATACGCCGAAGTGGATCGGCTCGACGCCGAATTGGGACAACGACTTGCATTCGCATTTCACCCTGAATTCGGTTATCTTACCTCGTGCCCGACCAACGTCGGGACCGGGCTGCGGGCTTCCGTGCTGATCCATCTTCCAGGGCTCGTGCTCACCAAGGAAATCTCCAAGGTGCTGCAGGGGCTGGCGCAGGTTGGCTTGACCTTTCGCGGGTTGTACGGCGAAGGGAGCGAGGTCGTCGGCAACTTCTTTCAGCTCTCCAATCAGACGACCCTGGGCAGTTCCGAGCACGAGCTGCTCGACCACCTGGGCAAGATGGTTCGGCAGGTCATGGATTACGAAGAGCAGGCGCGGCAGGTGCTGTTGCGCGACGCACCCGCCATCATCGAAGACAAGGTCTGGCGCGCGTACGGGCTGCTTCGCTACGCGCGCTCGCTCTCCTTCGAGGAGGCGATGAACTTGTTGAGTGGTGTGCGGCTTGGCGTCGGGGTGGGCCTCATCCCTGATGTCGGGATGTACACGCTCAACAAGCTCCTGGTTCACACTCAGCCTGCGCATCTGTCGGTGGCGGAAGGCGTCTCGCCGACGGAACCTGACCTCCCGATCCGCCGGGCACGGTTCGTGCGAAAAGTGTTGGAATCCGAGGTAGGGCGCCGCGGATAAGCCGCGACGACGGCCCTTGGAGCTACGTAGGGTACCGCGATGAACGGCTACAACTTTACCGATCGAGTCCGCAAAGTCCTGCAGATGGCTCGCGAGGAAGCGGCCCGCCTGCATCACGAATATGTCGGCACCGAGCACATCCTCCTCGGCCTTATCCGCGAGGGTGAGGGTGTCGCTGCGGCCGTCCTGACCAACCTCAATGTCGACCTCGAGGACATTCAGCAGAAGATCGAGGAGACAGTGAAGAAGGGAAAGGCAGCGGCCGCGGCAGGGCCCGACCTCCCCTACACCTCGCGAGCCAAGAAGGTTCTGGAGCTCGCGATGACCGAGGCCCGCGAGCTCAATCACTCCTACGTCGGCACGGAGCACCTCCTGCTCGGCCTGCTGCGGGAGGAAAAGGGCATCGCCGCCCAGGTCCTCACCGACGCTGGGGTGAACCTGGAGCAATCACGGGCGGAGACGCTCCGCCTGCTCGGCAGCGACATGCCGCAGGCCTCAGCGGGCGGCAGCAGCAGCCAACCCAGCTCGGCGCCCAAGTCGGAGAAGAAGTCCAAGACCCCGGCGCTGGATCACTTCTGCCGTGATCTCACCCAGCTCGCCGCCGAAGGTCAATTGGATCCGACCATCGGCCGGGCCAAGGAGATCGAACGGGTGATGGAGATCCTGGCCCGCCGCAAGAAGAACAATCCCGTGCTGATCGGCGAGCCCGGGGTCGGCAAGACCGCGATCGTCGAGGGGCTTGCCCTGCTGATCGCCAACGGCCTCTGCCCCGATGTCCTGCGAGATCATCGAGTGCTCTCGTTGGACATGGCGGCGGTGATCGCGGGAACCAAGTACCGGGGCCAGTTCGAGGAACGGCTCAAGGCAGTGATGAACGAGATCGCCCAGAACAAGCAGATCATCCTCTTCATCGACGAGCTGCACACGCTGGTCGGAGCGGGCGCGGCAGAGGGTGCCATCGACGCGTCCAACATGCTCAAGCCGGCGCTGGCGCGAGGCGAGCTGCAGTGCGTCGGGGCCTCCACCCTCAATGAGTACCGCAAGTACATCGAGAAGGATGGGGCGCTCGAACGGCGGTTCCAAACCGTCGTCGTCGAACCGCCGACAGTCCCCGAGACGGTGGAGATCCTCAAGGGTCTCCGGAAGAAGTACGAAGATCACCACCGGATCAGCATCCCGGACGCGACGCTCAGCGCCGCGGCCGAGCTGTCGGAGCGCTACATCACCGACCGGTTCCTGCCGGACAAGGCCATCGATGTGATCGACGAGGCCGGCGCTCGCGCGCGGCTGGCGTCCCAGGTACCGCCGGCCGAGGTCGCTGAGCTCAAGGCGTCACTGGAAAAGGTCAACCTGCAGAAGGAAGACGCGGTCCGGGATCAGAACTTCGAGCGGGCCGCCTCGCTCCGCGATCAGGAGCGCGATCTGCAGAACCAGATCCGGCTCAAGAACGAAGAGTGGGAGCGCGACCGGCAGACCCGGCGCCCGGTGATCGACGAGGAGGCCATCGCCTTCATCGTGTCTCGCTGGACCGGCATCCCGGTTACTCGGCTGCAGGAGGCCGAGACCGCCCGGCTCATGCGGATGGAAGACGAGATCCATGGGTCGGTGGTGGGCCAGGACGAGGCCATCAAGGCGGTGTCCCGCGCCATCCGGCGTTCCCGGGCCGGCCTCAAGGATCCCAACCGGCCGATCGGTTCGTTCATCTTCTCGGGTCCCACCGGGGTGGGGAAGACCGAGCTCGCCCGCGCTCTGGCCAAGTTCCTCTTTGCCGACGCCCAGGCGCTCATCCGGGTGGATATGTCGGAGTACATGGAGAAGTTCTCCGTGTCTCGTCTGATTGGCGCGCCGCCGGGCTATGTCGGCTACGAAGATTCGGGAACCCTGACCAAGGCTGTGCGGCGGAAGCCCTACTCGGTCGTCCTTCTGGACGAGATCGAAAAGGCGCACCCCGACGTGTTCAACATCCTGCTGCAGGTGCTCGACGAGGGACACCTCACCGATAACTACGGCCGGGTGATCGACTTCAAGAACACGGTCGTGATCATGACCTCCAACGTCGGGGCCCGGGATATCATGCAGGGCAAGACCCTCGGGTTCCACACCGGCGATACCCGCAGCAGCTTCGAGAAGATGCAGGAGACGGTCAAGGACGAAATGAACAAGGTCTTCAATCCGGAATTCCTCAACCGGCTGGATGACGTGATCGTGTTCCATCCGCTCGATAAGGAGCACATCGCGCAGATCGTGACGATTCTCCTGCGGGAGGTGCAGCGCCGGCTGGGCGATGAGGTCAGGCTGACCCCTGCTGCGGTCGATTTCCTGGTCGAGCACGGGTACGACCAGAGCTTCGGGGCCCGCCCGCTGAAGCGGTCGATCCAGCGCTACATCGAGGATCCACTCAGTGAGAAGATCCTCATGGGCGAGTTCGGGCGCGGCGACGAAATCGAGGTGGATGTCGCTCCCGACGGCGAGCGGCTGGTCTTCCGGGCGCTGACCGTCCCCCAGGCCTGACGCCGCCATTCGCCGGCGCTGCCGGCGCACCCACCCCGGACTGATGCAGCGTCTCTCTCCTATTCTTGCCGCCGTCGCCCTCCTCCTGGGAGGGCCGGCGGCTCTTCTTGCGCAGGACCAAAGCCCGCCCGTTGTCGACAGCATCGCGGTCGAAGGCAACGTCCGACTCACCCCCGCTCAGGTAATCGGGACGGCGGGCGTCGTGGTGCATCAGCCCATCAACTATCGCGACATTCAGCGGGCCGTCACCGCGCTCTTCCGGACCGGGCAATTCGACGACGTGCTGGTGGAGCAACGAGTGGCTCAGGGTCGCCTGATACTGGTCTTCAAGGTCAAGGAACGGCCGATTCTCGAGAAATGGGCGGTTCGGGGTGTGCTGCGCCTCGGCGAGGGAGAAGTCAAAGGCCGGGTCAAGCTGACCGAGGGCCGGCCGATCGACCGCAATGCGGTGGAACAGTCTCGCTCCTCGATCGACTCGCTGTATAAGCACGCCGGCTACTATGCCGCCCGGGTGAAGGCCATTGAACTGCCGCAGCGTCCCGGCCGGATACGGGTGGTCTTCGATGTGGACGAGGGCGAGCGGGTCGCCATCAGCCAGGTGACGGTCGAAGGCAACCAGCGGTTCTCCGATAAGACGGTGGTGAAGCACATGGCCACCAGGCCCGAGGGGTTCTGGTGGTTCCAGAAGGGCGACTACGACGACCGCAGGGTGGAGCAGGACGTCCGCGAGCGGCTGCCGCGGTGGTACGCGGATCAGGGATACGTGGATTTTCAGGTCACCCAGGACTCCCTGATCGCGGACTCCGCTGGCGGCAAGGCCGTCCTCCACCTCTCCGTGGACGAGGGTCGGGAGTACCAGGTCGGCAACTTCGACGTGGAGGGCAACCGGCGGTTTTCCACCGAGGAGCTGATGGCCTTCTACCCCTTCGGCCCGGTCGATGCCAACGGCAACCCGCGCAGCGGCAAGGTGCCGTTCAGCCGTTCGGAATGGGAATCGGCCACCGAAAAGCTTCAGAACCTCTACGCCAACAACGGCTACATCTATGCCCAGGTCGAGCCGACCGAAACCCGGCGCACGCGCGCCGACGGCAAGCCGGCGATCGATCTCCGCTGGGTGATCCGTGAGGGTTCGCCGGCTACGATCAACAAGATCGAGATCGTGGGAAACGATGTCACCCACGAGCGGGTCATTCGGGAAGCGATCGTCATGCTCCCCGGGGACCTCTTCAGCCGGGACCGGCTGATTCGATCGTACCAGAACGTGGCCAACCTCGGGTTCTTTCAGCAGCCGCTCCCGGCGCCTGATGTGAAGCCGGCCGCCAACGGGGTGGACGTGGATGTGATCTTCCGAGTGGAGGAGCGACGTACCGGCAACATCAACTTCGGCGCGTCGCTGGGGCAGGGCACCGGTGTGGGTGGCTTTCTCGGGCTGGAGGAGCCCAATCTGTTTGGCCGGGGGAAGCGAGGCAGGCTCCAGTGGCAGTTCGGGAAGAATGTCAATGACTTCACTTTGACCTATACCGACCCGGCCATTCGCGAGAGCCGCGTCTCCGGCACCGTCTCCCTATTCGACTCCCGCGCTCGCTACACCATCGGTGATCTGGGCCGCCGGAAGCAGACCGGTGGAAGCCTTCAGCTCGGGTTCCCCTTCCTCGGGTCCCGCTATACCCGCCTCTTCACCTCCTATTCGTTTCAGCGGGTGCGCTATGAAGGCGGCTCGGCGGATCTCCGGGCCCGCTTCCGCTGTAGTAGTTGCACCCGGTCGTCACTCGGCAGCAGCATTCTTCGAGACACCCGCATCGGTCTGCCATTCGCGACCGGCGGCTCGATGACTAATGTCAGCGCAGAGCTGAACGGTGGATTCCTCGGCGGCACCGGCAACTACCGGAAAGTGGATCTCGAAGGCCGCTGGTACGCGCCACTCGGCACGCTGGGTGGGGGAGGGCAACTGGGAGCAGGCGTGCAATTCGTGCTGGGGTTGACCGCCAAGTCGGGATTCATCTTCGGGGACGCGGGCCCGTTTTACACCGAGCTCTACTCCATGGGAGGAGTGCAGTTCGGCATCCCGCTCCGGGGCTACGATGAGTTCTCCATCACCCCTAACGGGTTCGATCCCACCGCCAGCAGCAACCAGGCGAGTGCCGATGCCTTTGGCAAATCATACGCGGCATTTACCGTCGAGGCAGGCGCCCGGATCAGCCAATCGCTCTACCTGAACACCTTCCTGGACGCCGGCAATGTTTATCGTTCTGCCCGGCAGTGGGACCCGACTCGACTGTTCCGCGGCGCCGGCTTTGGCGCGGCCGTGATCTCCCCTCTCGGACCTATCGGGGTGGATATCGGGTACGGTTTCGACAAGGTCGATGGGAAGGGCCACCCGGATCCGGGTTGGCAGCTGCACTTCAAACTTGGGAACTTCTTTTAGGCAGACGCACCCTTCACCGGAGCAACGCATGAAGCTTGTCGTCGTGGGGACCTGGGCCGCTTTGTTCACCCTCCTGGGGGCATGGTTGAATCCCGCCACCGCCCAATCCGGAGGGGCAAAGATTGCCTACGTCAACACTCAGGCCATTCTGAAGCAGACTCCTGGCTACACCCAGGCAGAGTCTACCTTCACCAAGGAGCTCCAGACCTACCGGAGCGAGGTGCAGAAGCTGCAAGCCACGCTGGATTCGGCTGCGTCCGACTTCGATCAGCAATCCGTGATGCTGAGCCCGACCCAGCGTGCCGCCAAACGGAAGGATCTCGAGGGCCAGCAACAAGTACTGGAGAAGCGCACCCAGGAGCTGCAGCAGAAGGCCGCGACTCGGGAGCGCGAGCTGCTCGACCCGATCCAGTCCAAGGTGAACAGCGTCATCGAAGGGATGCGGGCGGCGGGCAACTACGCCGTCATCTTCGACGTGAGCTCGCCCAACAGCGGCATCGTCACCGCCGACAAGTCGCTGGACCTGACTCAGAAGGTCATTCAGCAGTTGAAGTCGGGCACCTAGCCGGTGGGGTCCGCGGGATTGACTGCCCAGGCGGTCGCCGATCTGGTCGGTGGCCGCCTGCTTGGTGATGGAGGCGTGATGCTTCGGGAGGTCGGTCCCTTGGAACGGGCCGGCCCGGACACCCTGTCCCTGGCCGTCTCCTCCCATTACGCCGCCGCCCTGGAGGCCTCGCGCGCCGGGGCGGTGCTGATTCCGGAGATTCTGGTGCAGATGCCTGCCGGGCCTCGGACCCGGATCGTGGTTCCCGACCCGCACGCCTCCCTCGTCTCCGTGCTTGACGCCCTGTTTCCCCCACTGCAACCGATTCCCGGAATCGATGCTACGGCCCGGCTGGGCAGGGGCTGCTTACTGGGGCAGGAGGTGTCTATCGGACCGTTCGTGGTGCTGGGACGGGGGGTGCGAGTCGGGGATCGCTGCCGGCTGGCGGAACGAGTCTCCATCGGCGATGGGGTGAGCATCGGCGCGGACACCATCATGGGGCCGGGGGTGGTCTGCTACGCCGGCAGCCGGATCGGCAGTCGCTGTGTCCTCAAGGCCGGAGCCGTGATCGGAGGAGACGGCTTCGGATATCTTTCCGGCCAGGGCGGGCATCGGCGTATCCCTCATGTCGGAGGATGTATCCTGGGCGATGACGTGGAGGTAGGCTCGAACACCTGTGTCGACCGAGGCAGTATCGACGACACCATCCTCGGCAACGGCACCAAGCTGGATAACCTGGTGCACGTGGCTCATAACGTGCAGCTGGGCGAGCGGTGCATGGCGATGGCCGGCGTGGGAATCGCTGGCAGCACTCGAATCGGCAACGATGTGATTCTCGCCGGGCACGTTGGAGTCACCGACCACCTGGTCCTGGGCAGTGGGGTGCGGGTAGGGGCCAAGAGCGCGGTGTTTGGCGACATTCCCAGCGGCGCCACCTTCAGTGGGCACCCCGCACGGCCCCACCGTCAGTTTCTTCGCGCCCAGGCGGCGCTATATCGGCTGGCCCCCATCATCGATCAGGTCGAGGAGCTCGTCTCTAAGCGAGCGGGCGATGCCTAGGCGCACGCTCGGTGGCATCGCCTGTCTGAGTGGCACCGGTCTCCATACCGGCACTCGCGTCAGTGTCCGGTGTACCCCAGCTCCTTCGGGGGCCGGTATCGTGTTCCGTCGGGTCGATCTTCCCGGTGCTCCGGCCATACCTGCCCGGTTGTCGGAGGTCCGCGCCACCGATCGCCGCACCGCTCTGGGCGATGGTGAAGTCTCAGTGCAAACCGTGGAGCATCTTCTGGCAGCGGCCGCGGCCCTCCTGCTGGATGATCTCATCGTCGAGGTGGACGGCCCCGAGCCGCCAATCGCCGATGGATCCTTCGAGCCGTATTTGACCGCATTCGGCCAGGCCGGGATCACTGAGCAACCGGGCGAGCCGGTGGTGTACCGGGTCACCTCACCGTTTCACCTCACCGAAGGCGAATCGGCCTATGTCGTGGCACCGGCGCCTTCCCTCCGGCTCACCACCACCATCGAGTGGAGTCACCCCCTCATTGGGCGGCAGGCAGGCAGCTACGACATCAACCCGAAGGAGTTCGAGCGCGACCTTGCCGGTGCCAGAACCTTTGGGTTCCTGCATGAGGTGGAGGATCTTCGGGCCCGAGGGCTGGCGCTCGGTGCCGACCTCGAGTCTACCCTGGTCCTCTCCGACGAAGGGCTGGTCAGCGGGGCGCTTCGCTGGCCGGACGAGTTCGTGCGCCACAAGGCAGGCGATATTCTGGGCGACCTCGCACTCAGCGGCGGCCGGGTTCAGGCACACATCGTCGCTACCAAGCCGAGCCATCAGGGGAACATCGCGCTGACCCGCTGGCTCACCCGCACCGCACAGCGCGACGGAGGCGTGGCGATGGACATCGGCCGGATCCTGGATGTGATTCCCCACCGCTATCCCTTCCTGCTCGTGGACCGGATTCTGGAGGTGGATGGGACCAAGCGGATCGTCGGGATCAAGAACGTGACCATCAACGAGCCGTTCTTCCAGGGCCACTTTCCGGGCCATCCCATCATGCCGGGCGTGCTCATCATCGAGGCCATGGCGCAGGTGGGCGGCATGCTTCTCCTGGGGACGATCGAGGACCCGGATCAGAAGGTGGTCTACTTCATGTCGCTCGACAACGTAAAATTTCGCCGTCCGGTCACTCCCGGAGATCAGCTCCGCTGCGAGCTCGAAATGCTGCAGAATCGCGGAAGGACCTGCCGGATGAAGGGTGTCGCCTACGTGGACGGCCACGTCGTCGCCGAGGCCGAGATGATGGCTCGCGTGGTGGATCGGTGACCACGATTCACCCCTCCGCCCTCATCGACCCATCCGCCGAGATCGGGACGGATGTCGAGATCGGACCGTGGGTGATCGTGGGCCCCCAGGTGAGCATCGGAGATGGCTGTCGCATCGGGCCCCGGGCACGGCTGCAGCGCAATGTCCGACTGGCGGAGGAGGTGAGCGTCGGCGACGGCTCGATCGTGGGTGGTGACCCGCAGGATCTCAAGTTCGCCGGAGAGGAAACCTGGGTCGAGGTGGGACCGGGGACCATCATCCGGGAGTATTCCACCATCAACCGGGGCACTTCCGCCACCTTCAAGACCGTCGTCGGCGCACGCTGCTTCATTATGACGTACGTGCATCTCGCTCATGACTGCCATGTGGGAGATGAGGTTGTCATTGCCAATGGAACTCAATGCGCCGGCCACGTCACCATTCACGATCGTGCGGTGTTGAGCGGGCTGAATGCGATTCACCAGTTCGTCACTATCGGTACCTATGCCTTTGTCGGTGGGGGGTCCCGGGTCAACCAGGACATCCCGCCCTACGTCAAGGCGGTCGGCAACCCGATGGAGCTCTACGGTCTCAACTCCATCGGCCTCCAGCGTGGCGGCTTCTCCGGCGAGACCGTCGCGGCGCTCAAGCGGGCCTATCGACTGTTCTTCAACTCGGACTTGAACCTGTCCCAGGCATTGGAACGTGCCCGGGCCGACCTGCCGGCATACCCCGAGGTCGAGCGTTTCGTGGCCTTCGTCGAGTCCTCGGAGCGAGGCGTCCCGGCGTGAGTGGCCGGCTCCCGGTCGGCGTGATCGGGGTCGGGGCACTGGGCCACCATCACGCCCGGCATCTCGCGCAGATGGAGGGGGTCCGGCTGGTCGGCGTATGCGACATCGACGCCGCTCGGGCGGCGACGATCGCGCGCGAGCTGGGCACCGAGGGGTTCACCGAGCTGCAGCCTCTCCTCGATCGGGTCGAGGCGGTGACCGTCGCAGTGCCCACCGCGGTGCACGCCGAGGTTGGGCTGGAAGCGCTCCAACGGGGCATTCCGGTGCTGATGGAGAAACCGCTGGCCGCCACCCTGGACGAGGCGGATCTGCTCATTGCCGCTGCCCGAGCCCAGTCGGCCCAGCTGCAAGTCGGCCACATCGAGCGCTACAACCGGGCAGTTCGTGCCGCCGAACCCTATCTCGACGGCCCACGCTACATCGAGAGTCAGCGCCTGGCGCCGTTCCAGCCGCGAGGCACCGACGTCGCGGTAGTGCTCGATCTGATGATTCACGACCTCGACCTCGTCCTGCACCTGACGGGAGGGGCTGAGGCGACCGAGGTTCGGGCGTCCGGGCTGTCGGTGCTGTCGTCACATCTCGATATCGCCAATGCCCGGGTCGAGTTCTCCAACGGCGGAGTGGCGCTGGCTACCGCCTCCCGGGTCTCGCGGGAGCGAGTTCGGCGGCTGCGGCTGTTTCAACCCAATGGATACTTCTCCCTCGATCTCGCCAGCGGGGCAGGCGAGTTCATGCAGGTGCGCGGAGGCTGGAGGCCCGGCACCGGCAATCACCTCTCCGATGTCGTCGAGCGGATGGTGTTGGAAGCCCCCGCGGCGGACGCGCTGGCGCTGGAACTGCAGAGCTTCGTCCACGCGGTCCGGGGCCAGCGCGAGGTCGTGGTTCGGGGGGAGGAAGGGCGTGCCGCGCTCGCTCTCGCGCTCCGCGTGGCCGCGGCCGTGCGCACATCCCCCTTGGCCGTTCCCGCCCACGAATGATCACTCGGGTAGCACCTCGGATCTTCGTCTCGGCCGGTGAACCCTCGGGTGATCTTCACGGCGCTGGAGTGATTCGTGCGCTGAAGACTCGCTACCCGGGAGCCTCCATCGAGGCTCTCGGCGGACCCTTGATGCAGCAGGCTGGCGCCGTCGTACGCTATCCGATGGAAGGACTCTCCGCCTTCGGCCTGGTCGAGGTGGTGACCAAGCTGGGGGCCCACGTGAGGCTGCTCCGCTCGCTCAAGTCCGACTTCCGAGCAGGCCGTTACGACCTCGTCATTCTGATCGATTATCCCGGGTTCCACATGCGCGTGGCCGAGGCAGCGCGCGCCGCCGGGACCAAGGTCCTCTATTACATCGCGCCCCAGCTGTGGGCCTGGTGGCCCGAACGGGCCAAGCGTTTCGCTGCGGCCGTCGATCGCCTGGCCGTCGTGCTTCCCTTTGAGCAGCCCTTCTTCGGTCGGTTGGGGATCCGCAGCGAATACGTGGGCCATCCTCTTGTGGACCGGGGACCATGGCCCACTCGCGAGGTGGCCCGGCGGCAGCTCGGCATTCCTGATGGCACTCGTGTGCTCGGCATCTTTCCCGGGAGTAGAAAACAGGAGATTCGCCGGCTGTGGCGGCCATTCCGGGACGCGGCGCTTCGGCTGTTGCAGGAGAAGCGCTGCGACCGGGTGCTGGTAGCGGGGATTCCCTCCGAGGAGTATCCCGATCCCGGGCCCATCGAGGTCCTGCAAGGCGAGGCGGTGCCCGTTTTCGCCGCCGCGGATGCCGCACTGGCGAAATCCGGCACCACGACGCTGGAGGCCGCGTTGGCGGGAACCCCGATGGTCGTGGCCTACAAAGTTCATCCGCTGACGTGGCTCATGTGGCGCCGGCTTAGAACCGTGGAGTGGGTGAGTCTGGTGAACCTCGTTGCCGGCCGGGAGGTCGTGCCGGAGATGCTCCAGCACCATGCGGAGGCGGAAGAGTTGGCGGACACTCTGCGCCCTCTACTCGATCCCAACGATCCCCGCACCGTCGCTCAACGGGATGGCCTCGCCCTGGTGCGGAGCCGGCTCGGCACGCCTGGCGCCACGACGCGGGTGGTCGCCCTGGCGGATGAGCTGCTTGGCACGTGCGACTGAGGGTTGCGCCGCGAACCGCGCGGCTTCTCGCCGCGCCTGCGGTCCGGCTGCTGGCCTCGACCTGGCGGATTCGCACGGTGCACGAAGCGCGCTGGCGCAACGTCCAGGATGCCGGTCGGGCCCATGTGTTTCTGCTCTGGCACGAGGTGTTGCTGCCATTGCTATGGCAACATCGTGGTCAACGTATCGCGATCGTGGTTAGCGAAGCGCGCGATGGCCAGTATCTGGCGGACCTGGCGGTAGCGTTGGGCTACCGCACGGTTCGGGGCTCGAGTACCCGGGGCGCGGCCCGGGCGCTGCTGGGTGCGGTACGAGAGCTCCAGCTGGGTCATGCCGTCGCCTTTACGCCGGACGGTCCCCGTGGACCCCGGCGCGAGCTCAAGCCCGGCGTGGTGGCCGCAGCGCAGCGGGGAGCGGGAGTGATCGTGCCGCTGCATGCCGAGGCCAGCCGTTCCTGGCGGTTACATTCTTGGGATCGAATGATGATCCCTCAACCTGCGGCACGAGTGACAATTACCTACGGGCGGCCCTTCGAGGTGGGTCCTGGAGAGCGAGGCCTGGAGGCAGGAATGGCCGAGGCCGGGGCCCAGCTTGCGGAACTCGCGGGGTCGATCGCATGACCCGGCGGGGCGATACCCATCGGATGCTCCGTTGGCTTTGGACCAGCCGAAGGCCGGACGCCCGGCTCGCGCGGTTGGCCCTCCTGCCCGTCTCCGGCATCTGGCGCGGTGCTATGGCGGCCCGTGGTCTCGCCTACCGCCAGGGATGGTTGGCGGTTCATGACCTGCCGTTGCCCTCCGTCGGCGTGGGCAATCTGACGGTGGGCGGCTCCGGGAAAACTCCGATCGCCATCTGGATCGCGCGCTACTACGTCGGGCAAGGGGTCATTCCCGGCATTCTGCTTCGCGGCTACGGTGGCGATGAAACCCTGGTGCATCGACACGCCGTTCCCGAGGCTCTGGTGGTGGCCGATCCTGACCGGGCGGCAGGGGCCGAGCGGGCTCTGGCGAATGGGGCGCAAGTCCTGATCCTGGACGACGCCTATCAGCGGCTCGACGTGCACCGGGATCTCAACCTGGCCGTGATGAGCGCCGAGACCACGCGCGCGGTCCGCTGGTCACTTCCGGCGGGCCCATGGCGAGAGGGCTGGGCGGCTTTGGATCGGGCCGACGCCGTGATCGTGACTCGGAAGCGTGCCACTCACGAGGCCGCTGTGGACCTCGCTCGTTCGTTGGAAGCTCGGGTTCAGGGACCGGTCGCTATCGCCCACCTGGGTCTCCAGTCTCTTGAAGGGTTGGTCAGCGGCGTGAAGCAGCCGGCGTCGGCTTTGGCGGGGAAGCGGGTGGTCGCGGCCTCAGGCATAGGCGACCCGGACGCCTTCGTGGCGCAGGTCAAGGCTACCGGCGCCGCGGTTCAGGTCGCGACCTGGAAAGATCATCACGCCTACCGAGATGAAGATGTCGCCTGGCTGGCTCACGCGGCTCGGCGTGCCGACCGGGTCGTGATCACCCAGAAGGACGCGGTCAAGCTTCGGGATCGCTGGCCTGCCGCGGCGCCCGAGCCGCTGGTTGCGGTATTGGATCTCGAGTGGGAAGAGGGAGGTGACCGAATCATCGCCGCGCTGGATGCCGTCGTCACACCGGTAGAACGCCTGTAATTCACCCTGGAGCCCCCCGACTCATATGAGCACCGCCACCCGTGCTAACCAGCAAGACCTCATCCGCCCCGATAAGGACAGCAGGTTTCTGGGCGAGGAGAATCCGTTCGAGGCCATGATGTCTCGCTTCGACTACGCCGCCCAGCGGCTGAGCCTCGACCCGGGACTCTACAAACTGCTGCGCAGCCCGGAGAAGCAGATCATCGTGTCGGTTCCGTTCCTGCGGGACAGCGGCGAGGTGGAGGTCTATACCGGGTACCGGGTGCTCTACAACACCTCCCGGGGACCGGCCAAGGGCGGCATTCGATTCGACCAGAATGTGACGCTGGATGAAGTAAAGGCGCTGGCCGCGTGGATGACCTGGAAATGCGCGGTGGTCAATATTCCCTTCGGCGGTGCCAAGGGTGGGGTCGTGTGTGATCCTACCAACCTCTCCAACGCTGAGCTCGAGCGCATCACCCGCCGCTATACCGCCGCGATCATCGAGACCTTAGGACCCGACTCCGACGTGCCCGCCCCCGACGTCAACACCAACGAACGGGTCATGGCCTGGATCATGGATACTTACTCGATGCACAAGCGGCACACCGTCACCGCGGTGGTAACGGGCAAGCCGATCGAGATGGGGGGATCCCTGGGGCGGCGCGAGGCGACCGGGCGGGGTTGCATGATCGTGACCCGAGAGGCCCTCAAGAAGCTTCGCATGCCGATCCAGGGAACCCGTGTCGTGGTACAGGGGTTCGGCAACGTGGGATCGATCGCGGCGCAGTTCATGGAGCAGCAGGGCATGACCGTGGTCGCGGTGAGTGACAAATCAGGTGCGATCTACAACCCCAACGGCTTCAAGATCCGAGACCTGATCCAACACGTTCGACAGCATCGAAACTTGAGCCAGTACAAGGAGGCTGATCACATCCCTCACGATCAGCTGCTGACGCTCGACTGCGATGTTCTGGTCCCCGCGGCCCTCGAAAACGTGATCACCAGTCAGAACGCCAACGATATCAAGGCCCGCATCATCTGCGAGGGGGCCAATGGTCCGACCACTGCCGGCGCGGACAAGATCCTCGAGGAGAACGGTGTCTTCGTCATTCCCGACATCGTGGCCAATGCCGGCGGGGTAACCGTGAGTTACTTCGAATGGGTGCAGGACCGCGGCGGCTACTTCTGGGATGAAGACACGGTGAACCAGCGGCTGGAGCGGATCATGGTCCAGTCGTTCGAGGAAGTGGCCGGGATGGCCGGGCGCCATGGCATCAACATGCGGATCGGAGCCTATATGCAGGCGATCGAGCGGGTCGCGGCCGTGCATCGGCTTCGGGGCATGTACGCTTAGGTGGAGCTCACGCTGCTCGCGGTGGGCAGGCTGCGGCCGTTCTACCGCGAAGCGTGCGACGAGTATGCCCGGCGGCTGGGTCGCCACCTGCGATTCCGGGAGATCGAGGTGCGGGAGGCCAGCCGGTCGCCCACAGTGGAGGCACAGCGGGAGGAGGAGGCTACGCGTCTCGGTGCCAGGCTCCCCGCTGGAAGCACGGTGGTGGCGCTCAGCCGATCCGGGGCACCTTGGACCTCGGAAGAGGTAGCTCGGCAGATCGAGCGCTGGCGCCTGGCCGCGAGGCCGGTAACCCTGGTGGTTGGGGGATCACATGGACTCGCGCCCCAGTTCACGGCGCGATCGGCCTCGCGCTGGAGTCTGGGTCCGCTCACGCTCCCCCATGAGCTCGCCCGGGTAGTGGTCATGGAGCAGCTCTATCGTGGGTTCACCATCCTTCGGGGGGAGCCGTATCACAAGGGCAGCTAACGGCTATCAGCTATCAGCTACCAGCTACCAGCTACCAGCTAACAGCTATCAGCTAACAGCTATCAGTCTGGGACAGCGAAGCCTCGGCGCTGGCGGACTGTTAGCTGGTAGCCGTTAGCTGTTAGCTCGGGGGCAGAGCCGCCGTGGAATGGTTCGAGGAGTGGTTTGGTGAGGAGTATCTCCAGCTCTACCCTCATCGGGACCACGCTGAGGCCGAGCGGGCTGTGGCGCTCATCCTGGACACGGCGGGCCATCGACCGGGCTGGCGGGTGCTGGATGTGGCCTGTGGTGCCGGTCGGCATGCTCGAGCCCTTCAGGCCGCTGGCCTCCGCTGTACCGGTGTGGATCTCTCCTTCACGCTGCTTCGGGTTGCCCAGAGCGTGACAGACGCGCCATTGGTGCAGGCAGACATGCGCTACCTTCCCATTCGCCCTGCGTCGATGGATCTCACCGTCAATCTGTTCACCAGCTTCGGATACTTCGAGCACGACGAGGAACACGCGGCCGCCCTGCGGGAGATGGTGAGCACGGTGCGGCCCGGTGGGTGGTTCGCCATCGACTTCCTCAATCCTTCGGCGGTTCGGAGCCAGCTGGTCCCTCGAGAGGTCATCCGCGTGGTTCACGGAGAGGTGGAGGTCGGACGAGAAGTGTCCCCCGACGGCCGATTTGTCTGCAAGACGATCCAGACACCCAGCCGGCGAAGGTTCGTCGAGCGGGTGCGGTTGTTCGAACCCCACGAAATGGACGCCATGCTGGTCGCGGCGGGCGTCACCATGCGGGCCCGGTATGGTGATTACGACGGAGCGCCCTTGGAGCCCGGATCTCCTCGAACCATCCTGATCGGTCAGACCGCATGAATCTGCGGCTCGTCCCAACCCCGCTGGACGCCCGAATCGAACTGCCGGAACCCCGCGCCGGTGGGATCGACCCAGCCCTCAGCGAGGCATTCATTCCCTCCGCCGCGCGTGAGGCTGCCCTGGCTCGGCTGAGTCAGCCGGACGCAGTGGCGGTGACCACCGGCCAGCAGCCCGGTCTCTTCACCGGACCGCTGTACACGGTCTACAAGGCGCTGTCCACCGCGGCATTGGCCCGAGTTCTCGAGCGCCGCTGGCGGCGACCGGTGGTGCCGGTGTTCTGGGCCGCCGGCGACGATCACGACTTCACCGAGGCAAGCCAGGCTGCGTGGCTCGACGGCAACGGATCCGTGGCGACGGCATCGCTGGCTTCGCGCCCTCCTGAAGCGCCCCTGACGCCGATGTACCGCGAGCCGCTGGGTCCGGCCATCGCGGAAGTCCTCGAGCGGCTCAGCGCCGATCTGCCTCCGTCCGAATACCGGGAGCAGACGCTGGACTGGCTACGCCGCTACTACCATC
>Ga0070696_100000350_pt1 | contig 28022 bp, 24 predicted proteins | sample KBSK1253metaG_FD_65474 | JGI IMG/M metagenome (GOLD analysis project Ga0070696, IMG submission 65474) | Corn, switchgrass and miscanthus rhizosphere microbial communities from Kellogg Biological Station, Michigan, USA - KBS K1-25-3 metaG | ecosystem: Host-associated > Plants > Roots >... | reverse complement strand
TTCTTCTCCTTCAGCTCGACCTCGGTCGCGGCCCCGACCTTGATCACGGCGACGCCACCGGCGAGCTTCGCGAGCCGCTCCTGGAGCTTCTCGCGGTCGTAGTCGGAGGTCGTCTCCTCGATCTGGGCCTTGATCTGGGTCATGCGCGCCTTGATCGCGTCGGGCGAGCCCTCGCCGTCCACGACCGTCGTGTCGTCCTTGGTGGCGACGACGCGGCGAGCCTTGCCGAAGTCCTCGGCGGTGACGGAGTCGAGCTTGCGGCCGATCTCCTCGCTGATGACGGTGCCGCCGGTCAGCGTGGCGATGTCGCGGAGCATCTCCTTGCGTCGATCACCGAAGCCCGGCGCCTTGACGGCGAGCACGGAGATCGTGCCCTTGAGCTTGTTCACGACCAGGGTCGCGAGGGCCTCACCGTCGACGTCCTCGGCGATGATCAGCATGGGCTTGCCCTGCTGCACGCCCTTCTCGAGCGCCGGGATCATGTCCTGGATGCTCGAGATCTTCTTGTCGGTGATGAGGATGAGGGCGTTCTCGAGAACGGCCTCCATCCGGTCGGGGTTGGTCACGAAGTACGCCGAGATGTAGCCCCGGTCGAACTGCATGCCCTCGGTGTATTCCTTCTCGAGGCCGAGGCTCTGGCCCTCCTCGACGGTGATGACGCCATCCTTGCCGACCTTGTCCATGACCTCGGCGATGATCTCGCCGACCTCAGGATCGGCGGCCGAGATGGCGGCCACGGCAGAGATCTGCTCACGGTTGTCGACCGAGCGCGAGACCTTCTTGATCTCCTCGACGATCGCGTCGACCGCCTTCTCGATGCCGAGCTTGATCTGCATCGGATTGGCGCCGGCGGTGACGTTCCGGAGGCCTTCGCTGACCATGGCGTGCGCGAGCACGACCGCGGTGGTCGTCCCGTCGCCGGCGACGTCGTCGGTCTTGGTCGCGACCTCCTTGACGAGCTGGGCGCCCATGTTCTCGAACGGGTCCTCGAGCTCGATGTCGCGGGCGATCGTCACGCCGTCGTTGGTGATCGTCGGCGAGCCGAACTTCTTGTCGAGCACGACGTTGCGGCCCTTGGGGCCGATCGTCACGCGAACCGCGTCGGCAAGGCGGTCGATGCCCTTCTTGAGTGAGCGACGAGCGGTCTCGTCGAAGCTGAGCTGCTTGGCCAAGGTTGGTCCCTCCAGGTGTTTGTGTTGGGTTCGTTCGTGCGCCGGCTCGCGGTTACGCGACGACGGCGAGGATGTCCTTCTGGCTGACGATCAGGAGCTCGTCGTCATCGAGCTTGAACTCGGTCCCGGCGTACTTGCCGTAGAGGACCTTCTGGCCGACCTTGACGTCCATCGGCTCGCGCTTGCCGTCCTCGAGGACGCGCCCCGGGCCGACGGCGATGATCTCGCCCTCCTGGGGCTTCTCCTTCGCGGTGTCGGGCAGGACGAGTCCGCTCTTCGTCATCTCTTCACGCGGCGTCGGCTTGACGACGACGCGGTCGCCGAGCGGCGTCAGCTTGGTGGCGGTGGTCGTGGCAGTGGCCAAGGTGTTCCTCCTGGGGGCGGCCCGAGGCCGTCCGAACCTGCGAGATTTCCGGGCGCATTGCGCCCGATCGATGTCAGCGGGGCCGGTCCCCGCGTTGGTGCCGATGCGGCCGGCTGTCCCTCCGCGCCTCCGGAACCTCCCGTGGGGCCAAGCGGAGCCTTGAATACCGAGCCGATTAGCACTCTCGATGTGAGAGTGCTAGCAATACTAGGAGGGTCCCTCGGAGGGTGTCAACCGACGTTCGGGAAGAGGGCGGTGACGCGCTCGTAGGACCGGTCGATTCTCGCCTCCGCGATCCGGCCGGACGTCACGAAGCCCTCGATCAGGTCGATCGCCCAGCCCACGATCGCCGGGTCGTACACCTGCTGGTTCGCGAACAGCAGGAGGTCGTTGCCGGCATCGAGCGCGAGCGCGATGGCGTCCTCCTTGCCGAAGTTGTCGGTGATGGCGCCCGCCTGGAGGTCGTCGGTGATCACGACGCCGTCCCAGCCGAGCTCGTCGCGCAGCAGGTCGGTGACGGTCCCGCGGCTGAGCGACGCGGGCGCGGACGGATCGATCTGGCCGTTCACGAGGTGGCCGGACATGATCACGTCGACGAGACCCTGCGCGAGGAGGTCGCGGTACGGGTCGAGCTCTGTCTGCGTCCAGGTCTTCGTGACGTCGGCCACGCCGAAGTCCGTGTTCGACGTCGCGCTGCCGAGGCCCGGAAAGTGCTTGAGGGTCGTGCGGATGCCCTCGGCCCGATGCGCCTGGACCTCGATCGCCGCGTCACGGGCCACGACGGCGGGATCCGCCGAGAAGGCGCGGTCGAGCGCCCCGATGGCCGGGTTCTTGCGGTTCACGTTCAGGTCGACCACGGGAGCGAGATTCAGGTTGATCCCGACATCGGCGAGCGTGGCGACCAGTCCATCGGCCCAGGTCGTGACGTCCGCATCGCCCTTGGCCCCGATCGCCTCCTCCGATGCGACCGGAGGAAAGCCGTAGGCCGGCGAGAGCCGGGTCACCAGGCCGCCTTCCTGGTCGATCGCGACGATGAGCTCGCGCCCGGGCGCGAGCGCCTTCAGGTCCGACACGAGGCGCGACACCTGGCGCGGGCTGCGGACGTTGCGGGTGGCCTGGCTCGCGTCCTTGTCGAACAGGATTACGCCGCCAAGCCCGTCCACCGCGATGTTGCTTGCGATCCAGTCGTCCACCTCCACGCGCAGGCCGCGGAAGCCGACCACGAGGAGGCGCGCGATTCGCTGCCGCAGTGGGACCGGGTTCGGGCTGCCTTCCGGCGTCGGCCCGGCGCTCTGCGGCGGTCCCGATGCCGCCCCGCCGGTGGCACCGGGCGAGCCGGCGGGGGCGCTCGAGGTGGGCGCGCAGGCAGCGAGCACGAGACCGCCCGCGCCGACGGCCGCAGCCTTCAGAACGGCGCGCCGGGAGAGCATCCGTTCCATCGTCACCCGCGGAAGGTCCGGTCGTACGCGGCCAGGAGGCCGTCGCCGAGGCCGTCACCGGCGGAGCCCTGGCGCGCGGCGACCCACCCCGCCGTCACGCGGACCCATTCCGGCTCATTGCGGCCGCGCGGCGCGCCTGGCGGCGAGAGGAATGGCGAGTCGGTCTCGACGAGCAGCCGATCGTCGGGAACGAGCGGCACGACCTCGGCCGTCGCTTCCTCCCCTGCCCTGAACGCGAGCCCCGAGATCGAGATGGCGAGGCCGAGATCGAGCACCCGCCGGGCGTAGTCGACCGAGCCGGAGAACGAGTGGATCACCGCGGGGGGACCCGCGCCGAAGGCCGAGATCGATCGCTGGGATCCGAAGCCGAGCTCGGTCAGCGCCGTGACCGTCGCGTCCTGCGCCTGGCCGCTGCCGGCCTTCGACCGGACATGGATGATCGCGGGCTTGCCGGTCTCGAGCGCGAGCTCCAGGTTCCGGCGCAGGTTCGCGCGCTGGTCGGGGATGGGCGAGAAGACGCGTTCGTAGTCGAGCCCGGTCTCGCCGATCGCCTTGACGCGCGGATCGGCCGCCCAGCTCACGATCTCGCGCCAGCCCGCATCGTCGACCTTCGCCGCGTCGTGCGGGTGGACCCCGACCGAGGCGTCGAGCCACGAGAACCGGTCGACCAGCTCGAGCGCGCGCCGCGACGACGCCACGTTCCAACCGGGCACGAGGATGCGCTCGACGCCGGCATCGCGGGCCCGCGCGAGAACCGCCTCCTCGTCGCCGGCGAAGCGGTCGGCGTTGAGGTGGCAGTGGCTGTCGACGAGCCTCGGATCGGACACCGGCGATGGGCCCGGACGCTGCCGCGAGCGCGTCAGCGCTCGGGCATGGCCTCGAACGATCGCTCGATGTCCTCGATCATCCGGACGCTCGCGTCGGTCACGACAGTCAGATACCGCTCGCCGAACTCGGCGTTCGAGCCGCGCGGATCGCCCCACGTCCCCGACTTCGTCGCCCGGTACACGGAGCCCGGCGACGAGAAGAAGAACGCCGTGTGCACGGCGGCCTGGTTCGTCGTCTCCGGAAAGGGCGGCATCTCGGCGTTCGCGGCATCGAGGTCGACGAGTCCCGCGTTGATGGCCATCACCGCCGAGGTCTCGCCCTTGTTGGCGTGCAGCCCGTTCGAGGGATCGAAGAACTCGGCCGCCTCCTCGCCAGTCATGCCGTCCCAGTAGTTCACGGGGAACGCCTTCACCTTCGGCCCGAGACGCTCCGCCACGTTGGCGCACGCGTACGCGATCGCATACGTGTTGTCGTAGTGGCCGTTCAGGAACACGATCCGCCGAAAGCCGATCGAGGCGAGGGAGAGGCACAGGTCCTCGATGAGGGCCATGAACGTCGGGATGCGGATGTGGACCAGCCCCGTGAAGCCAATGTGCGGATACGACAGCGAATAGTTGATGGTCGGCGCCACGACCGCTCCGACTCGCGGCGCCGCGCGCCTTGCGATCTCCGTGGGGATGAGGGCGTCGGTCAGCAACGGTCCGTGCGGTCCGTGCTGCTCGGTCGAGCCGGTCGGGACGATGACGGTCCGGTGATCCCGCAGGAACGCCTCGACCTCGGGGCTGGTCATCTCCCCGAGGAACACGGTCGGCGGCTTCATGTTGCCCTCCACTCGCTATGCAATGGTGTTGGTGAGCTCGCCGATGCCCTCGATCCAGCAGGTCACCACGTCGCCCGGCTCGAGATGCCGGCCCGGTCCCGGCGGCGAGGCGAGTCGGACCGGCGTGCCGGTCGCGATGACGTCGCCGGCCTCCAGCCTGACGTGCCTGGACAGGTAGTCGACGATCTCGGGAATCGACGCCCGCATGTCGGACGTCCGGCCGTCCTGGATGGCCAGTCCGTTGATCGTGCAGCCGAGACGGACGTCCGCCGGGTCGAAGGCGTCCGCGAGGACCACGGCCGGACCGATCGGGCAGAAGCCGGGCATCGATTTGCCGAGCAGCCACTGGTCACCGTCCAGCCAGGGGTCGCGCGACGACACGTCGTTCACAATCGTGTAGCCGAACACGGCGCCATCGATCCCGAGCACGACGCCGAGCTCGACCTCGGCGTCGACGTTGGCCGTCAGGGCGCGGTCCCAGGCCAGCGTGTCGCCGTCCGCGGCGATGGACGACGGCAGCTTTCCGTAGATGAGCGGCCGCTCGGGTCGAGGTGCGGCCCCCGCGCCGTCGTAGTTCAGGCCCACGGTGTAGATCGCGCCGGGCCGGGACAGCGGATCGCGCACCTCAGGCGACCGCGGCGGCATCGGCCAGCAGCGGCGCAACGGCCGCTCGCATCACGTCCGCCATGCCACCGATGCCGGTCCAACGCTCGAATGCCATCGCCGCCTGGGCGATGAGCATCTCGGAGCCGTTCGCGGCCCGCAACCCGCGCGCCCGCGCCGCCCGGAGGAGCGGCGTCTCGGGCGGCACGTAGACGAGGTCGAAGACGGTTGCGCTCGGGGGAAGCGCGTCCACCGGAAACGGAAGCCCGGGATCGATCATGCCCACGGTCGTGGCATTGACCGCGAGATCGGCGGTCGCCAGGGAGTCATCGAACGTCGCATCGTCGGTCCGCCAGGTGCGCCGGGCCGCACTGCCGACGCCGTCGAAGCGGTCGAGCAGCGCCCCGGCCCTGTCCACGCTCCGATTGGCAAGCGTGAGGCGACGCACGCCGGCGGTCAGGCACGCCCAGACGACCGCGTGCGCCGCGCCGCCCGCTCCGACCACGACGACGTCAAGACCCTCGAGCGGCCGGCCGAGGGCGAGCTCCACGCCCGCCCGAAAACCTGGTGCGTCGCTGTTGAAGCCGACGAGCCGCCCATCCCTCGTCCGGACGACGTTGTTCACCGCGCCGATCGACCGGGCATCCGGCTCGACGTCGTCGACGAGACCGGCGACCACCTGCTTGTACGGCGCGGTGACGCCGAGACCGAGCCACTCCGGCCCGCGCGCCGCCGCGACCGCTCCGGCCACCGCTTCGGGCTCGAGCTCATGGAGGACGTACTCGGCGTCGATGCCCGACGCTGCAAAGGCCGCGTTGTGCATGACGACGGAGTGCCGCCGACGGAGGGGCTTGCCGAGCAGCGCCACCCGCCGCGTCACGACGCGACGGCGACCTGCGTCGGCCGGTTCGGTTTGCGGACCGGCCCGGCGGAAGCTGGGAAGCGCACGTTCGGGATGATCTCCCGGACCCAGTCGTGCAGCTGCGCGGGATCCGGCGTCATCGTGTGCAGGATGAACTGCTCGACCCCAGAGTCGATTCGCGCCTGGAGCGAGGCGACGATCTCGTCGGGCGTGCCGAACAGGTAGACGGATTCGAGGTACTCGGGCCCACGCTCCCCGCTCATCACCTTCAGGAACGCCCTGTGCTGCTCCTCGCGCGCCTTCGCCGGGTCGTTCGTCAGGACGAGATGGAGGAAGTTCTCATGGGCCACGGAGAGCGACGACGGCTCCGCGTCGTGCTCACGGAAGAACGCCTGGAGCTCGTTCCAGTCGCGGCGGATGTCCGGCGGCGGGCACGTGGGACGCGGAATCCACCCGTCGGCGCGGAGCGTGCGTGCCTTGACCGAGTCGACGAACCGGGGCAGGTCCGGCGACTTGGGATTGGCGAGCTGCGAACCGCCGCCGACCCAGATCGCCGGCCGCTCGTCGCTCCGTGGCTCGATGAACACGTCGTCCACGGAGAAGAAGCGCCCGTGGTAGGTCACCGTCTCGCCCTCGAGCAGCGGCAGCATGATGTCGAGCATCTCGTCCGTCCGCCGGCCGCGCTCCGACTTGTGGACGCCGACCGCCTCGTACTCGGCGTCGTTCCAGCCGACCCCCGCCCCCAGCACGAACCGATTCGCGCTCAGGAACTGAAGGGTCGCCAGCTCCTTTGCGAGGAGGACGGGATTGCGCAGCGGCATGATCAGGATCGAGGTACCCAGGCGCACGCGCTCCGTGACGCCGGCTGCGACCGCGAGGGCCGCGAGCGGCTCGAGCCAGTTCACCGAGTAGAACCGCTTGCCGACCAGGAGGTGGTCGGTGATGAACAGGGAATCGAAGCCGAGGTCCTCGACCTCGCGAGCGAATGCCTTGATGCCGCGCGCTCGCTCGGGGCCGTCGCCCTCCCACACGTACGAGGGCAGGAACACCCCGAACCGGCCGGCTTCGCTCACGTGGCTGCTCCTCCTGGCGCGGCCTACCGGCCGTTGTACTGCGGTTCGCGCTTCTCGATGAATGACCGGGCGCCCTCGAGGAGGTCGTCCGTGGCAAAGATGCGGATCGACGTCTCCACCTCCGCGGCGTGCCCCTCGGCGAGCGGTCGATCGAGCGCGCCGTCGATGAGCGCCTTCACGGCCCGAACCGCGAGCGGCCCTCGGGCGGCGATCTCCTCGCCGATCGCACGGGCGCGCGCGACCGCCTCACCGGCCGCGACGACCTCGTTGACCAGGCCGATACGCAGCGCCTCGGCCGCATCGATCACGCGCCCGGTCAGCAGGAGCTCCTTCGCCCGGGCGATCCCCACGATCCGTGGCAGCCGCTGCGTTCCGCCGGTGCTCGGCGTCACGGCGAGCCGGACCTCGGGGAGCCCAAGCTGCGCTCGCTCGGAAGCGATGCGCAGGTCGCAGCACAGCGCGATCTCGAGCCCGCCCCCGAGGGCGCTCGCCTCGATGGCCGCGATGGTCGGCATCGGCAGGGCGGCAAGGCGCTGCGCTACACGAGCCTCCGTCTCGAAGCGAACGCGGCCGGTCGGGCCGCGGTGCTCCTCGAACGCCTTGACGTCGGAGCCCACCGAGAAGGCCCGCTCCCCGCGGCCGGTGACGACCACGGCCCGCACGTCCGCCGCCGACGATTCCTCGAGGGTCGCGAGCGCCGCGTCGAGGTCGGCGAGCAGCGCATCGGTGACGAGGTTGAGCGGCGGGTTGTCGAGGGCGAGCTCCGCGACGCGCCCGAGCTCGAGTGAGACGAGGCCGCTCACTTGATCGCGGCCAGGTCGCGTTCCCGGTCCGGCTCGAAGTCTCCGGCGAGGCCCATCGGCCCGGCGGCATAGACGCGCGGATCCGTCGTCCGCAGCTGCTCCGCGACGCGCGGCCGGAAGCCCATGCGCGCGAGCACGTCGCGCTCGACGTCGATCCCCGGGGCGACCTCGATGAGCTCGACGCCCTCGTCCGCGAGGGCGAACACGGCTCGATCCGTGACGTACCGCACCTGCTGGCCGCGCTCTCGGGCAAGCGCGGCACTGAACGAGATCTCGCGGACCTGGGGCACGAACTTCTGGAGGCTGCCCTCGCGCACGATTTGGAGACCGTCGACGATCTCGTGCTCCAGGCCCTGGGCCGTGAGCGTGCCCACGAAGTTGATCCGCGGCGTCCGCGCGCTGATGTTCGGGAAGCCGCCCGGCCCGCGCACCCGGCCCTCGAAGGCGTGGACGTTGACGTTGCCCGCGGCATCCACCTCGGCGAAGGACAGGCTCGCGATGTCGAGCCCGCCGCCGTCGTAGAAGTCGAACATGTACGGCTGGTCGATCATCGCCTGGTAGTTGAAGCCGGCGCCGCCCTCGTTGCCGGCCACGGGCACGCCACCGAAGATGCCCTGCTCGACGGTGAGGACGAGGCGTTCGGTGATCCCCTCCTCCCAGGCGACCCGGCCGATCAGCTGGCTGATCCCGAAGCCGAGGTTGCAGATCGCGCCCGGCGGAAACTCGAGCAGCGACCGTCGCGCGATGACCTTCCGGATGTCCAGCGGAAGCGGCGGCTCGTCGGTCACCGGCTTGCGGAGTGCGCCGGCGTAGTACGGCGAGTCGCGGGTGATGTACGTCTGCCACTGCTCGGGGTCAACATACACGTAGTCGATGAGTGCGGCCGGCACCTTCACGTTCCTGGCCGGCAGGCTCCCGCGCCGCGCGAGCTGCCGCACCTGGGCGATCACGATGCCGCCGCTGTTCCGGGCGGCCATCGCCATGGCCAGCATCTCGCCTTGAACCGCCTCGCCCTCCATGGTCAGGTTGCCGTCCTCGTCGGCTGTGGTGCCGCGGATGACCGCGACGTCGATGGGAAAGGCGTGGAACAGGAGCCACTCACGCCCGCGCAGCTCGACGACCTCGACGAGGTCGTCCTTGGTCCGGGCGTTCTGCTTGCCGCCGGTCTGGCGCGGATCGACGTAGGTCCCCAGCCCCACCTGGGTCACGAGCCCGGGCCTGCCCGCCGCGATCTCGCGCGTGAGCTGGGACAGCACGCCCTGGGGGAAGGAGTAGGCCTCGACCTCGTTCGCCTCGACGAGGGCGCCGAGCCTCGGCTCGTTGCCGATGTTGCTGCCGATCGTCCGGCGCATCAGCCCGGGCAGCCCGAGCTGCGAGAAGCCGCGGTCGCGGAAGTCACCGATGCCCACGATCCGGACGGTCGTCAGGTCGCGCGGGCGGCCCTCCTCGGTGAAGACCGCGGCGAGCTCGTCGATGAATCGCTGCGGGAGCGCGTGCCCGGCACCGGAGCCGCCGATCAGGACGGTGGCGCCGTCGCGGACGAGGTGCACCGCGTCGCGCACGGAGACGATGCGCGTCATGGCATGTACGCCCCGGAATTCGGGTTCAGCGTCTGGCCGGTGAACAGCGCGGCGCGATCGGAGAGCAGGAAGATCACGGTGTCGGCGACCTCCGCCGCCGTGCCGAACCGGCCGAGTGCTGCGTCGCGCAGGCGCCGCTTGCCCTCCTCGTCGTCGACGAGGTCGGCGGTCATGTCGGTGACCGTCACGAACGGTGCGACGGCATTCACGCGAATGCCCTTCGGCCCGAACTCCCGGGCCATCGCCCGCGTCAGGCCGATCAGTCCCGCCTTGGCCGCCGAATACGCTGCGGTGCCGGCCACGCCCATCTGCCCGAGACGGGACGCGACGTTGACGATCGATCCGCTGCCGCGCTCGATCATGCCGGGCAGTGCGGCCCGCGACGTGTGGAAGGCGGCCGTCAGGTCCGTGCGGATGACCGCATCCCAGTCCGCCGGCGCGATCTCGAGGAACGGGCCGACCTGCGTGAGGCCCGCGTTGTTGACGAGCCCGTCGAGCCGGCCGAAGCGCGCGATGACGCCCGCGACCAGGGCTTCGGCGGCGGCACCGTCCGCGACGTCCGCGGCGAACACGTCCCCGTCCCCGCCCGCATCCCGCACTCGGGCCAGCGTCGCGGCCGCCTCGCTCGCGCCGCGGTGATAGTGGACCGCGACGGTGGCGCCCTCGGCGGCGGCCTTGACGGCGACCTCCGCGCCGATGCCCCGGCTGCTTCCGGTCACGAGGACGACGCGATCTGCGAGCGCAGCCGCCCCAGTCACGCGACCGCTGCCGGCGACAGCAGCGCGGCGGCCCGCAGCGCATCGCGCACCGTGCCCTCGCCTTCCGCCGAGAGCGGGAGCAACGGCGGTCGCATGACGACGCTGTCGAGGACGCCGAGGAGCCGCAACGCGACCTTGGTCCGCGCTCGGTAGTCGCGCACCGGCGACCCGAAGATCACGTCCTCCAGCGGGAAGATGCGGTCCCAGATCTCGCGCGCCTGGTCCCACTGCCCATCGAGGGTCAGCTGCAGCATCCGGACCTGGAGGTCCGTCGCGAGCGTCCCGAAGCCGATCAGCGCGCCCTCGGCGCCCATCACGAACGACTCGTAGATGAAGTTGTCGTTGCCGGTCAGGAGGTCGATGGGACGCGGCAGGCGCTCGATCATGCGTCGCGTCTGGAGGTAGATGCGCGCGTCGAAGGACGCCTCCTTGAGGGCGATGACACTGTCGATCGAGGCGATCTGCCGCAGCACGTCCTCGGAGAACAGCACCCCGCCGAGCGCCGGCTGGAGCTGGAAGGCGACGAGCGGCAGGCCACAGCCGCGTGCAACCGCCTCGTGGTACCCGACCGGGATGGCGGGATCGAGCGGCGTGCCCTGGTAGGCCGGGATCGGGAACACCAGCAGGCCGCGCGCGCCCGCGCCCTCGGCTCGCTTCGCCTCCTCGACGCCCTGGGCCGTGAACATCGCGCTGAGGCCCGCGATCACCGGCACGTCGCCCGCCTCGTCGACCGCGACGCGGAGCACGCGCTCGCGCTCGTCCGGCCAGAGGTGCGGGCCCTCGCCGGTGTCGGCATTGATCGCCAGCGCCACGGGACCCTGCGGCAGCAGCCACTGCAGATAGCGCCGGTAGGCCGCCTCGTCGAACCGCCCATCAGCGTCGAAGGTCGTGATGCAGGCCGGGATGATGCCGCGGACGTTGAGTGCCATGTCAGCTCCTGCTCAGTACGTCGGGCCGAAGGATCGGGGCTCGTCGCGAACCGTGACCCACTGCCACTGCGTGAAGGCCTCGAGGTTCGCCTCTGCGCCGAAGCGACCACCGTTGCCCGACATGCCCATCCCCCCGAACGGGATCGTCGCCTCGTCGTTGATGGGCTGGTCGTTGACATGGACCATGCCCGCCTTGATCCGATTGGCGACGGCGAGGCCGCGCGAGATGGAGCGCGAGTAGACGCCGGCCGCGAGCCCGTATTCCGTCGCATTCGCGAGCTCGACCGCCTCGTCGTCGGAGCCGAACGTCACGACCGGTGCGACCGGGCCGAAGATCTCGTCGGTCCACGCCGGCGAATCGAGCTTGACGTCGGCGAGGACGGTGGGGCGGTAGAACAGGCCCTCGTAGGTCCCGCCCTCGACGAGCCTCGCTCCCCCGCTTTCGATCGAGCGCTTGACGATGCCGTCGACGCGCCGGATCTGCTGCTCGTTGACGATCGGCCCGAGGTCGACGTCCTCACGGTACGGATCGCCGGTCCGCAAGCGCCGTGCCTTCCCCGCCAGGAGGTCGACGTACTCGTCCGCGATGGCCCGGTGGACGATGTGCCGGCCGGTGGCGAAGCACACCTGGCCCTGGAACTGGAAGCTCGAGTACGCGCCGGCGGACGCGGCGGCGTCCAGGTCGGCGTCATCGAGCACGACCAGCGGGTTGTTCCCGCCCAGCTCCAGACTGACCTTCTTGAGGAGACCGCCCGCGAGCCCGCCGACGCGGCGGCCGACCTCGGTGGAGCCGGTGAACGAGACCATCGCGATGTTCGGGTCGGTGACCAGCGCCTCGCCGGCGTCGGCATCGCCGATCACCACGTGGAGCAGGCCTTCCGGCAGGCCGGCCTCCCGGAACACCGCGGCGAAGATCGCGCCGCCGCAGACCGGGGTCTGCGGATCCGGCTTGAGGACGACGGCGTTGCCGAGCGCGAGGGCCGGTGCGATGACGCGCATCCCGAGGACGCTCGGCGAGTTCCATGGCGTGATCGCGCCGACGACGCCGACCGGCACGCGACGGACCATTGACAGGCGCTCCTGTTGCACCGTCGGGACGAGCGAGCCATACGGCTGCCAGGGCATCGCCGCCGCGGCGAGGACCTCGCCCAACGCAAAGTTCTGCTCGTGGTGCATCTTGTTGCGGTGGGCGCCCGTCTCGCGCTGGGTCCACGTCCCGAACTCGGGCCGATGTGCCTCGTAGATCTCGGCTGCTCGTCGAAGCACCGCTGCCCGCTCCTGGTAGCTCGTCGCGGCCCAGCCCGGCTGTGCCGCGGCCGCGGTGGCGGCGGCCCGCCGGACGTCCTCCGTGGTCGACCGCCGCAGGGTGAGCAGGTGCCTGCCGGTCGCCGGCTCGCGGACCTCGTGCTCGAGCCCCGTGCCGGTCTCCCAGCCGGCGAGGAACGGGTCGAGCCAGCCCGGGACCGAGCCCTCGATCCTGGACTCAGGCGCGATCGCCGCCATCGCTGCCTCCTTCGCTCTCGGGAACGTGCTCGGCGAAGCGCTCCGCGTACGTGCGCGGTTGATTCTCGACGACGGCCCGCTGCCCTGTGCTCGGGTCGCGCCACACGGCGCCGCGAGCGAGGACCGCGTCGATCAGCCCTTCCTCGAGGTACTCGGGAACGAGCCACGACTTGACCTCGATCGCCATCTGGCCGGGGTAGCCGATCAGGTCGCGCACCCGCTTGTCGGTGTAATAGCCCGCGACGATCGCGAGCTGGAGCGCGGCGAGATTCGCCGGCTCCCCGGCCAGCGCCTCGAGTCGCGCCCGCACGTCCGAACCGAGCTCCGGTCGGAGTGCCGTTCGGATCGGTTCGAGCAGGTCCGCGCGCGACCTGAGCACGAATCGGAGGCGGTCGGGGGTCACCACCTCGCCGGCCGAGGGCATGTCGCTCGCCGCCGGGATCAGGTGGTCGGCGACACCGGCGAAGGTCTCCCGCGCGGCGGCGTCGAGCGTCGCGATTGGATCGGCGTCGGTGGCGATCATGCCGGGACCCGCTGCTCGAACCGTGTCTCGACCATGTGGTCGGCGGCGCGGAGCGCGATCGCGACGATGGTCGATGTCGGGTTCACGCCGGACGAGGTGACGAAGCACGAGCCGTCGACGACATACAGGTTCGGGACGTCGTGGGCGCGGTTCCAGCGATCCACGACCGAGCTGCCGGGATCGTCGCCCATCCGGGCGGTTCCCAGGAGGTGCCAGCCCGAGTAGCGCATGAGCCGGTCGACCTCGATCTTGTAGGCGCCTGCGGCGTCCATGGACTCCTTCGCCCGCTCGATGTGGAAGTCGAGCATCCGGCGGGCGTTGTCGGCCATGGTGTAGTGGATCTCCGGCGCCGGGATCCCCGACGCGTCCGCGACCGACCCCGACAGCGTGACGCGGTTCGCCTCGTCCGGCAGGTCCTCCGCGAAGAGGCCCCAGTTCGCGCCGTGGCCCAGGTGCGTCCGGACGTGCTCGTGATGCTCGGGCCCCCAGACCTGCTCACCCGCTCGCGAGGGCAGGGCCGTGTTGACGGGCCCGCCGGTCGGGGCGAGGCCCCAGCGCGCGCCGCGGACGAAGCCGCGCCGCGCATCCGTCTCGTAGAACTCGAGCGACTCGATGAGATCGCCGAACTGCCCCTGCCAGCTCAGCAGCGGCTCGTCGAACAGGCCGGCCACGTTCGCGAACGGGTGCATCATCAGCCGCTTCCCGACGAGGCCGCTCGAGTTCGCGAGACCGTCCGGATGACCCGGGCCGGCACTGAGGAGCAGCAGCCGCGGCGTGCCGATGGCATTCCCCGCCAGCACGACCACGCTCGCCGCCTCGAAGTGCTCTGCACCGTCCCGGTCGATCCACGTTGCGCCGGTCGCGAGGCCGCTCGCGTCGGTCTCGATTCGCCGGACCCTCGCCCCCGTGACGAGCCTGGCGCCGAGGGCGATCGCCTTGGGCCAGTGGGTCAGGTCCGTGGACGCCTTGGCGCCCTCGTTGCAGCCGGACTGGCAGGTGCTGCGCTGGACGCACGGTCGCCGTCCGTCGTACGGCGCCGAGTTGATCGAGTTGAACTCGGGCCACCAGTGCCAGCCAAGCTTCGTGTGCGCTCGCGCCACCTTCATCCCCGCCGCCCCGATCGGCAGCGGCGGCATGGGAGCGTCCTCCGTGTCCGGCGGGTAGGCCGGGTCGCCGGGCAGCCCGGAGATGCCGAAGTCGCGGTCGGTCCGGTAGAAGTAGGGCAGAAGCTCGAAGTAGTCGATCGGCCAGTCGTCGGCAACGCCATCGAGCGAGCGGACCCGGAAGTCGCTCGGGAGGGCTCGCGGCCAGGCGCCGGCGAAGATGATCGTTGAGCCGCCGACCGCGTTGTACATCAGCGGCGAGACGGGGCTGTCGTCCTCGACGATCGGGTAATCCTGGGCGAGGCCCCGGATGTTCGGGCTGGTCGCCCAGTCCTTCCGCGCCTGCAGCTCCCAGTCGAGCTTGTTGCCCGGGTAGTCCGCTCGATCGTGCCAGTCGCCCTGCTCGAGGCAGACCACGCGGAACCCGGCCTCCGCGAGGCGCTTGGCGACGACGGCGCCGGAGGCCCCGGCGCCGACGATCAGGACGTCGGCCGGTTCGTCGACCATCAGCGGCCCTTCTCGTAGCCCGTGGCCATGAGCTTGTCCCAGAGCGACGCGGCGTTCTGGTTCTGGATGTGATCCATCATGTAGCCCTGACCGACGTCGACCGGGCCGAACTCGTCATCGAAGCGGACCCGGGCGATCGTCTCCTCCCGCGACCAGCCCCTGGCGACGGCGTCGGCGACGGCGGCCTTCCAGCGCATCAGGACCGCGCGCTGGGTCTTGACGTAGTCGAGCGTGACGACGGGCCCGTGGCCCGGCACCACGTGGTCCACGTCGAGCTGCCGGATGCGCTCGAGGGCCTCCAGCCACTGGTCCACGTTCGACGTCATGAGCCAGGTCTGGCAGCCCGAGAAGATCGTGTCGCCGGTGAAGACAGCGCGCTCCTCTGGCACGTGGACGGCGAGCTGGCCGGGCGTGTGGCCGGGCGTCCACAGGCAGTTGAAGGTATGGTCGCCGACGCGGAGCATGAGGTCGCCGGTGAACACCACCGTGCCGCGCGGCAGGTCCGCGTAGTAGTCATCGCGGTCGGGCAGGATCGCGGCACCCTCGGGATCGTCGGTCGGGATCGCCTCGAGGGCGTAGGCGAACGGATCCAGCGCGGCGCTCTGGTCCATGAAGATGTCCCACAGCGCGCGGTGGTTCACCACCTCGCCCGCGCCGCGGAACCAGTGGTTCCCGAAGATGTGATCGACGTGGTTCTCGGTGTTGATGAGGTAGCGGATGGGGCCGAACGACTCGGCCTCGGCACGCATGGCGACCGCGCGCGTCGGCAGCTGCGGCGTGTCGATCACGACGACGCCGTCGGACGTGGTGACGAAGCTCGGATTGCAGCCGCGGAGCCGGGTGTTCGTGAACACGTTGGGCGTGACGCGCTCCATGATCGACTCCGCCGTCTCCATCGCCATGGCTCCTCCACTCTGCCTACTGCGTCGCCGTCAGCCCACCATCGATCGCGAGGACCTGGCCCGTGACGAACGACGCCGCGTCCGAGCACAGGAAGATTGCCGGGCCGACGATGTCCCGCGTCTCGCCGACGCGGGCCAGTGGAATCCTTCCGACGATGCCCTGCTTGAACGCCGGGTCGGCAAGGAGCGAAGCGACCTGCGGCGTGTCCACGAACGTCGGCATGATCGCGTTGACGCGGATGCCGTGGCGTGCCCACTCGGTCGCCCACTGGCGCGTGAGCGAGGCGATGGCCCCCTTCGCTGCGACGTAGGCCGAGTAGCCGGCGTTGATCCCCAGGACCGCCCGCACCGAGGTGATGTTCAGGACGGCGCCGTTCGTCCCGGCGTCGATCATCGCGCGCACTGCCGGCTGGGTCGGCACGATCGTGCTCCGGACGTTGAGCTCCATGATCCAGTCCCAGGCGTCGCGGGGATACTCCTGGGCGTCGTGGAGCGCCTTCCCGGCCCCGCCGCCGACTGCGTTCACCACGATATCGATGCGCCCCAGCCGGTCGACCACCTCGCGGACCATGCCCTCGGCCTGGGCCTCCTTCGTGACGTCGGCGGTGAGCGCGAGCCCCGTCGAGCCCGCCGCCTCGATCCGTTCGACCGCGGCATCGAGTGGCGCTCGCGAGCGGCCGGATACCGCGACGCTCGCGCCGGCCGCGGCGAACGCCTCGCCGATCGCGGCCCCGATGGCGCCGCCGCCGCCGTTGACGAGCGCGACACGCCCTTCGAGGCTGAACATCGGTGTGGTCCCGGTCATGCTGCGTCCGCAGCGATGTCCGGGTCCGGGAGCAGGACGTCGCGGACGGCGGCGATGAGGTCGTGGTACGCCTTCGTGAACGTCCGCAGCGTCCGCCGCGTGCATGCGTAGCCGTCGAACTCCGCGACGGCAAGGCCGTCGGGCTCATACGCACGAGCGAAGTCATCGAATCGCGCGACGAGCTCATCGATATGGACCGGGTCCACCGGGACCCCGATCCGCGGACGTGGCGTCAGCCCGCTGTCGTTGAACCGGACCTGCCACGCGTGCGGCATCGTGATCACGACGTCGCCACCGACCAGCTCCGTCCAGTGCAGCCGGTGCCGAATCGCGGCGCCCAGCAGCCGCGTCCGGAAGCCGCGGTCCTGGTAGACACCAACGGCGCGCTTGAACACTGCCACGCCGGCCCAGTCGAGCGCGTCGGGATGGACGGCGATGCCGTCCCGCTCGGTCCGGAGCCGGAGCCAGTCCTCGAGGCGGCCCATCATCAGCGTGCACACCGGCGCCATCTGCCCGATGTCAATGCCGGCGCGTTCGGCCGCCGCGAGGCCGCGCTCGACCGCCTCGCCCACCGCCACGGCCTGCGCGACCGTGAAGCTCACGGTGGCGTTGATGTTCACCCCCGCCGCCGTGGCTGCCTCGATCGCCTGGATACCGGCCACCGTGGCGGGAAACTTCACCTGCATGTTCGGAGCGAGCGCGGCGAACCGGCGTGCCTGCTCGAGCATCCTGCCGGCGTTGCGATGATTGGCGGGGTTGGTCTGGATCGAGAGCCGGCCCTTTCGGCCGCCCGTCGAGTCGAACACCGGCCGAAGGACCGCGGCGGCCCCGACCGCCATCTCCTCGACCAGCGCCCAGGTCAGGTCGACCTCGGACCAGTCGGCGTGCTCGGCCATCATCGAGCGGAGCCTGGGCTCCCAGCGGCTCCGCTCCTTGCCCAGGACCTCGAGGACGATGCTCGGGTTAGATGTCGCCCCCGTCGCGCCGCGGGCAACCGCGTAGTCGAGCTCGGCGACGGCACACGAGTCGTTCCAGTAGTCGGTGGGTGTCTCGCGGACCATCCGGAGGAGCGGCGCCTCGACGTCGGTGCCGAGCGCGTCGTCCATGCTGAGCACCGTCAAAGCGGCGTTCTCCTGCGTGGGGTCTCGGATGGTATTGTCATCGATGATCGATGATCTGCCAACCAGCGGGGCGCCTCGGGAGCTCCGTGGCGACGCCGGCCGCGAAGCCTCGAATGGCTGCGCCGTGGTGAGGGACGAGGCGATGCAGACGATCCCGCCGGGCGAGGAGATCCTCGGCCAGTTCCTCGGCGACGAGGCGTTCCCGGTGCACTGGGCGAGCGACGTCGAGCGCCAGCTCTTCTGGGTCTACGACGACCTGCACATCCCCAACCCGGTCAGCCCGATGTTCTTCGACATCGGCGGCTGGTGGCTGAGCTGCGACCACATGTTCCGGCGATTCGGCACCCCGTTCGCGGTGGATTGGCTCGCGAAGAACGTCAATGGCTACGTCTACACGACGGCCATACCGGCGGACCCCAACCTCGTCGTCGAGGGCGTCGAGTACAGCTCCCGGTATCGCGCTCGCGTGCCCCTCGACGAGGAGTTCGCGGGGCGCATCGGCAAGTACCTCGAGCTGACCCTGCCCGTGTACGGCGATCACTTCGCCGACTGGTGGCGTGACCGGCTGCGCCCGGAGATGGAGCGCAACTTCGCCTATCTCGAGCGCCGCCTCGACGAGGCCGACCGGCTCAGCCTGGCCGAGACGGCGATCGTCCTCGAGGATGCGATCGACATCCACGACCGCCACTGGAAGATCCACTGGATGCTCAACTTCGCCCAGCTCTCGGCGACGCTCAACCTGCGCGCCGTGATGGAGCGGACCCGCGGCTCGGTCGACGAGGAGCTGCTGGGCAGGCTCCAGAACTCCGCCTCCGATCGCAACTGGGATTCCATCGAGGCGCTGTGGCGGATGAAGAACGAGGTCCGCGATGACCCGGAGCTGCGCGAGGCGTTCGGGGCCGCCGACGCCCAGGCGATCGCGGCGAACCTGCGCGGCAGCGATCGCGGGCGGCGGTTCATCGCCGACCGGATGGAGCCCTACCAGCGCGAGTTCGGCTGGCACGCGGTATGGAGCCACGAGTTCATCTACCCGACGCGGCGCGAGCAGATGGAGCCGATCCTCGAGCTCATCCGCGGCTACCTGCAGAGCGACTACGACTACCCGTCGGCGATCGACGCGATGCGCGCGGACATCGAGGCAGCATCGAGCGAGATCCTTGACGGCCTGTCCGGCTCGGCACTGGATGAGATGCGCGCAGCGAACGCGGTCAACATGCGGATGGCGCCGCTGACGCCGGACCACCACTTCTACATCGACCAGGGCGCCAATGCGCACGTCCGGCTCGTCCTCATCGCCATCGGGAGCAAGCTCGTCGAGGCCGGCCGCCTCGACCAGCCGGACGATGTGCTGTTCCTGCGCTACAACGAGCTGCGGGCGCTGATCGGTGTCCCCACGGCCCTCGACGGGCGCGAGCTCGTTGCCGGTCGTCGAGCCGAGCGCGAGGCATCGCTGCGGATGCAGCCGCGCGACTGGATCGGCACGGTCACGCCGACCCAGCTCGCGTTCCCCTACCTCGTCAACTGGGGCTACCCGGAGCGCTTCCACCGTTCGGCACCGACGGACGAACGGAAAGTCGAAGGCATCGCCGGCTCGCCCGGGTCCGTCGAGGGCATCGCGCGACTCGTCCAGACGATCGACGAGTTCGACCAGGTCGAGAACGGTGACATCCTCGTCTGCCAGATGACAAATCCCGCCTGGGTCGTGCTCTTCACCCGGATCGCCGGGCTCGTCACCGACACCGGCGGCACCACCTCGCACCCCGCCGTCCTCTCGCGCGAGTTCGGGATCCCCGCGGTCATCGGGACGTCCGACGCGACGCGCCGCATCCGCACCGGCGACCGAATCCGCGTCGATGGCTCGGCCGGCGTGGTCGAGATCCTCGAGCGAGCCGGCGGTCGCGAGGACGACGTCGCGGCACCCGCTTCGATGCCCGTCGGGACGTGATGCCATGACGGCCGTGGTGTCGAGGAGCGTGCTGGCCGACCAGGTGCGCGAGCACCTGCTCGCGGGAATCGTGAGCGGCCGCTACCCGCCCCACTCGCGGATCGTCGAGACACAGGTCGCGCGGGAGCTCGGCACGAGCCAGGCACCGGTCCGCGAGGCGCTCCGGGGCCTGCAGGCCATCGGCGTCGTGGAAATCTCGCCGTTCCGCGGCGCGCGCGTGCGCCGGCCGGGGCGCCGCGAGATCCTGGAGGCGTACGCCGTACGCGTCGCGCTGGAGACGATGGCAGCGCGTCTCGCGATCCCTCGCCTGACGGACGCCGAGATCGACGAGCTCGACGGGTACAGGAGCGAGATGGACCGCGCCGCCGAGGCAGGCGACGGCCATGCCGTGTCGGAGGCGGATGCCCGGCTGCACAGCCGCATCGTCGAGCTGAGCGGCAATCGGACGCTGGAGCGGACGTGGCTGTCGCTCCAGCCGCACTCTCGGACGTACCTGAGCTTCATCGTCCCGGGCGCCAACCCGACGTGGTCCGCCCACCTTCACACGCCCATCCTCGACGCGATCCGGCGTCGCGACGTCGACGCCGCGGTCGCGGCCCTCGAGGTGCACTTCGCCGAGGCGGCCGACAACATGGCCAACCGCTGGCCCGCGGACGAGGACGCACTCGGCGAGGCATCGAGCGCGGCGCCTGCATCGCGCACCACGGCGGCGGCCCCCGCGGCCCGAGACGCATCGCGGGCGGAGACGGCCGTCCGGTGAGTGTCATCGGCGAGCTGCAGCTGGCGGAGGAGATGGTCGCCGGCCCCGCGCGCGTTCGCATCGACGTCGTCGGCGACACCAGCCGCGACCACGTGCTCGACGACATGAGCTTCCTGAACTACCGCCTCGCCGACGTGCGGGTCGCCGACGAGGTCTCGCTGCCGGAGGCCGACCTCGTCTGGCGCCAGGCGGGCGAGAAGAGCGTCGGCTATGACGGACGACGCATGACCTTCGTCGGCGATTGGCCGTCCGGGCCGATCCAGAAGGCCATCGTCTCGCTGCTCGCCCTCCGGCTCGAGGCGCTGGGCCTGCACCCGTTCCACGCCGCGGCGGTCCGCTACCGCGACCGCACGATCCTGTTCCTCGGCGGAGAGTCGAACCACGGCAAGTCAATGGGCCAGATCGAGGCCTGCCGCCGAGGCGCCCTGCTGGTCTCGACCGAGACGACCGTCATCAACGATGCCGGCACTGTGGTCATGGGCTCGAAGGAGCCGTTCCTCAAACGCCGGGCGCAGGGCACCGAGCGGGCCGACAAGGCCGCGCCGGAGGCGAAGGTCGCAAAGTTCTTCGGCGAGATGCCGACCTGGAAGATCCACGATGACCCGACCGGCGTCGACGTCGTCGTCCTCCCCACGATCGACGGCAACCTCGCCCCGTCGCTGGTCGAGCTGATCCCCTTCGAGCGCGAGTTCCAGACGCTGCACTCCCTCCAGAACTACTTCCTCCTCAACGAGCTCCTGGCGCCGGGCATCCCGATGCCGCTTGTCGACACCGACGACCTTCGTCGGGCTCGAGCCGCCTTCGTCCACCGCTTCTGCGATCGGCCGTACTACTTCGTCCGTGCGGCGACACCGCAGGTGTTGCTGGACGAGGTGGATCGGATCCTCTGAGGCCGTGCGGCCGTTCTCGCTCAAGCAACCCACGTCGATCGCCGACGCGGTCGCGCTCCTCGCGAAGGATCCCGAGGCGAGGCTCCTGGCCGGTGGCACCGACCTCATCATCCGGCTCCGTGACGGCACGATCCGGACGCGGATGGTCGTCGACCTGAAGCGCGTCGCGGAGCTGGACGGATCGATCCGTGCAGAGGGCGCAGGGCTCGCCATCGGCGCGAAGGCGGCGATGACCGAGATCGCCGCGCATCCGGTGGTTCGCGACCGCTACACGGCCCTTGCCGAGGGGGCGCTCGTGGTCGGGAGCGTCCAGATCCGGAACCGCGCGACGCTCGCCGGGAACATCTGCAACGCCTCGCCCGCCGCCGATACCTCGCCGGCGTTGCTCGTGTTCGGGGCCGTCGTGATCGCGACCGGGGCCGCGGGCGAGCGGCGCATCCCCATCGACGAGCTCTTCGTCCGTTCCGGCGTCACCACGCTCCGGCCCGGCGAGATCGTGACCGGGATCGAAATGCCCGCCCTGCCGGCCCGCGCCGGTTCCACGCACCTGCGGCGGACCCGGAGGCGCGGCCACGACCTCGCCTCGGTGACCATGGCCTGCGTCGTGCTGGAGTCCGGCGAGACCCGCCTGGCGTTCGGCAGCGTCGGCCCACGCCCGCTCCTTCGCGTCGACACGAGCGGCACGCTCGCCGATCCTGCCGCGTCGGAGGCGGCGAGAACCACTGTCCTCGACGGGATGCTCGCCGACGCCTCGCCGTCGCCCGGGTCGATGCGCGCCTCGCCCGAGTACCGGCTCGCGATGCTGGAGGTGCTCGCCCTGCGGGCGGCCGCCATCGCCCGAGAGCGGCTCGCCGCCGCGAGCCCGAGATGACGGCGATGGACGTGCCCGAGGCACCTGCCGCCGTCTCGCTGAAGCTGACCGTCAACGGTCGCGACCGCAGCGCGACGATCGCGCCGCACAGGACGTTGCTGGACGTCCTGCGGGCCGACCTCGGGCTCATCGGCACGAAGGAGTGCTGCCTCGTCGGCGAGTGCGGCGCGTGCACGGTGCTCCTCGACGGTCGCAGCGTCGATTCATGCCTGGTCCTCGCGCTCGAGGCCGACGGCGCGGAGGTCGTCACGGTCGAGGGCCTCGCGCGCGACGGACGGCTCGACCCGCTGCAGCAGGCCTTCCTCGACCATGCGGCCGCGCAATGCGGCTTCTGCATTCCCGGCCAGCTCGTCGCAGCGCGCGCACTCCTGGGTTCGAATCCGGCACCGACGAGGGCCGAGGTCGAGGACGGCCTCGCCGGGAACCTGTGTCGCTGCGCCGGCTACGAGCAGATCATCGAGGCGGTCCTCGACGCCGCCGAGCGCGAGGGCCCGGCCGGATCGGCAGCGACGCGGTCGCGCCCGGCCGCCGCTGCCCCCGGGCACGGCGCCACCGGCACCGGCCTTTCAGATCCGGCATCGGTGCCGGATGCCCGCGTGGCGCCGCAGTGACGGCGAACCTCGACGGGATCGGGGGCTCCCCCAACCGCGTTGGCGGCGCGGCCCGGGTCACGGGCGGACAGGCATACGTCGCCGACATCGCGCTCGATGGAGTGCTCCACGTCAAGCTCGTGACCGTCGACGCGCCACGCGCCCGCATCCTGTCGGTCGATGCGGCGCCCGCGCTCGAGGTACCCGGCGTGCGGCTCGTGATGACGCCCGCGGACCTGCCCGACCCGATGCCGCGCTTCGGCCCGCAGTTCCGGGATCGGCCGTTGCTCGCCGTGGGCGAGACCAAGTTCCACGGCGACCCGGTCGCCGCGGTCGCCGCGGAAACCCTCGACGCGGCGGAGGAAGCGGTCGGGCGCGTCGCCGTCGCGTTCGAGCCGCTGCCGGCCGTGTTCAGCATCGACGCGGCGCAGGCCGCCGACGCGCCGCTCGTCCAGGATCCCGCGCTCCGTCCCGACGACCCGTTCGCGGGAACCAACACGCTCCGGGAGCACCGGTACGCCTGGGGCGATCTCGAGGCCGCGGAAGCCGCGGCGGACGTCGTCGTCGAGGGCACGTACGAGTTCCCGATGGTCACGCAGTTCGCGATCGAGCCGCACGCGTTCATGGCGGCCCCGGCCGACGATGGGATCACGGTCTGGAGCTCGATCCAGCACCCGAACTGGCTGCAGCGCGTCATCGCGAGCCTGCTCGAGCTGCCGCTGGCCAAGGTCCGCGTCGTGGCGCCCGATCCCGGCGGCGCCTTCGGCGGCAAGCAGCATGCCAAGTACGAGCCGCTCCTCGCGTTCATGGCCCGCCGGGCGGGCCGCCCGGTCCGGCTGGTCCTCACCCTCGAGGAGACGTTCCAGGCCGTGCGCCGCGGGGCGGCGCGCGTGCACGTCCGCTCGGGGTTCCAGCGCGACGGCCACCTTGCCTTCCGGGACATCGACGCCGCCTATCTGATCGGCGCGTACGCCGACATCGCCGACCGCACTGTCGCCAAGGGGAGCTACACCTCCGCGGGGCCGTATGCCATCCCGGCCGTGCGCATCCGGGCGCGCAGTGTCCTGTCGCACACCGTTCCGTCGACCGCGTTCCGCGGCTTCGGCAACCCACAGCAGATCTGGGCCGTGGAATCGAACATGGACGAGGCGGCGCGGATCCTCGGCATCGACCCGGTCGCGCTGCGGCTGCAGAACCTCGCGCAGCCGGGCGAGCCGTTCATCCCGGGCGACACCCCGGCCGACGGTCGCTGGGCCGAGGCCGTCGAGCGCGCCGCGCGGCGCATCGGCTGGGAGACGCCCGCCCAGACGGGGCGCGGGCGCGGCATCGCCGTCGGCCTCAAGTCCGGACCGACGACGGGACTCTCCTACTCGACGGTCCGGCTCCTGGCCGACGGCAGCGTCGTGGTCTACGCGGGCACGTCCGACATGGGCCAGGGAGCGCGAACGATCTTCGCGCAGATCGCGGCGCGCGAGCTCGGGGCGCCGATCGAGTGGGTCACAGTCGTCATGGGCGACACGATCGTCGTGCCGTACGACCAGCAGACCTCGGCCAGCCGGTCGTCCGTGCTCATGGGCAATGCGATCCTCGCCGCGTGCCGCGACATCCAGTCGAAGCTCCGGGCGATGGCGGCGAGGCTCGAGGACGTGCCCGAGGAAGGGATCGAGGTCGACGCAGGCGTCGTCCGGCTCGACGGCCGCGAGCTCCCTATCCGCGACGTGCTGGTCCGCGGCCTCGGCCGGCTCGGCGGCGAGGTCATCGGCGTCGGCGAATCGCGCAAGGAGGCCGAGCCCGACCATCCCCTGGGCGGCACCGCGGCGTTCTACGAGTTCAACTGCACCGCGGTCGAGGTCAGCGTCGACGAGACCACCGGCGACGTGACCGTGCACCGCCACGTCACCGTCTCGGACGTCGGTCGCGCGCTGAACGCGGAGCAGGTGCGCGGGCAGGACGAGGGTGCGGCGATCATGGGCCTCGGCCACACCCTCATGGAGGAGTACATCTTCGACGCGGAGGGTCGGATCCGGAACCTCGGCGCCATCGACTACAAGATCCCGACGACGCTCGACCTGCCCGCGCGGCTCGAGAGCGAGGTGATCGAGAACGGCGACGGGCCCGGTCCGTACGGCGCCAAGGGCATGAGCGAGGGCGCACTGCTGTGCGTCGCACCCGCCGTGGCCGCCGCGGTTCGCGACGCGACCGGCGTCGTCATCCGTGCGCTGCCACTGAGCCCGGAGCGCGTGTGGCGAGCGCTGCGCGAGCGCGACGCCGCGGGACAGGCTTCCGGCGCATCGGGCTGAACGATCGCCGATGCCGCTCGTGTACGCCCTCGATCATCCCCACCCCGGCTCCGCGGACGCCGTCCTCGGCCTCGTCGGCGGCAAGGCGGCGAATCTCGGGGTGATGGCGCGCGACCTCGGCCTGCCCGTTCCGCCGGGGTTCGTGATCACGACCGAAGCCTGTCGCGAGGTGCTTGCGGGAGGCTGGCCCGCCGGCCTCGACGGCGAGATCCGAGCGGCGATGGCGCGCGTCGAGGCGGAGGTCGGCCGGCGCTTCGGGGATGCCACGGACCCGCTCCTGGTCAGCGTGCGCTCGGGCGCCCCCGTGTCGATGCCGGGCATGATGGATACGGTCCTCGACATCGGCCTGACCTCGGTGACGGAGCCGGGCCTGGTGGCGAGCGGGGGCAGGTCCTTCGCCGACGACTGTCGCCGCCGGCTCGCGGCGATGTTCCGCGACGTCGTCGCCGACGCCGACCCGCCGGACGATCCGTGGCGCCAGCTGCGCCAGGCGATCGAGGCCGTGTTCCGGTCCTGGAACAGCGATCGTGCACGCACGTACCGCGAGCGCGAGGGCATCGCGGACGACATGGGCACCGCGGTCACGGTCCAGGCGATGGTCTTCGGCAACCGGGACGAGCGTTCGGCGACCGGCGTGCTGTTCACGCGGAACCCGGCGACCGGGGAGGCCACGCCGTACGGCGACGTCGTGTTCGGCGCTCAGGGCGAGGATGTCGTGGCTGGGACGCACGCCACGGAGCCGATCGCGGTCCTCGACGAGCGGCTTCCGCGCGTCGCCGCGGAGCTGCGCACGATCGCCGAGCGCCTCGAGCGCCACTACGCCGACCTGTGCGACATCGAGTTCACGATCGAGTCCGGCAGGCTCTGGCTCCTCCAGGTCCGCGTCGGCAAGCGCAGCCCCCAGGCCGCGCTCCGGATGGCGGTCGAGATGGCCGAGGACCCCGCCTTCCCGCTGACGCGCGAGGCGGCGCTGCGCCGAGTGACGGGGCTGCTCGCGGCGCCGCCGGTGGTGAGCGCGCCGCTCCGAGCGTCGTCGGCGCCGCTCGTGACGGGGCTCGCCGCCTCGCCGGGCGTGGCAACTGGCGAGCTGGTCACCGACGCGGCGACCGCCGCCGAGGCGGGCGCCGCCGGACGGGCGGTGATCCTGGCGCGGGCCGAGACCTCACCCGACGACGTGCACGGCATGGCGAAGGCGGCCGGCATCCTGACCGCCCGCGGCGGCCTGACGAGCCACGCCGCCGTCGTCGCACGCGGCTGGGGCATCCCGGCGGTCGTCGGCGCGGCGGACGTGGTCGTCCGTCCCGAGGGAATCCGGATCCACGGCCTGGAGCTCGCCACCGGCGAGCTGCTGACGATCGATGGCGGGTCCGGCGACGTCTTCCGCGGCCGCGTCGAGGCGGCCACCGAGGTCGTGCCCGCCGCGCGAACGCTGCTGGATTGGGCGCGAGAGCTCGGCATTCCGATCTCCGATGCGTCTACTGCGCCGGAGGCTGCAGACGAGCGTGTTGATACGCCACGCGAGGCGGCCTCGGCACGCGCCGCACCGGAGGTCGACCCGGATGCGTGCCTCCTCGCAACCGGCGTGAAGGGCCTGGCCACGCTCGATGCCATCGCGGCGGCCCTCGGCGCGACGCTCGACGCAGCGCGCGCGGCCACGGGTCGCCTGCTCGAGGCGGGCCTGGTGAGCGCGGCCGCGGGGGCGTTCCGGTTGACGGACGCGGGCAAGGCGCGCCAGCGAGGCCTCCTCGAGGCCGAGCGGCACGACATCGGCCACGCCCGGATCGACGGCTGGTTCGACGGCTTCGTCGATCTCGATCGGCGGACCAAGGCGACGGTCACCGCATGGCAGATGCGGGAGGGCGCGCCGGGCTCGGAGCCGGTGCTCAACGACCACGCTGACGCCGCGTACGACGCCGACGTGCTGGCGCGCCTCGCCACGCTCGCCCGCGACGCCGATGCCTGGCTGACGTCCGTCGAATTGTCGGCGCCCCGCTTCGGCGGCTACCGACGTCGGCTCGAGGAGGCCGCCGCCGCGGTCGCGGCCGGCGATCACCGGTTCGTGGCCTCGCCGCGCGTCGACAGCTACCACGGCGCCTGGTTCGAGCTCCACGAGGACCTGATCCTGCTCGCCGGCCGGACCCGCGAGGCGGAGGTCGCCGCCGGTCGCGCGTAGCGGCCTCGACGGAGCCGGAGCCTTAGGTCTCCGCCGTCACCCGCGTGTACGCCGCGGCGACGAGCACGACGATGGACCCGAACAGGATCTGGCGTACCGCCTCCGGCTGCCCGAGCGCCGTGAGCAGCGCCGAGATCACCTGGAGGATGAGCGCGCCGACGAGCGTCCCGCCGTAGCCGCCGCGGCCGCCCGCGATCGAGGTGCCGCCGATAACCGCCGCCGCGACGGACGGCAGGACGAGCGAGTCGGCAAGGGTGACGCTGGCGACATTGGTGAGGCCCATGAGCAGGATCCCGGCGATGGCCGCCATCAACGCCGAGATCACGTACAGGACGACCAGGACCTGCCACGCCCGCGCGCCCGAGAGCCGCGCCGCGACCACGTTGTCGCCGATGGCGTAGAGCAGGCGGCCGTACCCCGTCCGGCGGAGCCCGAACAGGACCACGGCGACGAGGGGCACGAAGATCACCAGGCTGTACGGGAAGAGGTCCAGGAATCGGCTCGACCCGAGCGTCCGCACCTCCGCCGGGACGCCGGTCGACGACGTCACGGTGGCGATCTGCCAGGCGTTGGCAAGGCCGAGCACGACCAGGCTCACCCCCAGCGTCATGATCAGCGGGTGGACCCGGAAGACCCCGACGCCGACGCCGTTGAGCAATCCCGCCAGGAGGGCCGCGACGAGCGCGATCGCGATCCCGAGCTCCCAGCCACCGGGCTGCGCCACGAACGTGGCCGTCACGAAGCCGGCCATCGACGCGACCGCCCCGACCGACAGGTCGATGCCACCGGTGAGCATGG
>Ga0070696_100000347_pt1 | contig 28051 bp, 22 predicted proteins | sample KBSK1253metaG_FD_65474 | JGI IMG/M metagenome (GOLD analysis project Ga0070696, IMG submission 65474) | Corn, switchgrass and miscanthus rhizosphere microbial communities from Kellogg Biological Station, Michigan, USA - KBS K1-25-3 metaG | ecosystem: Host-associated > Plants > Roots >... | reverse complement strand
TACACACTCGAAGGCGTCCGCGACGCGGACGTGTCGTATCACCCGTTCTCCACCGAGGACAAACTCGGGCTGCAACTGCATCGGTTCCGTCGCGAGGAATCGGATGACGTCGTCCTGATCATCCACGGGCTGACGACGTCGATGGACATGTTCATCATGCCCGAGCACACGAATCTCGTCACGTATCTCCTCGACAACGGCTTCAGCGACGTCTGGTGTCTCGACTTCCGGATGAGCAACCGGTTCAACTACAACCTGACGCCCCATCGCTTCACGATGGACGACATCGCGCTGTTCGATTTTCCGCCGGCGCTCGCGAAGATCCGCCAGGTCGCGGGCAACAAGCGTATCCACGTGATCTGCCACTGCCTCGGCGCCGTCTCGTTCATGATGAGCCTGTTCGGCGGCGCCGTGGATGGCATCACGAGCGTCATCGCCAACAGCGTCACGCTCACGCCGCGCGTTCCGGCGTGGTCACGTATCAAGATTCAGAACGCACCCTTCTTCGTCGAGAGCGTGCTGAGCTTCCCGTATCTCAGCCCGGCGTCGGGCGACGATCCGGTGCTCACGCGCCAGAAGATGTTCGCGAAGGTCGTCTCGCTGTTCCACCGTGAGTGCGACGTCTCTGGCTGCCACATGCTCAGTCTGATGTGGGGGACCGGGTGGCCGGCGCTCTACGAGCACAAGAACCTCGCCGACGTGACGCATCGCCGCGGCCGCGACCTGTACGGCGCGACGGGCATGCACTACTACCGGCATGTGAAGAAGATGGTAAAAGCGGGTGGCGCGGTGAAATACGACCCGGGCAACGCGCGTCACGCGGCGCTGCCCAATGACTACCTCGCCAACGCCCGCGCCATCAGGACGCCCGTGCTGTTCATGACCGGCGAGAGCAACCGGGTGTTCACCGACTCGAACATCCACTGCTACCAGCGCCTTCGCGACATGGGGTGCGACTGGCACGAGCTGCACGTCTTTCCCGGGTACGGCCACCAGGATCCCTTCATGGGGAAGAATGTCCACGTCGACATCTTTCCGCGTCTCCTGCAGCACATGCGCAAGCATCGACCGGAGTCCGGGGAGATTCGGATGCCACTCAGGCGAGCCGCAGCCGAACCGGTTCCTGCCGCGTGAAGAAGCTCGCTTCCGCGCTCGAGATCGCGGCCCCACCCGAGCGGATCTGGGAGCAGCTGACGGACTTCCCGGGTTTCCAGGCGTGGAACCCGTTCATTCGCAGCGCCAGCGGGGACATCCGGCCGGGGAATCGCATCACGATCACGATGAAGCTCGGTTCCTCGGAGCGGACCTTTCGACCCACGGTGAGCAAGGTCGAGCCGAATCGCGAGCTGCGCTGGCTGGCGCGCGTTGGGCCACGCGGCGTCTTCGACGTCGAGCGGATCTTCGAGATCGAGCCGTTGGCCGATGGCCGCACGCGCTTTGCCCAGTCGGAGATCTGTACGGGGCTGCTCGAGCCGATCTTGTTCCTGGGCGGCAAACTTGAACGCGACATCCTGCGTGGGTACGACGAGTTTGCCCGCGCAATCAAGGATCGCGTCGAGCGACCGACCGGCGCCGCGAAGACGGCCCCGGCTCGATAGGGCCCGGCGCTACCGCAGCGTCCCTGTCGCCTTCTGGAGCTCGGCGAATGCGATGCGATAGCCGAGCTCCGCCTTCATTAGATCCAGCTCCGCGTCCATGCGGTCGGCCGCGGCCTCCCTGCCCTGCGCGGCGACGGCGAATCCCACCGTGGACTGCACCGTGCGCAGGCGGGATGCTTCGGTGCGGAGAGCAAGGCCTTCACGCGCCAGCGCCACGACGTCACTGCTGCGCTGGACTTTCCGATAGGTGGCTTCGACTTCGCCGCGCACCCGACCCTCCACCATCTCCAGGTTCTGCTGCGCCTGCGCCAGCTGGGCGCGCCTGGACTGCACAGCGTTTCCGCGCGCGCCAAAGTCGAACAGGGTCCATTTCCCCTGGATGCCGAGGCCCAGCGTGCTCTTGGGAAAGAACGGCACCGAGTTCTGGAAGATGTGCGCGCCCATCACTCCGATCTCGGGTATGTATTCGGCGCGCGCCGCGTCGACGCCGTGGGTTGCCTTATCCACGAGCGCGCGGGCTTCCAACACTTCGGGGTTGTTCGCGAGCGCGGCCGCGACATAGTTGTCCAGCGGCTCGAGTGGAGTCTCGAGCGGTGCGGGAACGGCCAGCGCGACTCTGGTGTTCGGTGGCAGCCCCAGTGCGTCGACGAGTGAGTAGGTGAGATCCTCGACCTCGCCCTGGCGTTCGAGCACCGTTTGTCGCGCCTGCAACCACCGCACGCGCGCTTCCCGTTCGGCAACCTCGATCGCGGTGCCCGATTGGACCGCGGATTTCTGATAGATCACCCGCTGCTCCGTTGCAGCCACGCGTTCGCGCGCGACATCGCGGCTCCGCTCCGCGATCAGCACGCCGGCATATGCTCGAAGCACGCCAAAGGCGACCTCCTGTTCGGCCTTGCGCAGGCTGGCGACCGCTCCGGCTTCGTCCGCGCGAGAGGCGCGCACGCCTTCCCGGATCTTGAAGAAGTGCGTGATCGGCTGATTCAGTGTGGTAAAGGCAAACAGGAGGGACTGTCCGCCCTGCGGAACCGTGCGATCCGAAGGCGGGAACGCACCTCCGAGCTCGGGAAAAACACCCAGCGAACCTTTGGGAAGCAGGATCCCCTGGCTGTTGTTGTTCCACATGTAGTTCGTCTGCGTCTGCAATCGCGGCAGGAAATTGCTGAACACGACCTTGCTCGTCCTGCTCATCTGCTCGACCTTCTGCCGGACTGCCTTGAGCGGCGCGTTGCTCTCGCGCGCGATGGACTGTGCCTGCTCGAGCGTCAGCGTCCGGGACGCTTCCTGCGCGTGAGCGGGGTTGCCGGCGGCGGCAGCCAATCCGATTAGGACGGCTGGAACGGTGAGTCTGGCCATGACGGAGTTCCTTGCTGCGATTCGGTGGGAGGTGATCGCCCTACATGTGATGAACAGTGCTGGTCTGGCGCAAGACCCAACTCGGAGTTGCGCTTTCCCGGCATTCAGGAAGATTGGCGTCAGCGATTCCCGCCTCACGCCATGTCGACGCCAACCCTGCCCGACGACCTTTCGCGTCTCTTTCTGCTGCGTCACGGCCAAAGCGCGGCGAATGTGCAGCGGGTCATCGTGAGCAGCCAGGCCGCCGCGATCGAGTCCTTCGGCCTCACACCAACCGGACGGGAACAAGTCCGTCGATCCGTGAGCGAGGCTCGAGCGGCCGGCGTTCTTCCTGAAACGATCCGTTTGGTCTCGTCCCCTCTGCTTCGGGCTCGGGAATCCGCCGCCATCGCCGCGGAGGTGTTGAAGGTACCGGTTCGCGTCGACGTACGGCTCGTCGAGCGCGGGTTCGGCGAGTTCGAGCTCACCTCGGATGAGAACTACGATCGGGTATGGTCGGCGGATCGCGCGGATCCCACGCATGTGCAATGGGGGGTCGAGAGTGCCGCATCCATCCTCGCTCGCGTGTCGGCCCTGTTACACGATCTTGCCCGAAGCGACCCCAAAGGCACGTTCGTGCTCTGTACGCATGGTGACGTCGCGTCGGTAACGCTCTGCGCGGCGCGCGGTGTTGCGCTCTCGCAACACCGGGACGTCGGCGCGATGTCGAACGGAGAGCTGCGCGCTCTCGTAAGCCAGCGTTCACCTGTCTGAAAAAAGGTCTACCCGCTCGAATTGCGGTGTAGTAATGTCTACCCCGTGAAGCCCCGTCCGACGCCGGCGGAGCGCTTTCACTTTCCCTCCCGACAGAATCTGCGCACCATGGCCGATCCCCGGACTACCGCAGCAAAGCTCACAGCGCAGCTTCGCAGTACCTTCGGCGACGAGCTACGTAGCGTCGTGGTGTTCGGCTCGGTGCCGCGTGGCGAGTCGATTCCTGGCGTGAGCGATCTCAATCTGCTCGTGCTGCTCGACTCCATGACCCCCTCCACCATGGTGCGCGCCGCGCCCTTGCTGCTGCAGTGGATCAAACAAGGGGACACGCCGCCCTACATGTATTCCTGGGAGGAGTGGTCGGGCATGCAGGACACCTTCGCGATCGAGATCGCTGACATGAACGACGCGCGCGAAGTGATGTGGGGATCGGACCCGATCTCGACCGAGACGCTCCCGTACGCCGGCCTTCGGATGCAGGCGGAGCGTGAGACCCGGGACACGTTGCTGCACCTGCGGCTTCGCCTGATGGTCAACGCGAACAGTCCTGCCGAGATCGGCGCATTGCTTTTGAGCGGCTTCCCGTCGTTCACGGCGTACATGCGCGCGGCGCTGCGCCTCGAGGGCGAGCCAGCTGGACTCGAGACACGTTCCGTCATCCAGCGCGTTGCCTCGATCATCGATGCGGATCCGGAGCCGATGCTCACGTGCGACGACGCCAGACGCGGTCGCGAGAGTCCTAAAATTCGGCTCACCGATCCGCTGGTGGAGCGGTATATGGCATTCGTCCGTGCCCAACTCAATCACTTCAATCGCCTGCCGAGCGAGCTTCCCGTTCGCCGCGCCACTGCACGCCAGAGCTATCAGTCACCTGTCTCGCGAGCGCCAACCGAAGAGCGAGTGAGAGCCGAACGATGAAGGCACTGGGACATCACGAGATCCAGAAGTTCACTGACGGCGAGGTCATCTTCGCCGAGGGCGACACGTCCACGGAGATGTACGTGGTCCGCGCCGGCAAGGTGGAAATCTCCAAGCACGTGGGCGGCCATTCCATCGGGCTCGCGGTGCTCGACCGCGGCAGCTTCTTCGGCGAGATGTCGCTGCTCGAAGGCTTGCCGCGCAGCGCGACGGCCCGCGCGATCGGAAATGTCGCGGTGCTCGTGCTGCGGTCCGGATCGCTCCTGCTTCAGATCCGAAGAGATCCCACCTTCGCGTTCGAGTTGTTGCAACAACTGAGTGGCCGCGTTCGAGACTTGAACGAAAAGCTGGTGTTCAAGCTGGCGACGGCGGAATTCGGCAACCGCCTCGCGCGATCCGCCTTCATGATGACCGCGGCGGCCGAGTATACGTCCGCGCGCGATTCGAAAGAGACCCAGGCGACGCAATGAAGACGACGGTTCGCGAGGACCGGCTCCTCGTCGTCTCGGACGTGCACATGGGCAACAGTCTCCATCGCACGCGTCGCGCGTTCCGGGATTTCGTGCAGTTCGCGCTCGACCACCGGTACTCGGTCTGCATCAACGGGGACGGGATCGACATCGCGCAACTCTCGCTGGCGCATCTCGTCTCCGACCTCACCCCGTCGCTCGGCCTGTTCCTCAAGTTCGGCGATAACGATCTCAGGATCTATTACACGGTCGGGAATCACGACATCGCCCTCGAGCACTTTCTCGCCGACGTCGGACGGATGAAGGTTGTTCCCTTCCTGTCCGTCCACTCGGGCGATCAGCGAATCCGCGTCGAGCACGGGCACATGTACGACGACATGTTCCTCCGGTTCCCCCGCATTTACTACGTGTTCACGGCGATCGGACGGATGGCCATCAGCATCAGTCCGGGCTTTTACGAGGGCCTGCACAAATTCAACGTCGCCTTCATCAGATTCTCGAACTGGGGATTGCACGGGTTCGGACTCTTCAAGAAGGCCGGACAGGAAGAGGCTCCGACCGACCGAATTGCCGGGGAGCAGCCGTATTTCCGCCAGGGCGCCGAAACCACGGGTTCGCGCGGCTTCGATGCCGTCATCTTCGGCCACACGCATCTGCACGGCGCCCTGACGCTTGCCGACGGCGTTCGGTACTACAACACGGGCTCCTGGTTTTCCAATCCGCATTGCGTCGCCATCGACAAAGGTCGCCTCTGGTACGGTCCGGTGTCGGAGCTCATCGAGAAAGGCGACCCGTTCCGGATGAGTGACGACGACGTCGTGGCCGCGATTACCGGCGTCTATCCGGTGCAAGTGCGCGGCACTGATACGATGACGCTCGTCCCAGAGGTCGCGCACACGTAATGACGTACATCGCCACTCCCATCGATCGAATGTCGCAGGAGTACGACGTGGTCGTCGTCGGCTCCGGCTACGGCGGCGCCATCTCGGCCAGCCGCCTCGCTCGCGCGGGAATGAAAGTGTGTCTCCTCGAGCGCGGCGACGAGCGACAACCCGGCGACTTTCCCGAGAGCTCCGTGGAGGGGCTCAGCGAGATTCAGCTGGACTGGCCCAATCGGCGTATCGGCTCGCCGAACGCGCTCTTCGACTTCCACATCAATCCCGACATCAGTGTGCTCGTGGGGTGTGGGCTGGGTGGCACATCCCTGATCAACGCCAACGTCGCCATCACCCCCGATCCTCGCGTGTGGCTCGATCCAGCGTGGCCGGAAGCCATCCGGGCCGACCTCGAGACCCGGATCGCGGCCGGCGTGGAACGCGCGCGCGAGATGCTGCGTCCCGCCCAGTTCCCCGATCGTCTGGCAACGCCCACGAAGCTCCAGGCGATGGAGCGGTCCGCGAAGCACATGGGAGCGCCATTCTTCCGGCCCGAGATCGCCGTGTCTTTCGAGAACGGCGAGAATCACGTGGGCATCGAGCAGATGGCCTGCAATTCGTGCGGCAACTGCGTCGGGGGATGCAACCGCGGCTCCAAGAACACCCTGCTGGTCAACTATCTCCCTGACGCGCGCAACCACGGGGCCGAGATCTTCACCGGCACCTCGGTGCGCCGCGTCGAACGCAAGGGGAAGCGTTGGGTCGTGCGCTTTGAGCTCACGAACAGCGGACACGCGGCGTTCCACGCGCCGCCGATGTTCGTCGCCGCGGACATCGTGATCCTGGCCGCGGGGAGCCTCGGGAGCACCGAGATTCTCCTCCGCTCACGGGACGCTGGCCTCCCGGTGTCGAACCGGCTCGGGAAGGGATTCACGGGTAACGGCGACGTGCTCGGATTCGGCTACAACGCGGACATCCCGATCGGCGGCGTGGGCGTTGGCAGCGCGAGACCTGGAACCGGTCCCGGGCCCTGCATCACGGGACTCATCGATCTGCGAGGCACCGATCGGCTGGAAGACGGGATCATCATCGAGGAGGGGGTGATTCCATCGACGCTCGCTCCGATGCTGGCCTCGTCGCTCTTCATGGCGGCGCGGATGCTGGGGCGCGACACGGATGAAGGGCTGCGCGACTTCGCCGAGGAGAAAGGTCGGGAGATCCTCGCGATGATTCCCGGCGTCAGCGCCGGAGCCGTCGCCAACACGCAAACCTTTCTCGTCATGGCGCACGACGACGCCTGCGGCCAGATCTCCCTGGTCGACAATCGCGTGCGCATCTCCTGGCCTGACTGCGGTACGCAGCCGATCTTCACCCGCATCGATGGTGAGCTGTTCCGCGCTACCGAAGCGCTCGGCGGCACGTACATCAAGAATCCCACCTGGGCGGCCAGCCTGGGAAAGAACCTGGTGTCGGTCCATCCGCTGGGTGGATGCGGCATGGGAGAGACGGCGGAGCACGGCGTCGTGGACCACCAGGGCCGCGTGTTCGCGCGCGAGTCCGGATCTGAGATCCACCCGGGGCTGTACGTCTCGGACGGTGCGGTGATGCCGCGTTCCCTCGGGGTCAATCCATTTCTCACCATCTCCGCGTTGGCCGAGCGGACCGCGGCGATCATCGCGGAAGAGCGCGGTCTCAGGATTCCATACGACCTCCCCTCGGGTCGCCCGGCATCGATCAGCGCGCGGAAAGTCGGTCTCCAGTTCACGGAGACGATGCGCGGTTTCTTCGAGGCGAACCCCGACGCCGACTTCCAGACGGCCGCACGCGCCGGCGAGAGCAACGGCAGCCCGCTCGAGTTCACCGCCACCATCACCACCGACGATCTCGACGAGATGCTGCGGAACGCCCACCACCAGGGGCGGCTCCACGGCACGGTGACCGCGCCCGCCCTCTCGGCGGATTCCATGAGCGTCACCAATGGCACGTTCCAGCTCCTGACGCGGGATCCGGACGACCCGCGCGCGCGGCGCATGACATATGGGATGCCGATCCTCACCGTCGAGGGCCGGCATCTGTACCTGCATGGCTACAAGCTCGTGCGCGATGACAAGGGATTCGACATGTGGGCGGACACCACGACGCTCTTCGTGACGGTCCACGATGGAATGGACGCGCGCGCACCGGTGGTCGGTCGCGGCATCCTCAAGATTCATGTGCGCGACTTCGCGACACAGATGCGCACCTTCAAGATCACGAACGCGGGGAGCATCGCCCGGCGGCTGAAGGCCGCGGCGGATTTCGGGCGTTTCTTCGCGGGCTCCCTGTACGACACCTACGGTGGTGTCCTGGCCAGGCGGAGCGCTCTGGATCCCGACGCGCCGCCGCGGACCCTCCGCGAGCTGCGAACGGGGTCTCCCGAGACACACTTCTTCACGACGACGGACGGCATTGCGCTCCGGATGATCCGTTACCAGGGCGGCAGTGACGTCCCGGTGCTGCTCGTCCACGGGCTGGGGATGTCGGGCAGAGTCTTCTCGACGGATCTTGTGGACACCAATCTGGTGGAATACCTGCACGAGGCTGGCTACGACGTGTGGGTGATGGATCACCGCGCCAGCGCGGACATCGCCGCGTCGGAAGGCGAGGTGACGGGTCACGACGTCGCGACGCAGGATCTCCCAGCGGCGCTCGCACGCGTGCGCGAGACGACCGGTGCCGCCAGCGTCGACGTCGTGGCGCAGGGATTCGGCGCGCTCACCCTGCAGATGGCGCTCGTGGAGGGTCTCCAGGGCGTGCGCTCCGCGGTCTGCCTGCAGGGAGGACTGCATCTCGCGACGCCGAAGATGTCGCGCGTCAAGGCGGGGCTGCATTTCCCCGAAGTGCTGCGAGCGCTCGGCAAACAATCGCTCACGGCCCACACGGGTGGGCGCGAGCGCGGCTGGCGCGCGCGTCTCTTCGACGCTGCCCTACGCGCCGTGCCGGTGAAAGAAGCCTGCGACAGCCCGGTGTGCCGCCGCATCACCTTCATGTACGGTCCGATGTACCGGCACGAGCAGCTCAATCGCGCGACGCACGACGCGGTGCACGAGCTCTTCGGCGTCACCAGCCTCACCGTGTTCGAGGAGCTCGCGCGCATGGTGCGAAAGGGACACGCCGTGCGCGCCGACGGCACCACCTACCTTCGCGACCTTGACCGGCTCGCCATCCCGATCACGTTCCTTCACGGCGCCGAAAACGAGTGCTTCCTGCCGGAGAGCACGCGCGCGACGTTCGAGATGCTCTGTGCGGCAAATGGCGCGCGGGACTATCGGCACACCGTTGTGCCCGGGTATGGAGACGTCGATTGTCTGATCGGCCAGCATGCCGTTCGTGACGTGTATCCGTTGATCCTGGAGCATCTGCGGGCCAGACCGCGCGGCGGCGTCGCCGCGGGCGGCGGCGCGTCCGCGATCAGCGGGTTCGGACTCGCGCCACGGAGCGTCCCAGTCACGGGGTAAACCAGTGCGGCCTTCATTCGTAGCGCGAGTGCTCATGCCGGTGGCGTTGGGCGCGGCCGGCACGACCGCCATCGGTGCACAGCAGCCTGTGCGATTGACCCAGTTCCTGCGCCAGTCGATCGGCCTGGATGCGTCGCAGCTCGCCGCGGTGGACCAGGGTGAGCCCGTCGTCAAAGCGTTGGAGACGCAGAATCCCCGAGACGTCGCGGTTTTCGGGATCATCGTGACGAACGCGCCGCGCGACGCTCTGGTGCGCCGGATCAAGGACCTGCGCACGTGGCTCGCGACCCCCACGCGGGTGCGGTTCGGCATCTTCGGGGACCCGGCTGCTCCGGCGGACGTGCAGTCCCTCGTGATCGACGCGAAGGACGCGGAGGACTTGAGGAAGTGCAAGCCCGGCGACTGCACCTTCAAGCTGGCCGGCACCGAGATGGAGCGGATCAGGAAGGAGGTCGACTGGTCGGCGAAGGACATGCAGGCGCAGCTGAGCGGCTACGCGCAGCGGCGACTGATCGAGTACGTCACGGACTATCGCACGCGCGGCGATTCGGCGATTGCCACGTACGACGACCACGGGGGTGTGAGCGGGGGCGCGGCATTCGCGGCGCTCCTGGCCGAGTCACCGTATGTGTACCAGTACGCTCCGACGCTCGCGAACTATCTGCGGCACTACCCGCACGAGAAGCTCGACGGCGTCACCGAGGCAATTTTCTGGTCCGAGGATCAGATGCCGCGGCTCCGCCGAACGCTCAACGTCAACCATATAGTGGTGTACGATCCACCCGGGACGAAGATGACCCTGGCGGCGACCAAACAGATCTACGCGAAGCACTATTTCGAGGCAGCGTTCGATCTGATGAGCGTCATCGACCGCGAAGGCACGCCTGGCAGCTATGTCATCGTCCTGCGGCGCTATCGGTTCGACAACTTGCCGAGCGGCGGGCTGTTGAACATCAAGGGACGTGTCCTGAACAGCCTGAAGGAGAAAATGGCGGTTGACCTGCGACGCGAGAAAGCGCAGGCGGCGGGCCCGGATCACTGAGCACCCCGGCTGATGAGCAGCGTCACACGCGCGCGTTGCCCCTAGGCTTCGCGTCGGCCTGCTTCTCGCGCGACCGCTCGCTACGCCCCAACCGCTTCGCTCGCTTGGCTTCACCGACCCACCCGCTCCGCGGGTACCCGGGTCGGCTCAGACATCGCGCTACGAAGCAGCCCGACGCATTGCCTCGCTCTACACAGCGAAGGCGAGTGCGCGAGCTCCCCAACGTCGGATGTCAGTCGCGTTCCGTTGCCGCCGGGAGCGCAGGTGGGTCCCCGAAGCGGAATGTCTGAGGCGCAGCGCGCCACCCAGCGCGCAAGTCGATGCCAGCGAGCACCGCAGGGAAGCGGAGCGGCAGCGAGCGACCGAGGAGCGCAGCGTATTCCGCGCCGGGGACCCACCCAGCGACGCCGCAGCGAATTCAGCGAAGGGGAGGCGAGGATGATTCGAGCTCGCTGACCTCCATCGCGGCCTGCTCCGCCAAGCCGTGCAGTAGCGCGCTCACCATCGAGAGCACCCCCACGGCAAGGAGCCGCGGAGCTTGCGAAGACACGAGGGTGATGAGCAGCGAGGCAGCGCCCACCGATGCCGTCGTCCATCGCGCGAAACGCGCGGCCCGCATCAACTTGTTCGTCGAGGCGAAGTCGCCGCGGCTGACGCTCGAGGCACCAAGTAGCCCCCAGCCCACCACCGCCAGCGCTCCCACGAGTGGGTACCGCAGCGGAAGCATCACGGGCGCGAGCAGCCCGACGAGACCGACCGTCACCCATCCGGCCGCGCGCACCAGCCGACCGACACGCGGCGCGAGTCGGCGCGCCAACCGCTGTCGTGACGGCCAGGACGACGGGAACGTTTGCGGCCACCCTTCGACGGAAGAGGACACGCGCGCGAGGCCGATCGCGACCACTGTGGCCCAGCAGGCATCGGCAAAGACCAAGTGCTCTCTCATGCCGCGCACGTCTCACTGCTGACCTTCGCGCGTTTTACCAGGCGCGGCTCCGCGCCGCTGGCGTCCGCCAGCAGCTGGATCACTTGAACCATCCCGGGCAGTCTGATCAGCCAGGCGATGATTGCCCACCCGAGATGGATGTGCTCGAGCGCCGCGGCGATCGCCGCCACCCCCATGACGTCGGCGCCGCCGTCGTTGGGGTCGTACGTAATGCGGTTCAGATCGCGCGTCGGATGAAGCTCCGCCGCGACGATCTCGAGTCCTCTCGGCCTCTGAGCGGTGAACCAGCGGGCCACCTCGGAGCACGGCCCGCACGTCGCGGCAACATACAGGCGCGCGGGCGGCACCTTGGAACGGCTGTCGTCCTCCGCGGCATGATATGGTCGCCAGCGTGGAATCCACGCGCGGATGTGCTTTCTGTACGCGCGCCATGGTCTGCCGAATCGGGCGTTAAGATCGGATTGCTCGTCAGGTTCGGCGAGACCCAGGGAGTACGCCACAGACATGACTCCGCCGAGCGCAATCCACGGGCTGAGCAGGATGATTCCCCATGCAAGCATCACGAGCGCGGCGGCGAGTTGCATCGGGTTCGAGACGTATGCGTACGGGCCGCTCGTCACCAACTTTCGTGGCGGATCGAATGGAATTGGCGTTCCTCGCCCTCGGAGCGCGAACTCCTGCACGGCGCTGACCCCCAGGAGCGCGGGAACCGCAGCGAGCTGCAGGTGCAGACCGCCCCATCTCCGCCAGCCTTCGAGCAGCGGGCTCCACCCGCCCCCTTTGAGCTCGAAGACAACCGCTGGCACCAGCCAGAGCACCGTCGCTCCGAACGTGATGACCTGCAGTGCGGCGCGCGATTCCAGCCTGCGATCGTCCGCGGTCCACCGCGCGAGCAACTGCGCGGGCACCAACGCCACGAGCAATGCGACACATTCGCCAATCAGCCAGCGATCGCCAAGCACCACGACGGGCTGTGACAGCGGCATCAACACCAGGTCCGCGATCGCAAGGACGGCGACGACGAACACGATTCTCAGACGCGGCATCAATAGCGCGGGAACCGCGCCCCATAACAGCGCCCATCCGAGCAGAAGCTCTGCCGGCACTCCGGCGATCGATGCCGGCGAGGACGCGAACGCCCACCAGCCGGTGCGCTGCGCGACGACATTCACGAACAGCAATGTCGGCAGGTTCCAGGCGATCGCGAGGAGAGTTCCCGCCGCGCGAGCGCGCGACGGGCGGTTCACTGCCCACGCCAGTGCTACGAGTATCGCGGGCGCGTAAAGCGAAGCCACGCGAATCGTGAGCGCGCGCTCGATCGTCATGGGTGCCCTTCCCCCGCGTGTTGCGAAGTGTGCTCGGCCCCTCCATGAACGCGCGGCGTAGCGAGCGTCTCGATGAGATACTCCGCCGCCAGTCGTACGCCGTACCGTTCCAGGGGAGCGAAGTACCAGGCTGGGTCGAGACGCCTTTCGTACCGCAGCGTCCAGGTGACTCGCGTCTGACCCTTGGCGATCTCAGTCCACCGCACTTCCGCTGACCGCCACGAGAGCCAATGCGTGATGTAGCTGTCGTCGGCGATTGGAGAGAGCATCACCGCGCCCGGCGCGCTGCTCGTCACCGCGAGCACGAGGTTGCCCGGGTGATGTCCATGCAGGAACTGCACGGACCTGCGGTCGTGAATGGCCAGCCCTTCGCCGTCCATGGCGACCGGCGTTGGAAAGCCGATCCTGAAGAAGCGCGGCAACGGCCGATCGAAGCGCATCGGCGCGGCCAATGCGGTGCGTACCGCGTCGGCGTCGGCGAACACCACGCGTGATACCGTCACGACTTCGGTCCGGTTCATCTCCAAACCCGGCATCACGCCCTCGAGACTCATTGGCAGGAGGAGCATGATGCCCAGGCGCTTCGCGGTCGTGCCGCCGACGGGCGTGTCCTCATCGTCCGGCTCGAGCAGCGGATCTGGACGGCGCAGCCACGCTACGATCGCTCCGACAAGGAAAAAAAGGGGAGACGCCATCAGGATGCAGATGAACCCTTCCCCGAAGACGATGCCGGACATGCAGAGCGCGAGCGCGATCGTCTTGTGAATCGTTCCCGCGCTCGTCTTCGGCTGTACAGCCACTAGCGCGAGCGCCAGCAGCGCCGGAATGCCGATGAAGACCAGCGAGGTGTGCTGCAGGCTCGCGGAGATTAACAGCCGATATGCAATACTCGCGACGGTGAGCCCGGCGATCGCGGCGACAAGCGTGCGACGTGCGGAAGCGGCGGTGTGCGAGTCGCTCATGAGGGGGACTCCTATCCTGTGGTGAGTTGGAGCTCTGCGCCGTTTTGGCGCGTGCCAGCGGCCATGACGGCGGCAAGCGTCGGGATGAGTCCCACCTGCGTCAGCAGACCGATGACTTTGCGCCGAACGCCGCCGAATACCGGAAGCCTGGCGAGCTTGAGCGACGCCACGAAAAGATCGACGCCACCGTCGATGAGCTTGCGCGTCAGCTGCTGCCGAGGGCTCTGGTCGTAGAGGAAGAAGAGGAGAATCCCCATGTGCATCGCCCAGAGCATCACCGGCGCCAGAACCCGCATGTCCTCCGGTACGCTCACACCACGAAGCGATTCGGCGAACATCGCCATGCTCCGCAGCTGCATCTGTCGCGTCGCCGAGCCGAGGAAGGACAGCGGATGATCGGGCTCCCCCGCGTAGCGCAGCAACGCGCCCATGAGCGGACGATCGGCCTGGAGAATGTCGAGCTTTATATGGAAGGGGGCGCGCACCCGGTCGCGGAGAGATTTCGTACCGGCGAACGCCTCACGGACGCGCCGTTCGTGCTCGTCAGTGACGCGGTCGTAGAACGCGAGGACAATCGAGTCCTTGCTGGGGAAGTAGTGGTATGCCGCGCCGAGGGACATGCCCGCGGCCGCGGCGATGTCTCGCATCGTCGCGGACTCGAACCCCCGCTCCCGGAACAGGGCCAGCGCGGCCTCGTAAATCCGAGACCGAGTCTCCTCCCCTTTCGGGCTGACATACTTGAACATGTTCAATTATTGCAGCCACGGCACTAATGTGTCAAGCCAAACGTTTGAACGTGTTCAACATTCCGTTGGGTGGCACCGCTCGTGAGCGGCGTCACACCTCGCGCGTGCCGTCCAGGCTTCGCGTCGGCCTGCTTCTCGCGCGACCGCTCGCTACGCCCCCACCGCTTCGCTCGCTTGGCTTCGCCGACCCACCGCTTCGCGGGTACCCGGGTCGGCTCAGACATCGCGCTACGAAGCAGCCCGACGCATCGCCTCGATCGCGCCAGCGACGCGAAGGCGACGGCGCGAACGCCTGTGGCGCCCCAATGCGGAATGTCAGTCGCGTTCCGCTGCTACGGCGGGAGCGCAGGTGGGTCCCCGGAGCGGAATGTCCCCCGCCCACCTGCGGTGGGCACCCGCGCAGCGCGCCACCCAGCGCGCATAGGGCCGACGCGAAGCGGAGCGAGCGCAATCATAGGCGCCTAAGCGCGAGCTCATGTCAGCGAGCACCGCAAGGGAGCGGAGCGACAGCGAGCGACCGAGGAGCGCAGCGTATTCCGCGACGGGGACCCACCACGCGACCGGGCGAGCGAACCCGCCAGGCGACCTCGTAATTCCGCGAGGGGACCGACGAAGCGACTAGTGTTGCGCGACGAACTTTTCGCACGTCCTTACACAGGTCGGCGTGCGATGTTCCAGCACGTTTTTCGGCCGAAACACCAAGTGACCCGGCGCACAGCGTCCTGGTCACTGGTGACCTGAGTATTTCTTCACGGCTGGGCCCCTACCGGCGCTCGAGCCATCGGCATCCTTCAAGCGAGTGAAACAATGACGAGCGGAACTCTCATTCGACGCGCCTCCGTGGCGCTTGTGGCCTTCACGCTCGCGGCGTGCGGCGACTCCACTGGGCCCAGGGCGAATCTGACTGAAGAGCAGGTCAGCGACATGCTCGACGCCATGTCCGCCGTGAGCTCCTTCGGCTCCGTCCCCGGCGCGGGCATGGCGGTCGTGACTGTCTCGGAGACCGTCGATTGTCCCAACGGCGGTACGGCGACCGCAAGCGGCTCGGTGAACGAGAACCAGGCGGCCGGAACCGCCACGGTTCAGGTCACGCAAAGCTTCAGCGGCTGCAAAGCCACGTCCTCGAGCGGCCGTGTGTGGACGTTCGACGGAAATCCGAACATCGTCACGAGCATGTCGACGACCTACAATCAGACCACCGGCGCGTTCAGCATCACCGGCACTCAGATAGGCGGGATCCGGGTTGCGTCGGATCTGGGCAGCGGCAGCTGCGACATCAACCTCTCGATCACGTTCACTGGCGACGCGGACTCGTTCTCCGGCAGCATCAACGGGAGCGCCTGCGGCCACACGATCCAGCAGTCGATGTCGGTGAGCCCTTGATAGCGAAGTACCAAAGAGAACGAAGAACGGCGCCCCAACTTCGGGCGCCGTTCTTTTTTCCTGCTCGAATGTTCCGAGCCTACTGCAGGTACTTGGCGGGGACGTCTTTGAACCCCCAATCCTTCAGCTGTTGAGCCCAGGGTTTGAGATTCTCCTTCGTCACCCGCACCAGCTTCATCGGGATCCTCTGTGGCACGACCGCCTTGAAGCGCACCTTGTCCACGATCGTCTGGACCCCCACATAGCCCCACTGGTACACAGGCTGGGCGAGCAGCACCGGCACGACGCCATTCTCGACATACGCCAACTCCGCCGGCAAGGCGTCGACAGCAACGATCTTGAACCGCTTGGCACTGGCGTCGTTGAGCAATGACGTTCCGAAGAGCGGCCAGCCACCGACCATTGCCCAACCTTTCAGTTCCGGATTCGCCTTGTCAACACGAACCACTTCGGCGGTCGCGTCCTGCGGCGTTTCGCGGTGGTGGTATGTGCCGACGACCTGAATGCCTTTGTGCGTTGCGGCTTCTTCGACTGCTCCTTTGGCGCGTGCCTGGAGATTCGCCGCGGTCTCGTTGCCGGCGAGCACGGCAACCTTTCCCTGGTTCCCCATGAGCGTCGCGAGCTCCGACATGACCTGTCGGCCGGTGTCATAGTCGTCGACGCCGTAATACGCGAAGCGTTTCGACGCGGGCGCGTCGCTGTCGAAGGTCATGACCTCGACGCCTTGCCCGACGGCCTCATCGATCGCTGGGGTCACCAACGCCGGATCCGAGCAGGATATGAGAATCGCGTCCGCGCCTTCCCTCACGGCGACGCGAATGCCCTCCACCTGGCCTCGGGCATCCTCCTCCTGAGGCGTGATCCATCGCACCGCGATGTGGGCGCTGTGTTTCTGCGACAGATCGCGCGCCGCGGCTTCCGCGCCATTCCTTGCCGCGAGGAAGACGGGATTATTCGTGCTCTTGCCGATCATCGCGATCGTGAGCGTGTCGCCGTGCAGGCGACGTCCGCCGCCAGCCGTGTCCGCGCCGCCGCGTTGCTCTCCGCCGCACGCGATCACCAAAGACGCGAAAACGAGAGCGGCCGAAGGCCTGGTGTTCATGTTCCGTCTCCCGTGCAAGAAGTTCCGATGTACCCGTCGCAACGATCGGCGTCGACGTTCCGTTGCCCTGCAGCGTCCGGGCGGATTCCCGGATGAGCATGGTATACCTCGCTTGGCCGCGCGTGGCTAGACGGGACATTTTCCCGTCGTACGACAGCCCCGCAAGCGACGGCGCCGCCCGGTGGAACAACCACGCCGAGCGCATGAAGCTTGCTCTTGTTCCGGTCATGATCCGGACTTTGCACGTGAGCGTCGTGACGGGGACGCTCGCGCTGTTCCCTGCCTCTCCGCTCGCCTCACAATCGCCGCCGACACCCCCCTCACCGTCCGTGTTCTCCATCGGTCAGCCGCCGATCTGGAGACAGCACGTCGCGCTACAGGGCAGCGTTTTCGGCAGCAGCGAAGCAACTCACGGGACGCTCACCTACGGCGTCTTCCACTCGTTCAACAAACCGCCGATCAACGCCTTCAATCCCCTGCTCGGCATTATCGGCGGCACGTTCGAAGGCTATGGCAGCGTCGGCCCACTCCGCGACGCCGGCGTCCGCGCGTTCGCGACGTCACGTATGCTGGCGACGAGCGTCGGCGCGGACTGGGACATCCGGAATCGTCGCGTCGACGCGATCGTCTCCTGGCAGAGCGCGATTCGCCGCGGTGGTCTGCTGGGACACGGATCGATGCTGCGGGTGGACTGGCTGCCGAAGCGCGATCGCATCGTGCGCGTCGGCATCGCCGCTCCCCTGTTCCAGCCGCTCCCAGGTCGCACGCGTCCGCTCAGAACATCGGTGGCATTGCCCCCTCCAATGTATCCGCAACCGCGGAGTCTCGCGCCGGGGCTCACGTCGGAGGCACGACGGCGTGCACGCGACATCGAGGAGGCGACGACGATCATCGCGGCCTACTCGGATCTGTACACCGACCAGGCGGTGCGCGCGTCGCGAGCGAGCACGTATCGCGCGGCGATGGAGCGATCGCGGGCGGCGCTCGAGCAGCTGTTCGGATCGGCTTCGCTGGATTCGGCTCGCGCGGCCGCCGCCGCGCGGCGCGCCCGCGCCGCGGTACTCGGCCGAATGCTGATCCCAGTGGACTCCCTCTTCGGCCAGGCAAAAGCCGTGGACGTCGCCCGTCTTGCTGGCAGCGCCACCGCCGATTTCGATCGCTGGGTTCGGGACTCGTCCGGAATCGCCACGGACGCGCAGTCAGCGGCGCGCGCGGCATTCAACGGATGGCTGGACGCGGTGAGCGTGCCCGTGCGGAGTCTGGTTGAACGCCAGCGTGATTCTCGCCTGATCTGGCTCCCGCTCGACCTCGCGCTCGAGCTGAACGACTACGACGAGCAGACGGAAGTCGATTCCCTCATTGGCCGAGTCGTGGGCCGCCCGTTCACCGATCACAACACGCTGGCGTACATGCGCAGCATGGACCTGCCGCTCGAGATCGCGCGGTCCATCTATGCGGCGCGCGACTATCACGTGCTCTGGACGCACGAGTTCATGGGTCGGGACTGGTACACCCGTGCGATCGACAACGTCGGCTACCAGATGGTTGCTGACGCCTACCTCCCCGCGCTCACCGCGGCGGTGAAGCGCTACGACAGCACCGGCGTCATCCCGACATACCTGATCCTGCACGACCAGTATTACTACGAGGTCTCGGACGGCCGATTGTGGCTGAGCATCCTCGAGGACCCGCTGTGCGCGTCGATGCATTTGAAGGGGGACGACGGCACGCGCGCGGGGCATCTTCGGGAGCGGCAGCGGGAGCTGCGCGACGCCGTCGCGAGCTCGACGCGGCTGCAACGCGATGCGCGCGCGAGCGGCAATCCCGACCAATGGTTGCACAACACGATCAGGGTGCACGTGAACGTCGGCAATCAATCGGATTTCTCCTTCCGCAGCCGTCACATCATCCCGGGCATTCCGTTCGCGCCGGACAATCTGATGCGGGATCACCGCAAGCTCGTGATCTACGACGTGAACGAGGCGGAACCGGACCGCGGCGCGTTGTTCGTGATGGGGATCGGCATCGGCGAGGTGTACTCGAGCGTCAGCTGGGAGGATCGCGGCTTCCGCATTCGTGGCCCGGCCACGCTCGAGGCGCGCGCGGCGCTGCGTCGGGCCCTGCGCCGAAACGGGTATTCCGACGAGGACATTCCACTGCCGCTGCGCGCGATCGCCAGCCAGCACGCGCAGGAGCACGCGGCGAACGCCGGTGACTTCGTCGGCCGTGTGCTGCAGGTGCACAACGAAGTGGGCTTCGGCGACAAGAAGTCATCCGTCGCCCGCGCGATGCTGTACAATCTCGCGCAGCCGGGCAGCGTGGTCATCGTTCCCGACCAGCTGTGGATGAGCGAGACGTGGGCGGGGATGCTCGCGGGGGCGGCCGCGCGCGGCGCGCGCGTTCACATCATCGCGCCCGCGCTGGCCAATGCGCCGATTCCCGACGCCCCGGCGATGGCACGCGCGCACGATGTGCTGCTTCGACTGCTCCAGCTTCACACCCAGCTGGCGCCGCAGATACAGCTGAGTGGCGGCGACCTCCGCGTCGGCCTGTATGCTGCCCGCGCCACCGCGAATGATGCGGCCGGCCGCCTGCGCGAGGTGCGCGAGGGGTTGGCACGCTCACCATGGATCCGCGAGCTGATCCCGTTCGACGACAAGACGCTTGCTGTGCTCAGTCGAGTGGAACACGAGATCACGACCGACGGCCGCGATGCAACGTCGATCGCCAAGGACGATCGGCATCCGCCGCAGCCGCACCGGAAGACACAGCTAGTCGCACGCCCTGGCGCCATCGCGGCGTTCGTGCGTCAACCCTACTGGGATGACATGCTCGCGGACGCCATGCGCGTACAGTCGCAACAGACGGCGAAGTTCGCGGACCAGCTCGGATTTGCCGCTCCCCCGGTGGACACCGCCGCCTCGCGACGGTCAGACGAGATGATGCGCGGCTACGAGGCGAGCATTCCGGAAGGCGAGCGGAAGCGTGTCAGCTTTTATTTCGCCGAAGGCTCTCAGAACATGGATGACCGCGGGCTGATGTCCGACGGCGAGGCCACTTTGATCGTGTCGGCGCCGCAGGCGGCTGGACTGGTAGACCTCTTCTATATGATGGCGCGCACGACGTGGATCGAGCGCGAAGCCGAGCTGAATCGCCTGTTGCCGCCTCGCTCGTCGCTGGTGCACCGATTCGCGCGCTGGATCAAGGCAAGCCTCTGAGGGTGCGTCAAGCTGAATCGCGCTGGCGACTTTTCGGCAGCCGAACGGTGAACGTCGAACCGACACCAAGCGTGCTCGTGGCCGTGAGATCACCGCCCATCGCGCGCGCGAGGTCGCGACTGATGGCCAACCCCAGGCCAGTGCCCTCGGTGGGGCGTGCGTACCCCCGATCGACTCGTACGAACGGCGCGAAAATCTCCTCGAGCTTGTCGGCGGGGATGCCGCGGCCGCTGTCGCGCACATGGATCAGAACGGAGTCGCCCGCTTCCGTGGCGCTCAACTGAATATCGCCTCCAGCGGCGGTGTACTTGATGGCGTTCGCGAGTAAGTTGAGCACGATCTGCTGGATCTTCTCTCGGTCGACAAACGCCGTGAGGGCCGGATCCGCGGGCACGTATTCGTAACGCAACGCACGAGCGAGCAGTTGCGGCATCACCAGCCCCTCCATGGTGCGGAGCGATTCGTGCACCGGCACGTTGCTCAGCTCGAACTCGACACGCCCCGCTTCGAGCTTGGCGAAATTCAGCACATCGTTGATCAGCCCCAAGAGCAGACGCTGATTCTGCGCGATGCGACCCAGGTCGTCGCGCTGCGCAACATTCAGCTCGCCGCGAACTCCCATCTCGAGCAGCTCGACATAGCCGGCTATCGCGTTCAGCGGCGTCCGGAGCTCGTGGCTCATGTTGGCGATGAACTCGCTCTTGGCCCTGTTGGCGGCCTCCGCCTCGGCGCGCGCGGCTTCCGCTTCGCGACGCGCGTCGCGCTCGGATTCGTAGAGTCGCGCATTCTCCACGAGTAGCGCCGCGTGGTGGATCTTTGCGGCGAGCTGCGCGTTCTCCAGCGGCGCCGCCATCTGATCCGCGAGCGCTGAGAGGAGCCATTCGTCATCAGAACCGAGGTCATGGCCCGGCTTGCGCATCACCGCCAGCAGGCCGATCACGCGTCCCTGCGCGACGAGCGGGACGCCGAGGAAACCCTCATCGGTGCCGAACAATCCTTGAAGCCGGCTGGCGACCGATTCGTCGAAGGACATCCGGAACCGGCTGACGATGTCGTCAGACACGCCAAATGACGCATGGACGCGTAACAGACCTTCCTCGTCTGCCAGCATCAGGATCGCCTTCTCCGCCTCGAGCAGATCCGCCGCCTGCTCGGCGGCATGGCGCAGAATCTCGGCGAGCGACGATGCGTAGGTGAACCCGCGGCTCAGGTGCGTGAGCCGCTTGAGGCGATCGACAGCCGGCGCGCCGCGCTCCGACTCCGGCACGTTCGTGGCGTCGTTCGCGCGCGCTTCGCTCACGTCACGCGCGCCCCTCGCGCGTCGATCTCGAATTCGCGCACTGCGTGCTCGTGCGCGCTGCCGCGCATCTTCACGACGCGAATGGTGCGATGGCCGACTTTCGTGCCACTCCACGCGAGGTTGATCAGGTTGTCCGACATGTAGCTGAAGCGCTGCTCCTGTAGAATCGCCGTGCCGGTGAACCCCTCGCCCGACTCGAGCGTGAGGATCGTCGTGACGCCGCGCGCTGCGAAATGTTGAATGAGCGAGTACAGATAGTCGTGCACCCGCTGAACGTCGCTCGCGGCCGCCGCCAGGTCGCCGACGGCGTCAATCACGAGTCGGCGCACTCCTCCCGTCTCAATGGCCTCGAAGATCTCGACCACGATGCTGTCGATCTGCAGTTCCACGGGCGACGCGTACAGCAAAATGAGCCCCTGGTCCTGCATCTTGTTCGGATCGACGCCAAGGCTGGCGATCGCGCGCCGCAGCTGGGCCGGGTTTTCCTGGAAGTTGATGTACAGCACGCGCTCACCGCGCTTCACCCCCTCGAGCGCGAACTGCAGACCGATCGTGGTCTTGCCCGCGCCGGTCATGCCGACGACGAGCGTAGTCGAGCCGGCGAACAGTCCACCATCCATCAACTTGTCCAGGCCAGGCACTCCGGTGGGCAGACGCTCGGAAAGCGACTCATAGTGTTCCGGGACGCGCGGCGCGACGAGGCGCGGATACAGCTCGAGTCCGGCGCTCGTGATGCGGAATGCGTGCTGTCCCTCGCGATAGCCGCTACCCCGCAGCTTGAGCACGCGTAGGTAGCGTTCGTCTCGACTGCTCAACGGCTGGCGGGCCAGCTCGATGATGGAGTCGGCGACGGCGAATTCCGGATACCGCCGGATGTCCTCCTGCGAGTATTCGCCGAGGAGGAATGCGGTGACGTCGTACGCGGAAAGCAGCCCCGCAAACCGCGAGACGAACCGCCGGACGTCCTCGCTGGACATCGCCAGGTCGTGGATCGCGCGGAACGAATCGACGACGACGATCTTGGGCGACTTCGTCTTGATCGCTTCATCAATCCACTCGATGAGCGCATTGGGCCCTTCCTCGGAGAGCGCGCTGCCGAGGTCCTCGTACTGGATCTCCACTCCGAGCCGGTCCGCCTCGAAGAAATCGAAGCGCTGGACGTAGCTGACGACTTTGCTCAGTGGCTCGGAGAGCGTAGTGACGTACAACGACGGCCGATCCGCATCCGCGTTGTGGAAGAGCATCTGCTCGGCGAAGATGGTTTTCCCCGTCCCTGGCTGTCCCATCACGATATTGATGGAATTGGCGGGAAAGCCTCCGCCGAGGATCTCGTCCGCCTGTGGGTTTCCGGACTGGACGCGAGCGCCGAGGTCGGCCGTGATCGTGTCGGTGCGGCGCCGCTCGGTCATCATGCCGTGTCTCCCGCGTGATCCCACTTGCCTCGCAGTTTCAACAACTGACGGACGGTATCGACGAGACGTTTCTCGGCGAGCGGCTTCATCAGAAAAGCGTCAGCGCCTGCTTCCCGCGCACGCGATTGCACCGCGAGAATGCTGAATACGAGCACGACAGTGTCGCGCAAATTCGGATCCTGTTTGACGCTGCGACAGAGCGCGAGGCCGTCCATCTTGGGAACCAGCACTTCGGTGATGACGATATCAGGGCGGAGCTTCCGCGCCTGGTCCAGCGCGTCGACGCCATCGGCGGCGAACTCCACGCCGAAGCCGGCCTCATTCAGGAAGTAAGCCTCGAGCTCGCGAACGTGTGGATCCCGCTCTACAACGAGAATCAGCGCCTTTCCCCCGGTGCTCGAGGTCGCGGCGCTCAGGCGCGTTTGCAGCTGGGACTCAGGTCGGGGGCCGATCTTGCTTGCCTCGTGCACTCGCCTCATGTGTGGGACCCATGGCAATCGACATACCCAAGAGCCCGGCATGAGAGATCGCAACGAATCCGTTCGTCGGAAGTGAACATGTGATTCCGGTTTATGGCAAGCGAGACCTGCCCGAATCACACCTTCGCGTCTCTGACCTCAATGCGAGTACGCCTGTTGCGTAATCAGCGTCTCAACGCTTTCGCCGCGGGAAGCCTCGAGCCGTACCCTGCAGGGCGCGAGGATGAGACGTGGCTGTTCGCGAGTTCAACGATAGTCGAGGGCGGGAGTGGCGCGTGTGGGAGGTCACACCTGCGTCGATCTATCCACGGACGAAGGAGGAAGATTACCTAGCCTCGATGTACTGGACGGGCTGGCTCGTCTTTGAGACGAAGGCAGAGGATGACAAGCGCCGGCTGTATCCCGTTCCCATTGGCTGGAGTGATCTCCCGGTAGCTGAGCTCGAGCTCCTGTTGCAGAAGGCCGGAGCCATTCCCAAACGCAAGTACGACAAGACACTGACGGGAGAGGCGGCAGCGCGAATGCAACGAGCCTCCGAGCGCGCCGAGCGCGCCGCTGACGAGCCTGAGCGGCCACGCGAGTCGGTGCTGAAGGAAACGCCGGATGTGACCGACCTCGATATAAAGCGAGTATTTCGCTATCCGGGGGGCCGAGTTTGGGGCGTTGCGCTTCTTCAGCCCAGCGATGGCCACCCAGTCCTACGATTCACGACCGGCTCGAGGTATTTCGAGCTGACCGATTGGCCCAAGGACTGGCCGGACTACCGCGACGATCAACTGGTTGATCTTCTTCGACGCGCGGCACCGAGAAAACGCACGGAAGGCCTGAGCTCGCAGACGCCGCGCAGGCGCTATAACGACCCCCACCCATAGTCGCTGTTCGCTCGAAGGGTGCCCGGACTCACGGCGCTCGGCGCCCAGGGTCGAAGCATGTCGATTCTGGCTGGGTCCAAACGACGTGTACATGAACACACACGAGTCGAAAGGAGAGACCATGTTCCGAAATGCGCTCGTCGCCGCGGCCTTGTTCTTCACTGCGACTACTACCAGCCAGTCCCAGGCGGTGGGCCGCCGAGTTCAGGTCAACGGCATGCGGATGTACTACGAGGTGTCCGGTAAGGGCACTCCACTCGTCGTGCTCCACGGCGCCTACATGAACATCCCGCAGATGGGCGCGATCATCCCGAGGCTCGCGAGGGCGCACAGGGTCTATGCGCTCGAATTCCAGGGGCACGGGCGCACGACCGACATCGATCGGCCGATCACCTATCCCAATCTGGCGGATGATGTCGCGGCGTTCATGGACGCGGTGGGTCTCCAGAAGGCAGACGTCTTCGGCTATTCCATGGGTTCAGTAGCTGGACTGCAGCTCGCCATCCGGCATCCCGAAAAGGTGAACAAGCTCGTCTTCGCTTCCGGTGCTTACGACGCCGAGGGCTGGCAGCCGGAGTTCAAGGCGTTCATCCCGCAGATGACGGTAGAGATGTTCGTCCAGATGCCTTTCGCGAAGGAGTACCCCAAACTGGCCGCCAATCCCAATGGCTTTCCCGAGCTGGCCAGGAAACTGATCGCGATCGAGAAGGAGCCGATGGCGTGGGGCGAAGACGTCAAGGCGCTGAAGACGCCGGTGCTGATCATCGCCGGCGACGCCGACGTGGCGACCCTCGAACATTCCGTCGCGCTGTTCCGGCTGCTCGGCGGCGGCGCCATGGGTGACATGGGGAAACCGCTCGCAGCGTCACGACTCGCGGTGCTGCCGGCGACGTCACACACCGCCGTGATCACCCAGACCGAGCTGCTTCACGCGCTGATCGAGCCGTTCCTGAAGGGCGTCGCGCCGAAATCGATGTTCGAAGCGTCGAAGTAGGTATTAGCGCTCAGCGTGTCACCGTGACCACGACGCGTCCGTAGCGCGTCAGCGGCGGCGAGCCGACGTCGGTCACCTCGAGAACCAGCTGTAACGTCTGACCCGGCGCCGCATCCGTCGGCACGCGAAAGCTTGCGGCAAGTGACGTCGAGTCCGCGAGGCTCGCGTCACCCGGGTACGTGTCGACGTCCTTCCACCGCCGCCACCGGATCGTGAGGGCGTCGCCGTCCGGATCGGACGCGGTGCCCCGCAGCCGCACCGTCTCTCCCGCACGGGCGGCGATCCGCGCGCTTCCGCTGATCGACACGACGGGATCGTGGTTTGCGTCGGCGTAGCGCGAAGTCACGGACCATTTCACTCGCGCCGCGAAGTCGTTCTGCGCCGCCGGCACGAAGTTGGGACTCGGCGACGGCGCTCGTGTCGCTGGACCCTCGGGGCCGATGCCCTCGAGGCTGCGCATGAATGCCTCGAACGATGCCGGCGCTCCTCCTTGTCCGCTGCGCGCCGCTGCCGCTGCTCGAGACGCCGGGTTCAGCACCGGGTGCCCTGCCCATCCGCCGGGGATCTCCTCGCGATCCGCGCCCAATCCGTCAGCCATCAGATTCAAGAAGGTGAACGTATCGCCCTCGCCGAGGAACTCGCCCTTCGGCCGCGGCGGCAGCCACACGATGTAGCCCTGCGCGCGCAGCTCTGCCGCACTCTGCCCCGCAATGCCGAAGTAGTCGAAGCGATCGCCCGGTACCATCTGCTTGCCGTCGCCCCACACGCGGTAGTGCGCACCCAGCGGGCCCTGGGTGGACACGTTCCTCCGCGTCCAATCCGCGCCGAAGTACGGCGCGTTCTCCGCCGACGCGAACACGAATGCGCCGTAGGCGACGTTGACGCCACCATCGCCTGCGGTGAGAGAGCGCACCTGCGGCCAGTTCGGACGGATATACCTGGCGTACGTGTCATCCTGGTCTCCGGACAGCGAGAGGATCGCCTTGCGCGAAACCTTCGCGCGGATCGAAGGCCAGTTGGTCGCTTGCTGGTAGCGCTCCTGTATCGACTTGAGCGCGCGCGCGATGGTGCTCGCGCCGCCCCACGCGAGCAGATAGACGGGCTCCTCCTCGTCGTCGAGCAGAAGCTCGCGGATGAGATCCGATCCGGGCGTGTCCTTGGAGATGTCACCGTCGAACTCGACGTTCCCCCATCGGATCTTCGAGCGCAGCTCCGTCGGCGTGGGATAGCGGCGGTCGTGCACGCGCAGGTTCGGATAGACGCGCTCGTACACGTCCACCGCGTCATCGATGAAGCGCTCGCCGGGCTTCCAGCGCCACGACTCACATGGGCAGAGGTTCAATCCGAAGCGTGTGTACTCGCGGCCGGGCACCGAGAGCTTCTTCCCCGTGCCATCACCCTTCCAGTGGTACTGGCTGCTGGCGTAGATGAGGCCCTCGGTGCGGAAGTCCGTGCTGTAGAGGAGGTAGCGCAGGAGAGAGTTCGAGTCGTCGAGCTCGGGGTCCGTTGTGACGACGACGCGTGGTCGCTCGGCGCGCATTGCGGTCGAGCCGCTCGCGTTCTCCGGCCGGAGCAAGGGGGTTGTGCAGCCGACCAAGAGTGCGGTGACGATCGCGAGGACCAGTCCGAGCATGCTCAGCCTTCAAAGGGTCACGTACCGCTTGTTCCGAATCCGCCCATATCATCCCGAATTCGCTCGAATACTGCAAACCGCGAATGGGATTTTGAATGACGTCACGCAACACATCGCGGTTTCCATTCGGCTCATTCGGGTAATTCGTGTAAATTCGGAACAAGCTCTACGTGACCCTCGGCGCAGCAGCCTACAGGTGATATCGCAGCCAGGTGACCCCATCCGAGAGCCGTTCGATTCGCGACGCGCACCCCATGACAAACGATCGACACACGGGCAGCTCACCGACGCTCTGGGAGGAACGCTGGCATCCGCTCCGCGAGGAGTGGGTGATCGTCGCCGCACATCGTCAGAGTCGGCCCTGGGTGGGCGCGACGGTAGCCACGAGTGAGACGCCCCTGTCCGCCTACGACGGGCAGTGCTATCTGTGTCCTGGAAACACGCGCGTGAGCGGAGCGGTGAATCCGCGCTACTCCGGGATCCATGTCTTCGACAACGATCATCCCTGCGTCGGACCGGCCGCGCCAAGCGATTTCGAACCTCCACCGGCGCCGTACGTGGCACGTCGAGCGGATGGCGTCGCTCGCGTGGTGTGCTACACGCCTCGGCATGACCTCACGCTGGCACGCATGCCCGTGCCCGACATCGCCGCGCTCGTCGATGCCTGGCGTCGCGAGACGCGCGATCTCGGCGCCCGTCCCGAAGTCAATCAGGTGTTGATCTTCGAGAACAAAGGCGACGTGGTCGGCGTCTCCAACCCGCATCCGCACTGCCAGATCTACGCGACGAACTTCACCTGGAAGACGTTCGATACGGAGCTCGACGCGCAGCGGCGATACGCGCGAAAACATGACCGAGGGTTGTTCGACGACATCATGCGCGCCGAACGCACCGACGGAGGGGGACGCCGCGTGTTGTATGAAGACGACCACGTCATCGCATTCGTGCCATACTTCGCGCGCTATGCGTACGAGGTGTACGTGGCGCCACGGAGGCGCGTCCCACATGTCTCGGCTCTCTCGGACGCGGAGACGGACGCGTTGGCGCATGCGCTCAAGGACGTCACCGTGCGATACGACAACCTCTGGCGACAGTCGTTTCCCTACGTGATGCCGTTACATCAAGCACCGACCGATGGCGGCGATTATCGCGACTTTCACTTTTTCATCG
>Ga0070696_100000343_pt1 | contig 28235 bp, 24 predicted proteins | sample KBSK1253metaG_FD_65474 | JGI IMG/M metagenome (GOLD analysis project Ga0070696, IMG submission 65474) | Corn, switchgrass and miscanthus rhizosphere microbial communities from Kellogg Biological Station, Michigan, USA - KBS K1-25-3 metaG | ecosystem: Host-associated > Plants > Roots >... | reverse complement strand
CCGTCGAAACCTTCGTGCGCGATTCTCCCTAACACTTATGTCGGAACAGGTCTCCGTTCGGCATGCGACCCCCTCGGACGCGGAACAGATCGCGTCTCTCGTTGGCGAGCTTGGGTATCCCTCCTCAGGCGCGGAGATCGTCTCCCGTCTCGCACAGCTGAGTGAATTCCAGGCGTCCATCACTTTCGTTGCGGAAATGGATGGCAACGTTGTGGGCGTGGCAACTGGTCATGTGTTCCCCGCCCTACACATCTCGCCGATTGTGGCGTGGCTCACGACGCTGGTGGTCGGCACTCGCTACCAGCGACGCGGCATCGGCAAGTATCTCGCTGTGGCTATCGAGGACTGGGCTCAGGGTCATGGAGCATCTCGACTGTCGGTGACATCGGGCAACCACCGAGATGGAGCGCACGCGTTTTATGAACGCCTTGGTTACGAGCGCTCGGGCATTCGGCTGTCGAAGCCGCTGAGTTGATAGCCGACGGCGCCGCGCGGAGGGTCACTGCGTGAAGAATGCAGCAGAGAAGAAGCCCGACTTTTCCGGCGAGTGGATCTTGAACCGACAGGCGAGCACGCTCAGCCCCGGTGCTGACGCGATGCAGAGCGCTGTCGTGCAGATCGAGCACCGCGAGCCGTCGTTTCGCTACAAGGCTGCGTTCGTGAGCCAGGGCGGTCCGCTGCAAATCGAGTACGAGTTGCCTTCAGACGGAAGCGAAATCGTGAGCACTCATGAAGGCATCACGACCGTGTCCAGCCTTCGGTGGGAAGGAGACGCGCTGGTGGCCAGCTGGGACATCAAGCGCCCCGATGGCCAGATGAAGATCTCTTTCCGACATGAGCTGCTCGACGCCGGACGTCGTCTTCGAGCGGTTGAGCAACTTCGGGAAAGTGGAGGGGGGCGAAAGCAAGACAACGTTTGGATGTTCGATCGCCGTTGAGGGATTCATCGTTGGAACGCGCACGTTAGCAACGCAACGAGGTCAGCACGAATGACAGCCAGCTTCGAGAAAGCGTTTGGGTATCAGGGCGACAACATGCATCTCCCGGTACAGGACCTTGCGACGGCCCTTCCATTTTACGAAAAGGTTCTCGGCTTTCGAGTGGTCTCGCGCGGCGAGAAGCCGCACAGCTCAGCCGTGCTCGCCCGCGATCAGGTCCAGATTGGACTCGCTGAGAATGGCGGCGACCCTACGCAGGACGGTTGCGCGTTTCATGTGAAGGAGCTCGAGTCGCTGTATGCCGAATTCAGGGCGAATGGGCTCCGGAAAGAGCTCTCCGACTTCTCTATCGAGCACCGCGACAATGGTGCGTGGAGAGTGTTCTACGTCGTCGCGCCCGATGGTCTCTGCTACTGGTTCGGTGAGCGTGGCTAATGGCCAAGCGGCGATGACTGACGAGTCAAAGGCGACGCGACTCACGCTGTCGGTTCTGACTCTCAAGACGGTGATCGTGCACTCGATTACCTATTTCGTTGCCGGGTTTCTGGCGTACACGCTTGGAGGGTATGAGAAGGCATTCTCGCAGCCGCCATTGTCGTATCTCATGCGCCCCACGTCGGATCCTCTGGTCATGGCTGGTCCGCTATTCCAGCCGCTCCGTGGGCTCATCTTCGCCTCGGCGCTCTATCCGCTGCGCAACGTCCTCTTTGGCGAACGTCGTGGGTGGCTGACGCTCTGGTGGCTGCTACTTGCCCTCGGCGTTCTCTCGACATTCGGACCAGCCGCGGGCTCCGTGGAAGGACTGATCTACACGATCATTCCGCCGCGGGCCCAGATCCTCGGACTGTGGGAGGTCCTTCTGCAGTCATTCTTATTCTCAGTCGTCCTCTTCTACTGGGTCAATCATCGCGAAAACCGAAAGCTGAATTGGACGCTGGGCATTGCCTTTTCCATCGTGATGATCCTTCCTGTGCTGGGGCTTCTCGTTGGACGGCGCTGACTGCCAGAGAGAATGGCGTGCTGTGCCTGATCCGTCGCATGATCACTAGGCTCTTTGCCGCGGCGACGCTGTGCCTTGCGATTGGGTGCGCGCTTCGCACACAAACGTCAGGGACGTCGGAGATGCCGACGTACTCGGGACCCAACGGTCACGTGATGGTCGTGATCGCGGGCGGTGAGTTCTCGATGGGTTCTCCGCGAAGTGAGCGCGGTCGCTCCGAACGCGAGCGTCAACATCGAGTCAGGATTCCTCGAACCTTCGCCATCGCTACGACGGAAGTCACGAACGATGAATTTGCGCGCTTCCTCGGGGCCGTTGGTGACTATGCTGCGCGTTGGAATGCTCGCACCACCGCGAGATTCGGCGACCCGCCAAGATTCGCGCAGTTCTCCAGAACGCCGGATAGCCCTCAGGTCGCCGTGAGCTGGTACGACGCGGCGCGCTACTGCAACTGGCTCAGCGAGCAGGCGGGCTTTCCGAAGAGTCAGTGGGTCTATCCCGAGAGCATCGAGCCCGACAAAGGGCTCGACCTTCCGCCGGACTACTTGCATCGGACCGGATACCGTCTGCCCACCGAGGCAGAGTGGGAGTACGCGGCGCGCGCCGGTACTACGACGAGTTGGCACTTTGGCGACGCCGATAGTCTGCTGCCGCGGTACGCGTGGTACGATGCCAACACTCGCAGAGAGCTGATTTCCCCCGTTGCTCAATTGCGTCCCAATCAGTGGGGCCTGTTCGACATGCTCGGCAACGTCTGGGAATGGACCCTCGATCGCAGACAGGAATACCCGTCCGATGAGCGCGTCGTCGAGGACGCCGAGGATGTCGTGCTGCAGGTTGCCAACAACGTTGCGCGGACTCGTCGCGGTGGCTCGTTCGCGTATGAATGGTTCACGACCAGATCGGCGCACCGGGGTGACACCACGTACTTCCCCAATCAGACTAGGGATGGCGTCGGATTCCGTGTTGCTCGCACGATGGACATTGGAAATGGCGCAGGCAGATGATGCGGCCTATTTCCTTCCAGGGCTCGCGTATATTTGTCGTGGCGAGGTCCTCACATGGCGCGACCATTTCGGCCCGAACCAGAGGAGTCCGGTTTTCTCGAGCCGCCCAGGCGTCGTCCACCGACTGCGGTCGGCACCGCGACGCCTCCTCCTCGAAAACCGTACAAACCAGGGAACTATCGCCGTTTCCGATCCTCGACACGAATCGCGGCATGCTCAGTCCTTGCCGGGACGCTCGGATGTTGCTCCGCCGCTGCATTCGCGACACTGGCGCCATGGGGACTCCTGATAGGTGCCGCTTCGCTAGCCAGCACCATCGCAATCAGCGTTCGAGTACGCGCGGACGTAATTGCGCGACGACAGAAACCGATCCAACAGCAGGGAACGCGCGCAGCCTGAGGGGAGTTGTAGCTGAGGGCAGAACGAAACAGCTTGTTGGGATTGAATGCGCAACACGACAGTGACGGGCGTCATTGTTGCGTCAACCGCGCCGAGCGAGGATTGCGGCGTCTCACTTCAAGGACGTTCGGATGGAATGCCCGAAGTGCGGAGGTGCGTTACAGCCCGTAAAGTTTGAGGGCACGGAGATCGACCGGTGCTCCGTCTGTGAAGGGATCTGGTTCGACATGGGAGAGCGCGAGGCGCTCCGAAAAGTCGCCGGCTCCGAGGCGATAGATCCTGGGACCAACCAGGACCCGGCGCGAGACCACAAAGCGCAGGTGCTCTGCCCGCGCGATAAAGTGCAGATGACTCGCATGGTTGATCCGGCCAGACCAGCAGTCTGGCTCGAGTCATGTCCGATCTGTTATGGGGTCTTTCTCGACGCCGGTGAGTTTCGCGTGCTGAAGGAGGACACGTCGTTCTGGGAACGCCTGGTCCGCCAGCGCCGACGCAGACCACTCATCTGAGTTTGCTGGACTTGCTCACCAACGTAAGCGTGGTCAGTGTCTCCCTGACACCACGTTCTGCGAAGCTGCTTGCTACCGCAGCCCGTAGACGACGACCTGGTTGGAGAACGTCGGCAGGTACACGTGTCCGTTGGCTACCGTCGGCGATGAGAACTTTGCGTAAGTGCCGGCTCCGTCGCGCGTAATGTTCTGACGGTTGTTCCACAGCTCCTTGCTGACGTCATTCGCATCGAAGGCGCGCAGGATGCCGGGGCTGACGTCATGTTCCGCGTCACCGGTGAAGGCATACGACGCCCACACAATGCCCGTCCCGTCCTGCGAGCCGTTGGAGGACACCGATAAGACTGCCCCGCTCTGTCCCGTCGGTCCGCCCGCGCTGGAGAACAGCTGGCCCTGCGTGTTCAACAAGTTGCTGGCGCGGTCGAACGGGATGGCACGCAACGGTTGATTCTCCGACCACACGTAGACGAATTCCTTCGAGCTCCCTTTGTAGTACGCAGCCTGACAGTGCATGTTGGCGGTGCTGCCGAAAGCGACGACTTGCTGTACCTGGTTGGACGACGGCTGGTATCCGCCCATGGCATCCTTGTTCAAGAGATACAGCTTCCCGTCCTTGCCTCCGGTCAAGTAATAGGCTGAATTCGGAATCAGGAGCCCACCCATCGATCCGTAGTCGATGTCGAAGTCATTGAGATACTGGTAATCGTGGGGAGTGAAGTAGCTCGACACCAGCAAGGTCGATCCGGATGGTGTGAGCTTCAGCGCGCTCTCGCCGCGATTGATCAGGCTCGTGGGATCACCGGTGACGCCGACCGTCCCGTTCCCGGTCACCACATACAGATTGCCCTCCGCGTCGGCGGCCATGCCGCTGCCGCTCTCCCACATTCCGCCAGCGTATCCATTCGGCGTGGCGTTGTAAACCAGCTCTTGCTGCAGCGTCGCGGCGTCGTAGCCCAGGACCCATCCATGGTACGGGCCCCAGTCGCAGTGGGATGAAAACGTCACGTACACCTTGCCCCCGAGCAGCGTCAATCCCTGACGCTGGTTTTGCCGCCTGGCATCGAACGCAATCACGCCGTTGACGCTTCCATCTCCATTCCCACTGTACGTCGCGGTGATTGCTTTCGGGCTGCCGGAGATCTCACTCCCGTCGACGATGTTCACGGCATGCAGATACTGAACGAACGCGGTGCCCGTGGTACTACGGACAACGACATACATCGTCCCCTTCGCCCCATCGATCACCGGGGTACCGACTATCCCCATACTGCCGCTGAAATCCTGGTACCCGCCGCCACACGCGCCCGTCATGTCGGTGTTCCTCGGCGGCCGCATCCCCGGCACCGTCAGGCTTCTTTGCCAGTACAGTTTGCCGTTGTCTCCGTCAAACGCGTACAGCGTGTTGTTGACCGTGGCGATGTAGACGACGTTGTGGTAGCCGTCGCCGATATAGACATGGCCGACGACCAGCGGCTGGGCATACACCTGGCCGTCTACCGGGAGCGTGAACACCGCGCCAAACTGCTGAACGTTGACGTTGCTGGTGGTCAACGCGGTTTCGTTGTCGTTCCAGCCGGATCGCGTGTTGTCGTTGTGCTGCGTGAGCACGGACACCGACTGAGGATTCGGCACGCCATTGTCCCCGCCAGTGTCCGCGGGGTTTTCGCGGCAGGTGGCGAGCAACAGCACGACAAGCGATATAGGCAGTGCGCGTCTTACCATGAGCTATCCGCGGCAGCAGTAGCTGATGGTAACGACTTTCTTACGGCGGTGGCGGTGCCGTCTGGTCCTCGGATTGTGACTTGGCCTTGAGCTGCAGCGCCTGGCCAAAATTCCGCGAGATGCTCACGAACACCGCGCGCGCCTGGAAGTACCGCCGCGAGTACTCGTTGATCTGACCGTTCGACGTCCGGTACCCGAACTTCGAGATGCCCAGCGGATCGCTCACACGGACCGAGATGTTCCCCTGGTCGCCCCACGCCTTGTAGCGACCGCCGAACGACATGTTGACGAAGGCGAGGGACGAACCGCCCTCGGTCTTGGTCGGGGCGCGATAGTTCGAGAAGAGCTGCGCATCCCATCTATTGTTGAACTTCCAGGTCCCGTTCGCCCGCGCGCTCCACGAGATCGCCTGCGTCGAAAGATTCGTGGAAGTGATCGTGAGGTTCCTCGCATCGCTCGAGTACCGCGAGATGCCGCCCCCGCCGCCGCCGGTGAACGGGCCGCGCCGGTAGTTGACGTTGACGTCGGCGCCGACCGTCGAGTTATGGGCGAGGTTCGCGAACGTCCCCACCGAGATACCGTTCGCGTCGATGTACTGGATGTTGCGCACGGCGTTGTTCGTCCGCCGAGCGTAGGGGTTGAGCTGGATCGAGCCCCACTTGTGCGCGTCCTGGACGCTGAAGTCCAGCGCGTCCGTGTATTCCGCGCTCAGGTCCGGATTGCCGCGGAACACATTGCGCGTGTCCTGCCGGAACTCGATGGGACTCAGCTGCCACGGATTCGGCCGCGACACTCTGCGGGAGTAGCTGACGCGCGCGAGGCGCAGGGGCGTGAAGTTGTACGTGAAGATCCCGCTCGGATACACGCTGGCGTACTGCTTGTCGAAATGCAGGTTGGTGAGCGGGAGATCGAACCGCGTCGTCGCTTTCTCCAGTCTCGCGCCGAGCTGCGTCTGGATCTTGCCGATGAAGGAACGGGACAACAACGCGTACGCGCCGCCGATGTGCTCGCGGTAATCGAAGTTGGTGCTGCGCGCGACGTCCACGCTGTAGACGCCGGTCGACGGATCCTGATACGCCGCCGTGAACTCGTTCACCGTCGCACGATCCTGATACTTGCCGCCGACGTCGAGCTTCGTCTTGGGGTTGAAGGGATGTGAGTAGTCGATCTTCGCGTTGATGTAAGGATATTTCCCAAGCGTGTGGTCCCGTTCCGTTCGTATGGACGCCGGCGTCGCGGGATCCGACTGCGTCACCTCGCCTGAGAGGTCGACGTCGTTGTCGTTCCGGTTGTTCGAGTACTCGGCCTCGACGGTGAGCTGCGGCTCGGTGGGCTTGCCCTGGCGGCGAAAGGCCAGGTCCCAGTCCTGATAGAAGTTGTCGAACTGTCCCTCGTTCAACTGGTGGAACGCGCCGATCTGATCGCGCGCGCTGTTCAGGTCTATGTACGAGTTGCGGCTTCTGTTCTCGAAGTGTCCGCCGCCGAGGTAGGCGTCCAGGGTGAGGCTGTTGACCTTGGTGAAGCGATATTCGCTCCGCAGGTTGCCGCCGAGGGAGAGGGGGCGGTTCGACCCGCGCATGTCCGTCGAGACGAACTGCGGAGTCGTGATCTGGAGATTCTCGCGCCAGATCGTTCCCGTCATCCGGCGGCGATCGGTGTAGACGTTCGCGGAGACGAATCCGATGAACTTTCCCTGCTGCTTGCCGACGTTGCCGAAGCCGCTCGCCTGTCCGGTGCTCGAGGTGCTCCCGGACAATCCGCCGCTCAGCCCGACTTCCGTCTCCTGGTTCAGCACGATGTTGATGATCCCCGCGGTGCCTTCGGGATCGTCTTTGGCGGACGGATTCGCGGCGACCTCGACGGTCTTCACCGTGTTGGCGGGAAGCTGGGCGAGGAAGGTGCCGAGCTGATCGCCCTTGAGCGGGGTGGGTCGGCCGTTGATCTGAACGACGACGTTCCCGTTGCCGCGAAGGCTCACGCGGTTGGACGCGTCGACCTCGATTTGAGGAATGTTGCGGAGGACGTCGATCGCGGTGCCACCGGTCGCGGCGGGCATGTTCTTCGTCGAGTAGACGGTGCGATCCGGCTGCACGACGGTCTCCTCACGCTCGGCGGTCACCTTCTGGGTGTCGAGCTTGACGGCGACCGTCTTGAGTCCGATGGTGCCGAGCTCCGCGATCGGATTTCCTATGGTGATGGCGACATTGGAGCGCAACAGCTGGGCGAATCCCAGTGCGCGGATGCGGACGACGTATGCCCCCGGCGAGAGCCCTTCGACCCTGAAGGTCCCATCCTCGCGGGACAGCGCGCCGCTGGCGAATGAGGAATCGCTCGAGCGACGCACCGTGATGGAGGCGGTCGACAGGGCGCGTCCGCTTGCGGAGTCCACGACCTTGCCGCGGATCTCCCCCGGTCCCGCGGCCATCGGGCGGGGGCCAGCGGGGCGGGCGGGGGGGGCCGGGGGCGGGTCCTGCGCCTGAAGGCTTGGCGCCGACAGGAGAATGGCGAGTGATAACGCCGCAGCGAGAGAGCGGGACATCATGTACCTCAGGATACGCGGTCAGTCCGGCAATTGCTGAGCCCTGCGCTGAGGTCTTAGACAGACGGTCGACTGAAATGGTTCTCTCAACGGCCGGGAGATCTCTGACGAAAGTATCGACCAAGACAAGGACAACTTTATCGCAGAAGTCGAAGAGGGCACAGATAAGAACCAGGTCAACAAAAGAGCTTTACCGCAGAGGTCGCAGAGGGCGTGGTTTTTGACGGCGCGAAATGTGATAGGACAGCGATAGTTGATGTGGGGTGCTGATAACTCCGACGCGGTAGACAAACCCGAGAGCTTGCATGTTTCCTTGTCCATGTTGTGGTCACCTCGTGTTCGAAGAGGGGCCAGGCTCCTACGACATCTGTCCGATCTGCAGCTGGGAGGACGACGCGCTCCAGCTCCAGTTCGCGACTTCACTCGCCGGCGGCGCCAATCGTTTGTCCCTCATCAACGCGCAGCGCGAGTTCGCAGCGCAGTCTGGTCGACTGTCTCGAAAGCATCCCGATGCACAGGTCCCTTCGGAGATGGACCCCGACTGGCGGCCGATCGACCCAGCGAGAGACAAGTTTCCGATTTGGCGAGGGACCGAGGTCGAGCGGGCTCCAGTCCTGGATGAGTCTCTCTATTACTGGCGCGCGACATTCTGGATGCGTCGTACGACTAGTCGCGATAGGAGCTGAGAAGAACTGGATTAGTGCGCAATAGCCACGGACAACCTGTTCCGAATCCTCCCGAATCACCCGAATCAACTTCTTCTTTGCCGCAGAGGGCGCAGAGGGAACCAACAGAATGGGACTGCACTCTGGTTCCGCCGGCCTCAGCTCAATCGCCGTCCTCTGCGACCTCTGCGTTCCTCCGTGTCCTCTGCGGTGAAGCTCTTGGTTTTGCCGGCAAGCTGGTGCGCTGCGCGCTTCTTAAGCGTTTCGTAATGCTGCCGTCAGTGGTGCGTTAATCCCGGTCTCCTATTTCTCCGTGGTCATATCCGGAGTCCACGACAGGAGATCTCCGGCCATCCATTCCACAGCCGTCCGGGACAAGCGTATGCAGACATCAGCCGTCGCTCTCAACTCGTCGCTGCTCACTCGGAAGTCGGTGCGGCTCGTCGCACTCCTCGTCGGCGCGCTGGTGGCTCTGCTGTATCTGGAATGGAGAAGCGCGCGCGCGCAGCCCAACGCGGCGGCGGAGCCCGACACGATGTGCTTCGCCTCTCGCATCGGGCTCTCCTGCCGCGAGTAGCCGCAATTCCCTCCCGCCGAGCGTTTTGCCAATATTGGTAAGGCAAACTCCCGCGCGAGGTCGGCGATGGAGCTGGACAGATTGTGGATCGTCGCGGACCGCGCGCGAGCGCGGCAACGCATGGAGCGGGACGACATCCGCTTCGTCCGTGACGTGCTGCCAAAACAGCTCGAAGCATTCCCGCGGCTGAAGCTGCCGAAGACCATCCGCCACCCAGCTGGATTCTCGATCTCAGGCGCTCCGGCGGGAACTCTCCTCCGCAGTGCTCTCCTGCTTGCCGGCAGGAAAGTGCTCGGCGACAGATACCGGGGATCACCGTTCTACGAGAATGTCGAGAAGGACCTGGCCTTCGCCATCATGCGCTCGCACTTCCATAACGGCTATCCCAAAGGCGCGCATTGTTGCGCGCAGTGCACGCTCGCGGTGTATCCCGTTCTCGAGGCCAGAGCGATTCGTTACTTCGACTGCGTAGAGTTGTCTCGCGACGTGAAGCGGCTGGTGGAGCAACGCAAATGGCGCTTCGCCGGGCAGGCCAATCCCGGAATGGTTCGCTGGGCCTTCAGCGACAGCAGCGCAGCATGACGATGCAAATGGTTTTGCCACGATGATTACGGGCCGGTGGGGCAAGCCCTCCGAAGTGCTGCTCGACCTCGTCGTCGAGGAGGACGGAGTGGTCCGGGGGGTCGCGAATCCCGGCAGGCAGAACGCGCCGATTCGCCAGGGGCATTTTGACACCAGCTCCGGCGCGGTGAATCTCGAGGGTGAGCACGTCACGCCGGACGGGACCGCCCTGCCCTTTCGCATCGCGGGGCGTCTCGATGGGCGGACGCTTCGACTCACGTATGAGTTCGGCGACATGAGGGGTGAGACCGACGTGGTACGTGTGGAGGAATGGGCGCCACGGCCGCTCACCTTCTGGGATCGTCTCAAGCCGCGCATCGACGACCTGCAGCGCTGGATCTACACGCGAACTCGGCCGACGCGCGAGGAGAATGTTCGCAGGCTGCGTGAACGAGGCGAGTCGTTGGACTCGATCATCTACCGCGACGCGGTCGCGGCCGACATTCCGGCGTTGGCCGAGCTGCACGTCACGACGTGGAACGCGACGTATAACACGTCGCGCGGACCGACGATTGCCACTCGCACCTGGCAATGGAACCAGGCGTTCGCCAAGGACAACCGGCGCGATTTCGTGCTCGTGCTCGAGGACCGCAACGGACGCCTGATCGGGTTCACCTGGGGCAAGCCGCACGAAGGGAAATTCCAAGGTGAGTTGAGCAAGATCTATTTGCGTTGGGAGTACCACTGGCTGGGCTTAGGGCGACGGATGATGGCCGAGACGGCGCGCCGGTTTCTCGAGCGCGGGATTCACTCGTTCATCCTCCATGCGGAGCGCAGCAACCCGACGCTGGGTTTTTACGACCGCATGGGAGGCGAGCGCCTCCTCGACGATCACGGTCAGTTCCACGGCTCTTATGGTTGGCGTGACGCGAGGACGCTCATCACATGAATGAGCGTTCGGATAGTCCCCGCTCGCTGCCCATGGTAACGTCGATTAATTGTTCGATACTGTGACGCACGGTTCGAGTGGTTGGCGATCGGTCGCGACGTGGGCTGTTGCGTTGGCACTGGTAACCCTGACGTTTCTCGGGGCCATGTCGATTGGAGTGTTCATTCTGCCCTTTGCCGGAGCAGCTCTGATTTTCGCTGTCCGAATGAAACGAGCGTGGCCGGAGGCGCTATCGGGCGGCCTCCTCGGTATCGGCGCCGTCGCACTTTGGATCGGGCTAGGCAATCTCGGATCTTCGCCTTGCTTGCCGGAACACAGGATCATGCGCCTTTCGCCGGGCGAGTCGTTTTCCTGCGGCGGGCGTGATCCGATTCCTTGGCTGGCGACTGGCCTTGTCTTGGCCACCGTAAGTATCGTGGGATATTGGGTGTGGCGGCGACGCAACCTTCAATTGCCTCGCGCTACCTAGTGACGTCGGCCGTGACATTCGGCCACTTTCTTGTCGGGCGCATATGGCAGACACTTTTCCGATCATACCGGCGCAGTCGCGGACGCTCTGGGTTCTCGTCGCGATCATCTCGGCGTTCCTTGTCGTCGTTGTTCTGGCCCTTCTCGCGACAGCCCGCGGCGCGCGCAACAGCCGCTTCGAAGTCTCACCCTCCGGCCTTCAGCTGCGTGGCGATCTCTATGGGCGACTGATTCCCGCGAGCGCGATCGGTGCACCACGCATCGTAGATCTGGCAACTACTCCAGAGCTCAGCCCCAACTATCGCACCGCCGGCACGGCAGTGAGCGGATACCAGGCAGGATGGTTCCGACTCAGGAACGGCGAGAAGGCACTGCTTTATCTGACGGATCGTCGAAAGGCCGTGTACGTGCCCACGACGCAGGGATTCAGTCTCCTTCTGAGTCCGCAACAGCCGGAGCGGTTCGTCGAGCAACTCAGGTCCATTGCTGGTCGCCAGTAACTAGTCTGCGCGCAAGGGTCACGGAGAGCCTGTTCCGAATGAAGGGCTTGTTGGGTTCAGTATTGACATCGCCTCGGCATATCGCAGATTCGCACTCGAGGTTCGCGCGCCCCGACTCTGCTAGCTGCCCCCTCATAACCGGGCGCCGGAGGATTGCATGGCCACGCTGCACCTCAACGGCAAGACCGTCACCGTAGACGCCGCGCCGGACACTCCACTCCTCTGGGTGTTGCGCGACCACCTGAAAATGACGGGCACCAAGTTCGGCTGCGGCGCCTCGCTGTGCGGCGCGTGCACCGTCCACGTCGACGGCGTGGCGACACGATCCTGCGTGACGCCGCTCTCGGCGTTAGCCGGGAAGCGCGTCACTTCTATAGAAGGGATTGCGACGGGACGCGTGGGCGCGGCGGTGCAGGCTGCGTGGGACAAGCACCAGGTCCCGCAGTGCGGCTACTGCCAGTCGGGCCAGGTGATGACGGCCACCGCTCTGCTCTCGAAAAACCCGAAGCCCAGCGACGCGCAGATCGTCGAAGCGATGCAGGGGAACTTGTGCCGCTGCGGGACCTACGGCCGAATCGAGGCCGCGGTTCGCGACGCAGCCCTGGCTCTGGAGGGCAAACCATGACCGCTACCCCCGTCACCCGCCGAGATTTCATCAAGGTCTCCGCTATCGCCAGCGGGGGTCTGCTCATCGGATTCCGCCTCGAAGGGAAGACTCCCTCGGCCCCGGAGGCGGCGAATTTCACTCCGAACGCGTGGGTCACCGTCGCGCCCGACGGCAGCATCACGCTCACCTGTCACCGAAACGAGATGGGGCAGGACGTGCACACGTCGCTCACCATGCTCCTCGCCGAGGAGCTGCACGTCGACCCGCGCCGCGTGAAGGTCGTGCAAGCGACGGTGGATCCCGTCTACATCAACGCGATGCTGGGCGGACAGATCACCGGAGGAAGCACCAGCGTCCGCGACGCCTGGATGCCGTTGCGTCAGGCGGGCGCCGCGGCGCGCACGATGTTGGTGAGCGCGGCTGCTGCGCGGTGGAACGCGCCCGTCGGCGACTGTCGCGCCGAAAATGGTTTCGTGCTGCACGGACCGCACAAGGCGTCGTACGGTTCCCTCGCCGCCGCTGCGGCCAAGTTGCCCGTACCGAAGGACGTGCCGCTCAAGGACGCCGCGAACTTCGCGGTCATCGGAAAAAACCTTCCGCGTCTGGACGGCAGCGACAAGGCGCGCGGTCGGACCGTGTACGGAATGGACGTCAAGCAGCCCGGAATGCTGTACGCCGCGCTCGTCCCCTGCCCCGTGATCGGCGGGAAGGTCGCGTCGTTTGACGGCGCCGCCGCGAGCAAACGCCCTGGCGTCAGGGCGGTGGTGAACATCGGCGAAGGCGTGGCGGTCGTGGCCAATCACTTTTGGACCGCGCACACAGCCGCCGACGCGATCCCGATCCAGTGGGACGAAGGGCCTGCAGCAACGCTCGACACCGCGGGAATGTTCGCAAAGCTGGACCGCGCCAGAAACAATCCCGCCTTTGTCGCGAAGCAGGCGGGCGACGTGAGCGTCCCGCTCGCGACTGGGGGGGGAGCAGTCGAAGCAGAGTACACCTGCCAGATGTTGTCCCACGCGACGCTCGAGCCGCAGAACTGTACGGCGAGGGTGAACAGCACCGGTGTCGACGTGTGGGGTAGCCTGCAATTCCCTCAGGGCGCCCTCGGCGCCGCGGCGGCGGCGGCCGGTGTCAAGCCGGAGCAGGTTCGCATCCATCCGCAATTCCTCGGCGGCGGTTTCGGTCGGCGGCTGGAGAACGACTTCGTCGCCCAGGCGGTGGCGATCGCGAAGGCGGTGCCCGGCACGCCGGTGCAGCTCATCTGGACGCGTCCGCAGGACTTGCAGCACGACTTCTACCGGCCGCCCAGCCTGCACGTGATGCGCGGCGCGGTGAGCAACGGACGCATATCGGCGTTGAGCTCGACGCTCATCTCGCCCTCGATCACGTCGCGCGCGTTTCCGGCCTTCGTGCAAAAAGGCAACGATCCCTTCATGACCGAGGGGCTGGTGAACCTCACCTATGACATCCCCAACATCGAGCTCCGCTCGATCATCGAGGAAGTCGGGATCCGGGTGGGCTACTGGCGCTCGGTGAGCCACGCGCTCAACGCGTTCGCGATCGAGAGCTTCGTGGACGAGCTGGCGCTCGCGGCCCATCAGGATCCAGTCGCCTTCCGCCTCGCAATGCTCGAGAAGATGCCTCGGCAGCGCGCGGTGCTGGAGCGCGCGGCGCGCATGGCGGGTTACACGGCGACACCGGCATCAGGCCGCGGATTCGGCGTCGCTTCGATGGAATGCTACGAGACAAACGTCGCGCTGGTCTGCGAGGTGTCGGGATCCGCCGACGCAATCAAGTTGGAGCGCATCACGGCCTGCGCGGATTGCGGTTTCGCTGTCCATCCGGACCAGGCGATCGCGCAGCTGCAGGGCGGAATCGTGACCGGACTGATTCAGGCGTTGCGCAGCAAGATCACGGTGAAGAATGGCCGCGTGGAGCAGAGCAACTTCCACGACTTCCAGTTGCCTAGGATGAACCAGGTGCCGCCGATTCAGGTGGAGCTGGTGCAGTCCGGCGGGAAGCCCGGCGGCATCGGCGAGGTCGGCGTGCCACTCGCGGCGCCCGTAGTGGCCAACGCGGTCTTCTCGCTCACGGGGAAGCGCATTCGCAGCACGCCGCTCGAGGATGGAGGCGTGCGTTTCGTCTGACAGTCCAGAGAACAACGGCAAGGGCTTTACCGCGGAGGGCACAGAGGGTCGCAGAGGTCGCAGAGGACGCCTCTGCGTCCTCGCTCCTCTGCGGTGAATTCGATCCTGAGTGAGACTCCAACCTGGAACGCAATACATGAAGGCTTACGTTGCGACGACTGGCGTTCTATTCCTTGCGCTGACTGCCGCCCACGTCCTGAGAATCTTTCAAGAGCAACAGCTCGCGCGTGATCCGTGGTTCGTGCTCATCACGGTGGTTACGTTGATCCTCGCTGCATGGGCCTTGCGACTTTACCGGAAGACGTACGGTCCTGGGCGCTCTGCCGCCTGAAGAGGAGCAGCTGACGACGTAAGCAACGCGACGGTCGAGATCTAACACGAGGGGCGGATGCTCCGGATGGACGGGACGAGCCGGAGATGACTTGGGGCGGGTAAGGCTTGTGGTTTGACCGATAATTGATGCGGGGTTGTGGACTGGGATACGTTCAGTATCGACCAATCCCATGATCTCGCGCCCCTTCACCGCCCTCCTCCTCGCGTCGCTGGCGCTCGCGTGCGGCAAGAAAGCTGCGCCGCCGGCGTCGGCGTCGAATGGCGGCGCGTCGGACGGAGCTGCGCACACCGACACGCTCTCGACCGGCCTCACGCTGACGTCGTCGGACGTCGCCGAGGCGCGGGTGGTGTCGCTCACGGACGCGGTGTCGATCAGCGGACCGCTCGAGCCCGCGCAGACCGTACAGGTGCGGACGCAGATCAACGCCATCGTGCGCGCGGTGCGCGCCGATCGCGGGACGCGCGTGCGGCGCGGCGAGGTCCTCATCGAGCTCGACGCCGAGGGGCTCCGGGGACAGGCGACGAGCGCGAAGGCGGCGATCGCCGCGGCTGACGCCAATCTGGCGCTCGCGAACCAGCGCCTCGAGAACGCGCAGCGTTTGCTCACCGCGGGGGCAATCTCTCCCATGGATCTGAAGACCACTGAAGCGGCGCGCGAAGTGGCCGCGGCGCAGGCGGCGAGCGCGCGCGCGCAGTACGCGACGTCAAGCGAGAGCGAGTCGCGGGCGCGGATCGTCTCCCCCATCGACGGCATCGTGAGCAACCGCGCCGTTGAGCCGGGGGAAGCGGTGCGCGAGGGGAACGTGCTGCTCACGGTCGTCGAGACGCGGACGCTGGAGCTGCGCGCGCAGGTCGGCGTCGACGAAGCCATGCGCGTGCGCCCCGGTGCGCCTGTCGTGTTCACGCTGGACGCTGCGCCGGGGGAGACCTTTCAGGGCAAAGTGACGCGCGTGGATCCGCGCGCCGATCCGTCGACGCGCCAGGTGGGCCTCGCGTCGTCGCTTTCCAACAGCTCGGGGCGCATCGTCGCGGGACAGTTCGCGCGGGGCCGAGTGCTGACGGGCGCGCCGATGCCACAGGTCGTCGTGCCGCTCACCGCGGTGTCGGGCAGTGGTGCAGACGCGAGCGTGTTCGTGATCCAGAACGGCCGGCTGGCGAAGCGCGTCGTCGTGCTCGGCGCGCGTGACGACGCGCGGGGCATCGTGGCGGTCCGCTCCGGCCTGAGCGCGGGGGAGCGCGTGCTGGCGGTACCGGTACTGGGCGCCGCCGAGGGGCTTGCTGTTACTATGGCGACTGATTCGTCGCGGTCGCGATGATTACTGAAGGCGGACGTGACGGCGGACATAGCCGCGGACATGACGGCGGACACAGGGGCGGACATGACGGCGAATTAGGAGGACTCAGCGGAACTGCCATCCGACGCCCGGTGTTCACGGCGATGCTGATGGTCGGCCTCGTCGTGATGGGCCTCTTCAGCTATCGACGCCTGGCGATCGATCAATTCCCCGCCATCGATCTCCCGATCGTCACGGTACAGACGACCTTCCCCGGTGCGAGTGCGGAAGGGGTCGAGCGCGAAGTCACGCGTCGCCTGGAGGAGGCGTTCAATCCGGTCCAAGGCGTGCGCAACATCACCTCGGTGTCGCTGGAGGGAGTTTCGCAGGTCATCATCGAGTTCGAGCTGGGACGCAACGTGGACGACGCGGCGCAGGACCTTCGCTCCAAGCTCGAGGGGATCCGCCGCAATCTGCCGGAGGACATCGACCCGCCGCTGGTGCAGAAGCTCGATCCCAGCGCGCAGCCGATCGTCTCGCTGGCGCTCTCGTCGGCGACGCTCGCGCCGGTGCAGCTGACGACGCTGGCTGAAGAAACCATAAGACGCCGGCTGGAGGCGGTGCCCGGGGTCGGCGACGTCCAGGTATCGGGCGGCGCCGCGCGCGAGGTGCGCGTCAATCTCCTCCCCGACCGGCTGCAGGCGCTCGGCGTCACGGTGCCCGAGGTGACGGCGGCGCTGGCTCGGCAAAACCTCGAGGTGCCCGCGGGACGCGTGCGCCGCGGCACGTCGGAGCAGCTCGTGCGCGTCGCGGGACGCATCACGTCCCCAGCACAATTCGGCGACGTCATCGTCGCCACGCGCAACGGCGGGCCGGTGCGGGTGCGCGACCTGGCGCGCGTCGAGGACGGCAGCCCGGAGGAGCGGTCGCTCGCGCTGCTCGACGGCAAGCGGGCGATCTCGATCAACATCCTCAAGGTTTCCGGCGCCAACACCGTCGCCGTGGCCGACGGCGTGAAGGCCGCGCTGGGTCGCATCCAGACGGGGCTTCCGCCGGGAGTGTCGATCCGGGTCGTGCGCGACAACTCGACCTTCATTCGCAACTCGATTCACGACGTGATCAAGGAGTTGATGACCGGCGCGCTGCTCACGGTGCTCATCGTGATGCTCTTCCTGAATGACTGGAAGGCGACGGCGATCACGTCGCTGGCGCTTCCGGTGTCGGTGATCTCGTCGTTCATCGTGATGCTGCTGATGGGGTTCACGCTCAACGTGCTGACGCTGATGGCGCTGTCGCTGTCGATCGGCATTCTCATCGACGACGCTATTGTCGTGATCGAGAACATCGTGCGGCACCGCGAGCTCGGCGAAGACCACAAGACGGCGGCGGCGCACGGCACGCAGGAGATTATTCTCGCCGTCATGGCGACGACCTTCTCGATCGTGGCCGTCTTCGTGCCGGTGGCGTTCATGCGCGGCATCATCGGTCGATTCTTCTTCGCCTTCGGGATCACGGTGGCTTGGGCGGTGCTGGTCTCGCTGTTCGTCTCCTTCACGCTGACGCCGATGCTGAGCGCCAAGTGGGGAGTGAACCCGCACCGAACCGGCGAATCTAGTAATCTGATCACCCGCGGGATCTCGGCTTTTAACAGATCTTTCGACAGGTTGGCCACTCGTTATCGTGGTGTCATCACCTGGGCGCTGGGACATCGAAAATCAACGCTCGCCATCGCCGCCTTCAGCTTCATCGCCGCGCTGATGCTCTTCCCGTTCATTGGAGGAAGCTTCTCCCCGGACACCGACCAATCTGAATTCGTCGTTCAATATCAGACGCCGCAGGGGTCGAGCCTGGCGTACACGCGCGAGAAGTCGCTGCACCTCGACCAGCTGCTGCGTCGCGAGCCCGGCGTCGCGTACACGTTCACGACGATCGGTGGCGGCGCGACGGGGACGGTGACGAACGCCGACATGTACGTGCGATTGACGCCGCCGAGGACGCGCTCGCGGTCGCAGCAGCAGATGATGGCCGTGGCGCGCGAGCGCGTGAAGACCGTGTTCGGCATCCGGGCGCAGGTGCTCGTGCCCCAGGGAATCGGCGGAGCGCAGGCGCCGCTACAGGTGGAGCTGCGCGGTCCGGAGACGGCGGAGCTGCAGCGGTTGTCGATTGAGGGGCTGCGCGCGCTGGCCGGCGCGCCGGGGCTCGCGGACCTCAAGTCGTCCATCGGCGATCCCCGACCCGAGTGGCGCATCGACCTCGATCGCGACGCCGCGAACCAGGTTGGCGTCGACCTTGGCGAAATCTCCGCGACGCTGCGTCCGCTGATGGCGGGGCAGACCGCGACGCGGTGGGAGGACCCGACCGGCGAGGAGCGCGACGTCGTGGTGCAGGTCGCGCCGGAGCAGCGGCAGTCGGTGCAGGACATCGCGTCCGTGCCGGTTCCGACGACGAGTCGCGGGGCGAACGGCACCGAGACCGTGCCGTTGAGCAGCATCGCGCGTATCACGTCGAGCGCGGCGCCGGCGCAGATCGACCGCAAGAACCTCGAGCGGTTCGTCGCGATCAGCGGGAGCAACGCGCCCGGCGTGTCGATCTCGGAGGCGTCGGCGACGCTGCGCGAGCGACTCGGGAGCCTGCGGTTCCCGCCGGGCTACTCCATGAACTTGGGCGGCCAGACGCAGCAGCTGGCGGAGACCGGCGGCTACGTGCTGGAGACGCTGTCGCTGGCGATCATCCTGATCTTTCTGATTCTGGCGTCGCAGTTCGAGTCGCTGACACAGCCGTTCGCGATCATGCTGTCGCTGCCGTTGTCGCTGGTGGGGGTGTTGCTCGCGCTGCTGTTCACGCGGACGACGCTGAACATCATGAGCATGATCGGGATCATCATGTTGATGGGGCTCGTCGTGAAGAACGCGATCCTGCTGATCGACAACGCCAACGAGCGGCGTCGGGCGGGGGCGGAACGGGCGGCCGCGCTGATCGAGGCAGGCGCGGTGCGTCTGCGGCCGATCATGATGACGACTGCTGCGATGATCGCGGGAATGTTGCCGGTGGCGATTGCGCTGGGCGAGGGTGGAGAATTCCGTGCGCCGATGGCGCGAGCTGTGATCGGGGGTCTGATCACGTCTACGCTGCTGACGCTGGTCGTGGTTCCGGTGGCGTACACATACCTGGACGGATTTGGCTCGCGGGTGCGGCGACTTGTCGGTCGGAGAGATCGCGCGCGGGTTGACGGCGAACACCGGGCCCCAGCGACGGGCGACTAACCCGGCTCGACGGTCGAGAGTCTCTGCCAAATAGGGGCAAAGCGCTGTATCCGGAGCGCGACGGACCCCTGATACGGACCTTCGAGCGCATCGTCGCAAGCAAGGATGCTCTCTCGCGCTCGTTCCATGGTCTTCGGCACTTGGAATCCTATTCGCACTTGCTGCTCTCACTCCACCGGCACACTATTCGCGCGACCACGGAGCGCTGATGAGTTCAACGAAGACGGGAATCGAATGGACGGACGCAACATGGAACCCCATGACGGGATGCACGCCGATCTCTCGCGGCTGCGACCACTGCTATGCGCTGCTGCTGGCCCACACGAAGGTCCGGGATACCTATCTGCGGCGCACGCCTGTGAAGGACACGCCGGAGAATCGCGCTAATCCCTTCGCGCCGCGATTCTGGGAGGACCGTCTCGACCAGCCGCTCCGCTGGAAGACGCCGATGCGGATCTTCGTCAATTCCATGAGCGATGTGTTCCACGCCCACTTCTCGCTCGACATGATCCGTCGCGTGTTCGATGTAATGAACCGCGCCCATTGGCATCAGTTCCAGGTGCTCACGAAACGGCCAGAGCGAGCGTTACGCTACGCGTCATCGCTCGCTTGGACCAACAATATCTGGATCGGGACGTCGATTGAGGACATGGACGTCGCGAGGCGCGCGGATGCGGTGCGTGAAATCGAGCAGGCGCGCGTGCGATTTATTTCTGCGGAACCACTCCTCGGATCTCTCAACGACCTGAACCTGTCCGGAATCGACTGGGTCATCGGCGGCGGGGAGAGCGGTCCGAAGCATCGCGAGTGCAGGCCAGAATGGGCGACGGGGCTACGCGATGCCTGCCGTAGGAATGGGATCGCGTTCTTCTGGAAGCAGTGGGGAGGCCGCACTCCCAAGGCAGGTGGGCGCGAGCTCGAGGGCGAGCTGTTCGACGAATACCCGGTCGCGCTGTCCGCTTAACCGAACTGTAGCCCGAGTTGCGCGGGCGCGCGCCTCTTCGCCCATGCGGCGATGCGCTTTCCCGCGTCGTGGTTCGAGGCGAACAGCATTTTGTACAGCCGATGGTTAGTGCCGCGAGCGATAGTCCCGACCACGTCAACATGCTTCCAATGCTGGTGCAGCTGTCGGATATAGAGTTCGAGGAGTCCGCGGCCGAGCTCCTCGCTATTAGCCTGGGAGTCGATCTGCCGCAGCGCCAACAGTGCGCGCCACGCATCCGTGCCGAAGAATGCGTCTAACACTGGCGTCGCCTCGAGGACGGTCTCATTGTTGCGCGACATGAGGCGCTTAAGCGCCATGCCCAGCGGAAACAGGATGTAGAGATCGACGCTCCCGTGGCTGCGGTGCGTCCGTAGTGACGCTATCGAGGACCATGGACACTGCTTGGGTGATTCCATGTCGGCGAAAACCAGCATGTATGATCGCGGATTGGTCGCATCCAGGATGGATCGCACGCGCGCGTTGGCGTCGCCGCGGATGCAGTGAATGCGATCGACGGCAAGATGAGACCGGTGTTCGTCGATGCGGCGCTGGATGCGGTGCTCCAACGCCGAGTGATCTCGCCGATCCCGGTTCACTAACCAGGCTTCGGTGAAATGCACAACCGGAGCACGGTCCGAACTCAGCTCGATGACACGCAGCGGCGACCCGTCGAATTCCTCCGTGCCGTTTCGTACCCGGTTCAATCCAGGACCCGCGAACAGATCGACGTAGTACCGCTGCGGCATCCTCGCCGTGGCGGTGAGTGCAACCGGACCGTAGTGCGAAAGAAAGTCGAGCTTTTCCTTCGCCCATTCCCCGCTCTCTCGCACACGTAGGCCATCGTTGCCTCGGCATTCCGGCTGCGGCGTCACGCGTCAGGCCTCGAGTCTCCCCCACTTCCGATCACGCTCGATGCCATTCACGAGCAGAAGCATGACAGGAGGGCGTGAGAGATTCGGGGCTGTGATCGCCGAGATCGCGCATAGAAGCTAGCCCCGGCGTCGTCCCCGACGGCGAACGATGGCGACAGCGCCGAGTCCAGTGCCCATCAGCACGAGCGTCACTGGCTCGGGCGTCGCCGTGACACATGTCAGATCCGACACGCACGAGCCGATCGTGACAATGGTGCCAGTGTCGTCCCATCCCTGCCACAGGTACTGAATCGCCACGTCCTTCGACAGTGTGACGGTGCCTGGAAGCTGCACGTTCCACTCGAGCCAGGCGTCGTCTCCGCACGTGTAGGTAGGCAGGTTTCCTGGCTTCGAGGTCCACCAGCCCGAGGGAGTGCGATTGCAGCCGAACACGGGAGCGCCGATACCGGGGTCGTGACGAACCTCGAAGACGTCGTAATCGCCGTATACGGCGCCGCCGGCTAAATACCCGCCAGCATCACCATGCGAGATATTCTGAAAGGAAGGACGATCGGGAATGTCATTGCCGCCATCGTCGGGATTTGTCCCCTGGGCGCCGAGCACGTCGAAAGCGAACAACCCCTGAGTGCCACCATAATCAAATCCCTTGGATCCCTGAACGTTCGCGAGGACGAAATGGAGAATTGTCGACACGCCCCATTGGCGATACGCACCGGCACCCTCGACGAAGACCGATAGCCTGGCGCACGCGGTGAACGGCCCGACGTAGCATTGGGTTCCGAAGTCGCGGTATTGCCCGTAGCCAGGAGTGGACCAGAGGCAAACCAGCGAACCGACGACGGCTACGTATGAGCGTTTTCTCATAGGCCCTCAACTCATGAGGTAACCGAATAGGGGGAACCGTCCGTCCCGGCGCAAGTGTGGCGGCGAGTCCACACTGCCCGGAAGTGCTTCGGCTACGCGAGAGCGGCCCCTTCGGCGGCACCAGCGCGTCATCGACCAAGGCGGGGCAGCTCAACCTCAAGGCGCGCAGGCATTCCATCCGGATGCCAACAGGCGGCGGCGAACGGGCGACTGATGTCGCGCCGGCTCGAGATGGCAGCCCTCAAGGTCTCTAGTCGGCCATCATGTGGGGAGCCAGAACCTCGTCGAGAGCGCCTTAAGATTCTCGCAATCACTGGTTGCGTGATGGGTCCGAAGGCGTACTTTCGCATCGGAACACATGCCAGACCTAGACTCACGGAGAGTCTGATATGAAGGTATCCAAGAGGTTCATCGATCGCGCAAAGTCACAGCTCCGACGTTATCAGAAGGCGTTCGAATCAGCTCGCGCACGCGACATCAACGAGAGCGACACGAGAGTAATAATCAGCGACTTCCTCGCGGATGTCCTAGGCTTCGACAAGTATTCCGAAGTCACGACTGAATTTGCTGTGAAAAGCACCTTCTGCGATCTGGCCGTCAAAATGAAAGGAAAGTTGAAGTTCTTGATCGAATGCAAGTCGGCTGGCACAGACCTCAAGGACAACCATCTGCGTCAGGCGACGGACTACGCGGCTAATGAGGGCATCGAGTGGGTGATACTCACGAATGGCGGAGAGTGGCACGCCCACCGAATTCGGTTCGAGCAGCCAATTCGCGCGGACGAGGTCTTCTCCGTCAATCTCCTAGAGCGTGAAGCCAAGACGTCTACGATTCTGGAAAAGCTCTACCTTATTAGCCGGGAGGGAACGACAGCGACCGCTATCGATGACTTCTGGGAACATAAGGAAGCGACAGCCGATATGTGGTCGCGCAGTTGGTTTTGAGCGCGCCAGTTCTCTCAACGCTTCGTCGGCAGCTGAGGCAGCTCTATCCTGGACTGAAGGTCACGGAGCAGGACTTGGCCGAATTACTGAGTGCCGAGGTGCTTAAACGCGATGCGATCGAAGGCGAGAGAGCCCTCGCAGCCACGAAAACCGTAAAGCGCCACGCTCGTCGTCGCATACGTGCAGAGTCGCCCGAGGAGTCAGCCACTGCTCCGCAACTCGCAGCCTCTTCATCGCAGCAGCCTCAGGCAGACGTGCGCGTCAGCCGCCACGCAGCAGGGACATCGCACGCTCGAGACCTGGATCGCGACCCGCCTCCAGATCCGCCTTCGTGAACGTCAGCACCGGCACCGTCGGCGGGATCCCCGGCCCGTCGAAGCTGGTTCCCTGCTCCGTCAGAAACAGCTCGTTCGGCAATCCCATCCGCCAGCCGTTCGGCAGCGTGCGGCCGAGCACGTCCGAGAACACCCCCTGCGTGTTTTCACCGACGCGCGCGATGGCTGGACGCCTTCCCATGAGCGCCTGCGTGAACGTCTCAGCGGCGCTCACGCTGTAGCGGCTCGTAAGCTCGACCACCGGGCCGCGCCAACCCGGACGCGTGCTCGGCGACACGACGCTCCGCTGTCGCTCCGTCATCTTCTCTGGATCGCCTGGATCACTGCGCGCGACCTTCGCGTATGCCACATACGGAGCGGCCGTCAAACGCGACGCGATAGCGAGCCCCAGCGGATCCGCTCCGCCCCCGTTGACCCGAACGTCGATCACCAGTCCGCGCCAACCGCGCGTGTCGGCGAAGATGGTATCGAGCGCCGCCTCCAGCGCCGCAAGATTCGATCGGTACGATCCCTCCTCCGTATATCCGCCAAAGGCGGTGATGCGCATGTAGCCGATCGAATCAGGAAGGAAGCCGAAGGACACCCGGCCCCGCGCCCAATTCCGCAGCGGAGTGCGCAGATACTTGGTCGTGATGATCTCAGTGATGCGCGGACGTCCATTCGGGCCGATGGAATCGGGATCGGGACGCCGTCCGCCTGCCCGCTTGCTGATGTCGGACGCGACGAGGAAGGTGTGAGCGTCGTGCAGCGGCTCGAACATCGAGCGGAAGATCTCGAACAATTCCGCGGGCGAGGCAGCCGCGGCCTGCGGCCGGTACTTCTCGCGCACCGCGTTCCAGTCCACCTGCTTGAGCGCGAAGAACGGATAGTGATCGGCGTACTGCTGCCAGAAGACATCGAAGGTGGTCAGCGCGTCCTTCGCCGTCTCACGATTGCAGATCGTGGGCGCGCCACTCACGCGTCGAATGGTGTAGTCGGAGGCGGACCCCTCGAGATGCAGACGCACGACTTCGGCCCCCCCCGAGGTGCCGCGCAGCACCTGGACGGTGGTCGGGGAGGCGTCGAAGGTGAATGCGGCGATGGCGCCAGCCGGCGGCGTCGCTTCGCGGTGCGCGCGGAACGACGCAATGCAGCTCACCGCGGTCACCTCGCGTGCGCGGAGAGAATCACCGCGGATGTCGAACACCCATCCGTAGCCATCGGAGCGCCAGGTTCCGTCGAGGTTCTGTGCACAGATGCCCGTGGCGGTCGCCGCGATCAGCGCGAGTGCAAGTGGAAGTCGCGTCATGACGATTCAGTGGGAGACAATGGGCCGGCTCTGATGTGTACGATCTTGCTTCGGAGAGAGCACGCCGAAAGGAGAGCAGTTACGTCCTGGGTGCCGCGGGCTTGGCCGCGTAGATGAATTCATAGTAGTCGCGCATCGTCAGCTCCGACGCCGCGTCCTCGTCCGCGATGACGGTCGCGTCGCGATGCAATTGCAGCGCGCTCGCGGTCACCATGCTGGTCACCGGTCCCTCCACCGCCTGCGCGGTCGCCCTCGCCTTCGATTTTCCGCTCGCGACCAGTAACAGCTGGCGCGCCTCCAGGATCGTGCCGACTCCCATCGTGATTGCATACACCGGCACGTCTTCGCGGCGCTCGAAGAATCGTGCGTTGTCGTCGATCGTCTGCTTGGACAGCGTTTTCAGACGAGTCCGCGAGCTGAGCGAGCTCGTTGGCTCGTTGAACGCAATGTGACCGTCACTGCCGATGCCGAGTATCTGCAGGTCGATCCCGCCGCACTCCGCGATACGTTTTTCATACCACTCGCAGAACGCCGGATAGTTACTCGTCGTGCCGGACGGGACGTTGATGTTCTGAGGCTGGACGTTCACGTGCTTGAAGAAATTCTCTTGCATGAAGTGGGCGTAACTCTGCGGGTGATTGCCGGGGAGGCCGACGTACTCATCCAGATTGAACGTTATGACGCGTGAGAAGTCGAGCTCACCCTGCTTGTACATCCGCACCAGCTCCTTGTAGAGACCGAGCGGTGTGGACCCCGTCGCCATGCCCAGCACGGCGTTGGGCCTGGTGTTGAGCAGCTCGGCGACCCTCTGCGCCGCCAGTTTGCTCAGCTCGTCGTAATTCCGCCTGATCACTACTTCCATTAGGTCCTCACCCGCTGTTCAGTCTCCACTCTGAAACGGCACGACGACTCCAACAAATTGGGGTCGCACCATAGCCCCCGTCCAATCCCATCGGCCGCAATAACTCTTTGCGGCGCCGGGCCGAGGCCGCACGGCGCAGCCAGCCTGCGCTAAACTTCGGGCGTTCGGTGTCATACGCGGTCCAGCGAGAGGACCAATGGCAGAGACATTTGAAGCATACCGACAACGAGTCCTCAGCTATCTCGGCGATCAGGATCCAATCGCTGTCCAGCAGGCCACTCCTTCGCAGCTCGAGCAACGATTGCGCGATGTAGCGCCCGATGTTCTAGTCCGGCGCCCCGCCCCTGGCAAGTGGTCGATCGCCGAGATCGTGGCGCACCTGGCGGACGCGGAGCTGGCGATGGGGTGGCGATTGCGAAACATGCTGGCGAATCCCGGCGTGGCCCTGACGTGGTGGGATCAGGCCGCGTGGGCGGAGCGCCTGGACTACGCGCAGCAAGATGCGAGCTTTTCGGCAGGAGTCTTTCGAACGTTGCGGGAGAGCAACCTGCGACTGTTGCAGGCGGTCCCGCGCGCACAGTGGGTGGAGTGCTACGGGATCCACGAGGTCCGCGGACGGCAAACCGTCGAGGAGTTCGTCCGTTTGGAAGCGGCGCACGACTTGAACCACCTGCGGCAGATCGACCGCATCCGTGGTGGAGGTGTGGCCGGTCAGTAATGACGCGGGATTGGAGGCGATATCGACGACTTCATCTGGCAATTGCCCCAGCTCCAGGGACGCTTCCGTTTGTGGTTGAGCCTATACAAAAGCACCAACTTTGGAGATTGGGTGAGGTCGACGTTCGCGACCAACGATCTTCAGCGTATCGCATCCGTTCCCGCGATTCCTGATTTCGTGCGAAGTTGGGAGAATGCCCTGAAGCGCCCGGACGTCGCGCGGGCTGTTGCCGAGCGACGCCTCTTTGTCCGCAGCCTCACCCGCCGTTTTGGTTCGGAGCTCTGGGCCGCATGTCGCCGCGCTGCCGGTCCGCCGAGGCAGGACGGATTGACGTGGCTCGAGTGGATGGCTCACCTGCCGGGTGCTCATCAGGTTGTTGATCCTGAGGTCATGGAGGAGTTCGTGGTTCACCACGCGCTGCGCCAGCTCGCGCGTGAAGAGCTCGCGTCCGCGCACTCGCTATTCGCTTCTCATTGATCGACACCGGCCCGCGCCTTGGCTTGCGCCGGCGGGTGCGCTCTCGCGGAATACGCTGCGCTCCTCGGTCGCTCGCTGCCGCTCCGCTCCCTTGCGGTGCTCGCTGGCTTCAGCTTGCGCGCTAGGTGGCGCGCTGCGCTTCAGACATTCCGCTCCGAGCGCACCCGCCGTCGCTCGTGAACTCGATAGCGCTGACGCTCAGGCGATCACGGACTTCAAGCGATCCGACAGACGGAGACTGAGCGCGACCAGCGTCAGCGTGGGATTCGCGCATCCCGCGGTCGGATACACCGACGCGCCCGCGACATACAGGTTCCCCACCCCATGCACGCGACAATTGGCGTCCACGACGCCGCGCTTGGGATCGGTGTGCATGCGCGTCGTCCCCATGTGATGCCAGCCGCCGCCGAGTGAGCTCGGCCACGACGGCCCGTTCTCCAGCACCCAGTCCTGCATCCGTACGCGGCCGATGCCGGTGCGACCCAGCTCGCGTCCCAGCACTTCAAAGAATGCCTTGAACGATCGACGATCCAGATCCGTCAGACGCCAGTCGAGCTTCACGCGCGGCATTCCCATCGCGTCGCGCTCGGCGCCGAGCGTCACGCGCGAATCGGGATTCGGCGCCTGCTCCTGCCGAGTCAACAGGTCGAAGATCCTCGGCGCCGGTGCTCCAGGCTCGGCGCGCAGCCCGACCGATGGCACGGTGTCGGTGTCCGATCGCTCCGCCTGGCGAAACGCCGTCATCGCATCCGGCGGGAAATTCTGAAAGGTGCTCTGACCTTGTGCCGCGAGGCTGCCAGGACTCAAAGAAATTGTCGCGTTGAGTATTTGGTGCTGGCGCTGCACCTCCGGGCTGAGCGCCAACTCGCCGCGAGCTTTCGTCTTCCCAAACTCGAAATCGTACATCCTCATCGCCGGCGCGCGTGCACCGGTCAGCGCGAGCTGACCGCTCGGCATCTCCAGGTGCTCCATGAAATAGCGGCCCACGAGATCGTGCGCGTTCCCCAGCCCCGCTTTTGCGCGAGCGTTGGACGCGATCAGCAGCCGAGCGTTCTGGATGGTGCAACACGCCAACACGTACTGCTTCGCGCGCACGCGATGCTGCTTGCCCTCGAGCGTCCGCACGCGCAGTCCGTCGACCGCAGTCGCCGACTCGTTCGTCTCGATCTCGCAGACGTTGGCATACGTGTAGAGGTGCACGTTCTTCGCGCCGACGATCGCGTCGCGGTACTTCGTCCCGAAGCGCGTCGGCTTGCTGAACTGCCACATCTTGGTCCACGCCACGCGCGGGTCGAGCGCGAGCGGCACGAGCCCGGGATCCCGGCGCTGCCACTGCACCGTGTCGTACTCGTACGGACCGAGATCGAGCAGTGGATGCGCTCGCGCGTAGAACGGGTCGAGCTCCGCTCGCTTGATCGGCCAGCCGCTGTGT
>Ga0070696_100000339_pt1 | contig 28378 bp, 27 predicted proteins | sample KBSK1253metaG_FD_65474 | JGI IMG/M metagenome (GOLD analysis project Ga0070696, IMG submission 65474) | Corn, switchgrass and miscanthus rhizosphere microbial communities from Kellogg Biological Station, Michigan, USA - KBS K1-25-3 metaG | ecosystem: Host-associated > Plants > Roots >... | reverse complement strand
TGTACGTCCAGAACAGCCGCCTTCGAATGTGACTGATCGATGCCCGTGCCGCGCGAGCGGATCGGTTCGTCATTAACAAAAAATAATCGCCCCAAAGGCCAAACGTTGCGCCATAGACACAAGTTCAGATCATGTGCACGAACAATAGCACTCCGTTGGGGAAATATCAGTAGGGATCTGAGGAAAATCCAGGTGGCATGTTTATGTTGTTTTCAAGCCACGAAAGTCAGGATGACCGGCCCCCGGTCATGAGCTCGTGGGAAAAGGTGCTCGCGCAAGGAGGTCGCGGCGGGTGAGCTATTGGGTGCGTTTGGCGCCGACGCTGAGGCCGCTGCCCGCCACCGAAACTTGATAGCCGCCGAGAGGCAGTCGCGTGATCAGCACTCGATCGCCGACTTTGAAATTGAGCGCCCAGTCCGCTTGCGTGGTTTGCCAGATTTGTTGGTTGTCCAAGGACAAGCGAAACAGCCCATTTGGCAGGGAAGTCAGCTGCGTAATCTCTGCGCTCACTTTTTTGGGTACATCGGATTTCGCCTTGCGATCCCGCGCCAACTGTCCGTAATCGCCGAATTTCTCGACCGCATCGGGCGGCGCGGCCCGGGACGCCGGCGGGCGATCCGGGGTGGTCGCGCCGGACGCTGCCCGGCCGAATGCAGCGTCGTAACAGGCGAGACGTGCGGCGTTGGCCGCAATCCGCGTACAGGCGCCCGCCGCGCCGGTCTCCGGGGAACCGGGCTGAGCCCCCGCATGGCCCAACAACAGCGACGCGGCCAATCCAAGGCAGGTAGCGAAATGGCGCACAGGGGCTCTCCGATATGAAGTGTTTCCGCGAAAGCATAAGCTCTCCCCTTCGCAATGCAATCGCCGGTCAGCAGGATAAGCCCTCGGACATTTCCCCGTCCGAGGAGGATCGTCTCGGAGCGCTTCCCGAGATCCACGAGGAACAAACCATGCGCAAAGGGGCAGCGCCAAGCGTTCAAGCAATGTTCGCCGCAGCCTTGAGCCATCATCGGGCCGGCCAATTGGATGAGGCGGATCGGCTGTACGGCCAGGTCCTGCAGGCGGCTCCACGCCACGCTGACGCCTTGCATTTTCGGGGGTTACTGGCTCATCAAACCGGCCGTCATGCCCTGGCGATAGAGCTGATGGACAAGGCCATCGCGCAGAACGGCCGAAGCCCTGCCTTCCACCACAATCGCGGTGTCGTTCTGTCCGAGCTGGGCAAGCACCAAGAGGCCGTGGCCTCATTCCGGCGCGCGGTTGCCCACAATCCGCAGTTTGTGGATGCACACTACAACCTCGGCGTCGGCCTCCAGGCCTTGGGCTATTGGGACGAGTCAGCGACCTGCTACGAGCGCGCAATCGCTCTAAAGCCGGATTATGCCGAGGCTTATGTCAACCTCGGCATGATTCGCGGCGAGCAAGGCCGGCTGGAGGACGCAGCGGCCCTGTACGAGCGGGCGCTGTTCTACAAGCCGAGTCACGCCGAGGCGCACAACGGCCTTGGCAACGCGCTCAAACAGCAGGGCAAGATCGACGCGGCGCTCGCTTGTTACCAGCGCGCATTGGAGCTCAAAGCGGATTTCGTCGAGGCGCACGACAACATCGGCATGCTGTTCTTGGAGCGAGGTTCCCCCCACGATGCGCTGCGCTGTTTCGAGCGGGCGTTGGCGTATCGGCCGGACCACGCGCCGGCGCTCAGCCTTCGGGGGAATGCCTTGAAGGAGCTGGGTGAATCGACCGCGGCGGTGGCTTCATATCGGCGGGCGATAGCGCTCGCGCCCGACGATCCAGTGGCCAGACTGGGTCTGGCGATCGCGACGATACCGCTGGTTGCCGACAGCGCGTCCGCGAGCAGCGAAGTCATCGGCGCCTTCACGCTGGCGCTCGACGAGCTTGCGGCCTGGAGCGACACGCACCCCGGGATGCTGGGGAACGCCGTAGGCAGGAACCCGCCCTTTTATCTGGCGTACCGGCCGGGAGACGTCGGCGCGGCACTCGCTCGGTACGGCGATCTCATCTGCGCCGCGGCTGCGATGCACTGGCCCGCAGCTGCGACGATCGGCGGCGCTCCGCGGCGGCCAGGCGAGCGAGTCCGGTTGGCAATCGTGAGCGGCCACGTGCGGCGCCACCCGGTGTGGGACATCGTCCTGCGCGGCATGCTGGCGCATCTCGATCGACGACGCGTCGATATCACCCTCTACCACACGGCGTCGACTACCGACGAAGAAACGGTCTGGGCGGGTACCCGGGTTGATCGGATGGTCCAAGGCCCGAAGTCTATGCAGGCGTGGCTGGATGAAGTCGCGCACGATTCGCCGGACGTCTTGTTCTATCCCGAAGTGGGCATGGATCCGATCACGTGCGCGTTGGCCGCCCTGCGTCTGGCGCCTGTGCAGATCGCCGGATGGGGACATCCGGTCACTACCGGATTGCCGACGATGGATCTGTTCCTGTCCGGAGAATGTTTGGAGGGCTCGGGAGCTCAGGCGCATTACCGTGAGAAACTGCTGCGGCTGCCCGGCACAGGGGTGTGCACGGCAATGGCGTTGGGCCCGTCGAGGCGCTGGGATGGTCCGAGTCGGCCGACCGGCGCCGTTCGATTCGCCCTGTGTCAGCAGCCGATCAAATTCGATCCTGCGGATGATGTGCTGTTGGCGCGCATGGCCAAGGCAGTCGGTCCCAGCGAGTTCTGGCTGGCGGCGCCTGCGAAACTGAACTGGGCCTCCGGCAGGCTGCGCGATCGATTGGCGGCGGCCTTCCGCGCCGAGGGGCTCGACCCTGAGACCCATTTGCGCGTCATGCCTTGGCTGCCAAGGGACGAGTTTTTAGGCTTCCTGGACGAGATGGATATCTTTCTCGATTGCCCGGCCTTCTCCGGGTACACCACGGCCTGGCAAGCCGTGCATCGCGGTGTGCCGATCGTTACCTGTGAAGGCCCGTACCTGCGGCAGCGCTTGGCAGGCGGCCTGTTGCGGCAGATCGGCCTGACGGAAGGCATCGCGTCCTCCCGTGACCAGTATGTGGAAACGGCGGTCCGATTGGCCGAGGAATGCCGTCGCAATCCAAGCGCACGGGCTGCGCGCCGCGCGGAAATTCGCAGTGCCGCGCCGCAGGCGGATGGCAATCGGGAAGCGGTCAGCGCGTTCGAGCGAATCCTGCTCGAGTCGCGAGCGGGGGCCAGATGGTGCGATTTGTTCGAAACCCGGGGCGAGCCTTGAGCCGGGGAGCGCAATGCCGCGCTCCCCGGTCCGTATAAAAAGCCGCTGGACCTGCGTCCGGTGCGGCAAGCCGAACCTTAAGGGCTGCCGACGATGTGCAACGACACACGGCGGTTTTCGAGCCGCCCGTCAGCCGTCGCATTGTCAGCGATCGGCTTTTCCTCGCCGAAGCCCTTGGCGGTCATGGTGTTGGTGACTCCATGCTCCTGCAAGTAGTTCATCACGGATTCCGCGCGGTGCTGCGACAACACCAAATTGTGCTTCTTGCTGCCGCGGCTGTCGGTATGGCCGTCGACCTCGATCACCATTTGCGGATATTTCTTGAGCGTGGCTACTCCGCAGTCCAGCACCGTGCTCGATTCGGACGTGAGGTTCGCCGAGTCGGTGGCAAAGTTGACGCCTTTCAGCTTGATTTCGTCCTTGATGGTGCAACCGACGGAGTCGACTCTGTCGCCCTTGGGGGTGTTCGGGCACTGATCAATGGAATCCGGCACGCCATCCCCATCGCTATCGAGGGGCGCCGGTGGCGGCGGCGGCGGTGAAGCCGGGGGCGGAGGAGGCGGTGGCGGCGGTGCAGCCGCGACGGGCGGCGGCGGGGTTGGTGCCCCGAACATGAACTGCAAGCCCACGCCGAATACCAGATCCGAAGGGTCCTTGGGACCGTAGAGGCCCCGATTGGCGAATTCCAGCCGATACTTGGCTTCGGTTCGCAATTGCACCCGGGTCGAACCCGTTTGGCTGCCAAGACCCGTCAACAGGCCGGCACCGGCCTCCGCCATAAACATGTGGTTCTTTTTCCCGCCGCCGATGGCGTCATCGAGCATGCCGCCACCCGCGAGCAGATAAGGACGAAACATGCTATTCGGGAGGAATTTGTACAGCGCATCCACCGAATAGCCCGAGAGCTTTTGGCTCGCGCCGGAATTGGAAATCTTAAAGCTGCCGTTGCTGTAATTGATTTCCCCGGCCCAATTCGGCGCGAAATTCTTGCCGATACCTATTTGATAGCCGAAGTCGTCGCGTGAAACGCGACCTTTATCCAAGAGACCGTATTGGGCCATCGGGCTCAAATACCACGCCCCCGTATCGTCGCCCGGAGCGCCCGTGCCTGCGGCCAGCACGCTGCCGCCTGCTGCGGCCGCGGCCAATAGTCCACCCAAGATCACTCGCTTCATACCAGTCACTCCATGTTGTTCGCGTAAAGTCAACAGCTGGATGCGATTGGGTGCATTACGGAAATATCTGCAAAAAAAGCTAGTTAAAGGGCCTGCAGGGTAGCCGAATAATTTACTGTTGCATTTATACCACAGTATTTACGAAAGTCTGTAGGTCAAGACCGTCTCGTGCCGTAGGAGTTCACTCAACCTGCTGCGGCGCCCATGCGGTGTTCGCCTTTCCTCAGCCGAATTTCGAATAACTTCGGCCAGTTCTTTCCGGTAACGAACAAGCGGTCGCCCTTGGCGTCGTAGGCGATGCCGTTCAAGACGTCGGTTTCTCCCGGGACGATATCCGAGGGCTTGAGCAGCCCCCCCACATCGATCAAGCCGACCACATGGCCGCTGCGCGGGTCGATGCGGATGATCCAGTTGGTCTGCCACACATTGGCGTAGATTTCCCCTTTGACCCACTCCAACTCATTGACGTTGAGGACGGGTTTGCCGTCGAGGGTGACTTCGATGCGGCCGGTTTCACGCAGCGTACGGGGATTCAAATAGCGAAGCTCGGAAGTCCCGTCGCTCATGATGATCTGCCGGTCATCCCGGGTCAGAGCCCATCCCTCGCCCTCGTAGTGGAACTGTCTTTGCAGCTTGAACGTCTCGAGGTCGAAGACGAAGCCGATATGAGATTTCCAGGTGAGGCTGATGAGGCGCCCCTGCCAATGCACGATCCCTTCACCAAAATATTGCTTTGGGATATCGAGCTTCTGAACCACTTGTCCCGTATCGATTCGCACCTTGCGAATGGATGAATGCCCTTCGAGGCCCGTGCTTTCATACAAGAAGCCGTTCAAGTAAAACAGGCCCTCCGTGAACGCCGAGGCGTCGTGCGGATAGGTGTGCACGATGTCGACGCCATAAATTGGTACGGTCGCCTGCGGTCCCGTGGCCGCCCGGGATCCCGTGGCTGCCTGGACCGCCACCGCGCTGGTCAAGGCCCATGCTCCGAATGAGAATTTCAGCACCGCGCGTTCATTTCTTCGGCGTGTCATAGGTGACGAGCCCGGCGAATTCGAAGGTGCTCACCAGAACCCCACCCTCGCCGCGCACGGCGTGGGCGGGCTGCGTACAGAAACCGCGCGCCTCGAGCCGGTACGAGCCCCTGGGCGTGAGTGGCCGCTGCGTGAGCGAGTCCACCGTGCAACGCGAGTCGCCGAGGGTGCCGTAGATGCGGCTGGTGCCTTGGACGATGACGGTGAGGTTGACGCCCATCTCGCGCGCGGGCTTGCCCTCGCGCACCCCGGTGATGCCGAACACGAACAGCAGATCAGGCTCGCCGCCGGGCACGCGCTGAAAACTCAGGCGCACGCCCGGCGGCTTGTCTCGAGGCTCGCCCTGGCAGCGCGTGCCGCTGTTGGGCCAGTCGATGTTCGCTTCGATCGCCCCGGCGAGGCGGGCTCTCAAATAGCCGTCGCCGGACTCGAGGCAGGTTGCGGTCTTGGAGGCGGCCGCCGGTGAGTCCGCAAGCGCTGCGGCGGAACTCGATAGCACCACGACCATGAAGACGAGAACTAGTATCATTTCTCCATATGTTGCCATGCGCGCCGCCGAATTGTTGATGCACTCGTCGCCGGTGCGGCTGAGGTTGCTGACGGTGGTGTGGCCCCTCTGCCTCGTCGCCTGCGCCCTCGTGCGGCCCCAATTCGTGAGACCCACCGTGTCCGTGGTCGGGGTCGAGATGCTGAGCGGAAACCTGCTACAGCAACACTTTCGCGTGAAATTCAACATTCAAAATCCCAATGACCGCGCGCTCCCCGTCAGCGGCTTGCATGCCACCTTGCGCGTCGGCGGTGACGCGGTGGCGTCGGGGGCCATCGATCACCCCTTTGTCGTGCCCGCGAACGGCGCCGGCGATTTCGACATGATGGTGAGCGCCAATATGGCGATGGCATTGCTCCGGCTTGCCGCCTCAGCGGATCGGCACTCGGACTCGATCGACTACGATCTGGCAGGCGCGGCGAGCATCGATTTGCCCTTCCTGCGCGACCTGCCCTTTCATCAAAGGGGTTCCTTCTCGCTTCCGGGCATGTAATAACTCATTGAAATAGTTAATTTTTATCGGTAGCAGAGGCCGGGGAATGAGCCCGGTCTGGTAAACTTGAGTTCCGTTATAGGGCGGCGCTCCTCATGAGCGTTGCCGTAAGGTCAAATCATGGCTGCCTCGCCGTATGAACAATTGGAACAAGAGTTTCGCCGTCTGCATGCGTTTCGCGGTGCCCTGTCGCTGCTGCGCTGGGATGCCGCGGTAATGATGCCCCGCGGCAGTGCCGATGTACGCGGTGAGCAACTGGCGGCGCTCGAGACCGAGCACCATGCGCTGCTCACCACACCGCGAGTGGCTCGCTTGCTGGAGCGGGCGGAGGCGGCCGCATCGCGAATGGAGGACTGGCCGCTCGCCAATCTTCGCGAGATGCGTCGCCAGCGCGATCACGCCATCGCAACCCCGCCGTCGCTGATCGCCCGTCTCGCCAAGGCCACCGCGCGCGCAGAGGTGTACTGGGTGGAGGCCAAGAAGGCCAATGACTTCAAATTGTTCGCACCGCATTTGGAAGAGGTGGTGCACTTGGTGCGCGACAAGGCGGAGCTGTTGGGGCAGGCGCGGGGGTTGGCGCCCTATGACGCCCTGGTCGATGGCTTTACCCCGGGCATCTCGACGGCGGATATCGACACCATATTCAAAGCGCTGTCGCGCAAGCTTCCCGGTCTCATCAACGAGGCCATCGAGCTGCAAGCCAAGCACGCATCGGCACCGTTGGCGGGCAAGTTCACTGCGGCGCGCCAGCGTCAGCTATGCGTCGATGTGCTCAAGGCTTTGGGCTTTCCGTTCGACCGCGGCCGGCTGGACGAAAGCGAGCACCCCTTTACGGAGGGTGTGCCCGGCGACATTCGCGTAACCACCCGGTTTGATTTGAGCGATCCGTTTTCGGGCCTGTTGGGCGCGGTGCACGAGACCGGACACGCCATGTACGACTTGGGGTTGCCGGTCAAATGGCGCGACCAGCCGGTGGGCCGTGACCGGGGCCTGGCGCTCGAGGAAAGCCAGTCCCTGCTGTTTGAAATGAATCTGTGCCGCAGTCGCGCGTTCGTGAAATATCTGCGTCCGCTGCTGGACAAGTATTTGCAGATCACCGGGCCGGAATGGAGTGAAGCCAATCTGTATCGTCACTTGATTCGAGTACGGCGCAGCACCATCCGCATGGACGCGGATGAGCTGACCTATCCGGTGCACATCATGTTGCGCTACGAGCTGGAGAAAAAGATCCTCGACGGTACGCTGCCGGTGGCCGATGTGCCGGAGGCGTGGAACACCAACCTGGAACAGCGCCTGGGTGTCAGGCCCGCGACCGACGTTGAAGGCTGTTTGCAGGACATTCATTGGGCGGTGGGACATTTCGGATATTTTCCGTCCTATGTCTTGGGCGCCGTGATCGCCGGCCAGCTCTACGAAGCCATGCGCGCGGCGCGGCCGGCGCTCGATGCGGAGATCGCCGCGGGGCAATTCGGCGGCGTGATGGATTGGCTGCGCGATAACGTGCACGGCGTGGGCGGACGGCTGCCGGTGCAAGCGCTCATCAAGGAGGCCACGGGCCACCCACTGACGGCCGCGGCCTACTTGCGCTATCTGGAAGCCAAGTATCTCGAAGCGGCGTGATGGCTCTGCACGCCATGACCGCCAGGCAACACCCGTCGAATAACTTCAAGAAGCTGCAGGCGCAGCTGCGCGGTTCGGTGGGCAAGGCCATTGCCGACTTTCGCATGATCGCCGACGGCGACCATGTCATGGTGTGCCTGTCCGGCGGCAAGGATTCGTATACCCTGCTCGACACCCTCTTGAGTCTGCAGCGCAGCGCGCCGGTGAACTTTGAAATCACCGCCGTCAATCTGGATCAGAAGCAACCGGGCTTTCCTGCCGAGGTGCTGCCGCGGTACCTCACCGACTTGGGCGTGCGGTTCCGCGTCATCGAGCAGAACACCTATGCCGTCGTCAAGCGCGTCATTCCTGCGGGCAAGACCCTGTGCGGGTTGTGCTCGCGCCTGCGCCGCGGCGCGTTGTACCGGTATGCCGCCGAAAACGGCATCACCAAGATTGCGCTGGGGCATCACCGCGACGACATCGTCGAGACGCTGTTCTTGAATCTATTTTTCGGCGGCCGCCTGAAGGCGATGCCGCCCAAGCTGCTCAGCAATGATCGCCGGCACATCGTCATCAGGCCCTTGGCCTACGTGCCCGAGCGGCTGATTGCGCGCTATGCGGCCCATGCCCAATTTCCCATCATTCCGTGCACGCTGTGCGGGTCGCAGCCCAACATGCAGCGGCTGGTGGTGAAGAAGATGCTGCATGAATGGGAACGGCAGTTTCCCGGCCGCATCGAGTCGATCTTCTCCGGCATCTGCAATGTCGCCGGCTCGCAGCTGGCGGACGCGGCGTTGTTCGATTTCGCGGGGCTGGATGGCAGGCGCGTGGTCGAGGCGATGACGGAAGCCGACGAAGATGCGCTGGAAGCGGACCTCGAGCCGCGCGATGCGCCGCTGGACCGCCATGCGCCGCTGGAAGGCGGCTCGCAGCTGGAGAACGTGACCTGAGGTCCGGCGCCCAGTTTCCGGTCCCGCCGCTTGCCCATAGTTTTTGGATCGAGCCCGGCCGGTTGCTGGCCGGCGAATATCCGGGCGGCGCCGACCCGGCGGCAATGAGAACTCGATTGGATGCGTTGGCGGCCGCCGGCATCACTTATTTCATCGACTTGACGGAGGCCGGCGAGTTGCCGCCCTACGATCACTTGCTGCCGCCCAAGCGTGCGGCGGATAACCGCGACATCGTTTACGTGCGCAAGGCCATCCGCGACCATGGAGTGCCGCCGGCGGCCGTCATGACCGACATCTTGGATTACCTGGGACATGCGATCGCGGTGGGACATCAGGTTTATGTCCATTGCCGCGCCGGCATCGGGCGCACCAACACCGTGGCCGGCTGCTGGCTGCGCCGCGGGGGACTCTCAGGGCCGGAGGCGGTGATGCGGCTGAATCGCCTGTGGCAGGCCAATGCCCGCTCACGAGCATGGCCGCACGTGCCGGAGACCTTGGAGCAGGAACAGTTCGTGCTCGATTGGCAGGGGCCCGGTGCGGCGCCGGAACTCGATCCCGACATGGGCGCGACGCGCGCGCTGCGCGGGCGCTATTTGGGAACGGTGCTGGGCCTCGCCATCGGCGATGCCATGGGCGCCACGCTGCAGTTTCGCAAACCGGGACAGTTCGCCGCCATCAGTGACTTGCAGGGCGGCGGCCATTGGCAGTTGCCGCGTGGCGCGTGGACCGATGACACCGCCATGATGCTCTGTGCCGCGCAGAGTCTGCTGGAGCGGGAGTGCTGCGATACGGCCGACCAATTGCGGCATTATCGGCGCTGGCAGCAGGATGGGGTGCTCTCCAGCACGGGAGAGTGCATCGGCATCACGGCGGCCGTTGCACGGTCGCTGGGACTCAACAATGCGGCGACCGCGCCGGCTGCGCCGCCGCTGGATGCACAGGCGTTGACTCGCGTGGCAGCAGTGGCGCTATTTTGCCCCTCCTCGCCGGAGCGGGTCATCGAGTGGTCGACGCGGGTGGTGCGGGTCACGCATGCGGATCCGCGGGTGCTTGGATCCTGCCGGATCTACGCGACCCTGCTGCTGGCGGCGCTCCGCGGCGTGTCGCGCGAGGCCCTGTTGGAGAAAGCTCAGGCGGAGCGGGAGATGCTGGCGGATCTGCGCTGCGTGCTGGACACGGTGGCCGAGAGCACGGGTTTCAGAGACGGTCTGCTGCGGATCGTGAACCTAGGCGAAGACGCCGATGTGCGCGGTGCATTGTTCGGTCAACTGGCAGGCGCGCTGTACGGCGTCGAGGGAATTCCCAGGAACTGGCGCGGCGCGGTGAGGCGCCGTGAACTGCTCGAAGATACGGCGGATCGGCTGCTCGCCGCCGCGTTGGCGCCGCGCGACTGACCGGCGTATCAATTAGCATCCTCAAACTATGCCGCGATCACACATTTCTCCAGGGTACCGCCGCCGCGTTCGGCGGCGGGCACTTGCCTTGGATGCCTTGGGAGAGGAACAGCTGCTCAGTCTGCGCTTTTGCGACTTGAGACTTGCCATTCAGGGCACTGATTTGGAACATGCCATCGAGCGCTTGTACCGGGAACTGGCAATGAAGGGGATACGAATTCGGCCGCATTGCTGGCTGTCGCAGGAATGGTTCTCACCCGACGGCATACCGGGAATCGCCGTTCCGTTCTATCTTGCACATCGGCGGTTGATGAGCATGGAGCGGCGTTTCATGGGCGAAGTGGAGGGGGGCAACCGCAATTGGCTGATGCGCATTTTACGCCATGAGGCGGGGCACGCCATCGACTCTGCCTATCGTTTGCGGCATCGCAGCCAGTGGCGTGCCGTGTTCGGGCCGGCCTCCCTGCCGTATCCCGATACCTATAGGCCGCGGCCGGGAAGCCGCCGCTTCGTGCAGCACCTGGGCGCATGGTATGCGCAGGCGCATCCAACCGAGGATTTCGCCGAAACCTTTGCCGTCTGGCTCAAGCCCCGTTCGCGGTGGCGGCGTGAATATGCGGATTGGCCGGCTTATGCAAAATTGGAGTTCGTCGACGCGCTGGCGAACGAGATTGGAGCGGTGAGACCCCTGGTGTCGAACCGCAGTACGGTCGAAGACATCACGCAGGAGCGGCGCACGCTGCGCGAGCACTACGAACAGAAGCTTGCGCGCTACCGCACGCCGCGCCGTTCCGGCGCCGACGAATTGCTGCTCGAGGTGTTTACGGCGGCGCCGCGCGCGCGCCCGTGCCGCAAGGCGGCGAGCCTGCTGCGCGAATTGCGCGTACCCCTGCGCCGGCAGATCGTGCGCTCCGGCGAGTTCAGCGAATACCTGGTGCATCAAGTACTGCGGCTGATGATCGAACGCTGCGAGTCGCTGAATTTGTACGTTCGCGGCCCGCGGCGCGACGTGAAGCCGCAGCTGCTCTCGATGATTGCGCGATTGGCGGAGTCCCATGAAGTGCGGCAGCTGCCGCGGGTTGCGCTATGAAAAAAGTGCGTGCTCTGGTTCTGGTGCATTCGACGCTCGTGTCTCTTGATTCTCAGAAGGGTTCCACCGAGAAAGAGATCGACGAGTGGCGCACCGAATATGACGTGATTTCGCAGCTGAAGGCGGCGGGCCATGAGGTCAGGCCGTTGGGCTTGAGCGACAGCCTGTCGGAACTGCGCCGCGCCATCACCGATTGGAAGCCGGACATCGTGTTCAACTTGCTGGAGGAATTCGACGGCATCGTGACCTACGATCAGCATGTCGTGGCGTTCCTGGAATTGATGCATCAGCCGTACACCGGCTGCAATCCGCGCGGCATGCTGTTGTCGCGCGACAAGGTGCTGTCGAAGCAATTGCTGTCCTATCACCGCGTGCCGACGCCGCAATTCATGGTGTTCGCTCAGCGAAAGAGGCCGCGCATTCCGAAGAAACTGCGGTTTCCGCTATTCGTGAAATCTTCGACCGAGGACGCGTCGCTCGGAATCGCGCACGCCTCCGTGGTCGCCGACGGCAAGCAGCTGGCCGAACGCATTGCCTTCATTCACGAGCAAACGCACTCGGATGCGCTGGTCGAAGAGTACATCGAGGGCCGTGAACTGTACGTGGGCGTCATGGGCAACGACCGGCTCACGGTGCTGCCGGTGTGGGAAATGACGTTCGGCTCTTTGCCGGAGAACCTGCCCGCGATCGCCACGCGCAAGGTGAAGTGGGACCGCAGCTACCAGCAGCGGTACGGCATTACCACTGCGGCCGCCGAGACGCTGCCAGACGGCACCATGGCACGGTTGGAGCAATTGTCGAAGCGCATTTTTCGAGCGTTGCACCTGACCGGCTATGCGCGCATGGACTTTCGTCTCAGGGAGAACGGCGAGTTGTTCGTGCTCGAGGCAAATGCCAATCCCAACCTGTCCAAGGACGAGGATTTCGCGCAGTCCGCGCTCACCGCGGGGATGAGCTACGACGATTTGCTGCATCGAATTTTGCAGCTGGGGGAAAATTATCCGGCGGCATGGCGCGCGGTCGCGCCTTGAGCGGCGGAATTAGGGACGGGTCCAGCGGTTCATCCAGGCGAGCACGGTGTCGTACCACTGGATGCTGTTGGCGGGTTTCAGTACCCAGTGATTTTCGTCGGGGAAGTACAAGAACTCGCTCGGCACGCCTTGGCGCTGCAAGGCCGTGAACGCGGACAGTCCCTGCGCGTCGGGAACGCGGTGGTCCAAGCCGCCGTGAATCACCAGCATCGGGGTCTTCCACTTGCCGACGTAGTCGACCGGGTTGTGCTTGGCGTAGGCCTTGGGCTCGAGGTATTCGGGCCCGCCGAATTCCCACTCGGGAAACCAGAGTTCCTCGGTGGAGTAGTACATGCCGCGGTTGTCGAAGGGGCCGTCATGATTGACCAGGCACTTGAAGCGATCCGGCCACTGGCCCGCGATCCAATTGATCATGTAGCCGCCATAGGATCCGCCCGCCGCGCACATGCGATCGCCGTCCAGCCAGGGATATTGCTTGAGCGCGGCATCCAGCCCCAGCTTCAGATCGTCGAGCGGCTTGCCGCCCCAGTCGCCTCTGATGGAGTCGGTGAACGCCTGGCCGTAACCGGTGGAGCCGTGGAAATCGATCATGACGACGCCGTATCCCGCGCCCGCAAAGGCCTGCGCATTCCAGCGCCAATGCCAGATGTTCGCCATGCTGCCCTCGGGTCCGCCGTGAATCAGGAGCGCGACCGGGTATTTTTGCCCGTGCTTGAAATCCACGGGCTTGACGACGTAGGCGAAGACATTTTCGCCGTTCCAGCCGGCGAAGCTGAACTGCTCGTAGTCGCCGAGCTTGCGTTGCGCGAGTTCGGCCTGGTTCAAGCGGGTGAGCTGTGCCGTCCTGCCGCCGGCGAACCCGACCGAGTACAGGTCGGCCGGACTCCCTAGATTGCTGAAGGTGTAGAAGATGCTGCGCGAGCCCACGGCGAAGTCTTCGACTTCGCCTTGTCCGGTGATCGCGGAGGTCCTGCCGGTTTTCGCATCGATGGCCCACAGCGGGTGTTGGCCCAGGTGATTGGTGGTGGCGAACAGGGTCTTGCCGTCGCGAGACCACGCGAATTTCGCGATCGATCGATCCCAATTCTGCGTGAGCGGGCGCTTCGCTCCTGATTTCAAGTCGAGCAGCACCAGGTGAAAGCGATCGGATTCGTATCCCGGCCGGTCCATGGCGAGGTAGGCGAGTTGATTGCCGTCGGGCGAGTAGGCCGGGTGTCCGTCCCACGCCGGATTGTCCGCCGTCAAAGCACGCGGCGTCCCGCCCAAGGCGCTGACTTCGTAAACATCGAAATTCGTGGACCAGGGTTCGCCGGCCATGGCACGCACCGAAAACGCGACTCGCAATCCGTCCGGACTGAGGGCGTAATCTTCGCGGCCGCCGAAGGGCTTGCTGGGAACATCGCCGATGCCGGCGGTCAGATTCACGGGCGTGCCGCGCGCCACGTCATCCAGCGCCATGGAGAATAGCTGCGATCGGCGGCCGTCGCTCCAGGTGTCCCAGTGCCTCACGAACGACTGACTGTACAGAGTGCCGCCGGCCTTGGAATGTGCCCTTGCGTCGAGGCGCTGCTGGGTGCAGGCGAGATCCGCGCAATCCAGGTACACATCGAGGCTCACCAGTATTCGATCCGATTTGGGCGAGACGCGAAAGCTGCCGACGGCGAGCGGTAATTGGGTGACCTGCAGAGTGTTCGAGCCCGGCGCGTCCGCATCGCGGCCCGGCGCCGCACCACCCGCCGCGGTCCGCCACACCTGCATCGAGCCGCCCCTGTCGGACAGAAAATAAATGCTGCGCCCGTCCGCGCTCCACTCCGCGGATTTGGCGTCGGCGGCAAGGTCGGTCAGGCGCAACGGCACCGCGCCCCGCTTGTGGGTATCGAGCAGCCAAATGCCGGTGCGCCCCTTGTTCGCGTCCATGTCGGTGGTGCGCAAGGTGTAGGCGACGCGCCGGCCGTCGGGCGATACCGCGACCTCGGAAATCCGCTCCAAGCGCACCAGGTCTTGAACGCTGAACGGCTGCGCGGGATTCGCGCCGGTGCGGGTGGCGGCCGATGCCATGGCCGCTAGGCTGAACAACGCGAGGGTGTGGAAAATCCGCCGACCGGGCATCGCATCAGGCCTTGGTTCCCAGGCTATCGGTCTGCGGCAGGGGATGTCCTTCCTGTTCGGAGGCCTCGCGCCATTCGCGCAGCATGGGATCGGCTTGCACGTGCCCGGCATAGGCAGCGGCAGCCTTGCTCAATGCGGCGCCATAGGTCCTGAATCGAAACACCACCGGGGCGAACATGGCGTCGGCGATGCTGAATTCACCGAACAGCCAGCCGCCCACGGCGCCATAGCGCTGCCGGCACTCCGTCCAGAGATCGTCGATGCGGGCGATGTCGCTCTGCAGCTCAGGCGTGGACGGCACGTGCCGATCCAGCGCGCGCACGTTCATGGGACATGCGCTGCGCAGCGCTTGAAAGCCGGAGTGCATCTCGGCGGCTGCTGAGCGCGACACGGCGCGCGCGGCGCGATCCTGCGGCAGCCCGCGGCCGGTGCGTTCCGCCGCATACTCGCAGATGGCCAGTGAATCCCATATCTTGAGGTCGCCGTCGATCAGCAGAGGAACGCGGCGCGAGGGCGACACTGCGGCGATTTGCGCCTGATAATCGGCGGCGTCGAAATAAACCACATGCTCCCGGAAATCGAAGCCCACTTTGCGCAAGAATAGCCAGGGTCGCAACGACCAACTGGAGTAGTTCTTGGCGCCGATGACGAGTAGCGGAGGATTGCTCATGAGGTTAGTTTAACAGCGTGGACACCCGATGATCACTCCGCTCGTCTTAAGTTTCGATTTGGATGACACCTTGTGGCCGGTGGGACCGGTCATCGCGGCCGCCGAAACCGCCTTGCTGTGGTGGCTGCGTGCGCGCCATCCGCGGGCCGTGGCGGGCCACGACGTGGAATCGCTGCGCGCGCTGCGCGCCGGAGTGGCTGCGCGATACCCGGAGCACAGCCATGATCTGACGTTTCTGCGACATCGCGCGCTCGAGGAACTGTTCGCTGCGGCGGGCCTCGCGCGGTCGCGGGCCGATGAGGCGATGGAAGTGTTTTTCGCTGAACGCAACCGCGTGGAATTCTATGAGGACGTGCGCCCCTCGCTGCGCCGTCTACGCGAGCGCTATCGCTTGTTCGCCTTGAGCAATGGCAACGCGGATCTGTCGCGCTGTGGCATTGCGGATTTGTTCGACGGGCACATTACCGCGAGCGCGGCCGGCGCCGCGAAACCCGACGCAAGGATTTTTGCGCGGCTGCTGGAGCAGGCCGGCGTGGAGGCGCCGCAGGTGCTGCACATCGGAGATGATCCGCTCGCGGACGTGGTCGGCGCGACCCAAGCCGGCATGCAGGCCGCGTGGCTCAACCGGGACGCGCGCGAATGGCCGAAGGCATTCGCACCTCCGCTGCGCATCATTTCGACGCTGCGGGAAATCAACTAGAGGGCCCGCCGCGCCGTGGACACGCGGCCGCCGCGATCAGCAGCAGTGGGCCTCGACTGCTGATTGCAAAGAGCCTAAAAATATCGGCGTTTTCCGACGCGAGTTCACGCTTTGCGCGCTGCATACCGGCGTAGGCTTGTCGATAGGATGGTGTCGGGTGACAAAGGATGCCAAGCATGCAAGCAATGTCCGCGGGACCTCTGGTAGCCGTCAGTTCCTTACGGGAATTCTTTCGTGACGCGTTTCACGCCGCGAGCGAGCACCAACATCTCGATATCGACGAGCAGGCCGAGCAGTACGTGGTCAACCTGCTGACCATGTTTTCGCGAGCCGATGCGCTGTTCGAGCGCACGCCGGACGGTTTGCGCATCAGGCCGTTGGCGCAGATGCTGGCCGACGCGCTCGATGCGCCGAGCGCCATCGCGCGGCAGCGCGGCCTGCAGCGCCTGGGCGACGTCTCCCTGTTCATCGCGGGATTCTTCGCCCGCAGCTTTGCGCGCAAATTGATCGACATCGACTATCACATAGCGATGGGCGGGAACGCCTACGGGTCGCTGGCGGATACCATGCAACGCTCTGTGTCGGGACGCTGCATCGCGGCGATCTATGCGCAGCTGGCGCAGAAGTTCCAGCGCCTGGTCGACGCCCTCAACGAGATCAGCGAGACGTCCTACCGCCATACCGATGCGGACATCCTGCGGCTTTACGAAGTATGGATGAAGACCGGCAGTCCGCGGGCTCATGGATTGCTGAAGAGCCTGGGCGTGCAGCCGGTGATCGCGGGCGGCGCGCGGCTCGAGCATTGACCCATGGTTCTGCGCGGCCTTCAGTCGCTGCTGGGTCGTCTCTACGACGTCGATCTCGACTACGATGTGTACGATTTCCTGGTCACGGACCGGCGAGCACTGCAGGGTGTCGAGCCCGGCAATGATACGCGGGCGTCGGAAGAGGAATTATGGCTGGCGGAAACGCCGGACGGTGCCGGGGTCGCGCTGTACCTCGACCCGGGATTGTTGCGGCGACTGGAGGGCGCCAATCCCGTCGGTGCCTTGACGGAAAGCAATTTGGCCGATTATTGCACGGCGCTCGAGGGGGTCAGCCACTTCGTCTACTCGACCTGGCGGTTCGACCGGGATCTGCCGGTGTCGTTGCTCGAGCTGGAAACCCAGGCGGAGGTGGATAAATATGCCGTCACGGTGTTTCTATTGGCGGATCAACAGGGCGGGGATTACCCCTCGCAGGTGCATGCGCGGCTGTTCGATCGCGTGAGCTTCGACTCTCGCCTGGAGCCTGACCAGTATCACCGCTACCGCATGGCGCATCGCTGTGCCGCTCATTATTGCCGGCGATTGGAGAGCCGCTTCGTGAGCCGCGGCGAGGCTCGCATCGAGGCGCTGGTGCGCGAACTGCGCCGATTCTATCGCCTTGGATGCGCGGCGAAGCTGCGGCACGCCTTGGCGTGAGGACTAGTCGTCCTTGTTGTCTTTGGCTTGCTTCTTCAATTTGAGCCACTCGCTGAGCTTCCTCAAATCCGTTTTGCGCGGCCTCGGCGCTGCCTTGCCCAGCTTGCCGCTGTCGTAGGGGTCGTAGCCTTTCTTGGTGCCGAGCGGATTGGCGCGGACGGTCAGCGTCGCCGGCGGCGGCGACGCATCGTCGGCGATCGACAGGGCCGGATGTTCGAGCTTCTGCAGTCTCTGGGCGGACACCTCGCGGCCGTAGGCGCCGGTGGCGAGCGACCATTCCCAAATCGCGTTGCCGCGCTCGTCGAATCGCACGCGGCCGGTGGGCTCGCCGGACCGCACGCCATCGGTGGATTTGGCCTGTGGCGCCTGCGCGGGCGCGGTGTTGGCGGCGCCCCTGGGAATGGCCGGGGAGGGTGGCTTTGAGTTATCTCGGCTCATGCCACCTTTTTAGGCAAAGCATGGGTTAAGTCAACCCGGAGCCTTCGAAATTCGGCGCGGCGTCACAGTTGTAGTTGATATTGGGCGCGCAGCAGGCCCAGTGCCGTTTTGCCGTCGTTCCACTCGCCGCGCAGTACGAGGCCGATAGCCTCTTGCAGCGGCAGCCACTGCAATTCCAATTCTTCGTCGGCGTCGGGCGTGGGGGACCCGATGACGAGATCGCGCGCCAGGTAGAGGTGGATCAATTCGTTGAATACGCCGGGAGCGGGGACGTAAATCCCCAAGGGGGTCCAGCGCTTCGCCGCCACCCCGGTTTCCTCGGCAAGCTCGCGCACCGCGCAAATTTCCGGCGCTTCGCCGCTGTCGAGCTTGCCGGCGGGGATTTCCCACAGGAAGTCCAGAACGCCGTGCCGATACTGGCGCACCAGGCAGACGCGCTGGGCGCCATCCACGGCGACCACGGCGGCGGCGCCGGGATGGCGCACGAAGTCGAGATCGTATTCGCGGCCGTTGGCGTAGCGCAGGCGCTCGGTTGAGACCTCGATCACACGGCCGCGATGCACGCGGTGGCTGGCGATCGGCGTTGGTTTGTGCATGTTAGCCCTTAGCTCGAGAAGTCCGCTGCCTGTGATATGCCTCCACGCGCGCATGTCTTGCAATGCGCGATGCTCGAGGCGGTTTGCAGTATATTGCGCCGCCATCTGGATATACGTACAGTATCGCGTATTTGCCGATTTTTATGATGAAAGCCAAAAGCACCGCATTTGATTCGCTCAACCCGGCGCAGCGCCGGGCGGCCACCTTCGGCGCACCCGCGCAGGGCGGGATCGATGCGGGTCCGCTGCTCATCCTGGCCGGCGCCGGCACGGGCAAGACCAGCACCTTGGCGCATCGCACCGCGCACCTGGTGCTGCACGGCACGGATCCGGCGCGCATTCTGATGCTGACCTTCACCCGCCGCGCCGCGCAGGAAATGATTCGGCGCACCCAGCGCATCGTCGCCGAAGTGCTGGCGGAGCGCGGCAAGATGGGCGATCGCAGCGTGGTGTCGCGATTGCGGTGGTCCGGGACGTTCCATTCGGTGGGCAATCGGATCCTGCGGCTGTACGCCAAGCACTTGGGACTGGATCCGAACTACACGGTGCTGGATCGCGCCGATGCCGCCGACCTCGTGGACGTGATTCGCCACGAGCTGGGATTTTCGGCCAAGGACAAACGCTTTCCGCGCAAGGATGTGTGTCTCGCGATCTATTCCTATCGGGTCAATACCCGGCTGACGCTGAAACAAACTCTCGACGAACAATTTCCCTGGTGCAGGGAGTGGGAATCGGATCTCACCCGTCTGTATCGGGAATATGTGGGCCGCAAGCAGAAGAATCGCGTTCTGGACTTCGACGACTTGCTGCTCTACTGGCATGTGATGATGCAAAACCCCGCGCTGGCGCAGAGCTTGTCCAAGAACTTCGATCATGTGCTGGTCGACGAATACCAGGACACCAGCTCCCTGCAGGGCGAAGTCATTCAGGCGCTCAAACCCGACGGCAAGGGCGTTACGGTGGTGGGCGACGACGCGCAGGCGATCTATTCGTTTCGCGCCGCGGCGGTGGAGAACATATTGGGGTTCGCCGACCGCTACCAGCCGAAGGCCGAGATCGTGGTGCTGGCGCAGAACTACCGTTCGACGCAGCAGATACTGGATTCGGCCAACGCGCTCATGTCGGATGGTGCCCGCCAGCATCGCAAGACCCTGCTGGGCACACGCCAATCCGCGCAGAAGCCGTTTTACGTCGCCCTGGATGACGCGGCGTCGCAGGCGGAGTACATCGTCGGCAAGATTTTGACCACCCGCGAAATCGGCGGCTCGCTGAAGCGCCATGCGATTCTGTTTCGCAGCTCGCATCACAGCGATGTGCTCGAAGTCGAACTCGCCAGGCGCAACATTCCCTTCGTGAAATACGGCGGCCTGAAGTTCTTGGAGGCGGCGCATGTCAAGGACATGATGTCGGTGCTGCGCTGGGCCGACAATCCGCGTAATTCGGTGGCAGGGTTTCGAGTGCTGAAACTGCTCCCAGGGATAGGCCCAGGCCACGCCAAGCGGGCGCTGGACCATTTCGAGGCCAAGGGCTTCAACATCAAGAGTCTGGGCGAGTTCGATGCGCCGCAGCCGGTGAAAATGGATTGGCAACGATTCTGCACGCTGTTCGAAAAGCTTAGCAATCCGGCGACTCCCTGGCCCGGCCAGGCGGGCTTGGTGCGCGAATGGTACAAGCCGCAGCTGGAGCGGATCTACGATGCCGCCTGGACGCGCATGGGCGATCTCGAGCAGCTGGAGCAGCTATCGGTGCATCATGCCAGCCGCGAGCGGTTCCTGACGGAACTCACCCTGGATCCGCCGGCGCTGACCAGCGACCAATCGGGCGCGGCCTCGAAGGACGAGGACTACGTGATTCTGTCCACGATTCACTCGGCCAAGGGCCAGGAGTGGGACTTCGTGTACGTGCTGAATGTTGCCGACGGCAACTTTCCGTCGGAATTCTCCACCGGCAAGCCGGAAATGATCGAAGAGGAGCGCCGCTTGTTGTACGTGGCCATGACGCGGGCGCGCAATGAATTGCATCTGTGCGCGCCGCTCAGGTATGCGGTCACGCAGCAGCCGAAGAACGGCGATGCCCACGTGTACGGCGCCAAGAGCCGGTTCATGACCGACAAAGTGCTGGAGTGCTGCGAACGCATATCGTTCCGCTCCATTGGCGGAGTGGAAAGCTTGGGCGCAGCAGATGCGGCAACAGTCGACGTGGTCGCGCAACTCAAAGAAATGTGGTGAGCGCAACCTCGGCGGCCAACGGGCCGGCTACCAGCGTCGCGGACCGCCCCCGCCGCCCGCACCCCCGCCGGCTCCGCCGCCGCCCGGCTTGGATCGCGGCGCGCGTTCCTGGGCTTCATTGACGCGCAGCGGTCGTCCGCCCATCTGAAAGCCGTTCGTTTGTTGAATCGCGTTTGGTGCTTCAGCGGCCGCCATGTCCACGAACGCAAATCCTCGGGGGCGCCCGGTTTCGCGATCGTTGATGAGTTTGACGGACTCGACTTTTCCGTAACGTTCGAAAAGGCTGCGCACTTCGTCTTCTGTTGCGGTGAATGGCAGATTGCCAACGTAGATCGTCGTCATTCAGCTAATCTCACTTAAGGTTGGTTGCTGGAAAACCCGTCCAGGGGCTAGGGAACGAACCTACGAGTCGATGCTACGCCAGGGGTTTATTGTTGGCAAACACGGGATATACCGGGGTTATCGACCCACATTAGGCCGCCGGTTCGGGCGCGCTACCGCACCTCGAGGTAGGCGTAGCCGTTCAATTCGTTTTCATAGAAGCGCTTCACGCCCTGGGCTTCGGTCAACGTCATGCGGCCCTCGCGCACGGCCCGTTCGCAGTCCCGTGCCAGCCCCGGATACAGCTCGTCGGTGTCGTACTCCATGTACTCGAGTACCTTGTTGGCGGTGTCGCCCTTGACGATTTCCTCTATCCACCAGCCGCCTTCGTCGTGCAGGCGGATGTGCACCACGTGGGTGTCGCCGAAGAGATTGTGCAGGTCGCCCAGGGTTTCCTGGTATGCGCCCACCAGGAAGGCCGCGAGGTAGTACTGCTCGCCGGGCACGAGCTCGTGCACCTCGAGAGTGCGTTTGGTGACGCGGGGGTCGACGAAGCGGTCGATCTTGCCGTCGGAATCGCAGGTGATGTCGGCGAGCACGGCATTGCGCGACGGCCGCTCCCCCAGCCGCTGAATGGGCATGATGGGAAAAATCTGGCCGATGGCCCAACTGTCGGGGAGCGATTGAAACACCGAAAAGTTGCAAAAATAGATGTCGCTCAGCGTGTCCTCGAGATTTTCCAACTCTTCCGGAATACGGTCGATCTTGCGGCAGTAGTCCCTGATCTTGGTGCAGGTGGCCCAGTAGAGCCTTTCGGCCAGCCCGCGGAATTCGAGGCTCAGGTACCCCAGGTTGAACATCTGCAGCGCCTGTTCCCGGGCCTGCAGTGCATCGTGGTAGCACTCCACCAGGCGGCGCTCGTTGACCGAACGGTAGCTGTCGAATAGATCGCGCACCGGCTGCGGCACTTCTTCCGAGCCGTGATAGTCCTCGGCCGGCCGTCCCGTCACTTTGAATCGATCCAATTTGGACGAGCCCAGGACATCGAACACCAGCAGGCTGTGATGGGCGGCAATGGCGCGGCCCGATTCGCTGACGATCATCGGATGAGGCACGCCGCGCGCATCACACACGCTCTTGATGCGGTAGACGACGTCGCTGGCGTATTCGTTGAGCGTGTAGTTCATCGAGGATTCGAAATTGGTGCCGCTGCCGTCGTAGTCGACGCCCAAGCCGCCGCCGATGTCGATGTACTGCAGGCCCGCGCCCATGATCTTGAGTTCGGCATACACATGCGCCAGCTCGTTGATGGCATCCTTCACCCGCCGGATGTCCTGCAGCTGGCTGCCGGGGTGGCAGTGCACGAGCTGCAGGCAATCGAGCATGCCGCGTTCCTTCAGCAGTGCGTACAGATCCAGGATCTCGCTGATGAACAGGCCGAATTTGGATTTCTCGCCCGCCGATTCGCGCCAGCGGCCCGCGCCTTCGCTGGCCAGCTTCACGCGCACGCCTATCCTCGGCCGCACGCCGTAGCGCTCTGCATGCTTCAAGATCAAGTGTATTTCTTCGTAATTCTCCACCACCGGGATGATGGTGCGGCCGAGCTTGGTGGCCAGGATGACCGCTTCGATGTAGCTGTCGTCCTTGAAGCCGTTGCACACGACGATGCGGTCCGGCGCATCCTCCGTGATGGACATGACGGCGAGCAATTCCGGTTTCGAGCCGACCTCGAGCCCGAAGCCGAACTCCCTGCCGTATCGATACACCTCTTCGACCACCAGGCGCTGCTGGTTGACCTTGATGGGATAGACGGCGGCGTAGCGATTCTTGTAGTCGTTTTCCGCGATCGCCGTGCCGAACGCCTCGGCCAGGTGGCGCAAGCGGTGCGCGAGAATATCGGAAAAGCGAATGACTACGGGCGTATGCAGATCGCGCGCCTCGAGTCCCTGAACCACATCGTACAGATCGATTTCGCGGGCCGGGTCCATGCTCGGCCTGATCACCACGTGGCCCTGGGCGTTGATCGAAAAGTAACCCTTGCCCCAAGCCTCCACCTGGTACAGGTCCAGCGATTCCTCGATCTTCCATGCGTGGTTCAAGGGCAGGGCTTTGGCGGGCGTGTTCATGTGGCCGCACGATAGCAAATTGCGGCCGCATGTAAATGACGATGGCGTCGCCGTTGGCGCTGGCGCCGCCGGCGTGCGTCAGGGCGCGTCGCCGCGCGCGATCGGCCGCTTGGGATCGCGGATCCACTCGCTCCAGGATCCGGCATAGAGTTTGGCGCCGCGCAAGCCCGCCACCTCCAGGCTGAGCAAATTGTGACAGGCAGTGACTCCGGAGCCGCACATGGCCATCACCGCCGCAGGCGGGGTGCCCGCGAGACGCGCGTCCCAGCGGCGCCGCAGTTCGGCCGCCGGCAGAAAGCGGCCGTCGGGCGCGAGATTTTCCGTAAAGGGATGATTCACGGCGCCCGGCACATGCCCGGCGACGGAATCGAGGGGCTCAACTTTGCCGGCATAGCGCAGGGCGGAGCGCGCATCGACCAGCAAGCTGTGCGGCGCGCGCAAGCCCCGCGGCGTGCGCAAGCGATCGGCGAGTTCGGCCGAGCTGATGACGGCCGTGGCGTCGACTCGCGGTGAGAAGCCGCTGCCGGGCTGCGACTGCGTCGGCTGCTGCTGCGCCGGCCGTGGCTGCGCCGGCGCGGCTGCGACCGGGCCTGCTTGCAGAGCGCCGCCCTCGGCGACCCAGGCTTTGATGCCGCCGTCGAGTACGGCCACTTGGGTGTGTCCCAGCCAGCGCAGCATCCACCAGAGGCGCGCCGCATAAGATCCGTTGGCGTCGTCGTAGGCAACCACTTGAGTGGAGTTGCCGACGCCCCGCGTGCGCAGCCAGGAGGCGAACGCGTCCGGATCCGGCAACGGATGGCGGCCCGAGGCCGAGGTGGGGCGCGCCGACAGATCCCGGTTGAGGTCGGCGTAAACCGCTCCCGGTATATGCCCGGCCTGGTACGCCTGCCGGCCCGCGCCGGGATTCATGAGATCGAAGCGGCAGTCGATGACGGTGACACCGGCGCCGCTCGCGGCACCGGCAGTGCCGGCCGCCAGCAGCGTCCGCAGCGAATCCACGTCGATCAAGGTTTCGAATGCCATGATTCAGCTTAGCGCGATGCCGGCGGAACCGCATCCGCTACAATCGCGGTATGGCACTCACTCTCTACTGGGGCAGCGGCAGCCCGTTTTCGTGGCGCGTACTCTTGGCGCTGGAGCACAAGGGGCTGCCCTATGAGTCGCAGCTGCTGCATTTCGACAAGCAGGAGCAGCAGTCGCCGCAGATGCTGAAGCTCAATCCGCGCGGGCGCGTGCCGGTGCTGAAGGACGGCGACTACGTGGTGTTCGAGTCGGTGGCGGTGCTGTACTACCTCGACGTCAAGTATCCGCAGGCGCCGATTTTCGGGTCGAGCCCCGAAGAGGCCGGCGTCATCATGCGCGTGATCTGCGAATTCCAGGCATACGCGGAGCCCTCGCTGCTCAAGATCGTGAGCGCGATCTTCGCCGATCAAGTTGCCGCCGACATCGACAGCCTGACCGACGCCATGCACGTGGTCGCGCGCGAGGCGCGCACCATCGAGGGACGCCTGAGCAAGGAGCAGTGGATCGTCGGCGCGAATTATTCCGCCACCGACATGGTGATATTCCCGTGGATTCAGGTGCTGCGGCGTGCGCTCGACCGCGGTGCCGCCGCGGAGCTCGGCGCGCGCTTTCTGCCCATGGAGCGCAACTATCCGGCGCTGGCGCGCTGGATCCGGCGCATCGAAGCGCTGCCCGGGTACGAGCGCACCTATCCGCCGCATTGGTAAGCACTTGGTGGGCGCTGACGCGCACCAGAGCCCGATCCGGGCGAATTGCCTGAAACTTGAGCATTTCGTGTGCCGCCAGGTAGGCTGGCAGCGTCCGCCCACCGGGCGTCACTCCGACGATTCATCCAAAATGAGAGAGCAAACCAATATGGGAAGAGAAATATGAGCCAACACGAAGTGCATGTGAAATTTGCGGGCAAGATCGTATTTGTGGGTTTCGGCAGCATCGGACAAGGTGTCTTGCCATTGATCTTGCGTCACATTGGCACTTCGTCCGATCGCATCACCGTCATATCCGCGGAAAACAGCGGCCAGGCCGAAGCCGAACAATTTGGCGTGAAATTCGTCCGTACCGCGTTGACCCGCGAGAACTATCGCCGGATCCTCGAGCCGTTGCTGGGGGCAGGCGATTTCCTGTTGAACCTCTCGGTCGACGTGTCCAGTGTTGCGCTGATTGAATTGGCGCGCGAACGCGGCGCGTTGTACTTGGATACCTGCGTCGAGCCTTGGGCCGGGGGATATGTCGACCCGAAAGCCACCGTGGAGACGCGCACCAATTACACCATGCGCTTGGAGGCATTGGCTTTGCGAGACGGAGCCGAAAAAACGCCTACCGCGGTGCTCACGCACGGGGCCAATCCAGGCCTGGTATCGCACCTGGTGAAGCAGGCGCTGCTCAATATCGCCAAGGATACCGGTGTCGACGCCGCCGCTCCCAAGAGCCGCGAGGCCTGGGCCCGGCTCGCTCAGACTCTGGGCATCAAGGTCATGCACATCGCCGAGCGCGACACTCAGGTCACCAATGTGCCGAAGGTGCCGAACGAGTTCGTCAACACCTGGTCGGTCGACGGCTTCGTCAGTGAAGGCGCGCAGCCCGCCGAACTCGGTTGGGGCACGCATGAGAAGCATTTCCCCGCGGATGGGGGCCGCCACGAGGCGGGATCCGGCTGCGCGATCTATTTGAATCGGCCCGGCGCCAGCACGCGGGTCCGCACCTGGACGCCCGAGGCCGGGCATTTCCATGGTTTTTTGATCACGCATTCCGAGGCGATTTCACTGGCGGACTACTACACGGTCATGGACGGAGACCGCGTGGCGTACCGGCCGACGTCCCACTATGCCTACCACCCCAGCGACAACGCGGTGCTGTCCGTGCACGAATTCGCCGGGCACAATTGGCGGCTGCAGGACCACAAACGCATCATGATGAAGGAGATCACTGCAGGGATCGATGAACTGGGTGTGCTGCTCGCCGGCCACAAGAAGAATGCCTATTGGTACGGATCGCAGCTGTCCATCGCGGAGGCGCGGCGGCTCGCGCCGTACAACAGCGCGACCAGTCTGCAGGTCACCTCCGCTGCGCTGTCCGGAATGATCTGGGCCATGGAGAATCCGAACCGCGGCATCGTGGAGCCGGATGACATGGACTTCGAGCGGCCGCTCGGGATCTGCATGCCGTACCTGGGGAAAGTGGTCGGCAAGTACACGGACTGGACGCCGCTGTATCAGCGCGGCGAGCTGTTCGCCGAGGATCTCGATACCACGGATCCCTGGCAGTTCAAGAACGTTCGGGTGGATTGAGTCCGTAGCCGACGGCGACCACCGTGAAGGTGGTCGCCCCGCCGGGCAGGGCGACGCTGACCTCGTCGCCCTGCCGCTTGCCCAGCAAGCTCCTTCCCAGCGGCGAGTCCATGCTGATGTAGTCATCGGCCATGTCGAATTCGTCCGGCCCCACGAGGCGATGCCGGCGAACTTCGCCGGCATCGTTTTCGATTTGCACCCACGCGCCGAAATAGACCCGCGTGGGGTCGCGCGCTCCCATGTTCGCCTGTGGATCGACGATGGTCATCCCTTCCAGCCGTTTACGCAGGAAGCGTACCCGCCGATCGATTTCGTGCAGGCGCTTTTTGCCGTAGGTGTATTCGGCGTTTTCGGAGCGATCCCCTTGAGCGGCGGCCTCGGCCACGGCCTGGGTCACCCGCGGGCGTTCCTCATGCCAGAGTTGATCGAGTTCATCCCGCAGCCGCTTGGCTCCTTCGGGGGTGACGTACTTCGAACCTGGCGGGGTGGGCGGGCGATATCTTGACACGGTGCAATAGATAGGGGACGTTCTTAGGACGTGAACTCGGTTCTGGGGCGATTGCAATCGAGTGAGCGGTCGTTCACAGAAAGCTCGCGCCGCGAATCCTAAGCTCCTCAGCCATGAGCGCCAAATACTACACCCACTTTATCGCGCAATCGGAAGACTCCATCGAATACAGCGAATACCGGGGCGTGGTCGAGTTGCTCGGCCAGTCAGGCTGCGTCGAGGGTGATCGCGACATCGCCCGCATGCTGGCGCGCAGTTTCGATCTCGAGGAAACGGATATCCAAGTCCTGCAGTGGCAGCAGCTGCACTGAATCCCCGAGCGGGCTTTACTCCCTTCACTGAAGTCCGCCTCTCGGCCCCGAGCTCATCGCTCGGGGCTTTTTTTGCGGCGGTGGTAGACTCCCCCTACGCTCCCACATTGAAGGAGCCAAAGGGGAATTCATGCGTAAATTGGCTTTGGGCTTTGCCGTACTCGCCGGCCTGCTGCTATCAGGCTGCGGATACAACGCCATGCAGTCGCAGGACGAACAGATCAAGTCTGCCTGGTCGGAGGTCCTGAACCAATATCAACGGCGGTCTGACCTCATCCCCAACCTGGTGAGCACCGTCAAGGGCTATGCCGCCCAGGAACAACAGGTACTGCTGGGCGTGACGCAGGCGCGATCGAAAGTAGGATCGATCCAGGCGACTCCTGAATTGGTCAACGACCCGGCAGCCTTCGCCAAGTTCCAAGCCGCACAAGGCGAACTGACGGGCGCCCTGTCGAGGCTCATGGTGGTTACGGAGAATTACCCGCAATTGAAATCAGATCAGAATTTCCGCGATCTTCAGGCGCAGCTCGAAGGCACGGAGAATCGCATCACGGTGGCGCGCAATCGCTACATCCAGGCGGTGCAGAACTACAATGTCACGGTGCGTTCGTTCCCGGGAAATTTGACCGCCATGGTGTTCGGCTACAAGCCCAAGCCGAACTTCACCGTGGAGAACGAGGCGGTGATTTCGAAGCCGCCCGCGGTGGACTTCGCGCCGCCTGCGGCCGCGCCGCCGGCGGCACCACCGCCGGCTCCGGCACCGACGCACTAGCGTTAAGGGCGCGGGCGCCATGCGCGTTGCGGCCGCACTGCTGCTGCTTCTGGTCACCTTGGCGGCCGGCGCCGATGTTGCGGTGCCGGCGCTCACCGGCCGGGTCACCGACCTTACGGGTACATTGTCGGGCGAGGCGGTGACCCGCATCGAGAGCAAGCTGGCGGCATTGGAGGCCAAAAAGGGCAGTCAGATCGCGGTGCTCGTCGTGCCCACCACGCAGCCGGAGGAGATCGAGCAATTCGGCATACGCGCCGCGGAGGCGTGGAAGCTCGGCCGCAAGGGCGT
>Ga0070696_100000338_pt1 | contig 28429 bp, 31 predicted proteins | sample KBSK1253metaG_FD_65474 | JGI IMG/M metagenome (GOLD analysis project Ga0070696, IMG submission 65474) | Corn, switchgrass and miscanthus rhizosphere microbial communities from Kellogg Biological Station, Michigan, USA - KBS K1-25-3 metaG | ecosystem: Host-associated > Plants > Roots >... | reverse complement strand
AGCGGCGCGATGATTGGCCTGCTTCCTGCAATGAATTCGATTCGATGGCTCGCAAAGGGAGAGGAGGAGGTGTGGATTGCGTAAGTCGGTCCTCATCGTGGACGACGAAAAGCTATTGGCGCGCACCCTCTCCACTGTTCTGCGCGAGGCCGGCTACCGCATCACCGTAGCGGGCTCCGCCGAGCAGGCCGAGCGCCACGTCTTTGGCGAGGCGCCCTTCGACCTGATCGTCGTGGACAACCGGCTCCCGCGGGAAAGCGGGATCGAGATGGTTCGCCGGGTTCGCGATCAAGCGGTCAAGTCGAAGGTGATCTTGATGACGGCGTACGAGACGCCGGACGTGAAGACCGAGGCGAAGCGCCTCAAGGTGGATCGGTATCTCAAGAAGCCGTTCGACCTCACGGCGATCGTGGAAGAAGTGAAGCAGTTGATCGGGCCCGGCGGCGTGGCCGCGCAGGGCTGAAACCGAGGAAGAGTCAAACTCGAGGGGAGGTGAAGTGAATGCCGGCGAAGAAGAAGGCTGCCAAGAAGAAGGCTGCTAAGAAGAAGTAAGAAGACTGCGGATTGGGCACGTCCTCAGGGGCCGCTCGGACAACCGAGCGGCCCTCGTGCATTTGACAGGCGGGTGCGGGCCGGGGACAATCGGATCGTGCCCCGCCGCGATCTCGTCCCGACCGACCCCACCGTTCGTCTCTACGGCGCCCGCCAGAACAACCTCAAGAACATCGACGTTTCGTTCCCGCAGGCCGCGCTCACCGTCGTCACCGGCGTGAGCGGCTCGGGAAAGTCGTCCCTGGCGTTCGACACGATCTACGCCGAGGGACAGCGGCGGTACGTCGAGTGCGTTTCCACCTACGCGAAGCAGTTCCTCGACCGGCTCCCGCGCCCCGACTACGACCGGGTGGAGGGGCTGGCTCCGGCGCTCGCGATCCGGCAGGGCGCGGCCGCCCAGACTGGGCGATCGACGGTCGGCACGATCACCGAGATCGCGGACTATCTGCGCTTGCTCCTCGCCCGGATCGGGGAGACCCGCTGCGGGAACTGCGGCACCGTGGTTCCTCGGCACAGCGTGGACTCGGTGCTCGAGGCGACGCTCCGGACGGGAGGCGACGTCACGGTGGCGACCGTGCTCGCGGCGAGAACCGGCGAGAAGTTCGCGGCGCTCTGGTCGCGCGCCCTGTCCCGCGGCCTCCTTCGTGCCCGCCCACAAAAATCCAGCGAATGGCTCCGCCTCGACGAAGCGCCTCCTCCCGGGGTGTCCGGGCCGATTCAGGTGCAGATCGACCGGCTTCGCGCCGCGCCCGAGAACCGGATGCGCCTCCGGGAAGCGATCGAGCTCGCGTGGCGAGAGGGGGAGGGGAAGCTCGAGATCGAGCACGCGGGCGGCGAGACGCTCTCCTACGCCGACGGCCGGGTCTGCCAGCGCTGCGGGCGCTCGTTTCCCGAGCCCCGGCCCCAGCTCTTCTCCTTCAATAGCCCGTACGGCGCCTGCCCGGAATGCAAGGGGTTCGGGAACATCCTCACCTTCACGCTCGAACGGGTCGTGCCGGATCCGGGCAAGTCGGTCCTCGAGGGAGCGCTCGACCCCTGGGCCAATTCCTGGCGGGCCCACTTCCTTCCAAAGTTGAAGGAGGTCGCGGCGGAACACGGCATCCCGCTCGACAAGCCGTTTCGCTCGCTCCGCGAGGAGCATCGAAAGATCCTCCTCTACGGCGCGCCCGGCTTTCGGGGGGTCTTTCCGTTTCTCGAGCGCCTGAAGACCAAGGCCTACAAATTGAGCGCCCGATTCCTGGTGAAGCGCTATCAGGAGACCGTGGCGTGCGCCGCGTGCGGAGGGATCCGGCTCAAACCGGAAGCGCTCGAGGTCTACGCGGGCGGAAGGAACGTGGCCGAGCTTCTCTCCGCGACGGTTCGCGAGCTTCGAGATTTCGTTCGGGATCTCGCGCTCGATCCGGTTCGCGCGGCCGTGGCGGCGCCGATCCTGACCGAGATTCGCGGGCGCCTCGAGTACCTGGGCGAGGTCGGGCTCGACTATCTGACGCTCGATCGCGCGTCGAAGACGCTGAGCGGCGGGGAGGCGCAACGGATCGAGCTGGCCAACGCGCTCGGCGGGAGCCTGTCCCACGCGCTCTACGTCCTCGACGAGCCGACGGTCGGACTCCATCCGCGGGACACGGAGCGGCTGATCCGCGTCCTCACGCGGCTGAAGGGGCGCTCCAACACGGTGCTCGTCGTGGAACACGATCCGGACGTCATCGCGTCCGCCGACTGGATCCTCGAGTTGGGGCCGGGGGCGGGCCAGCACGGCGGCTCGCTTCTCTATCAAGGGCCGCTCTCCGCGTGGCCGGCCCGGTCCGAGGCGACCGAGCCTCCCGAGCTGGCCGCGGAAGGCCCGGCCGTGTACGGCGCCTCCCCCAAGCGCTCGAAGCGAAGCGCCGACTCGGCAACGGTGATCGAGGTGCGCGGGGCCCGCGAGCACAACTTGAAGGGCGTGACCGCTCGATTCCCCATCGGCGCCTTGACCGGAGTTTGCGGCGTCTCGGGCTCCGGAAAGTCGACGCTCGTGGAAGAGATCCTCGGCCGCGCGGCCGCGCGCTCGATGGGGGAGACGGCGCCTCCGCCCGGCGCCCACGACGCGATCTCGGGCCTCGAGTCCTTCCGCCGCGTGGCGCTCGTGGACCAGAGCCCCGTCGGGCGCTCGACGCGCTCGAACCCCGCGACGTTCGTGAAGGCCTTCGATCGGATTCGCGAACGCTACGCCCGCGCGCCGCTGGCGCGGCAGCGGCGATACACGCCCGGCACCTTCTCGTTCAACATCAAGGGGGGCCGGTGCGAGACGTGCGAGGGTGCCGGCGTGACGCGCGTCGAGATGTACTTCCTCGCCGACGCCTGGGTGCCGTGCGACGTGTGCGGTGGCCGGCGCTACCGGCCCGAGGTGCTGGAAGTGACCGTGCACGGGCTGCCCATCGACGCGCTCCTCGACCGCACGGTGGAGGAAACCCTCGCGCTCTTTCAGGGCGAGACCGAGATCCAGGAGCCGCTCTGGGTGCTGGAGCGGGTCGGGCTCGGCTACCTGCGCCTCGGGCAGACCCTTTCCACATTGAGCGGCGGAGAGATCCAGCGGCTCAAGCTGGCGCGCGAACTGTCGGACCGCTCGGTCCCGGCGACGCTGACGATCCTGGACGAGCCGACCGTCGGGCTCCATCGGAAGGACGTCCGGACGCTCCTCCGCGTCCTTCGCGAGTTGACGAGGCGGGGCGGAACCGTGATCGCGATCGAGCACAACCTCGACTTCCTGGCGGCGTGCGACCACCTGATCGAGCTGGGTCCAGGCGGCGGCGACGCCGGCGGCACGATCGTGGCCGAAGGGCCACCCGCCGTCATCGCGCGTTCCGAGGCGTCGGCGACGGGCGCCTACCTCAAGAAGATGGCGGCCTGCGCGTAGTCGAGCGGACGATTGGCCGGGGTCGTGAACCGTCCCCGAACGAGGATCCCCCAACGCCGGCTGATCAGCGCCTCCACGCCCGCGTACGCGTGCATCTTCCCGTAGGCGTGCGAGTGGAAGCCGGTGTCGGCGAAACCCTCGATGTCGGCCACCTGGATGACGAGGTGCCCCCCGGGTCCGACCTCGAACAGGGGCCGGATGCGCCATGCGGGCCGAAACGTCCGGAGCGGCCGAAAGAGGTAGAGGAGGCTGATCGCGCCCTCGCTCAGGTAGCCCTTCTTCCCGGCCTCCAGCTCGACCACGAAGTTTTGTTGGAACGGGCCGCCTTCGCGGAGAAATCGGCGATAGGCAAACGTGCCGAGCCCATCGAAGTATCCCTGGACGGCGGCGACGCCCCATTCGAAGCGATCGCGATCGAGCTGTTGGTCGTCCGCGGCCGCGACCGAGGCCGCGGATGGCGGCTCGACCGGCTCCACCGGGGCGAAGTCCGAGGCGGGCGATTCCGCCGCGGTGGAGTCGGGGGCGGGCGCTTTCACCGCGACGGAATCAGGCGCGGGTGCGTCCTGCGCGAACGCGAGCCCGGCGCCCCCGATCGAAGCGATCCAAAGCGACGCCAGAAAGGCGGCGCGCCCACAGGCGCGCCTCACTCCACCTCCACGTCGCTGGTCGAGACGAAGTCGCCCGCCTGGAAGTAGAGCCGATAGTCGCCCGCGGGCACCCGCACGCCGTGGGCGTCGGTAAAGTCCCAGGAGATCGGCGGCACGCGGAAGGACCCCGGGAAGGTCGGCGGCTCGTCGGCGTCGAAGAGCACCTTGAGGAGCGCGGCGTTCTCGTTGAAGACCGCGATCTTCACGTGCTGGGTCGACGGGAGCGCGAATTGAATGTTGTAGGACGGCGACGTGGCGCCCGAGAGCACGGCCGTGGAGGCGCAGATGGCGATGCCGCTCCCGCTCTCCGTGAACTTGCCGCAGTCGTTCCATGCGGTGCGTTCGGAGCCGGGGAAGAATTTTTGCGGGGAATGGATGCCGTCGGAGTTGCATCCGGCGAGGACGAATACGAGTGCGACGACGGCCAGCAGGGTTTTCAGTTGGAGCGCGCTCCTAATCCGGCTTCGGGGGACCGGGACCTCAGGATCGCAGAGAAGCGGCTCGCGAGGCAAAAAAATTTGAGGAAGTTCCCCGCACTTGACGTGTATCGCAACCTAAAACCCCGCAAGATACGACCGGCTTGATGGACTAGGTCTTAGCTGCGGATTGGGCACGTCTGCGGCAGGGAACTCCGCTCGACTAGAAAATTACCTCATACCCGAATTCACTGTCAACAGAATTATACGGGACCGACTACCTGGGTCGGGGCGCGGGGAAATGTGTCGCCATAAATCCGATCCCATGCCGGTTCTCGGAGGATCCGATTGCCCCCCGAGGGGGCCACGTGGTACCCTCTCGCGTTCATGGTTGAACGGAAAATAGACCCGCAAACCCGCATCGAGTCGCATGTTTGAGGAACTGACCGAACGTCTTGGCGGGGTCTTCCGGAAGGTGCTCGGCCGGGGCCGCCTGAACGACCAGGACGTCAAGGACTCGCTCCGCGAAATCCGGCGCGTGCTCCTCGAGGCCGACGTGAACGTGAACGTCGCCCGCGACTTCCTGAAGGCGGTCGAGGTTCGCGCGGTCGGCATGGACCTGGTGCAGAGCGTCCGGCCGGGCGAGCAGGTCGTGAAGATCGTCCACGAGGAGCTGGTTCGCCTCCTGGGCGGAACGGGCTCGCCGGGGACGCAGTTCCCGTCGAATCGCGCGGCGGTGATGATGCTGGCCGGCCTGCAGGGATCCGGCAAGACGACGACCGCGGCCAAGCTCGCCAAGCACTGGATGGGGCGCGGGAAGCGCGTGCTCCTGGCCGCGCTAGATCTCCAGAGGCCCGCGGCGATCGACCAGCTCGAGGTGCTCGGCAAGTCGATCGGCGCGCCCGTCCACGCGGACCGGACGGGGAAGGACCCGGTGGCGGTCGCGAAGGCGGCGCGGCAGCGCGCGGATCGGGAGGGATTCGACCTCCTCCTCGCGGACACCGCGGGCCGGCTTCATGTCGACGAGGACCTGATGGACGAGGTCGCTCGCGTCGCGAAGACGCTCGAGCCGACCGAGACCTATCTCGTCCTCGACGGCATGACCGGACAGGACGCGGTTACGATCGCGACCGCCTTCACGGAGCGTCTCCCGGTCAGCGGTTTCATCCTGACCAAGATGGACGGAGATGCGCGCGGCGGCGCCGCGCTCTCGCTCCGGGCCGTGACGGGCGCGCCGATCCGGTATCTCGGCGTTGGCGAGAAGCTGGACGGGCTCGAGACGTTTCACGCCGATCGGTTGGCGTCGCGTCTCCTCGGGATGGGGGACGTCGTCACGCTCGTCGAGCGCGCGCAGGAGCGCCTCGACGTTCGGAAGGCCGAGGACCTCGAGAAGAAGCTTCGGAAGGACCGCTTCACGCTCGAGGATTTCCTGACGCAGCTCCAGGAGATGAAGAAACTGGGGCCGCTCGAGGAGATCATGAAGATGCTCCCGGGCGTGAAGCTTCCGCCAGGCGCCAAGGTGGACGACCGGGAGCTGAAGCGGACGGAGGCGATCATCCAGTCGATGACGCGGCAGGAGCGCGAGTCGCCCCGGCTCATCGACGGAAGCCGGCGACGGCGGATCGCGAAGGGGAGCGGCACGACCGTCCAGGACGTGAACCGCCTCCTCAAGCAGTTCGAAGAGACGCAAACGATGCTCAAGCGCCTGGGCAAGGGCCGCAGGGGCGGATTCCCGATGGGGACCCGCTGAGCGCGGACTCGCTTCGGGTGATCATCACCACACACGGAGGTAGGACCGAATGGCCGTCGTCATCCGCATGAAGCGCCAGGGCGCGAAGAAGCGTCCGTTCTACCGGGTCGTCGTGGCCGACTCGAGGAGCCCGCGCGACGGGCGCTACATCGAGCAGCTGGGCTACTACGATCCGCTCACCAATCCCGCGACCTTCAAGGTCGACGCGGAGAAGTTCGCGTCCTGGATTCGGAAGGGCGCACAGCCGTCCGAGTCGGTCGGCGTGATGATGTCGAAGCATTCCCCCGAAGCCATGCGACCGGCCCCGCTCCCGAAGCCGGAGCGTGCCGTGGGCGCGCCGGCGCGGGTCCAGAAGACGAAGGCCGCGAAGAAGAAGGCGGCCAAGCCCGCGAAGAAGAAGACGGCCAAGACGCACAAGGGGGTCGAGAAGAAGGCGAAGGCGCGCGCCCGGAAGAAGACCGGCACCGCCAAGCCGAAGGCCGCCAAGGCCAAGAAGTCGAAGAAGTAACCCCCCGGAGGCGAGATCATCGTGAAAACGCTCATCGAATACCTCGCGGCCCGGCTGGTGGATCACCCCGAAGGCGTGCACGTCGACGCGCACGACGCGGGGGAGACGACCGTGCTGACGCTGCGCGTGGCGCCGGGCGACCTGGGAAAGGTGATCGGGCGGGAGGGTCGGACGGCGCACGCGATGCGCGCGCTCCTCTCGGCCGCCGCGTCGGCCCAGGATCGGCGCGCCGCGCTCGAAATTGCCGATTAAGGAGCCCGCGCCGGAGCGGATCCTGGTCGGGGTCGTCGCGAAGCCGCATGGGCTCCGCGGCGAGGTCGTGGTGGAGGCGTTGAGCGACGCGCCGGGGCGGTTCGACCCGGGGAGCGAGTTCCTGGCGCTCATCGCGAACGGCACGACCCGCCCGCTCGTCGTTCGGGAGTCGCGCCCGCATCAAGATCGGCTCCTGATTCGATTCGACGGATTCACGACGCGCGAGGACGCCGACGTGATCCATGGCGCCGAGTTGACGATCGGCCGCGATCAGGTGGCGCCCCTGCCCGAGGGCCGGTATTACCGGTTCGAGCTGGAGGGTCTTCGGGTCGCGGCGAAGAACGGCGCGCACCTGGGCGTCGTGACCGCCGTGTTCGGCACGGGCGCCAACGACGTGATCGCCGTGAAGGGCGCCTCGGGCGAGATCCTGATTCCCCTCCTGCCCGAGGTGATCCTCTCGGTGGACGTCGCGGGAGGCGCGATGGTGGTGGATCCGCCGCCGGGCCTCCCGGGGATGCCGGAAGGGGCCTAGCGGCGGTGCGGGTCTCGATCCTGACCTTGAACCCCGGCTTCTTCGGGGGTCCGCTCGACGAGGGGATGATCCGGGTCGCCCGGCAGAAGGGGTTGCTCGAGGTCCTGCTGATTCCGATTCGGGCCTTCGCCGCGGACCGGTACGGCACGACCGACGACGCTCCCTACGGCGGCGGCGCCGGGATGGTGATGAAGGCGGAGCCGATCCTGGCGGCGTTCGAGAGCGCGCGGGAGGCTCTGGCGGGGGCCCGCCCCCGAGTGCTCGTGACGAGCCCGCAGGGGCGAACGCTGGACCAGCCGCTCACGCGCGAGCTGGCGGAAGAGCGGCACATCGTCCTCCTCTGCGGGCGATACAAGGGCATCGACGAGCGGACGATCGCGCTCCTCGGCGCCGAAGAGATCTCGATCGGCGACTACGTCTTGTCGGGCGGCGAGCCGGCCGCCCTGGTGATCGTGGACGCCGTATCCCGGCTACTGCCGGGGGTTTTGGGCGATGCCGAGTCGGCGGAGACGGATTCCTTTTCCGAAGCGCTGCTCGCCGCGCCCGTGTACACTCGGCCCGAAGAGGTACGGGGTCTCCGCGTTCCCGAGGCGCTCCTGCGCGGGAATCACGAGGAGATCCGGCTCTGGCGGCGCCGGGAAGCGATTCGGCGCACCCTGTTGCGCCGGCCCGATATCGTCCGGGGCCGGACGCTGAGCGACGAAGACCGACGACTGTTGGGCGAGATAGAACGAGAAGGAGGCGGGGCCAGATGAGCATCATCGACAGGTTCGAGACCCGGTTCAAGACCGACCGGACCCTCGACTTTCAGCCGGGCGACAGCGTGAAGGTCTACGTTCGCGTGGTCGAAGGCGAGAAAGAGCGTTCCCAGATCTTCCAGGGAGTCGTCACGAACGTTCGCGGCAGCGGCATGCGCGCGTCGTTCACGGTGCGAAAGATCTCGGGCGGGATCGGCGTCGAGCGGACCTTTCCGCTCCATGCGCCGTCCGTCGCCAAGATCGAGATCGGACGCAAGGGGAAGGTGCGCCGCGCGAAGCTCTTCTATCTGCGCGGACGCAAGGGCAAGGCTGCCAAGGTAACGGAGCGCGAGACGCTCGGAGGCGATGAGGCGTAGACGGCTCGTCCGTTTCGACGATGAGTATCGGGCACGCTGGGGCGACCTGATCGCTGGGGTCGACGAGGCGGGTCGCGGACCATTGGCCGGCCCCGTGGTGGCGGCCTGCGTGGTGCTTCCCGCGACCGCCGGGCTTCGGGGCGTGCGCGACTCCAAGGAAATGACCCCCGACGAACGCGCCGACGGCGCCGAGAGGATCCGGGCCGTCGCGGTGGGATGGGGGGTCGGGGTGGCGTCCGTGGAAGAAGTGGACGCCTTCAACATTCGGATGGCGACGCTCTTGGCCATGCGGCGGGCGGTAGAGGCCCTGGGGATCCAACCCCAGGGCCTTTTGATTGACGGGAGCGATCAGATCTTCACCGCGCTTCCGTGCGAGGCGGTGGTGGACGGCGACGCGAGGAGCCTCACGGTCGCCGCTGCCTCGGTGGTCGCCAAGGTGACGCGGGACGGATTGATGGACGAGGCCGACCGGTCGTTTCCCGGCTACGGCTTCGCGCAGAACAAGGGATACGGCACGCCCGATCACCTGGAAGCCCTTCGGGAGCGAGGCCCTTGTTCGATCCACCGGAAGAGTTTTCGCCCCGTCCGGGAACTCCTCTGCGTGCAGGAGGTGCTCGAGGGCTTCTAGGGGGCGGGGGAGATGTCCTGGCGGGAGCGCGCCGCGAAAGCGGGCGAGCGGATCGGCGAGGCGGTGTGCGACCTTCGCGGGTACGCGGTGGTCGGGCGAAACGTCCGCGAAGGGCGCGGCGAAATCGATTTGGTCGCGAGGGACGGCGAGACCGTGGTCTTCGTGGAGGTGAAATTCCGGTCGGGCGTCGACACGGCGGCGCCGCTCACGGCCGTCGGGTGGAAGAAGCGCGAGGACGTGGCCCGCGCGGCCACGCGCTACCTCGCGCGGCGCGGACTGACGGGCCATCCGGTTCGCTTCGACGTGATCGGGATCACGTGGGAGGCCGGCGGCTCGAGTCTTCGGGTCGAGCACATCGCCAACGCCTTCCCGGGCGGAGGCCGGCATTTCTACTAACCGCCGCGTCCTGATCCTCCACGTCCGCGCCGGCGCCGGTCACGAGCGAGCGGCTCGCGCGGTGGCGGAGGCGATGCGCGAGATCGACGGCGCGTCCGAACCGATGGTCCACGACGCGCTCGAGTTCGCGAGCCCCCTCATGCGTTGGTTCTACGCATCGACGTACAACCGCATGGTGGCGCAAGCCCCGCTCGTCTGGGGAGAGGTCTACCGGCGAAGCGAGGTGCCCTATCACGGGCGTCGCCAGCGGGGCCGGACGTGGCTGACGATGGCCCTCTGCCCCGGATTCCTCGAGGCCTCGGAACGCTACCGGCCCGACGCGATCCTCTGCACGCAATTCCTTCCCTCCGAGGTCTTCGGGACCCTGCGGGCGCAGGGAAAACTGCGCGTGCCCGTGTACACGGCCATCACCGACTTCTCGGTGCATCCCATTTGGGTCTACGGCGGCATGGACCGCTACTTCGTCGCGACCGAGGACGTGGCCGAGGAGTTGAAGGAGACCGGAGAAGTGCCGCGCGAGCGAATCGAGGTCACCGGCGTGCCGATCGATCCGCGATTCGCCGTCACGATCGATGCGGCGGATGCGCGCCGCGCGCTCGAGCTCGACCCCGACCCCGCGCGCTTCACGATCTTGCTCATGGGCGGCGGATTCGGCTGGGGCCCGATCGAGGGAATGCTCGAGGTCGTCCTTTCGATGCCGGACCACGTGCAGGCGCTCGTCGTGGCCGGTCGGAACACGGCGCTGCGCGAGGCGCTGGCCGCGCGGGCCCGCGGGTTCGAGCGTCGAATCAAGGTGCACGGCTTCACCGATCGGGTGGATCTCTTCCTCGCCGCGTCCGACCTGATCGTGGGAAAGGCGGGCGGGCTCACGTGCAGCGAGGCGATGGCGCGCGGCGTTCCGATGGCGATCTTCCGACCGATTCCCGGGCAGGAAGATCGCAACTGCGACTACCTCCAGGAGTCGGGGGCGGCGGTTCGCGTGCACGACATCGAGGAGTTGAGGCTCCGGCTCATGCGCTTTCTCGCGCATCCCGATCTCCTGAGCGCCATGCGTGCCAAGGCGGGGGCCATCGGGCGTCCGCGCTCCGCGTACGACGTGGCGAATCTGGTGATGGGCAATGGCTGACCGGGTTCGGGACGAGATCGCGGCGTACTACGCGTCCTATCCGGAGGAGGCGCGCCTGACGGCGGGATCGTCGCGCCTCGAGTTCGAGCGGACGAAGGACGTGTTGGCTCGCGTGCTTCCTCCGCCTCCCGCGCGCGTCGTCGACGTCGGCGGAGCGGCGGGCGCCTACTCCGCCTGGCTCGCCGAGCGCGGCTATGACGTGCACCTGGTCGACGCCGCCCCGCGGTTGGTCGAGGAGGCGCGGCGCCGAAACGCCGGGCTCGCCAAGCCGATCGCGTCGTTCTCGGTCGCGGACGCGCGGCGGCTGCCGCAAGAGAGCGGGTCGGCCGACGTGGTGCTCGTGATGGGACCGCTCTACCATCTCACCGCGGCGCCGGATCGACTCGCCACCCTCGGGGAGGCGGCGCGCGTGCTCGTCCCCGGCGGGATCGTCGTGGCGGCCGCGATTTCCCGGTATGCCTCGGCGCTGGATGGGATGGCGCGGAAGCTGACCCAGGACCCGCGGTTCGTCGCGATTCGAGATCGAGATCTCGAGAGCGGGCAGCATCGGAACGAGACCGAGCGGATCGACTACTTCACGACCGCCTACTTTCACCGGCCCGAAGATCTTCGACTCGAGATGGAGACGGCTGGATTCGGCGACGCTCGGGTGCTCGGCGTCGAGGGCCCTGGGTGGACGCTCCCGGATTTCGACGAACGCTGGGACGATCCCGCGCTCCGAAACGAACTCATGGAGTTGGCGCGCCGACTCGAGTCCGAGCCGTCGATCACGGGCGCGAGCGCCCATCTGCTCGGGATCGGACGGAAATGAAGGCGCGGAGCCTCTTCGAGACGGTGCTCTACGCGAAGGACCTCGACGCCGCGGAAGCGTTCTATCGAACCGTGTTCGGCCTGGAGGTCCTCGGGCGCGGCGCGGTCGCGGTCGTGTTCCGATGCGGCGCCGGCGTCCTGCTCGTCTTCAACCCCGAGGTGACGCGGCGCCCGGGCCGCGGGGTGCCCTCGCACGGCGCCGAAGGCGCGGGCCACGTCGCGTTCTCGATGCCCGATGAAGAGCTCGACTCCTGGCGCGCGCACCTGAACGCGAAAGGGGTCCCGATCGAGATGGAGGTGTCCTGGCCGGAGGGAGGCCGCTCGCTCTACGTGCGCGATCCGGCCGGGAACTCCGTGGAGCTTGCGCCCCCCACCTTGTGGGGCGGAGGCTGGCGGTTCTGAATGGGAGGCTACGAAATGCGGACGATTGCGGCGGTGCTCCTGGTGGCGATCGGTCTCACTACCGTCGGGTGCGCCCGACGCCCGACCGTGGACGTGGATGCGGAAGCGGAGAAGATTCGAGAACGAAGCCGGGAATGGCTCGCCGCGGACAGCGCGCGGAACGTCGACCTGGCCGTTTCGATGTATGCCGAGAACGCGGTCGAATACCCCGCGAATACGCCGGCGATCTTCGGCAAGGAAGCCATCCGGACCTGGTATCGCTCCTGGCTCCCCGACACGACCGCGAGCCTTCGGTTCGCGACGGAAGTCGTGGAGGTCTCCGCCTCCGGCGACCTCGCCTATGAGCGGGGGACGTATCGGTTCACGACCGTGGGGGCGAAGGGGACGACGGAGGACGTCGGCAAGTACGCCACGGTCTGGAGACGGACCGGCGACACGTGGGAGGTCGTCCTCGACATGGCCAACAGCGACCAGCCGCTTCCCCCGTCGAGTCCGTGAGGAGCGAAATCGCACCGTGAGAGGCACGCCCGCCGTCGTGATCGCCGCCGCACTGCTGCTCGTCTCGGCGCGGGCCGGCGTCGCCGCCGAGGCTTCCTCCGATACGCTCTCGTTCGAGGTGGCCGCTCCGGCCGGCGGATTCGGCGGGTGGTACGGATTCCCGCCCGGCACGGTCTTCCGCGACAGCACGACCACCCACGGGGGACGCTTCTCCGCCCGCATCGAACGGGGGCCGTCGTCTCCATCCGAATTCTCCGCGATTTCCCGAGCCTACCCGGTCGCCTTCGCCGGCGATTCCATCGAGGTGCGCGGCTGGCTCAAGACGGAAGGCGTCACCGAATTCGCAGGCCTCTGGCTCCGCGAGGACGGGACGATTCCAAATCTCCAGTTCGAAAACATGGAGGATCGCGCGCTCAAGGGCACCACGCCCTGGACCGAGTATCGGATCGTGCTGCCCCTGGACCGGAAGGCGAAGATGGTCGTCCTCGGCGCGCTCCTGGCGGGGCGGGGCACGGCCTACGCGGACGATTTCACCGTGCTCGTGGACGGAAAGCCGCTCGCCGAGGCCCCCCGCGTCGTTCGCGTCCCGACCGCGGTCGAGACGGACCACGAGTTCGATCAGGGCTCGCGAGTCGAATCGGCGACCCTGTCGCCGTCGGGAGTCGCGAATCTCGTCCTGCTGGGAAAGGTGTGGGGATTCGTCAAGTACCACGACCCGCGGGTCGCGGGCGCGAAGCTCAACTGGGACTACGAGCTCTTCCGTGTGCTGCCCTCGGTCCTGGGCGCTCGGGATCGGCGCCAGGCGATCCGCGCGATCAACCGATGGCTGGATCGGGTGGGGATGCCGCCGCCCTGCCGCCCTTGCGCCGCGCCGCCGGAATCCGCACAGGCCCTTCCGCGCGTCGAATGGATTCGCGACCGGAAGGGCCTCGGCGAGGATCTGAGCAAGCGCCTCGTGCGCGTGCATCGGAATCGGAACACCGAGTCCGAGCAGTACTACGTCTCCCTGATGCCCGGCGTCATGAATCCCGATTTCTCGAACGAGGCGCCGTACGCGCGCCTCACCCTTCCCGACTTCGGTTATCGCCTCCTCGCCCTCTATCGCTTCTGGAACATCGTCGAGTACTGGTTTCCCGATCGCGACGCCATCGGGGGCGACTGGGACGCCGTGCTCGCGGAATTCATTCCCCGACTCGCGGCGGTGACGACGCGGGACGCGTATCGCCTCGAGATGATCGCGCTCGTCGCGCGCGTGAACGACGGTCACGCCAACGTGTGGAACGCGCTCGACGCCCGGCCGCCCCTCGGCGAGTGCCGCATTCCCATCGTGCCGAGGCCGGTCGACGGTCGCTTCGTCGTCGGGCGATATACCGATCCGGAGCGCGGCCGGGCGAGCGGCTTCCAAATCGGCGACGAGATCCTCGCGGTGGACGGCGTTCCGGTGGATTCGCTCGCGTCGGGGTGGAGCCCCTATTACGGAGCCTCGAACGAGAGCGCCCGAAGTCGTGAAATCGGCCGCGCGCTGGCGAAGGGACCGTGCGGATCATGCCAGATCACCGTCGAGCGCGCGGGGACGCGCCTCGACGTGCACGCGGACCGCGACTCGATCGGGTTGGGCAGCCGCGAGGGGCTGACGCACGATCTCCCCGGCGATGCGTTCCAGCGGATCGCGAGGGACGCCGCCTACCTGAAATTGTCCGCGGTCAAGGTGGCGGACATTCCGTCCTACCTGGAGCGGGCCGCGGGCACGCGTTGCCTGGTCATCGACATCCGGAACTATCCGAGCGAGTTCGTTCCGTTCGCGCTCGGACAACACCTCGTCGATCGGCCCACCCCGTTCGCCTGCTTCACCCACGGGGATCTGACGAATCCGGGTGCGTTCGTCTGGACCGGGCCCGTCACGATTCAACCCGCGGCGCCCCGTTACGAGGGCGCCGTCGTGATCCTGGTGGACGAGACGTCTCAGAGTCAGGCCGAATACACCGCCATGGCGCTTCGCGCCGCGCGGGGCGCGATCGTCGTCGGGAGCACGACGGCCGGCGCGGATGGGAACGTCTCCGCGATTCCGCTGCCCGGCGGCCTCCGCGCGATGATCAGCGGGATCGGCGTCTACTATCCGGACCGGACGCCGACCCAGCGAATCGGCATCGTCCCCGATCTCACGGTGCACCCGACCGTGGAGGGGATTCGAGCGGGGCGAGACGAAGTGTTGGAGGCCGCCCTGAAGCGGGTTTTGGGAAGGGAGGTTCCGACTCCGAGTCCGTAGCGGCCCGGCCCTTCATTTGACACCCATGCCCCGCGGTGATACGCTTCAGGGATGGTCGAGACCACCGCAACTGACGGTACTACACAGGGATCGGAGATTCCGACCGAGGGCCGAGAGACCCGAAAAGGGGTCTTTCTCGTCGTCACCGGGAACGGCAAGGGGAAGACGACCTCGGCGTTCGGCGGCGCGCTTCGAGCCCTGGGGCACGGTTTTCGAGTCGCCGTCATCCAATTCATGAAGGGCCGGATCTACGGCGAGCTCTCGGTCCTTCGCGATCGGCTCGAGGTGGACGTCTGGCAATTCGGGCGGAACGCGTTCGTCGACCGAAAGAACCTGGATCCGCGCGACGTCGCGCTCGCGCGACAGGGGCTCGACAAGGCGTGGGAAATCGTGCGCGCGGGCGAGCACGATCTCCTGATCCTGGACGAGCTGAACGTGGTCGCCGATTTCGGAATGGTTCCCGTGGACGAGGTGCTCGAGCTGGCCCGTGCGCGCCCTCGGTGGATGGACCTGATCGTGACGGGGCGCGGAGCGCCGCCGGCCGTGGTCGACCTCGCCGACACCGTGAGCGAGGTCCGCGAGGTCAAGCATCACTACAAGCGGGGCATCGAGTCGCGAGCCGGGATGGAGTATTGAGCGCGGCGATCGCTTCGCCCGCGGATGAAATCCTGCGCGGCGATTCCCGCGCCCTGGCCCGCGCCATGACGCTCGTGGAGAACGGCGCGCCGGAGGCGGAGGCGCTCCTCGACGCGGTGTTCGGGAAGCGCGCGCCGGCACCCCGCATCGGATTCACGGGGCCGCCGGGAGCGGGGAAGAGCACGCTGGTCGCGGAGTACGTGCGCCTGCTTCGCGCGGACGGCGTGCGCGTCGGCGTGGTCGCCGTGGATCCGACGAGCCCGTTTACGGGCGGCGCGATCCTGGGCGACCGGGTGCGGATGAGCGAGCACGCCACCGACGCGAACGTGTTCATCCGGAGCATGGCCACCCGCGGGAGCCTGGGCGGATTGGCCGCGCGGACCGCCGAGCTCTGCGAGCTGCTCGACGCGTGGGGCAGCGGGCGGACGCTCGTGGAAACGGTCGGTGTCGGGCAGTCCGAACTCGACGTGGCCGAGGCGGCGGACACGACGGTCGTCGTCCTGACCCCGGAATCGGGCGACGCGATCCAGACCCTGAAGGCGGGATTGATGGAGATCGCGGACGTGCTCGTGCTCAACAAGGCGGACCACGCGGGCGCCGACCAGATGGACGCCGCGCTCCGTTCCTCGCTCGCGTTTCGACCGCAGGGCGGTTTCCGGCCGCCGATCGTGCGAACGATCGCGACCCAGGGAACGGGCATCCGAGAGATGCACGACGCGGTGGAAGCGCATCGCGCCTGGGCGGCGGAACCGGCGATCGCGGAGAGCCGGCGGCGCGAGAAGACACGAGCCCGCATCCGGAGCGCCGTCCGAGAAGGAATTCTCGACGAGTGGCTCCTGGCGAGGGGGCTGGAACAGCTCCTGGACCGCGCGACCGAGAGCGTCCTGGCCGGCACGATGTCGCCGTACCGGGCGGCCAACGACCTGATCGAAAGGATGACCCGAAATGGCGAACGCGCGAACTGACACGGCCACGCCGAAGAAGGCGCCGCCGGCAAAGCCGGAGCGCCCCGAGGGCGCCGCGGGCGCCGATTCCGGACAAACGGCCCCGCTGCACGAGACGCTGTCCGGCATTCCCGTGAACCCGCTCTACACCGAGGTGGATCTTCCGGCCGACATGGACGCACGGCGAAAGCCGCCGGGGGAATTCCCGTACCTGCGCGGGCTCCATCCCGGGATGTACCGCACGCGCCACTGGACCATGCGCCAGTTCGCCGGGTTCGGGACCGCCGCGCACACGAACGAGCGCTTCCACTACCTCCTCTCCCACGGAATGACGGGTCTTTCGACCGCGTTCGACATGCCCACCCTGATGGGGTACGACGCGGACCATCCGATGTCGCTCGGAGAGGTGGGACGCGAGGGAGTCGCGGTCTCGACGCTCGAGGACATGGAAATCCTGTTTCATGGAATCCCGCTCGACCAGGTCACCACGTCGATGACGATCAACGCGCCGGCGATCGTGCTCCTCGCGATGTACGTCGTCGTCGCGGAAGAGCAGGGGATCGGCCCCGAGAAGCTCGGCGGCACCCTGCAGGCCGACATGCTGAAGGAGTTCATCGCGCAGAAGGAGTGGATCTGTCCGCCCCGACCCTCCGTGAAGATCTGCGTCGACATGATCGAGTGGTGCGCCAAGAACATGCCGAAGTGGAACTCCATCTCGATCAGCGGCTACCACATCCGCGAAGCGGGCGCGACCGCCGCGCAGGAGCTGGCGTTCACGCTGGCGGACGGCATCGGCTACGTCGAGGAATGCGTGAAGCGCGGCATGGACGTGGACGACTTCGCGCATCGGCTCTCCTTCTTCTGGGACGTGCACAACGACTTCTTCGAAGAGATCGCGAAGTTCCGGGCCGCCCGGAAGATCTGGGCCACGGTGATGCGGGACCGGTTCCACGCGAAGAACCCGCGCTCCTGGATGCTCCGCACGCACGCCCAGACGGCCGGCGTGTCCCTGACCGCGCAGCAGCCGCTGAACAACGTGGCGCGCGTCGCCATCCAGGCGTTGGCCGCGGTCCTGGGCGGAACGCAGTCGCTCCACACGAACTCCATGGACGAGACGCTCGCGCTTCCGACCGAGGAGGCCGCGACGGTCGCGCTTCGGACGCAGCAGATCATCGCCTACGAGACGGGGGTCGTGAACACGCCCGATCCCTTGGGCGGGTCCTACTTCGTCGAGGCCCTGACGGCCCGGATCGAGGAGGAAGCCTTGCGGTACATCCGCCGCATCGACGAGATGGGCGGGATCATCCAAGCCGTCGAGCGCGGATACCCGCAAAAGGAGATCGCGGACTCGGCCTACCACTTCCAGCAGCAGGTGGAGCGGGGCGAGCGCGTCATCGTGGGGATCAACCGCTTCCAGACGGACGAGGAAGTGCCGATTCCGGTGCTCAAGATCGATCCCGAGATCGAACGCCAGCAAATCGAGCGCGTGCGGGCGGTGCGTGAGAAACGCGACGCCGCGAAGCACGCCCAGGCGACCGGCGCGCTCCGCGACGCGTGCCTTAGCGACCGCAATCTGGTGCCGTACGTGCTCGACGCGGTCCGCGCGCATGCGACGCTCGGTGAGATCGCCGACATCTTCCGGGAAGCGTACGGCGTCTACCGCGAGCCGGCGGTCTTCTAGGACACGAGGGGGAACCGATGGCGCGGAAGATTCGCGTGCTGGTGGGGAAGGCCGGACTCGACGGGCATGACCGCGGCGCCAAGGTGGTGGCGAGCGCGATGCGCGACGGCGGCTTCGAGGTGATCTACACGGGCCTCCACCAGACGCCGGAGATGATCGTGCAGGCGGCGGTCCAGGAGGATGTGGACGCCGTGGCGCTCTCGATCCTGAGCGGCGCTCACATGACCCTCTTCCCGCGCGTCCACGCGCTGATGCAGGAACGCGGTCTCTCCGACGTGCTCCTGACCGGCGGCGGCATCATCCCCAAGGAGGACATGGAGGCGCTCCGCGCACAGGGCGTCGGCGAGCTCTTCGGCCCCGGGGCCACGACCGCCGCGATCATCGCGTACATCCGGACGTGGGTGGAGAAGAACCGCTCGGGCAAGGTCGGCGCCGGCGCATGAACAAAGTCGTTCGCGACGCGCGGGAGGCTCTCGAGAGGGCCTCCATTCGGGACGGCGCCACGATCGTGCTCGGCGGGTTCGGCCTGACCGGTCTTCCCGAGAACCTGATCGTGGCGCTCCGCGACAGCGGTGTGAAGGACCTGACGTGCGTCTCCAACAACGCGGGCGTGGACGACTGGGGGCTCGGCCTCCTGCTCCAGACGCGCCAAATTCGAAAGATGGTCTCCTCGTACGTCGGCGAGAACCAGACCTTCGAGCGGCAATTCCTGAGCGGTGAGCTGGAAGTGGAGCTGGTCCCCCAGGGGACCCTGGCCGAGCGGATCCGCGCCGGCGGCGCGGGCATCGGCGGCTTCTTCACGCCGACGGGCGTCGGCACGGTGGTCGCCGAGGGCAAGGAGAGCCGGATGATCGGCGGCCGCGAGTACGTGCTCGAGGCGCCGATTCGAGGCGACTTCGCGTTCGTCAAGGCGTGGAAGGGCGACCGTCTCGGAAACCTGGTCTATCGAATGTCCGCGCGGAACTTCAACCCGGTCGCGGCGACCGCGGGAAACGTGACGCTGGCCGAGGTGGAGCACCTGGTCGAGCCGGGAGAAATCGACCCGGATCACGTGATCACGCCGGGAATCTTCATCGACTTCATCTTCCAGGGGACGTATGGACCCAAGCGAATTGAAAAAAGAACGAATCGTCCGGCGGGCGGCGCAGGAGCTTAGGGACGGCTTCTACGTGAATCTGGGGATCGGCATGCCGACCCTGGTCGCGAATCACATTCCGCCGGGGATGGACGTGATTCTCCAGTCCGAGAACGGTGTGCTCGGCGTGGGACCGTATCCCGAGAAGGGCCGGGAAGACGCCGACCTGATCAACGCGGGCAAGGAGACGATCACGGTCCTTCCGGGGGCGTCGTTCTTCTCGAGCGCGGACTCCTTCGCGATGGTGCGCGGGGGGCACGTCGATCTGACCATCCTGGGCGGCATGGAAGTCGACCAGGAGGGGAACCTAGCCAACTGGATGATCCCCGGAAAGATGGTGAAGGGGATGGGAGGCGCGATGGACCTCGTGGCGGGCGCGAAGCGCGTGGTCGTCACGATGCTCCACACGTCGAAGGACGGGACGAGCAAGGTGCTCCGGAAGTGCGCGCTGCCCCTGACGGGGCGAAAGGTCGTGAACACGATCATCACCGATCTCGCCGTGCTCGAGGTCACGCCGAGGGGCCTCCGGCTCCTGGAGCGCGCGCCCGGGGTGACGGTGGACGAGATTCTCCAGGCGACCGAAGCAGAGCTTCTGGTCGATGAAGTGGTCGAGATGCCGGTTTGACCGGCGAGGAACGAATGGCAACCAGCACGCGAGCCCGCGACGCCGACATCTACGATCTGACCGACGACCAGCGGGAATGGCGATCCACCCTCCGGGCGTTCGCCGATCAGGAGATCGCGCCCAAAGCGGCGCGGCTCGACGAGGCCGGCGAATTCCCGGCGGACAACGTGAAGAAGATGCGCGATCTCGGCCTCTTTGGGCTCATCTTCCCCGAGGAGTACGGCGGCTCGGGCGCGGACACGATCCTCTACGTGATGGCCGTCGAGGAAGTGAGCCGCGCATGCGCCTCCACGGGGATCACGCTCGCGGCCCACGTGTCGCTCGGCACGACGCCGATCTTCCTCTTCGGCACCGACGAACAGAAGCGGAAGTACCTTCCGGCGCTCTGTAGCGGCGAGAAGCTCGCCGCCTTCGGCCTGACCGAGCCCGAGGCCGGCTCCGATGCCGGCGGCACCAAGACGCGCGCGGTGAAGGATGGCGACGGTTACGTCGTGAACGGCCGGAAGATCTACATCACGAACGGCTCGGTCGCCGGCACGGTCGTCTTCACCGCCGTCACGACGCCGGGGACGGGCGTGAAGGGGATCTCGGCCTTCATCGCGGAGAAGGGGATGCCGGGATTCGCGCCGGGAACCCGCGAGAAGAAGCTCGGCCATCGCGCCAGCGACACCGTGGAGCTGATGTTCGAGGACCTTCGGCTGCCGAAGAGCCAGCTCCTCGACCCCTCCGGACGGGAAGGGCAGGGATTCAAGCAGTTCATGATCACGCTCGACGGCGGCCGGATCTCGATCGGGGCGATGTCCCTCGGGATCGCCCAGGCGTCGCTCGACGCCGCGATGAAGTACGCGAAGGAGCGGAAGCAATTCGGCAAGTCGATCGCGGAGTTCCAGGCCATCCAACTCCTCCTCGCGGAGATGGCGACCGATCTCGAGGCGGCGCGGCTTCTCGTGTACGCGACCGCGCGCCTCAAGGACACCGGGGCGCCCTTCACGCGGTACGCCGCGATGGCGAAGCTCAAGGCCTCGACCGTGGCCATGCGCGCCGCCGACTGCGCGGTGCAGATCCACGGCGGCGCCGGGTACATGACGGATCATCCGGTGGAGCGCTACTTCCGCGACGCAAAGCTGATGGAGATCGGCGAGGGGACCTCGCAGATCCAGAAACTGATCATCGCCCGAGAGCTGTTGAAGGAATCGGGATATTCGTTCGGCCGGGGATGACCGAGGGTCGCCCCGCGCCGGAACCGGGAAGGAGATGAATCGTGGCCGACCGTGATGCCTATATCGTCAGCGCCTGCCGGACCGCCATCGGCGAGTTCATGGGCGGGCTTGCCTCCATGACCGCGCCGCAGCTCGGCGCGATCGCCATTCGCGACGCCGTGAAGCGCGCCGGGGTCGACCCGGCCGAGGTGGACGAAGTGCTGATGGGGAACGTCGTGCAGGCGGGCGTCGGCCAGGCGCCGGCCCGCCAGGCCGCCATCCACGGCGGCATTCCGGACAGCGTGCCGGCGATGACCGTGAACAAGGTGTGCGGGTCGGGACTCAAGGCCGTGATGCTCGCCGCGCAGGCGATCCGCGCGGGCGACGCCGACGTCATCGTCGCGGGCGGCATGGAATCCATGTCCAACGCGCCCTACTTCCTGAAGCAGGCTCGGTCGGGATATCGCCTGGGGAACGGCGAGCTGACCGACGGGGTCATCCACGACGGCCTCTGGGACTCGTTCAACAATTTCCACATGGGGAGCGCGGCGGAGCTGATCGCCAAGAAATACAACGTGACGCGAGACGACCAGGACAAGTTCTCGGTCGAGAGCCACCAGAAGGCGGTGAAGGCCTGGAACGACGACGCCTTCCGCGAGGAGGTCGTCCCCGTCCTGGTGCCACAGCGCAAGGGCGAGCCGAAGTGCTTCTGCAAGGACGAGCGCCCGCGCCCCGACACGACGATGGAGTCGCTCGGGAAGCTGCGGCCCGCGTTCCAGAAGGACGGCACCGTGACGGCCGGAAACGCGCCCGGACTGAACGACGGCGCGTCGGCGGTGATCGTCATGTCCGGGGACGCGGTCAAGCGGACGAAGGCAAAGCCGCTGGCGCGCGTGAACGGCTACGCGGCGGGCGGCGTGGCGCCGGAGATGGTGTTCTACGCGCCGGTCGTCGCCGTGAAGAAGCTGGCCGAGAAGCTCGGCCGGAAGACCAACGAATGGGATCTGATCGAGGCCAACGAGGCCTTCGCGGCGCAGGCCATCGTGGACGGCCGCGAACTCGGCTGGGATTTCTCGCGCGTGAACGTCCGCGGCGGCGCCGTGGCGCTGGGACATCCGATCGGGGCGAGCGGCGCGCGCATCCTGACGACGCTCGTCTACGCGATGCGGGATCGGAAGGCGAAGAGCGGGCTCGCGACCCTCTGCCTGGGCGGCGGCAACGCCGTCGCGCTCAGCGTGGAGGCCGTCTGATGGCCGACGTCGCCGTGGCACTCGCTCCCGTTGTCGTGGTCGGCGCGGGAACGATGGGGAACGGCATCGCCCAGACGTTCGCGGCTTCCGGACGCCGGGTCCTCCTCCTCGACGCCAACGAGGCTGCTCTAAAGAAAGGGCTCGGCGCGATCGAGAAGAGCCTCGGGAAGTTGGTCGAGAAGGGCAAGCTGGACGCTGGCGCCCGCGCGGAAACGCTCGCGCGGATCGTCACCGAACGCGCCGGCTTTCCGGTCGCGGATTGCTCGATCGCGGTCGAGGCCGTGCCGGAGAAGCTGGAAATCAAGCGCCGCGTCTTCGAGATGCTCGATCAACTGTTGCCCCCGGGCGCCATCCTGGCCACGAACACCTCCTCCATCTCCATCACGGAATTGGCGGCCGCGACGACGCGGCCGGCGCGCTTCCTGGGCATGCACTTCATGAACCCGGTGCCGCTCATGCCGCTGGTCGAGGTCGTCCGGGGCGTGGAAACCGACGATGCGACGATCGACGAGACGGTGGCCCTGTCGAAGGCGCTGGGAAAGACGCCCGTGGTCGTCGCCGACCGTCCGGGATTCGTCTCCAACCGCGTACTCATGCCGATGATCAACGAGGCGGCCTTCACCCTGATGGAAGGGGTGGCGGATCGCGACGCGATCGACGCGGTCATGAAGCTCGGCATGAGCCACCCGATGGGTCCCCTGGCCTTGGCGGACCTGATCGGCCTGGACGTCTGCCTCGACATCATGGAAGTGCTGCATCGCGGATTCGGAGACAGCAAGTATCGCCCCTGCCCGCTCCTTCGTTCCATGGTCGCGGCGGGGCGCCTCGGTCGAAAAACAGGGAGGGGGTTTTACGACTACGGCGCTTAGCTCACCCACGCTCGGAATGAATTTTCAACTCAGCGAGGAGCAGGAAATGCTCCGCACGGCGGCCCGCGAATTCGCCAACGGCGAGATCGCGCCGATCGCGGCCGAGATCGACGCCACCGAAGTCATCCCGGATTCCCTTCGAAAGAAACTCCGCGAAAACAACTTCTTCTCCCTCCTGATCCCCGCCGAATACGGCGGCGCGGGCGTCGACACGGTGTCCTATGCCCTCGTCATGGAGGAGATTTCCCGGGCGTCGGCGGCCGTCGCGATCACGATCTCGGTGCACAACTCCGTCGGAGCGACGCCGATCCAGATGTTCGGAACCGAGGAGCAGAAGCGGAAGTGGCTGCCGCTCCTGGCGACGCGCTACCTGGGCGCCTTCGCGCTGACCGAGCCCGGCTCCGGCTCCGACTCGGCGGCCCTGATCACCCGCGCCGAGCGGCGCGGCGACGAATACGTCCTGAACGGGACGAAGACCTTCGTGACGAACGGGAAGCACGCGGACGTGTTCCTGTTGATGGCGCGCACGCACCGGGAGCACAAACACCGCGGAATCTCGGCCTTCCTCGTGGAGCGCACGGCTCCCGGGCTCAAGGTGGGAAGGGCCATCGACAAGATGGGGATCCGCGGCTCCGACACCGTGGAGCTCCACCTCGAGGATTGCCGCGTCCCCGTCGCGAATCGCATCCTGGAAGAAGGGCACGGTTTTCGCGTCGCGATGCAGGCGCTGGACGGCGGGCGGATCGGCGTCGCCGCGCAGGCGCTCGGAATCGCGCAGGCCTCGCTCGAGGCGGCGGCGCGATACGCGCGCGAGCGCGTCCAGTTCGACAAGCCCATCTCGGAGTTCCAGGCCATCCAGTGGATGGTCGCGGACATGGCCGCCGAGATCGACGCGGCCCGGCTCCTGACGCTCCGCGCCGCGTGGCTCAAGGATCAGGGTCTACCGTGCGGCCCGCAGGCGTCCATGGCAAAACTCCTGGCATCGCGCGTGGCGCGCACCGCCGCCGACCGGGCCGTCCAGATCCACGGCGGCTACGGGTACACGAAGGAATTCCCGGTGGAGCGGTACTATCGCGACGCGAAGGTGACCGAACTCTACGAGGGAACCTCGGAGATCCAGCGAATCGTGATCGCAAACTCGATCCTCCACCGCAAAGACGGAAAGGGCGTTTCGTGAAATCAAAGGTGGCGGTTCTGAAGACCACGGCCGCGACGGCCGTTCAGGATTTCAGCCGGCTGATGGACCTGGCCGGCCTCCGCGAGGAGTTCTCGCCGGAGCGGACCACGCTCCTCAAGGTGAACATCTCCTGGCACGTCTACTATCCGGGGTGCTCCACCAGCCCGTGGCAGCTCGAGGGGGTCATCCGCGGCCTCCTGGAGGCTGGATACGACCCCAAGCGTGTCCTGGCGGCACAAAACTCGACCGTGGTGGTCGATCCCCACGTCGGCGTCCGGAACAACAAGCTGGAGCCGGTGTTGGACAAGTACGGAATTCGCTCGATTTGGCTCAACGACAAGGAGAGTGAGGCCGATTGGATCCGGTACGAGCCAAAAGGGAAAATGCTCGTTTTGAACCAGGTCTATCCCGACGGTCTCATGATTCCGAAGAGCCTGATCGGCGCGAACGTCCTCCATCTTCCGACCCTCAAGACGCACGTGTTCACGGAGATGACGGGCGCGATGAAGAACGCGTTCGGCGGGCTCCTGCACCTGAAGCGGCACTGGACGCACAGCGTGATCCACGAGACGCTGGTCGACCTGTTGACGATTCAGAAGGAAATCCATCCGGGGATCTTCGCGGTCATGGACGGCGCGATCTCCGGGGACGGTCCGGGTCCGCGAGCCATGCGGCTCCGCGTGACGAACCTGCTCCTGGCATCGCGGGATCAGGTGGCGATCGACGCGACCGCGGCAAAGCTCATGGGCTTCGACCCGCTCACGATCAAGTTCCTGCGTCTTGCGAACGACGCGGGCCTGGGGAACGCCGATCCCCGGAACATCGAGCTGGTCGGCGACGACGTCTCGAGCGTGAACCTGGGCTATTCTCGAAACGAGAATACCCTCGCGTCCAAGGGGCAGAAGCTGATCTACCACGGGCCCTTGAAGCCGCTCGAGAAGGTGTTGCTTCGAAGCCCGCTCGTGCCGTGGTCGTACGCGGCTTCGCGCCTGTACCACGACGGCTACTGGTATCCGTTCGTGGGCACGAAGCGGAAGCGCGAGATCATGAAATCCGAGTGGGGCGACCTCTTCCGCTCGTACGAGCCGAAGGGGCAGGAATAGTCAGGGGGGAGTTCGCGATGGTGGGACGAATCGAAGAGAGAGAACACCCGACGAGGCGCGGGCGGTCCGCCCGGGAAACCCTCGCGTTTCTCGGCGTCGCCCTTTGTGTCGCGCTGGCGGCCGGGGCAGTCGCGCAACCCGCCGTGGCCCAGGAGGATTCCCCCACGGGTACGGGGGGTCGGCCGGGGTACTTCGTGTCGGAGATCATCGATTCGACCTACTTCGTCGGGCCGGCCGAATTCTTCGCCCTCGACCTGCCCGCTTCCCTCCGCGGCGCCGCTGCCGTGAAGGTGTTCGGCGAGGTCTCGGTCGTCGGAAGCGGGAAGCGCGACATCATCGTGCGACTCTTCCGCTCCGCCGATTACCAGAATTGGCTGAAGCGCCGCGGCGGAAACCAGGGAAAGGCATTCTGGGTGTCGCCGCGATCCCGGACGGTACGCCTCGACCAGAACCTGCCCGCCGGCTCGCCCGTCGTGCTGCTCCTGGATAACGGCTACTCGATCCGGACGCCCAAGCGCGTGCGCGTCCAGATCCAGCTCCACTTCCAGGAGGGGCCCGGGGGCCTCGACTCGGCGGTGGACGCGACGCCTCGGCCCTCGGCGCCGCCGGAAGAGGGGGAGATCGTTCCTCGGGGGAACGCCGAAGAGGAGGTTCCGCCCCCGCCTCCGCCTCCGCCCGACGACGCGACGAACTAGCGCGGCCGCCGGTACCCGGACCCGCGTCGACCGTTAGTCGTGCGCGGACTCCTTCTTGGCCTTCGCGCGGGCCGCCGCTGCCTTCCGTTCCTTCCGTGCAGGTTCCGATTCGGGACCGTTCAGGAGCAAGAGCTGACCGCCTCCGGCCCGCGTGCCGAACGGGGAGGGCGACAGCGTGCGGGCCTGGACCGCCACGAGCCAGGTGTCGTCGCCGAATAGGTCGCTCGCGTCCACGATCCCGGTCGACTCCCAGTTCCCGCCCGTCCCCGCCGGCAGCAGTCGGTCGCGCGTGTCGCGCTCGGCGCATTCGGCGATCGGATCGAGCCGCCGGGTCCGGACGTCGTAACGCAGGATTCGGGCGGGATGGATCCCGCGCGCGCCCGGATCCTCCTGGATCATCACGCACCGCGTGTCGGTATCGAGACTGGCGGGGCGGTAGATCTCGTCCTCCTCGTCGCCGTCCAACACCACCTCCAGCCGTCGCACCACCGTCGGGTCCGTCGGATCCAGCCCCACGCGATAGAGGCGGCCGTCGCCCGTGACCGGACGACCCGTCACCGGATCGGACCAACCCTCCGCTCCCGCGTCCACGAAATAGAACGAGTCGGTGCGCTCTCGATCGGGGGCCGCGTCCTCGAGCCGGACAAAGTTGAGGCATCCCGATCGCTGCGCGAGCTCCTCGAGCTCGTCCGGGCGCTTCGCGTCCGCGATTCCCGGCGCCGGATAGATCGGAACGAATCGCCCCGCGACCGGCCGGGACTTCGAAACGAGGGCGGCGGTTCGCGTTCGCGGCGCGCCGGCTGGAATCTCGGCGCGGAACACGTAGAGCTGTCCTCTGCCGGCGAGAAAGTCCGAATCGGTCTCCGCCTGGTACATGTAGAGTTGGGACCTGCCGATGTCGGGCGAGTTCTCCGTCGCGATCGCGATGATCCGTCCGGGCGTGGTGCGGACGATGACGGTCGACCCATGGCTGAAACGGCCCAGCCACGGCAACTCGGTCAGGCTTCCGTCGCGCGCGTCCACGGCGGCCACGATCCCGTGGTTGATTCCGAGCAGCGACGCCTCATTGACGAGAACCGTCGGGATCAGGAATCCGTCGCGGGGCCCCACGAGCGCCAGCCCTCCGAGCATCGAATATCCCTCGGATCCGTCCACGATGTAGTCGCCCGCGAGGACGCCCCCCGAGCGCTTGTCCAGGACGAGCCGGGAGACGCGCGCGCCTCCGACCCCGTCCTGCCATCCGAGTTCATGGGCGACGTAGATCTCCACGAGCCCGGACCCGGCGTCGCGGGCACCGAGCCCGCTCGGAAGGGGATAGAAGAGGTAGGGATACTGGTAGTCGTCCGGATCGCTCGAGACGAGCGAGTCGCCGACCGTCAGGATCGGCCGGACGGAGACGCCCGGCAGGAGCGGGCGAATCATCGCCGCGCTCGGCGTCCGGAACCCGGAGCCGGGACCCACCGTGAGCGGTGGGCGGGGTGCCGCCCCCGTCAGGAACAGCGCGGCCGCGAATGCCGCGAAAGCCGCGAGGACGCGTCCGTCAGTTCTCACTGCTCTCGCGGGCCGGAGTGACGTACTTCCCCTCCTGCCGGCGGACGAGTTCGTAGGGGGTCGCGCCTTCTCCGCCGTCGTTGAAGTAGATCAACGTCACGTCGCGATCCTCGAGCGTGATGCCATGGCGCTCCTTCGCGTACGGCACGATCCGGTCCTTGATGACCGCGTTGAAGGCTTCGATCTCGCGCTTCGCGCCGTCCGCTTTCTCGGCGGTCCCGATGATCTCGATGGTGAGGGTCTTGGCCTTCCGGTCGTAGTCGACCAGCGCGGCCGGCGCGAGCCCCGCGGTCACGCGGAACAGGAAGCCCATGCGGTGTGCGATGTCGTCGCCGGCGAGGTAGGGATAGGGGTTCGAGAGCTTCGAGTTGTTCGCGCGCGCCAGGAAAGGAACGAGTGCGGCGACGATTCCCAGGGCGACGAGGCAAGACAGAACGAGCGAGGCACGTCGTGTGCGCCGATTCATGGTTCCCTCCGTTCACAGAATTCCACGAGGACCCCGAACATCGCGCGGGGATGGAGGAATGCGATCTTGGTCCCGTGGCTGCCGTCGCGCGGTGTTCGGTCGATCAATTCTAGACCCGCCGAGGCCGCGCGCGCGAGCGCGTCCTCGATGTCCGGCACGAAGAGGGAGAGATGGTGGATGCCCTCGCCCCGCTTCTCGAGGAAGCGCGCGACCGCGGAATCGGCGCGCGTCGGCTCGAGCAGTTCGATCGTCAGATCCCCCGCGCGGAGGAAGGCGAGCTTCAGGCCCATCGATTCGATCGTCTCCTC
>Ga0070696_100000337_pt1 | contig 28436 bp, 27 predicted proteins | sample KBSK1253metaG_FD_65474 | JGI IMG/M metagenome (GOLD analysis project Ga0070696, IMG submission 65474) | Corn, switchgrass and miscanthus rhizosphere microbial communities from Kellogg Biological Station, Michigan, USA - KBS K1-25-3 metaG | ecosystem: Host-associated > Plants > Roots >... | reverse complement strand
TTCACTCATCAAGTGGTGCAGGAGGCCCTGCGCCTGTATCCGCCGGGCTGGCTCATCACCCGGCGCACCCTCGAGGCGGACGAGCTCGGCGGATTCGCCATCGCGCCGCGCACCGATGTGTTCATCAGCCCCTACATGCTGCACCGGCATCCGGCCTTCTGGAGCGAACCGGAGGAATTCAGGCCCGAACGCTTTGCCGGCGCCGATGCCGAAGAGCGGCATCGATTCGCCTACATTCCCTTCGGGGCCGGCCCACGGCATTGCATCGGCGAGAACATGGCGATGTTCGAGATGCTGGTGCACGTCCACGCCATGTCGCGGCGCTTTCGCCTGACGCGCGCCGGCACCGAACCCATTGAACTCGAGGCGCAAATCAATTTGCGCCCTCGATCCAGCCTCATGATGCGGGTAGAAGCAAGATGAATGACGTGAATAGGATTTTGAATTACACCACCTTGATCGACGTCCTCGAGAGCAACCGAGGCATCGACCGCGCCGTGACCTATGTCGACGGCGAGAATTCAGAACGGCGCGTGCCGTATACGGACGTGCACACGAGGGCTCTCGGCATCCTGTACCACCTGCAGGCGGCGGGCGCCCGGCGCGGCGACAAGATGATCATTTTCCTCAACAACAACGAGCAATTCCTCGACGGCTTCTGGGCCGCCGTCTGCGGCGGCATCGTGCCGGTGCCGCTGGCCGTCGGCATCAGCGACGAACATCGGCACAAGCTGCTGCGCGTGGCGCGCAAACTCGGCAATCCCCTGCTGTACACCGACTCGAAGAATTTGGAGCGCCTGCAGGCCCTCGCCGCCCAGGTGGGCGAGTCCGCCCTGTTCGCCGAACTGAAGGCGCGCAGTTTTTTGGTCGAGTCGATCACCGATATCTCGCGGCCCGGCAAGCTGTTCCGGCCGGCGCCGGATGATCTGGCCTTCATCCAGTTCTCCTCCGGCTCCACCAGCGAACCGAAGGGCGTGATGCTGACCCACGGCAATTTGATCGCCAATACGCAAGGCGCGACCGCGGTCGACAAGTTCAACGATCAGGATGTCACGTTGAGTTGGATGCCCCTGACGCACGATATGGGATTGATCGGATTTTATCTGATGCAGTTCGCCAATCGCGTGCACATCCATCTGATGCCTACCGAGCTGTTCGTGCGGCGCCCGCTGTTGTGGCTGCAAGTCGCTTCGAAAAAGCGCGTCACCATCACCTGTTCGCCGAATTTCGGCTATCGGCACTTTCTCAAAGTGCTGGGCGATCGCCGGCTCGACGGCGTGGATCTGTCGGCGATGCGGCTGATCTACAACGGCGCCGAGCCGATCTCAGTCGAGCTCTGCAATGAGTTCATGAATGCACTGTCCCACACGGGCCTCAGGCGCCAGACCATGTACCCGGTCTACGGACTCGCGGAAGCATCGCTGGCGGTGACGCTGCCCGAATTGGGTTCGGACTATCGCTGGATTCGCGTGAACCGGCACAAGCTCAAGGTAGGCGCGCAGATGGAACTGAACCCTGGCGATGCGCACGACGCGCTCGAACTCATGTGCGTCGGACGCCCGGTCCCCAATATGGAAGTGCGCATTGCGGATGAGGCGCGCGGCGCGCTGCCCGAGGCCCACGTCGGACACATCTTGATACGCGGCGCCAGCGTGACTCGCGGCTACTTCGGAGACCCGGAGGCGACGGCGCTCGCCGTGGGCGCCGACGGCTGGGTCGACACGGGCGATCTCGGTTTTTTGCACGAGGCTGCGCTGTACATCGCCGGCCGCAGCAAGGAGATCATTTTCGTCAACGGCCAGAACTACTATCCCTACGATTTGGAGAACATCGCGCAGCGGGCGCCGGGCCTCGAGCTCGGCAAAGTCGTGGCTGCGGGGGTCGCTACCCCGAAATCACGAGGCGAAGAGCTGGTGGTGTTCGTGCTGCATCGCGGCAGCATGCAGGATTTTCTAGTGACCGCGGCGGCGGTCGGCCGCCTCATCAACGAGCACACGGGTCTCGAGGTCGCGCAGGTCATCCCCGCCAAGCGCATTCCAAAGACGACCAGCGGCAAGGTCCAGCGGCACTTTCTGGAGCAGGCTTATCTCGACGGCGAATTTGACGCAGAGCTCGCCGAACTCAAGGCCCTGCGCGAGGCGTCGGGAGGCACGGCCCAAGTGTCCGGCACCGAGCTCGAAATGCGGCTGCAATCCATTTGCGAAACGGCGCTGCCGGGCAAGCGAATCGACGTCAATGACAATTTGTTCGAGATCGGCGCCAGCTCGCTCAAGCTCATCGAGATTCACGAGAATATCGACCGGGATTTTCCCGGTCTCATCGATCTGACCGAGTTATTCGACCATCCGACCATCGCCGAGCTTGCGAAGCATCTCCAAGCCAAGCTCACAGCGGCACCGCAGCCGGCCTAGAGCGAGGCGCCCGCGCCGAACGTATCGCAGTCGGTGATCTTTCCGGAGTCGAATCCGCGGCGGAACCAGCGCACGCGCTGTGCGGAAGTGCCGTGCGTGAAGCTGTCGGGAACCACCGTCCCCTGCGCGCGTTTCTGCAAGGTATCGTCACCCACCGACGAGGCCGCCCGCAGGCCCTGCTCCAAGTCACCGGGTTCGAGAATCTTGCGCGCGCTGTTGGCCTGTTCGGCCCATACGCCGGCGAAGCAATCCGCCTGCAGCTCTACCTGCACCGATACATGGTTCGCGGCGCTGCGGCCGGCGCGCTGCTCCTCGGCATCGACGGTGTCGGTGATGCCCAATAGGTTTTGCACATGGTGGCCCACTTCGTGCGCAATGACATAGGCGCGCGCGAAATCGCCCGGTGCCCCGAATTCCGAGGCGAGCTGCCGATAAAAGGCCAGATCGATGTAGACCTTGCGGTCTCCCGGGCAGTAGAACGGCCCAGCGGCAGTACTTGCAAACCCGCAGGCCGATGACACCTGCCCGCTGAACAGCACCAGCTTAGGGGGTACATAGGTTTTGCCCATATCCTTGAAATAGGCGCCCCAAACGTCCTCGGTCTCGCCGAGCACCGCTCGGACGAAGTCGACTTGCGGATCGGCGGACTCGCCGGTCACCGGCGTTCCCGGGGTGGGCGCGGTAACGGCCTGGGGATCGCCGCCGCTCAACAGGCCCAGCAAAGTCGATGGGCTCACGCCCATGAAATAACCGATGACCACGATCACGACTGTGCCGATGCCGATCCCTGCGCCGCGGCGCCCCATTCCGGAGCCGCGATCATCCTCGACATTGTCGCTGCGGCGGCTGCCGTCCAGTTTCATGGGATACTCCCGGCCAAAGGCGAACCGATGGGTGATTCGTTGCCGCATCCTAACAGGCAACGCCCGAGGATGGAGCGGCCCTCAGTCGGCGCCGTACAAGGGCCTTTTCAATCGCCAGCGGCGATAGGACCAAAGCCAATCGGCCGGACTCTCGCGCACGTTGATTTCACAGGCGCGCGCGTAGCGCTCGGTCACCGCATTGGGTCCAGCGGCTTCCCGCCCATCCCACAGCGGCTTCAGGTCGACTCTGTAATAGCCGCGCCTGATCCGGCGCACGCTCGCATACACGATCGGCAGGCGCGCGGCGCGCGCGATCTGCTCCGCGCCGATGTAGAAAGCCGTGTCCTGCCCCAAAAACTGAGTCCAGTAGCGCTTATCCGTCGAGATCGGCGCCTGATCGGCGTTCATGGCCAGCGCGCGCACGATCCCCCGCCGTCGCAAAAAGTCGGCCAGCAGATCCTTGGCGGGCACCAGCCTCGCGCCAAACCGAGAGCGCACTTTGAGCATCAGCCGCTCCGCCCAGGGATCATGCAGGGGCTTGTAGGCCGCGTCGACGGGGTAGCCCAAACCGAGCGTGACGCCGTGCAGCAGCCACTCCCAGTTGCAGAGGTGCGAGGTCACGAACATCACGGATTGCCCGGCATCCAGGTAGCGCCGGGCGGCATCCAGATCCACGATCTGCACCCGGGCTCGCATGTCGGATTCCGTCATGGAGACGGATTTCAGCACCTCGACCACGACGTCGCAGAAATTCCTGAGAAATTGCTTGTGGATGGCCTTGCGGTCGGCGTCGCTCAAATCGGGAAACACCTTTTCGATCTGCTCGCGAATCACCTGGTGCCGATGCCGCACCACGTAGAACGCCAGCCAGTATAGAAAGGTGGAGAATGCGTATAGCGTCCACAGCGGCAGGCGCGAGAAGAATTTGATCATGAGCAGCTCAGTTTACGGTATTCGCAACAAGTACGGCGGCCATGAATGGCGGCCGCTTGCAGTGTTCACTGCACTGCGTCAGACTTCAATGATAATCAAACAAGCCGGCGCGGGCAGCGGTCAACTGACTGTGTCACCGCGCGAAAGTGGGTTTCGAATGTCTCCGCTGGGGCGATGGTTGGAACTGCATGAGTAGTGGTTCGGCCGCAATGGCGCCGCTGACCACGCTGGATGATGACGCATGGGATGACCTGCTGAGCTTCATCGAGGAACGGCGCGTCATCCCCATCGTCGGACCCGAACTCCTGCTGGTCGCGACCGAGCGCGGCCCGCGCCTGCTGCTCGACTGGGTCGCAGAGAAGCTTGCCGGACGGCTCAACGTCAACGTGGCGGAATTGCCGCAGCCCTACACGCTCAATGACGTGGTCTGCTGGTTCCTCTCGGCACGCGGACGGCGCGAAGAGGCGTACGTGCGGATGCGCAGCATCATCAAAGAGGCCAATTTCGAGCCGCCGATGGCGCTGCGGCGCCTGGCGGCCATCACCGATTTCGACCTGTTCGTCACCACCACGTTCGACCCCCTGCTCGAGAATGCCCTCAATCTGGAACGCTTCAACGGCGCTACCTCGACGGATGTGCTGTCCTACGCCCCCAATCGGGTGGTCGATCTGCCCGCCGAACGGGATCGGCTGCAGCGCCCGGTGGTCTATCACCTGTTTGGGAAAATCTCCGCGTCGCCGACCTACGTCATTTCGGATGAAGATCTGCTGGAGTACATCTGCGCCTTGCAGAGCGAGCATCTGGCGCCGGAGAAACTGTTTCACGAGCTCGAGCACAATCATTTGCTGTTCATCGGCAGTAATTTCACGAACTGGCTGGCGCGCCTGTTCCTGCGCATGGCCAAGCGCCAGCGGCTCTCGGACCCGCGGGATGTCGGCGAAGTGCTGGCCGACGACCACAGCAGCCAGGACGACCGGCTCATGGCGTTCCTGCAACAGGTGAGCGTGCGCACGCGAATCTACATCGGGGCCGATCGATTCGTCGAGGAACTGCATGCGCGCTGGCAGGCGCGCCGCAAGCACGGCGCCGCGACCGCGAGCCCCACCCTGGTGCGCTTCCTGCCGCCGGCGCGGGAAATGCCGGACAATGCGGTGTTCATCAGCTACGCGCGCGAGGACCTCGCGGCGGTCCAGCAGATCAAGGCCGGGCTCGAGGCGGCCGGCATCACCACCTGGTTCGACATCGACCGGCTGGAGGTCGGCGACGATTACGATCGCAAGATCCAGCGCAACATCGCCCGCTGTTCATACTTCATCCCGGTGATCTCAGCCAACACGCAGCGGCGGCTCGAGGGTTACTTTCGCCGCGAATGGAGCTATGCCATCGATCGCGCGCGCAACATGGCCGACGGCGCGCTGTTCATTCTACCGGTGAGCGTCGATGCCACGAGCGCCGGCGAGGCCCGGGTGCCGGATAAATTCAAGGCGCTGCACTTCACGCAGCTCGATGCGGGACAGGTGTCTGCGGAATTCGCCGGGCGCATCGTCGACTTCATGCGGGCACGGACGCCGTGAACGCGCAGACGAAGAACACCGCAGCCGATCCGGCCGCAGCCATGGTCGATGAGCGCAATCCCTGGCTGGGCCTGGCCTCCTTCACGGAGGACACGCGGGATTATTTTTACGGGCGCGAGGATGAGGTCGCCGAACTCGCGCGCCGGGTGCAGCGCAAGCTGCTCACGGTGCTGTTCGGCCAGTCGGGGCTCGGCAAGACCTCGATCCTGCGCGCAGGCTTGGCGCCGCGGCTGCGCGGCCAGGGCTACTGCCCCGTCTACGTTCGTATCGACTACGGCAGGGAGTCGCCGGAACCCGCGGAGCAGATCAAACAGGCGATCAGCCGCACGGCCCGGCGCGCCGGAGAATGGACCCAGGCCGGCTCCGCGGTCGAGGGAGAGTCGCTGTGGGAATTCCTGCACCATCGCGACGATGTGCTGCGCGACGAGTCCGGCGCCACACTGATCCCGCTGCTGATCTTCGATCAGTTCGAGGAAATATTCACCCTGGCCCAAAGCGACGATTTCGGGCGCGCGCGCGCTGCGCGCTTCATCGAAGAACTGGCCGATCTGGTCGAGAACCGCCCGCCCAAGTCGCTCGAGGCGAAGCTCGATGAGGACGAGTCGGGAGCCGAGCGGTTCGATTTCGCGCGCGGCGACTACCGCGTGCTCATTGCGCTGCGCGAGGATTACCTGGCGCCTCTCGAAGGCTTGAAGAAAGCCATGCCGAGCATTTCGCAGAACCGCCTGCGGCTGGCGCGGATGAACGGTGCGCAGGCACTGGCCGCGGTCGTGCAGCCGGGCAAGCGGTTGGTCACGGAGGAAGTGGCGGCCGCCATCGTGCGTTTCGTTGCCGGCGGCGCGGAACTCGCCAATGCCGAGGTCGAGCCGTCGCTGCTCAGCCTCATTTGCCGCGAGCTCAACGATACCCGCCTCGCCCAGGGACGCGATGAGATTTCCCTCGACCTGCTCGCGGGTTCGCACGCCGGCATCCTCAGCAACTTCTACGAGCGCTCGCTCGCCGACCAGATTCCGGCCGTGCGCCAGGTGATCGAAGACGACCTGTTGACCAGCTCCGGATTCCGCGAAAACGTTGCCGAGGAGCGCCTGCTCAGCCGCTTCAAAGCCGTGGGCGCGCCTGCCGGCACGCTCGCGATCCTGGTGAACCGCCGGCTGCTGCGGATCGAAGAGCGTCTGGACGTGCGCCGGGTCGAGCTCACGCACGATGTGCTGTGCGGCGTGGTCAAGAGCAGCCGGGATCTGCGGCGGGAACGGGAGGCGCGCGAGGCCACTGAGCGGCTGCTCGCCGAGCAGCATGCGCGCGAACTCTCGGCGCGCCACGCCCTGGTGCGCGCGCGCCGCATCGCCATTGGCTGCACGGTGCTGGCCGTCGGCGCGCTCATCGCCGCGGTGTTGGCGTATTTCAGCACCCAGCGCGCCCGCCGCGCCGAACTCGAGGCCACACAGACGCGTGCCGTGTCCGAACAGGCCCGGGGACAGGCCGAGCGGTTGCTCGGCTATCTGACCGATGATTTCGTCCGGGAACTTCAGAGTTTCGGCCGGCTCGACGTGGTGGCGGAATTTGCCAAGCGGCAGATCGATTACTTCCATGCCCTGCCCCCCGCGCTGAAAGATACGGAAACCACCCGCAATGGCGCGCTGGCAATGGTGAATTACGCCCGCGCGCTGCGCATGCTCGGCAAGCTCGATGCCAGCAGCGCCACCGATGCCGAGGCACTGCAACTGCTCGAGCAGCTGCGGCGCGGCGGCGATGCTTCCGAGGCGACGGCAATCGCCCTGGCGCTGGGCTACGGGATCCAGGCCCAGATACTCGACAACCGGAACGATCCCGCCGGAGCCGTCACGGGCCAGCGCGCGGCCGCACTGCTGCGCCCCCTCGCCGAAGCTCCCAACGCCACGGTGGCCGCGCGACGCGCCTATGTCAGTGTGCTGGTGCGCGTGGGTTATGAGCAGCAAAACGCGAATCACAACGAGGATGCGGTACGAACCGAGCAGCTTGCCATGCGCCTTGCCACGCAGTTGGGCGCGCGTGATGGGTCGAACCTCGACGTCGGTGCCGACTACGCGGAAGCCGGCGCCTGGCTGGTTTCCGCATTGGCGAACCTCGGGCGCAACGAGGAGGCGCAGCGCAGTGCCGCAGACGCCATGAGCGTGGCGGACAAGGTTCTGGAGCGGCGGCCGGGATTCCGCCTGGCCCTGCATGCGCAACAGGTGATCGAGAGCGATCTGGCCCAGGCCGCAATCAATGATCTGAACCCGTCAGAAGCGCTGCACCACTCCGAGCGCGGCGTGCAAATCTCACAATCGCTGCTGAAGCTCGATCCGGACAACACCGTGAGTCTCAATAACTTGGGCGTGGTTCATCAGGGAGTGGGCGATGCACTGTGGGCAATGGGCCGGATGCACGAAGCCGTCCCGTACTACCAGCTGTCGCTCGACGATTACGCACAGGCGACCCGCGGCGGCACGGGGTTCGTGATCATTCACGGCTACGATGTGGCTCAGACCGCCTACCGCCAGGCACAGATCGGCGATGCGGCAGGAGCGACCGCTACCATTGCGTCCGGCGAACCGTACCTCGCCAACCTTCGCCGCAGCGAACCTCGGGGCAGTATCGCCGTGACCATCGTCGATACTCTGCAGAAACTTCCCGCCGCCGGCATGGCCTTTGAAGCGGACAATTTCAAGGATGCCGTGCAACGCGTCAGAGAAATCGCGGATGAGTTGCAAGCCGCCAAACCGGCGGGCGGCCAGCAGGAGTTTCAAAAATACATCGGCCTGTTCGTGGCTTTCCGTATCGAGGGATTCGCCGACTACCTGCTCGGCGACTACGCGGCCGCTGCACGCGCGGCGCGGGCGTCGATGCAGGCGCGCACGCATTCCCCGATCGAAGCGGTGGCCGATCGCCGCGACATGATGGAGCTGTCCACCTGGCTCGCCATGGCGCTTGCGCGTCAGGGCCGGTTCGGCGAAGCGGCGCAGGTGATTGCGCCCGTGGTCAAATTCCAGCGGGAGATTGCAGCCAAAAATCACGGGGATCAATGGCAGACCGTGGAATTGGCCGCGGCGCTGTATGCACAGTCGCTCGCTGGTCAGCCGCTCAACGGTCAGCCGCTCAACGGTCAGCCGCTCCCTGGTCAGTCGCTCAACGGCAATGCGCGCAGTATGGCGCTGCTGCACGAGGCCGCCGGCAAGCTGGATGCGCTGCCTTCAGGCATGCGCTCCATGCACGATGTGCGGCGATTGCGCGAGTTCATCCGCGCGGCGGCGCGAGGCAGTTAGGTGGGCCCAGATCCCCCGGCCTTGCCGCTGTTTCGCTCCAGCGGGCAGCGTGGCTACTCGAGCCTGATCAGCGCGGATCCGCGCCGCGTCGTCGCGCGCAAGCTGCAGCGCGAAATCGACGTCAGGTTCACGGCCGTAGCCTGCACCGTGCAGACTACGGAAGGGCTGGTACACGCGGCGCCCGGCGATGCCATCATCACCGGCACTGCTGGAGAACACTGGCGTGTTTCGCGCGCGCGATTCCCGGAGAAATACCGCCCCGTGCCGCCGACGGCCGCCGGCGAGGCGGGACGGTATGTGAGCCTGCCCAACCGCATCATGGCAGTGCCGATGACGCGCACGTTCGAGGTATTGCTGGCCGACGGCGTGTCGCGGCTGCACGGGCGAGCTGGTGAGTGGCTGGTTGATTATGGCGACGGCAGCCTCGGGATCATATCGCCAGACATCTTTGCCACCACGTACGAAATCATCGAGTGACTCCCTATGGCGCTGCACCAGATCATTCAGCGACTATTACTGGTCGGCACGCATATCAAATCGCTTCCGCCGCTTGGGGCCCCGCAGGCACCCCCCGCGCTGCTGCCGCTGATCGAGGCGATTGCCGGCCCGCACCGGCGATTCGACGAGCGCGCCATCCACTATGGGCACCGCTACCGGAGCGGCTTCTGGGCGATTTATCTGCTGAGCGCAATCGCCGTGTTGTTCGCCGTGATACCGCTGGCGCTAGGCTGGGATAGCCCCAGGCATCTGCGGCACGCCTACGCCGGGGTGTGGGCCCTGGGCGAAGTGTTCGTGATCGGGACCGTCAGCGCGATTTACTGGCTGGGGCATCGGCACGACTGGCAGGCGCAGTGGCTGCGGGCGCGAACCACCGCCGAGTTGAGCTGGTACCTGCCCATGCTCGCGCCCCTGCTCGACTTTACCCTGCCTGCGGCGGATGCCAATTGGTACCTGCGGGTATTCGATCCCGGGCAGCATCTGCGCGGCGCCGATGATGTGGCCGCGCTGTGCGCGGCTAACGAACCGCTGGCGCGGAACCTGCTCGCAAACGCATGGTCGGATCCTAAGTTCATCGCGAGCTATGCCCGATGGACCACGGACATTCTCGAGCAACAGCGGCACTACCATTATCGAATCGCCGGCAAACATCATGCGCTACGCCATCGTGTCCACACCGTGAACAGTGCGTTATTCGGGCTCACGGCATTGGGCGCGATGCTGCACCTCGCCATGCACACGCTATGGCTGTCGCTGGTGACGACGTTTTTCCCGGCGCTCGGCGCCTCGCTGCATGGTGCGCTCGCGCAATCCGAAGCCTATCGGCTCGGCACTACTTCCGAACGCTTGGTGGCCGAATTGCAGGGCGCAATCGACCGCATTCGGGCGACGCTCGATGGCAACGGTTTCACCGGCGACGTCACGGCGCTCAAGGCGTCCGTCGAGGCGGCCATCGCGGTAATACTCGAGGAGCACCAGGACTGGCATCTGCTGGTTCGACCGCACAATCTGCCGCTGGCCTGACATGGTGCCCGACCCGCCGGTCGCGCCTCGGTGGGGACTTTCCCGGTATGTGATTCTGCTCGCCGTGCTGGCGCTCCACATGGCCGTGCTGGCAGTGCTCCTGCTGAAGCCCCGCCCCGGGAACATTTCCGCGCCGATGAGTCATTCCATTGAATTGCTCTACCTTGCGCCGGCGACACTGCCCAAGATACGCTCCGAGAGCGCTCCCCCGCGGCGTTTTAGCGGCGATACGGCCATCACCATGGCGCCGCCCGTGCTCGACTCGCCCTCCACTTCACTGTCACCGCCCACATCGGGGTCGGACGGGAGCGGGTCGGGTGTGGACTGGGCGGCGGAGGCGCGCCGCGCCCTGCAGGCGTTCGAGATACGCAGCCATCAGCCGCCGGCCAACGACTCCGTCTCGAGTTCACCGGAGGAAAACAATTGGTGGCCACGGGCGCGGCACCACGCCGGCGACCAGTTCAAGACCGCCAACGGCGATTGGATCGTATGGATCAACTCGAGCTGCTACCAGGTCGCGAGCGCCGGAGGGGCCGCGTACGGGCTTGGGGCGAGACTGCCCCTGACCGTCTGTCCCGACGAATCGCACACGTCGCGCGGCGATCTGTTCGAGCAAGTGCCGGCTTACAAGAAGTCGCGCCCAAACGAATGAGAGTACCCATGTGGCCTGACGCGGCGGATAGGCCACACTCGATGCCGGCATGCTCCGCAAATCGGATGTACCGCTCCCGTCATTTGTCACGGACACGAGGGATCGAAGCGCTTCTCGAGTTCCAGCCAACATTGCATGTAGTCCCGCTGCAACGCGGGCTTGCCCGTGAGCGCGGCACGAGTCGGCCTGAGAACATGGCGGCTTTCGAACATGAAGGCCATGGTGTCGGCGAGATGTTGAGGCTGTGTGGTGTCCGCCGCCAGCGCCTTGTCGAACGTTGCGGCATCGGGCCCATGCCCACTCATGCAGTTGTGGAGCGAAGCTCCGCCCGGTACGAATCCGGTGCTCTTGGCATCGTAGGCGCCGTGAATCAAGCCCATGAATTCGCTCGCCACATTGCGGTGGAACCACGGCGGGCGAAAGGTGTTTTGCATCGCGAGCCAGCGGGGCGGGAAAATCACGAAATCAAGATTGCTGGTTCCCGCGGTGTCGCTGGGTGAATGCAATACCAAGAATATGGAAGGATCCGGATGATCGTAGGAAATCGATCCCATGGCATTGAATCGCCGCAAATCGAATTTGTAGGTCACATTGTTGCCGCGCCACGCCACGACGTCGAGCGGCGAATGGTCCATCGGCGCGGTCCACAAGCGGCCGAGAAATTTGGCGGTGAGGGAGCAGTCACCGGCCCGGTCTTCGTAATAGGCGCACGGCGTCATAAAATCGCGTGGGTTCGCAAGCCCATTGGAGCCGATCGGACCGAGATCCGGCAACTTGAAAGGCGCGCCGAAGTTTTCGCAAATGTAGCCGCGGGCGCCGCCGGCGGGCGCATCCACCTGAAACCGCAGCCCGCGAGGCACGACGGCGATTTCTTGCGGTTCGATGCGCATGCGCCCGAGTTCGGTATCGAGCGTCAACGCGCCGTGCTGCGGTACCACCAATAGCTCGCCGTCGGCGCTGTAGAAAAACCGGTTCCCCATGGATCGATTGGCAACATACAAGTAGATGCCGCAGCCGCTTTGTGTTTCCGGCGAACCGCATCCGGCGATCGGCGATAGTCCGTCGATAAAATCGGTGGGAACGGTCGGCAGAGGCAGAGGGTCCCAGCGCCACTGATCCGGAGATGCGGGCTCGAGGCTGGCCTGGTCCGCAAATGGGTCCCGATCGAGCGGCCGGAACGGCCCGTGGGTCGCGGCCGGCCGAATCCGATATAACCAGGAGCGGCGGTTGGCGTGCCGCGGCGCGGTGAATGCGGTGCCGGAGAACTGCTCGGCGTAGAGATCGTAGGGACAGCGCTGCGGCGAATTTTGCTGCGGCGGCAGTGCGCCGGCCAGCGCTTCCGACGCGAATTCGTTGCCGAAGCCTGATTGGTAGCCGAACATCCGGCGCCTCAAGTCTTGGGCGGAATTTTCAGAGACCCGCGGCGAATCTGGTCGCGCTCCATGCTGCGGAACAGCGCGCGGAAATTACCTTGCCCGAAGCCGTCATCCCCCTTGCGCTCGATGATCTCGAAAAAGATCGGCCCGATCAGCGTTTGAGTGAAGATCTGCGCCAAGTACCGGCCGTTGGCGCCGTCGAGCAAGATGCCGCGCTTCTGCAGATCGGCGACAGATTGACCATGACCCGGCAGGCGCTCCTCCAGCATCTCGTAATAGCTATCCGGCGGCGGCGTCATGAATTTCAGCCCGCGCACCTTGAGTTCATCCCACGTCCTGAAAATGTCCTCGGTGCGCAGCGCCACGTGCTGAATGCCCTCGCCGCGGTACTGCTGGATGAACTCCTGAATCTGGTCCACCGGGCCGCTGCCTTGCTCGAATTTGGATTCATTGATGGGTATGCGAATTTTGCCGCACGGAGCGCACAGCGCACGGCTCGTCAGACCGGTGTATTCGCCGGAGATGTCGAAATACTGCTGTTCCCGGAAATTGAATATTCGATGGTAAAAATCGTAGAAATAGTCCATCCGACCCTTGGCGACATTGTGGGTGAGATGATCGATCTCGACGAGACCCGCGCCCGCGGGTGAAGGCTCCGCCCCCGGCTCCCTGACGAAATCGACGTCGTAGATGGTCGGATCGCGATAACGGTCGACGAGATAAATCAGGCTTCCACCGATCCCTGCGATTGCCGGTATGTTGAGTTCCATCGGACCGGCCGACCCTTTGACTTCCGTGGCTCCGGCGTCGACGGCAGAGCGCAGGGCAAAGGCCGCGTCCTTGACGCGAAATGCCATGGCGCAGACGCTCGGACCATGGTCGCGCGCGAATTGTTGCGCCAGGCTGTTGGGCTCGGCGTTGACGATGAAGTTGATCCTGCCTTGCCGGTACAGGGAAACGGCCTTCGATCGGTGGCGCGCGACACGGCTGAATCCCATGGATTCGAACAGCTGGCCCAACTCGGCCGTATCCATGGCGGTGTACTCGACGAACTCGAATCCGTCGGTTGCCAGAGGGTTGGCGAGGTCGCTCAGCGGTTCGGCTGTGGGCATGGCTCAAGATCTCGTATGAGGCGGATCGGCTCATAGCGTGCGCGCCCATCCTCATCTAAAAAAGCGTATTATTTAGAACGTCTCTATCTAATATTTAGATCATCCATGCGAATCGATCTCAACGCCATCCAAGTGTTGGAAGCAGTGATCCGGGAGGGCAGCCTGGCCGCCGCGGCCAAGAAACTGCATCGCGTGCAATCGGCCGTCAGCTACCAGCTGCGGAAGCTCGAGCGGCAGCTGGGTCTCGCGCTGCTCGACCGCAACGGATATCGCGTCCGTCTGACGGCAGCCGGCGAGGCAGTACTGGCCGAAGGCAAGCGGGTTCTCGCACACGCGATGTCGCTCGAGACACTGGCGCGGCAGCTCTCGGAAGGATGGGAGGCGCGCCTGACGGTCATCGTCGACGGCATCCTGCCGCTCGAGTCGGCACTCACGGCATTGAAAACGCTGGCCGAAGAGCGCATCCCGACTCGGATTCAGGTCAAGGTGGAATTTCTCAAGGGCGTGCAATATCGCTTCGAACGAGACGACGCGGATTTGATGCTCGTGAAGGACTACGAACCGCATCCGCAATTGCTGTCGGAAACCCTTCCCGAAATTTCATGCGTCCTGTGCGTGGCCGCGGCGCACCCGCTGGCGGGTAGGCCCTCCGTCACTCTCGATCAGTTGCATGAACACGTGGAGTTGACGGTGCAGGATTCGAGCGAACAGGGCGACGATAGGCACATGTTCGGCGGCGAGCGAGTGTTCTATCTTTCGGACTTTTCGGCCAAGAAAAGCGCTCTCTCGATGGGGGTGGGTTTTGGCTGGATGCCCACTTACCTGGTGGAAAGCGAACTGCGCAGCGGCGAATTGCGCGAGGTGCAGTACTCCGGCGGCTCTCGCTATCGATTCAATCCCATGCTCGTTCATCGCGCGGACCGTCCGCTCGGACGCGCCGGCCGGTATCTGGCGAGCCTGTTGCGCCGGCATTCGCTCTCGAACGCCAAAGCCGCGCGCCGAGCCGCCCCACCGGCCGAGCCGGCCGCACCAGCCGAGCCGGCCGCGCCGTTCCTGAGTGACGGCGCACGTTTCACCTGAAATGTCGGCGCCCCGCAGGAAACACGCATTCAACGGACAGTGAGTAGATTGCAGCCGACATCGGCAATGATCTACTTCCCTTCCGTGTGCTCCTCGCCCTGCTCTAGGGTTGACGAGGGATCCGGCAATACTATAGTGCAATCGATTCCGCTGCGTGTCAGTGCCGTGATTCACGCGATCGGACCTGCCTCACCCGAACCTTAGGAGCTCGACATGAACACTTCTCAGGTGCGCAGCGACACTGCAATCGAGACCCCGAGACCGCGGGCGGTCGTGAGCAGCGGCTACGACGTCATCGTCATCGGCGGCGGCTCGCCGGGCGAGCACTGCGCCGGCGCGCTCGCAGAGGGCGGGCTGCGCGTCGCGCTCGTCGAGCGCGAACTGGTTGGTGGCGAGTGCTCCTACTGGGCGTGCATCCCGTCCAAGACGCTGCTGCGCCCGGGGGAGGCCGTGCGCAGCGCGAACCATGCGGCGGCGACCGCGAATGTCGACATCCAAGCGGCCCTCGCCTGGCGCGACCACATGGTGTCGGACTACTCCGATGCCGGCCAGGAGCGTTGGCTCGCCGAACAGGGTATCGAGCTGCTTCGCGGTCGCGGGCGGCTGGCTGGAACGGGTATGGTCGACGTCGACGGCGTTCGCCACAGGGCCCAACACGTGATCGTGGCGACAGGTTCTGAGCCGATCATCCCGCCCGTGCCGGGCCTGCGGGGCCTCGAGGGAATCTGGACTAACCGCGAGGTAACCGGCATGAAGGCCGTGCCCCACCGGCTGCTGGTGCTCGGAGGTGGGCCGGTGGGCGTAGAGATGGCGCAGGCCGTTCGTCGACTGGGTGGCGAGGTGGTGCTCGTCGAGGGCACCGCGCACCTGCTCCCCCGCGAGCCTCGGGCGTTGGGAGAGGCACTCGCCGACGCCTTGCGCCGTGACGGTGTCGAGCTCGCCCTCGGCGTGCACGCGAGCGCCGCGCGCCGCGAGGCTGAACACTACGTCCTCGAACTCGATGACGGCCGGACGTTGAGCGGCGATCGGCTGCTCGTCGCCACGGGCCGGCGTCCGCGCGTCGATGGGCTCGGCCTGGAGACCGTGGGCCTCGAAGCCAACGGCCGTGGGATCCCAGTCGACACGCGCCTGCGCGCGGGCGAGCGCCTGTGGGCGATCGGCGATGTCAACGGCATCTGGCAGCTGACCCACGTCGGGAAGTATCAGGCCCGGATCGTCGCGGCGAACATCCTCGGCGAGCCGTGCGAGGCCAACTACGACGCCGTGCCGCGAGTGACCTTCACCGATCCGCAGGCGGCATCGGTCGGCGCGGTTGAGGCTACCTTCAGCGCGACCGCCCGCGTATCCGAGGTGGCGAAGAGCGCCACCTACGCGCGCACCCACGACGAGTGGGGATTCATAACCCTGCTCAGCGACGGCGAGCGGTTGACCGGCGCCTATGCGCTCGGCCCGGAGGCCGGTGAGTGGCTGCAGCAGGCCACTCTTGCGATCCGCGCCCGCGTGCCGCTCGAGGTGCTGCGCGACACCATCCAGCCGTTCCCCACGTTCTCGGAGATCTATGTCGCCGCGCTGAAGGCCCTCCATGGCCAGATCACGCGCGCGCCAGCCCGCCGGTGAGGCGACGCCTCCAGCAGCAAGTGGGTGCAAAGAAGATTCGAATAAACGCGCTAAGTATCTGTAACTGAGGCGGTTTTTAGACTCTTAAATTTGGGATGCCCCCTGATGTGTCCCCACGCCGTACCCGCTGCAACCGAACACCGGGATACAACTCAAACGATGGACATCACCTGATTGGCTGCCACCGACTTTGGACTTCCCAGCGCTGGTTGAATGGCTGCTCGGTCGCCGCAGCAATCGCGGGCGGCAAGACGAGTTCTGAAATTCTATCAATCACGACTCCCAAGCCCGGTGTAGCCTCGACGCTGAGACTCTTGGTGAACGCCGCCCACTGCCGCATGTGATTAAGGTCGGTTGCATACTCCACCGTCAGCGCAATCGGCGGGCGCCGTGGAATCACCGTCCCACGGCGCTCAAAAGTTGCCCGGACCGCGGCGGCAAGCGTCGACCCCGCGAATTCAAAATGGCTCGATATGAACCAAAGGTCGTAATAATCCTTCATTCGGCTGTTTGTCATTCCGAGTTGCACCATGGCCTCGAACTTCTCGGCAATAACAGTCTCTCGGGGATAGACGCGGATGCGAGGGCGTGACTGGCTAAGAATTGAAGGAAATTCCGTAATGGCCGGCATCGGCGTAATTGCATCTCCGAATCCCACGTCGATTTGTAGCCGCAAGACGGCGGTTCCGAGCCTCGTGGTCAACAGTACCCGAAAGCCACCGTATTCCTGTGTGTCGCGAATCTCGGCAACTTTCACACTCGACGCGTCGAAAATTAGCCCATCATCTTCGACGGGTTGCGCGCAAATGGAAGCGAATACTTCCCGAATCACCTCAGCCTCATCTTGCAGAAACCCCTCCAAGTCGAGGTCTTTTGTCGACCGGAAATTCGCACCGCCCCAAAGGCGAAAGAGCATCGCGCCCTTGAGAACGAATCGTTCGCTATGGGTTGATACCGAAAGACGATAAAGAAATCGCTCGAGTCCGTACCAGATGAGTACGAGGTTTGGATCCGTCTTGATGGCGGTTGAGTGATTCAAGAGCCGCTGGCGGATGGACGCTGATGTGTTTGTGGGTTTATCTTTTGCCACGGTGAACGCAGCCATTAAATCGCTTCGAGATAGGGGCGAATAACTGTCGTCACACGGCATACTTTAACCGCCGCCCAGAGTTCTTCCCGGGTACAACGCTTTGCGCGCAGCGCCTCACGAAGCGCCTCGATCGCTACATCAAGACCAATCTTGTTTCTAAATTTGAAACAATCGGCCACTGTCTTCGCTGGAGAATAGATGCGTACCGGAACGCCATCGACCTTATGGCGCTCAACACCGAATGTAAACGCCGAACCAGAGACTAGCGTCACACGAATCGGTGGGTAGTCGAGCCGAGGCCGCGCGGCCCCCTGCGCTACAGCGATCCAGACTTCATGAGGAGCCTGTGTGCCGATGCCGTGAAACCGAAGGGCTGAAAGTAGACAGATTACCGACCGCGGAACCGCAGCCGCGACAAGCGCGAGCCCGAGATTCTCAGAGTGCTCGGCCTGTGGCAGCACATACCGCCCGCGACCCACGCGGATAATCTGGCCTTTGTCCACGAGGCGGCTTATCTCCTGTGGATGGATGCGCAGTCGTGCAAAATCTTGAGATTGCAGGACGGCCTTGGAGCGCGCAGATGCGGCAAGCTGCCGGAGATTTGATTTCATGTGAATAATTGTACATAGTTATATTCAACTATGTATTGTTTTTCACGGCCACCTACGGTACCGAAGACAAGCTGATGGGCATCGGTAACAGCGAGATGCTAGAGTTTCATTTTGTGCTTACCGACACATAGGTTACAGATCATTCCGGCCCGGTATAAACCGTTACCCATCTGTCCGGAATGGACCTTGGAAGTGATGGTGCCGCAAAGAGGACACAGCACCAACTACATATAAAGTGCTGCAATTCCCTTATTCACAGCGTTTTGTGAAGTGTATGTTGTCCACCAGCGTTATCCACTGCTATCCTCCGGGGGCATGAAGACAGAGAACCTGATCAAACGCCGCCTAGGCTGGTACGCACGTGTGGTAGTCCCTCCACAGCTGCGCAGTGTCGTCGGCAAGCGCGAGCTTATCAAAACCCTTCAGACCCGTGACGTGGTGGAGGCCAACAGGCGAAAGCACCAAGTGATTGCGGACCTCAAGGACGTGATTACTAAGGCTGAAATGAGCCGCGACCTACCCCGCGAGTCGACGGAGTATGTACTTCAAGCTGCTCGCGAAGCACATGCGGCTGTACTCGCTGGCGCAGACGCGGATGCCGCCGAACTTGGCCTGGATGCCAGCATCGAGAATCACCTAGAGCTTCTCCGAAAGCAACGCGGCGAGGACTCCGAAGGCGACCCGCTAGTGAGCGCAACGCATGCCAGCGCAGTACGCTTGGCGCACAAGGTATTCGCTGGCGATCAAATGACGTTGCTCTCCAGTCAGGTACAACGCTATCTCACCGAGGTCCGTGCTGGTGTTCGCAAACAGACCGTGGCCGACAAGAAGCGCGCTATCAGTGACTTTCAACATTGGTTGAAGCATGACGTAGAAGTCTCGACCGTCACGCGCAAGGTCGCCGGTAGCTACCTGACTGAGCAGCTGATGCGTAGACAGGTCTCCCCCGCCACGACTCGATCCACGCTATCGCACATCTCCTCGCTGTGGGTGTGGATGGAAGGTCGCGGCATCGTGGACGTGAATCCTTGGACGCGCCTAGGTGGCACGCTCACGGTGTCAACACGCGGCACGCGCGGCCCGCGCCGACCGTGGACTGATGATGAACTTCTGAAGCTCCTGAAGGCGACACCGAAGGATGACCCGCTGTTCCCGCTGACAGCGCTCGCCGTGTACACCGGCATGCGACGTGAAGAAGTCTGTCTGCTACGCAAGGATGATGTGCAAGGCAATGCGCTAACCGTGCGCGAGGGCAAGACTGCCGCCGCTGTCCGCACAGTTCCCATTCATCCGGTCATACGCTCGCTGGTAACTCGACTCGCGAAGCAGACGAAGGATGGCTATCTCATTCCAGGCTTGCTAACTGGTGGTGCTGATGACAAACGAGGGCATCTGCTCGGCAAGCGCTTCGGAAACCACATCCGCAGTGTCGGCTTCGATGATCCAGCGCTCTGCTATCACACCTTCAGGAACTCATTCATTCATCGGTGCGAACTCGGTGGCGTTCCTGAGACCACCGCGAAGCTGCTGGTGGGACATAGCCGCAAAGCCTCGCTGACGTACGGCAATGCATCTGGCGGATATTCGCCGGGACTGAACCTGCCCGAGCTATCGAAGGCGATGGCGAAGGTCACCTTCGGTCCACTCGATGCGTACCTGAAGGGCGCCGCGAGCGCAGTCAAGGTGAACGCCAACAAGAGCCGCCGCAGGCCGCGTGAGTCGCGTAAGAGCAGGGATTAGATCCCCCCGCCGATTTTACCTTAACGCAAGTGCATCTGCGACGCAACTCTTGCTCCTGGTGTTCACCCTCTTGTGCCATTCACGTACTGATATCCTGATTCGGGTATCGCTTCGATTATAGATCCGCCGGACTCGGCTAGTATCTATAGACACGCGAACCGTACAAGTGTCAAACTTTAGTCAAACGATAGGGATGTTATGAAAAGCATAAATTTATCCGCCATTGCAATTAGCGCGGTCGCGCTCGCCAGTTGTGGCGGCGACGGCGGCGACCCCTCCACTATTACATTTTACGCGTCGCCAACGGCAATAAACGGGTCCGCTGGCGGGTTCGACTTGTATGAAACCGTAATGAGCACCGCCCCTGTAACGGGGTGCGCCCCGCCCCCGCCCCCAGTTCCATTGAGCCCCAACCCCTATTTGGACGGTGTCGTAGTTTGCGGCGGTACCAATCAAACACAGATTGCCTACGAGGTTAATGTACCCGGCCACTCTGTGTCGCTGAATCTGAACGGGCACTTCTCTGTTCCGCCCAACAGTCTCGCTGAAGGATTAGTCACCGGAACGACAGGCACGGTACAAACGATAACTGAAGCGTTTGACGGACAAACAGTGTTCCAAATTGAAGGTTTGAACGTTGACGCGGGCTCTATTACGGACGCGATTGCCGGTGGGGATTACGGTACGTTTTGGCGCTTGGTCGCGGACGGCGGCGGTCGTCCGTTGGACGGTGTCTATAGTGGATCGGGAACCTTCTCGGTTTATTGTGGCGCAAATAATACCGGCTTCACAATTAACCTAACGAGCGTCGCGACACCCATGGGTAAATTTCTAGATGGTTGCTGACGACTCCGCTGCCGGAGGCTCCATTAAGGCTCTAGGGACTTCCGGCGGCACCGCAAGCCAACAGCAGGGACGGTACGAGGATACGCGGGCGCAGCATGGATGGCCGTCAGAGTACTCCTGAGGGACTAGAGTCCGGTCGTTTCCAATAGAATTTTGCGAGGGGTGAGGCGCGATGACCGCCCCGGCGTTCCCCCGTCGACCCTCCGCGCGGCCAGAATCGCCGCCGACCACCACCAGGGCGCCGCGATCTACCTGGTGTCGGCTGCCGAGGGATGGTGACCGGTCAGCGTCCTAGCTGAACCAGTAAGCGGCTCACGCTGGCTGCCGCCCATGCGCCACCACGAGGAGTCTGTACGCCTAGGCCGTTCAGATGGTCGGCCAGCTGCCGCAAGCTAACGCAGCCCTGCGCGCGCGCCTCAGTGACAACATCGCGCAACTCCTCGGCTCGATTCTTTGCCACCAGCTGCGCGGCATGTGTGGCCACCTTGGCTGTCACCTTAGTGCCCGCCTTCAAGTGTGGATTGCCAAGCCGTACACCTCGACGCTTGGCAGCTGCGAGCGCAGCGCGCGTCCGGTCGCTGATGGCTTGGCGCTCGTGCTGCGCGATTACAGCGAGGATGCCTACCACCGTCTCATTCATGTCCGGCATGTCGGCGGCGACAAAGCGCACGCCAGCGTCACGCAGGCTCAATAGGAACGCAGCATTGCGGCTCAGTCGATCCAGCTTGGCCACCAGGAGTGTCGCCCGCGTCTGCCGACAGCGGCGCAATGCGGCGACCAGCTGCGGCCTATCGTTGACCTTCCCTGATTCGACCTCAGTGAAGCTGGCTAGCTCCAGCCCATGGTTGCCCTCCAGGTAGGCCTTGACTGCCGCCCGTTGGGCATCGAGGCCGAGGCCGCTACGCCCCTGCCGTTGGGTGCTGACGCGTATGTATGTAACAAAATGTCGTGCTCTCGGTGTCATGTCCTGTTCCGTGTAACGCTTGATTTAAGGAATAGTACAGTCACCAGGACGGCCACCGCAAGGGGCACCCAACAGCGCCGCTTGAGGGGCGCACGCATTGGCCTGATGGATCGCGATCTCCTCGAAGCCGTGGCATGGCCCTGGCTCAGCCCTGCGCGGCTCCTAGCGCGTTTACGCGCGTCCGAGCGCCTCCCTCAGAATCACCACTTAGGTTAAGAGACCGTAATGAACGACACCTACAGCGCCACCACTGGCGCCGCCCAATGGCCACCCTGTGCAGTCCCTGGTTGCTCGAAGCCTGCCCGCTTCCGGCCCAAGTCGAAGTACTGCGCCGGTCATCGACAACAGAACTACCTCACAGGTCATCCCACCATGCGCACACCCACAGACCGCGATCTAGCGCGCCATCGGCGCCGCATTCAGCGCACCCTATCGCGTCACTTCGAATCACCCACGGTGGCCTGGGCACTGCGCGCAGTCGAGACCGAGATGTACACCTACCGGCCAACGCAAGGATTCTCGCAGCAGCTGTGGACCTCCGACCGCATGCAGGCACTGAAGGGCGCACACGTGGCGCCTATCGAGATCCTTCAGCGTGTAGTCGAGTGCTACGCCTTGAGGCGCGACGAAGGCGACCGAGTGTTCCCCAACCAGAAGACCTGGCTGGCGTTCCTGGCGCGCAAGGTGTTGCGGCTGCGGCGCGGCATTCTGCTGGCCAACAGTAATTGCTGGCAGCTGAAGTTCTGCGGTGCGCTGATCGAGGAGACGTTGGGCAGATTTGCCACGGCGACACTGATCAGAATGGACGCCGACGTGGCCGAGCGTGCGGCATTCGATGCCAGCTGCGAGGGGTTCGTGAATTGATTCGGACCCTCGTATACAGCCACCAGGAAACCTTACCCCTGACCCTCGTAATACCCTGAAGTCGATCCGGCCAAAGTCGCGCCAACATGATGTCGACAGATTCGCGGACGATGGGCGACGATGACCTGACCCCCCACCCTCGTAATACCCTGAAATCGATCTCGGAGACCTTGGGGCGGAACCCCGGATACAGCTACCAGGAAACCTGACCGCCAACCCTCGTATACAGCTGCCTGAAAACCTGACCCCTCACCCACGGTAACAGCTGCCGGAAACCTAACCCACCACCTTCGTATAACCCCGGAGTCGATCTCCGGGCGGCGCCGTGCGCGCATGCCGATCATCGATGGGTGCAGCCTGCCTTTTTTCGTTCCCTGTTACGGGCCCCTGTATGGGAGCCCCCTGGGTGTTCCTCTAGGTGTAGTCACTCCCCAGTCCCTCCCCTCCATTCACTACTGAAGGATCAATCATGCATGCCCTACTGAAGCCCACCGATTGGGGCGCGCTGTACGACTATGCCCCCACGTGGTCACCTTGGCTGTACGCCAGCGGTACTCGCCTGCAAGCCGTCGTGCGGGACGTTACAGACCAAGCCCTCCGGGCCGAAGCTGAACTGCCGAAGTTCAAGCGGACGCGAGCACGCAAAGCCTACGACCTCGATATCTTCACCAGTACTATCGACGCTCTGGTGTCCCACGTGGTGTTCGAGTACCTGCGTGGCGCTGGCCCGGTGAGCGTGTCTCTCTCGAAGACGGAACTAGGCCGCGCAAGCCGCTACCTGAGTCCGCTGCAATCCAAGCAGCTGCCGAAGATCATCAAGCTGTTGAGTTCCCCCGACCTCGGTTTCCTGACGCTGATCCCCGGTATCAAAGCCACGGCGTTCACAGAGGGAAGGCTCACACGCATCAGTGCCGGGCCGCGCCTCGTGTCCCGCCTCGAAGGCGTCACCCTGGACGACATCTCTCGAAAGCCTGGTGAAGAAGTCGTGCTGATGAAGTCCGACCGGGACGACCAGACCGGCCTAGCGAACCTGGTGAATTACCCTGACAACGAATTCGCCGACGAAGCCCGAGCCGAAGTCCGACGCATCAACGCACACCTATCAGCTGCTGACATCGAGTATGTCGGTGCGTCAGTGCTGTTCGATGAGCGCAAGCGACACCTAGTGCGCCGCTTCACGCGCGCCCAGTGGGGCTGCGGTGGTCGCCTGTGGGGTGGCTTTTGGGACAGCCCAATGACGAAGGCAGAACGCCTGGCCAACATACGCATCAGCGGTGAACGTGTCGTGTCGGTGGACTTCTCCTCGATGGTGGTTCGGCTTGCCTACGCCTACGTGGGCACCACGCCGCCACCTGGTGACCTCTACGCGATCACCTTCAAGACCACCGATGGCGCACCCGTGGTGCTGCCGCGTGCTGTCGTGAAGAAGATCGTAGCGGCTCGGCTCAATGGCGCGAAGGATTGGCCCGAAGAGTTGCGCGAACATCGTGCCGGCCTGTCGTGGCGCGCAGTAGTTGCTTCGCTCAAGGAAGCACACAGACCAATCGCCGACGTATTCGACCGCGACCTAGGTCAAGAGCTAGCGTTCACTGAGAGTGAAATCCTGGTGGATGCGCTGCTGCGTCTGGTCGAGGAGGGAGTGACTGCACTCCCACTGCACGACTGTGTGCTGGTCGCTGAGAGCGATGAAGCTGCGGCGACCGCTGCAATGCTTGACTCATTCCAATTCCATGCCCGTCAACCTGGCTGCGTCGCCATCGAGCACGCACCGAAGGAGCAGTAAATGCAATTCCCTCGCAAAGTCGATCCTGAAGTACTTGCTGAAGTCATCAACCTGATGGAGGCATGCGGCTACATCACTGTTGAGGACAACCCGAACAATCCCAATGAGGTCATCGTTCGCGCAGCGCCACGACTGGTACAGACGCTGGAGCGACTCGGAATCACCAAAGACAACTATCGCGAACATTTCAGCACCACCATTTAGGTGAACCCGTAGCGTCCGACTGCGGGGATCAAAGCAGCGCGCCTTTATTCCTGGGGCGCATTGCATCGGACATTTCACCAATCATCAAAGGAAAGCACTCATGACCAAAAAGACCGACGCACGCACGACGCTGCTTGCCGCACTAGCCACCTACGTCAAAGAGACCTACGGTGTTCCCATCGAGAAGTACCGCGACGCCTGGCTCAACGAACCTGACACCAAGACACCGCGCTATCCATTCGAGGCACTGGACCTCGTTGCTACCTACGACGACATCACCAAAGGGACCATCTAACATGTCTGATGAATTCTTCCGACAACCCAACCTGAGCCAGATGGGCGAGCAGGAAGCAGCACCAAGTGCGCAGCCGAGCGTGGCACCAAGTGCACCGAGCAAGGCGCAGCAGATTGATAACCTGATCATTCAATCGATGTCATCGAACGTGCGAGTCAACAATGACGGCTCGACGGAGGCGCTACAGACCGCGCCCGCCGAGAGCGCCAACAGTCACAACGCGAATGTGACACCGCCCCCGAGCCTGGAGGACCTAGGCGAAGAGGTGAACCGTCATCAAGCGCGCGCGGCTAACATACGCGACCAGCTGGCGCAGCAGGTCTTCAACCGCAACACAGGACAACCTGACGGGCTTCGTGTGACTGGTGCCGACCGGGCTCGCCTGGAGCGCGAGCTACAACAGTGCAACGACGAGGTCAACTACGTCGCTTTGCTGATGATGCAAACGAGCGAAGCACGCATCGCTTACAACCAGCGGCGCGCAGCCGAGGCCGCTAACTCCACGCCTTCGGAGAACCCAATGGCGGACGCAGTACACCGCGAGCAAGCCATCAACGAGTTGGCGGACATGCCCGGCCCCGACGGCCGACCTGTTGGCCGCATCGCGGCACAACGCGAGTACGACGCGGCACAGCTGAGAGCAAAGGCCGACCGACTAGCTCGCGGCAAGTAGAACCTGAGGACCGTCGCCGCCCCGCCGACGATTAACCCGACTAGCTACCGGGAGTCGGGGCACTTCACTCAACCACGCTCACCACCAAAGGAGGTGTCATGGCGTATCAACACACAGCGCAACTAAAGGCACTCCTCGGCGACCTTGAAGCTGCAAAGACAGCGGCTAAGGAGGCCGCCCGCACAGTCGCCAAAGAGAGATCACCGCTTGCCAAAGCCGTGCGGGACATTCAGCGCAACCTAGAGCGCGCCCGAGCGAGTCGCCACAAGATGCAATTTGGGAATGGCGTGTGCACGCCCGAGGATGAGTTCACCGCAGAGCGCATCCACGGCCAACGCTGGCGCGACACGCTGGCTCGAATCACTTCACTCACTACAGAACTACTCGACGCAGAGCTACGACTCGCGTTCTTTGACCAGGAACACCAGACATGACACCGAAGCAGAGAGCCGCTGCGCTCTCAAATCTCGCGCATGCGCAGGCGACTGCCGCAGAGCTTCACTCGATACTGAGTCGCGTTAGCGATGTGCGCGAACCTGACGACGGTGGCACCGCGTGGCGCGCCCATGTGGAGCGTGCGAGGGAACTACTAGGCAAAGCCATTGCGGAGGTCACGCGTTATGCGGTCGTTTGACGCCTCCACAAATGCAGAGATTCCAGACATGCAACGGTTGAGTTGCATTTCCAGGTGTGGCAGGCTTGTCCCCGCAGTTCAACCACGGGAGACACCACACATGCTGTTCGCAATCTCAATCGGAAGGTTCACCTTTGAACTCACACGCAGCGACGTGCTGCTGAGATTCGGCGGGCGCGAGATGTACTGGAACTGGTACATGCGCACCGGCCTTGTATTCGAGAGAGTGGCCTAGAAGTTGCGCACTAGGTGGCACTTGGGGTTACACCCCACGTGTCACCCTTCCTGCGCTATGCGTTGTCCACTCGCGTTGTCCACTTGGGTTCCACCACCACTCGCAGATATCTCTCGGAACCCTATAAATACAGCACTTTTGTGCATGTCCTGAAAAGTGGTGCCGCAAAGAGGATTCGAACCCCTGACCCACGCATTACGAATGCGTTGCTCTACCAACTGAGCTATTGCGGCGTCGCAACCCCAAAGGGGCCGCATTCTAACCCGTGGGACCCACCGACGAAAGACTGCTGCGGTCCTTTGCCACCTGGCGCAGCGTCTTGGGCAGGGCGAATACCACATGCTCCGTCCGGCCGCTCAATTCCTCGGCAACCTCGCCGCCCCACTCGCGAAGTTGGGCGATTACCCCCTGCACCAGAATCTCAGGCGCCGACGCCCCGGCCGTCACTCCCACGGTATTCACACCGTCAAACCACTCGCGATGCAAATCTTCCGGCCCATCCACCAGGTAGCCCCGCTTGGCGTTCTTACCGGCCATTTCACGCAGCCGATTGGAATTCGAACTGCTCTTCGAGCCCACCACCACCAGAACGTCGCAGCGGCCGATCAAGTCTTTGACGGCATCCTGGCGATTTTGCGTGGCGTAGCAGATATCCTCTTTCACGGGTGACTTGAGCGTCGGAAACCGGGCTCGCAAGGCAGCGACGATCGATGCCGTGTCATCGACGGACAAGGTGGTTTGCGTGACGAAGGCCACGTGCTCGGGGTTGCGCACTTTCAAGCTCGCCACCTCGTCGGCGGTCTGGATCAAATAGATCGCGCCGCCATGAGTCGCGTCGAACTGCCCTATCGTGCCCTCCACTTCCGGATGCCCGGCGTGCCCGATCAAGAACACCTCGCGCGCTTCGAGTGCATAGCGCGTGATCTCCATGTGCACCTTGGTAACCAACGGACAGGTGGCATCGAAGACATTCAAGGAGCGGCGCTCTGCTTCGGTCTGCACCACGCGGGGCACGCCGTGGGCGCTGAAAATCACGGTCGCGCCATCGGGCACCTCGGACAATTCATCGACGAATACGGCACCGATCAAGCGCAGCCGGTCCACCACGTACTTGTTGTGAACTACTTCGTGCCGCACGTAAATCGGCGCGCCGAACAACGCGATCGCGCGCTCGACGATATCGATGGCGCGGTCGACGCCGGCGCAGAATCCGCGCGGATTGGCCAATAAGATATGCATTAGGTCTTTCGCCTCGACTCGAGTAAAGCATCCAGCAGAAGACATGCGGCGCCGATCGTGATGGCCGAATCCGCTACGTTGAATGCTGGAAAATACGCTTCTTCCCAGTGAAAGTGAATGAAATCGACGACGTATCCCAGCCTGATCCGGTCGATGACATTGCCGAGGGCTCCGCCGAGCACCAAGGCGAGGCCTGCGGCCAACAGCGTTTGGGTGCCGCGCGGCAGCCGCAACAGCCAAACCGTGATGCCGATGCTGACGGCGAAGGCGAGGCCGATGAATACCCAGCGCTGCCAGCCGGATGCCGAGGCAAGAAAGCTGAATGCGGCCCCCACGTTGTGCATGTGGGTGATGTCCAAGACCGGCCAGATCCTCGTAAACTCAAACACGCCAAAATGGCGAATGATGTAGGCCTTGGTGACTTGGTCCGCCAGGACCACTAGCGCGGACAGCAGCAGCCATGCAGCACCACGGCCGCGAATATCATCTGTACTCATGCGAACTGACGCTCCTCACCCGGACCTTCGATATTGATGACGCAGCGCGCACAGAGTTCCGGATGCCGCGGATCGCTGCCGACATCGCTGCGCAAATGCCAGCAGCGCACGCACTTGGGCTGAGTGCTGGGCTTGACTTCGATCCATAGCCCCGGCTCTGCGGTCTGAACGGCCGTGGCTGGCGGCGCATCGCTCGGGGCCACACGAGCCTGGCTGGTGATGAGCAGGAAGCGCAGCTCATCGCGCAACGCCTCGTAGCGCGCCGCCTGCGCCGCCGGCACGAACACGACGACTTCCGCCTGGAGCGGCGCGCCGATGGCGCCGGCAGTGCGCAAACGTTC
>Ga0070696_100000336_pt1 | contig 28470 bp, 21 predicted proteins | sample KBSK1253metaG_FD_65474 | JGI IMG/M metagenome (GOLD analysis project Ga0070696, IMG submission 65474) | Corn, switchgrass and miscanthus rhizosphere microbial communities from Kellogg Biological Station, Michigan, USA - KBS K1-25-3 metaG | ecosystem: Host-associated > Plants > Roots >... | reverse complement strand
GTGCGCGCCTGCTTGAGAGCGGGCGTGTACTGCGGAAGCAGGCCCTGCAGAAGCGTACGGGTCAGCGCGGCGTACCGGGCCATCATGGCCAGCAGCTCATGCTCGCCGCTGTCTTCGCTCCTGGCGCCCTTCACCTCTCCGGCGCCGGGATCGAAGCTGATGTTCTTAGCCTTCTGATCGGACCACGCCGAGGAGAGAAGGCGCCGCTCCCCGTCATCGAGCGGAAACGTCAGGCGTTCGAAATAGAGCACCCGGCCGCGTTCAAGCGCCTCGGCCGCGCGTTTCTGGTCCTCGGCCGTGAACGGCAGGTCCCAGGCGAACGCTTCGAAGGGTTCCAGGGCATTGATGGGCATGGCGGTGTGCCCCCCGATTGCCGTGCAGCTGTAATTGCAACCTCTAGTTGATGAAACCTTCGATGCCTACTGCGGGAGATACGTTGTCAACAGAATTTGCTTCGGCCGCACGCTTTGGCACGCGGCCGGTTGGGCCATGGGCGCAAGGACCGCGGCCCCTACTGGTGCACGATCATTCCCGGCAGCAGGTAGGCCTGCGCCATCACGAGGAGGCCGACCAGGCAGGCCAGCGCAATCGAGTGCCAGAACACGAAGCGCAGGATCGAGCCCTCGTGCCCGAACCAGTTGGTGGCGGTGGAGGCGACCACGATCGACTGGGCGTCGATCATCTTGCCCATCACGCCGCCCGACGAGTTGGCCGCGGCCATCAGCACCGGCGACAGCCCCAGCTGCTCGGAGGTGATCCTCTGCAGGTTGCCGAACAGCACGTTGGAGGCCGTGTCCGACCCCGTGAGCGCCACGCCGAGCCAGCCGAGCAGCGTGCCGAAGAAGGGATAGAGCACGCCGGTGCCGGCAAAGGCGAGGCCCAGGGTGGCGTCGATGCCCGACAGCCGGGTGAGCGTGCCGATCGCCAGCATGGCCGAGATGGTCAGCAGCGAGTAGGCGCACACGCGGATGGTGCGGGCGTATGCCGTTATCAGCCGCCAGGGCGAGAAGCCCATCAGGAAGCCAGAGATGATCGCGGCGATCAGCATGCCGGAGCCGGTATAGGACAGCCACGTGAAGGAGAAGACCGCCGCCTCGGGCGTCGGCCCGCTGGCGACCGGCGGCACCTTGTTGATCATCTTGTGGAGCTCCGGAACCGGGTAGTTCCAGGTGGCGATGGGATTGACCAGCGCCTTGAACCAGTCGGTGCCCCACAGCAGAAGAATGGCGCACACGATGATCCACGGCAGCAGCGACAGCCACACCTGTGCCCGTCCTGGGGGCGGCCCCAGCTTGGGAGCCGGCGCCGTCATGGTCGCCGCGGAGTCGTCGCGCGTGCGCAGCGCCGGCGAGGTCCAGACGCGGCTCGGCTGCCAGACCTTGAGGAACAGGATCAGGCAGGCCATGGAGATGAGCGAGGCGCCGATGTCGACGATCCATGGATTGATGAAGTTCGAGATGAGGAACTGCGGCACGGCGAACGCGACGCCGGTGACGAGAACGGCCGGCCAAATCTCCAGCATGCCGCGGAAGCCGGCGAACACCCAGATCAGCCAGAACGGCACGATCAGCGAGAAGAACGGCAGCTGCCGGCCCACCATGGCGCCCAGCACGAACGGGTCGAGGCCGGTGACGCTCGCCAGACCGGCGATGGGCGTGCCGAGCGCGCCGTAGGCCACCGGCGCGGTGTTGGCGATCAGCGACAGCCCCGACGCCGCGAGCGGCGAGAAGCCGAGGCCGATGAGGATGGCGCCCGTCACCGCCACCGGGGTGCCGAAGCCCGAGGCGCCCTCGAAGAAGGCGCCGAACGAGAAGGCAATGAGGAGGAGCTGCAGGCGCCGGTCGCCGGTGACGCCGCCGATGGTGGTCTGCAGGGTCTGGAACGCACCTTTCTCCACGGTGAGCCGGTAGAGAAAGATGACGTTGAGCACGATCCAGCCGATCGGGAAGAAGCCGGTCACGGCACCCAGGATCGTTGCCCGGATCGACATGTCGGCCGGCATGGTGAAGATCAGGATCGCCACCAGGTTGGCCGCGATCAGAGCGATGAAGGCGGCGATGTGGACCTTGACCTTGTTGGAGGCGATCAGAACGAGCAGCGTCACCACCGGGATGGCTGCCGCAATGGTGGACAGTGCGGCGTTGCCGAGGGGATTGTAGACTTGGTTCCACATGCGTTGTCCTCCCGCCTCCTTCTGCCCTCTGCAGGCAGGGGCGGCGTCAATGGATACGGTGCGGAGCTTAGTCGCGCCCCAAGCCTAACTGCATGCAACTTTGGTGTTGCATCGCGCCTGCGGGCGCTCGCGGCCTGCAGGGCAGGTATGCCCGGAGCGACGTCGCCGGAAGCGCGGTGCCGGCGGGCGTGGGTCTGCTGCGGGCCGGCGCAATCTGGCCGACTGGACTACCGCGACGGTCCGCGCTTTGGAGGTATCACATCGTCGGTCCAGTCGGACGGCAAGATTGGTGCATTGGTTTCGAAGGCCCGCGCGGGCCCCTGCGTGGACGCCCGCGTGGACCATGGACGCAGCCCGCGGGCCGCGGCCACGGTGTGCACACGCACGTTGCCGTTCTCGACCGTGAGGGCGTGGGCGCCGCGGGCCGCCAGGTCGTCGCTGTCGATGGCGGCCCGCGCCGGTCGGCAGCGCGGGGGCCTGGGGAATGGGACGATCAGGATCGCGGCCAGGGTGCAGTCGTCCCGCAATCCCGCCTCCGACCTGGCGACCGCCAGGCGCAGGCCCTTCACGTGCGCGATGCAACCCAGCCGGTCGCAGCGGAAGGCGGATGCCTTGGCGGCCTCCGCCGGGGAGCGGCCGTCGCCGTCGTGCTGCAGCCAGCGTGCCAGCTCGTAGCTGGAGCCGCGCCCCGCCAGCGCCGAGAGGCGGCCGTCGGCGCCGCGCACCGCCACCAGGCTGGCGCCGCGGCCGATCAGGACGTCGGGCCTCTGCCCGGTCGGGGCCAGCATCAGCCCAAGCGCGATGGGCACCGCGCCCAGGAGCCGCCAGCGCGTGCTCCACAGGGCGCACCACAGGCCGCCCGCCACGATGAGCGCAAACGCGCTCGTCGGGATTGCCGGCACCCGACCGACGGCCCCCGGCAGCGCCGATACGACGCGGGCGCACCACACCATGCCGTCGATGCCGAGTCCCATCACCCACAGCGGCACCGCCTCCAGCCCGAACGGCATGGCGAGGAGCACGGCCAGCGCCGCCGGCATCACCACGAAGTTGCAGAGCGGGATGGCGAGCAGGTTGGCAAGCATGGCAAACGCCTGCGTGTTGTGGAAGTGGTAGATGCCGAACGGCGCCACCGCGAGGCTCGCGATCAGCGTGGTGGCGAGGATGCCGCCGAGGAACGCGGCGCCGGTGGCGAGCCAGCCGCGCCGCGCCGGCCCGTCCCGCTCCACGGCGCGCAGGCGCAGCGCCTCGTAGGTCGCGACCAGCGCCACCACCGCGGCGAAGGACATCTGGAAGCCGGCATCGAGCAGGCTCTCGGGCCACAGCACGAGGATGGCAAGCGCCGCCAGCGCCACGTTGCGCAGCGCGATAGCCGGGCGGTCGAGCAGCACGGCCAGGAACATGATGGAGATCATGATGTAGGATCTGACCGTCGCGAACTCGGCGCCGGAGATCAGCAGATAGCCGAAGGCGCCCAGCATGGCGCCGGTCGCGGCCCATTTCTTGATGGGGTAGGTGAGCGCGACGGCAGGTATCGCGGCAAGCGTCACGCGGATGCACACGAACACCGCGCCGGCCACGATCACCATATGCAACCCGGAGATGGACAGGATGTGGAACAGGCCGGAGTCGCGAAAGGCCTGGTTGGTCTCCTCCGAGATGCCGCCCCGCTCGCCGGTGATGAGGGCATTGGCGATGGCGCCGGTCTCGCCCGGCAGCGCGGCGAGGATGCGCTGCCCGATGGCCTGGCGCACGCGCGCGATGGCCGCGCCGGCGCGCTGGGCGAGGGTGGGCGCCGGCGCATGGGGGTCGATCTCGGCCGCCGCACCGGCGTAGCCGACGGCGCCGAGGCCCTTGAACCAGGCCGCGCGGGCGAAGTCATAGTCGCCGGGCAGCGTCGGCCCCGGCGGCGGGTTGAGCGTGGCCTTGACGCGGACGGCATCGCCGGGCTTGAGGCCTGCGGTCTCCGCGCGGGTAACGATGCGCACGCGGAGCGGCCAGGCGCCCGCTTGGTGCTTCTCCAGGGCCGTGACTCGGATGGTGAGGCGCTGGCCCTTGCCGGCGGCGCGCGGCTCGACCTGCTCGACCTGGCCGTAGACATCGAGCGGGCGCGGCTTGTCCGGATTGTGGGCCTGCGGCTGGCTCTGGAACGGCTGGCCCTGCGGCTGGCTCTGGAATACCGGCGCCCGCACCACCTCCGTGCGCAGCTTGGCCGCCGCGATACCCAGGGCAACGGCGAGCAGGGCGGCGGTGACGAGCCCGCCAAGTCCCCCGCCAAGTCGGGCGCGAGGTCCCGCAAGGTGCAGCGCCAGCGCGGCGACGGCCGGCATCGGCGCGACCAGGATCAGCGGCTCGACGGGGAGCGCAAAATAGAGCGCGATCCCCGCTCCGAACAGCACCGGCAGCCACAGGAACCAGCGCTCCTGCTCCGCCTCCAGCTGGCGCGCAACCCCTGCGAGGAGCCGCCCCGCCGCCGCGCCGACGGGTGCGCTACGGCGGGCGCCGAACGGCCAGGCCCCGGCTCCCCCGCCCACCTGCGCCATGGCCGAGCGTGCCCCTCACCCCGTGGCGGCCGGCACGGAATGGCGGCCGTCTGACGGATGAGTCCAGCACACGGACTGTGCGTGGGCAAGAGGTAAAACGGGGGCGACGCCGGGCTGAAGCCCTAGGCGGCGTCGAGCCGCGTCAGCTCGGTCCTGAACTCTCCGCGCAGCCGGTCAGCCTCCTCGGCGGGGAGCCAGTTGGCCATCTGCGGGAAGACGGTGCGCCAGTACGAGACCTCCCTTGCGGGCCAAGGCTCCTGCGGGGCGGCGCGTGCCCTTGCGAGGATGTCGGTCAGCTCGGTGCGCACAGCCTCGAGATCGGGGTCGTAGCTCCGGGCCGGCGGCGAGCCGAACATGTCGAGCTGCCGGTGATCGGAGCCGTAGGGCCTGAACTCATGTCCGATCTCGCAGGCGTCAACGCCATCGGATTGGTCGGAGGGCGCCATGGTCCACCACGCGTTGTTGCAGGTGGTGGGAAGGATTGCAGATTCGGCCGGACGCGACGATGACCGCTCGGGCGTTTCCCCAGCTCAATCCGCGCCATTGTCCTGCGACGCGGCCAGGGCGCCCGCGGCGGACAGCTTGGCATTGTCCTCCAGGTCGCCGGCGAGGATAGCGTCGAGCAGGGCGGCCTGCTGGGGCTCCAGGGTGACGAGGCGGCCGAGGACGTTGAGGAGGTCGATCAGGTCGGACGTGTACTCGTGCGGCCAGTGCTCGGGCTGGATATCACACGACCTCGCGGCCAAGGGCGACGGTTTTGGCGAACAGGGCGACGTCGGCCGTGAGCGGCAAGGCCCACGGCGCGCGCGTCCCGCCCGAAGCCCACGCGTTCGCCCCCCAATCCGCCTAGCAAGAGGAATCAAAGCGTCACTATTCCGCGCTGGATCGCCGCGATCAAGTCGGCAAGGACCATGTTTCCGAGAGCGCCCGAAATTGCCGCACTACTCTGCAAGCGAGGCTTTTTTCGGGGCGGGCTTGGCGTCCTTGGCAGCCGGGACGGGCTTGGCCTGTTTGGCGTTTGGACTGGAAGCGGGCGTGGCGGGCTTCGCCTCCGACTCGGGCTTCGTTGCAGCGGGAGCCGCCGCCTTGTCCGATGCGGCAGGAGCGGCCGGCGGCGCTGCAGGCGTGCCGGTCGCCAGCACTGCGCGGCATTCGGCGGGGAGCTGGTCGAGGGTCAGGTAGCGGCGCTCGGGGGCCGGCGTGGCCGGCTTTGGCGCCGCGGCCACCGGGGCAGGCGGCTTCGGCTTGACGAGCTTCAGCCAGCGGGTGAGCTCGGCGCCGCAGCCGTCGTCGTCGTGGTGCACGGGCGGCTGGCCCTCGCAGCCGGCGCTGCCCTTGGGGCAGGCGATGCGGATGTGGAAGTGGAAGTAGTGGCCCCAATAAGGGCGGATCTTGCTGAGCCAGATGCGGTCCTTCTCGCCCTTGGAGGCCTCGCACACCGCCTTCTTGATGGCAGGGTGCACCAGCACCCGCTCCACCGTCCTGTAGCTTGCGGCGCGCTTGAGCAGGCGCACGTGGGCATCGGTCCACACCTTGGGGTTCACCGAGACCTTGTCGTCGGCCAGCATGGAGGTGGCGGACAGCTCCTCGCGCTCCTTCGGACTGAGGCGGTGATCCGGCATGGGTGTGAGCCACACGTCGGCGTCGAGGCCGATCTGGTGGCTGGCATGGTCGCCGAGCATGGGACCGCCCCGGGGCTGCGAGAGATCGCCCACCAGCAGTCCGGGCCAGCCATCGTGCTCCTTGGCGTCTGCAGCGAGCTTCTCGACCAGGGCGACGAGGTCCGGATGGCCCCAGTTGCGGTTGCGCGAGAGGCGCATGGCCTGCCAGGTCGGCCCGTCGATGGGGAGCGCGGAGGCGCCGGCGAGGCAGCCCTTGGCGTAGAAGCCGATGGAGCGGGCGGCCAGCGGAGCCGGGGTCTTGACGGCGCCGAACAGCTCCCTGGCCGGCGTGGGCTTGGCCTTGGCGGCCTTGGACGGGGCCTTCTTGGCCGTGGCCTTCCTCGGCGCGGTCTTGGCGGTGCCCTTGCCCGCGCCTTCCTGTTTCTCCGCCTTGGCGGCGGCCGCGGTCAGGGGCCCGTTGTGGTGGACCACGAGAACGGCCGGCAGCGCCAGCGCCAAGCCCAGCATTAGAGTGGGAACGCGCATTCCCCCATCTCCCGGATCGTTATCCGGTGCAGCCTAGCGCGGGTGGCGGCGGCAGCGCTAGCCGGACTTCGCCATTGCCTTAAAGGCTGCCAAAGCCGTGGCCGCGGCGAGACTCGCCGAGGCCACGGCGTTCCAGCCGGCGAAGGAGAGCCCAAGAAAGCGCCAGGAGGCCACTCCGCAGCTGGCCGGCACCTTGTCGAGGTTCATGGTCTTGAGGTCGAAGGTGGGCAGCTCCGAGAGCGTGGCGCAGGTGGAGGGCGGGTCCCAGAATTTCCACTCGGCACCGGCCTGGTAGGTGCCGAGGCCGGCGTTGACCAGGAAGGCGAGAGCGACCGCGGCCAGGATGGCGGCGGCGGCCTTGGGCTGGGGCAGACGCAGCAGCACCAGCGCCGCCGCCAGGGCCGGGATGCCGGCGTAGTAGGCGTAACGCTGCTGCAGGCACAGCGGGCAGGGCGTGTAGCCGCCGATGTGCTCGAAGCCGAGCGCGGCAAGAATGACGGCGCCGGCCATCAGCAGAGCGACGCCGGCGACCGCGCTGGCGGACAGTCGGCGGAGGTCGGAGGGAACCTGGAGAGCGTCGAGCATCGCGGTCTCCTTTGCCGCGGATTGCCCGCGGACCGGGCACTTTCAGATCAGGTAGCGGATCACCACGAACCCGCCGACCAGCATCACCACGAACGCGGTCGTCAGCAGGGTGAGGCGCCGCTCGATGAGCTCGCGGATGGGCTCCCCGAACCAGTAGAGCAGGGCGGCGACCATGAAGAAGCGCGCCCCGCGCGTGACGATGGAGGCGGCCACGAACACCCAGACATTGAAGGCGGCGGCCCCGCTGGCGATGGTGACGATCTTGTAGGGAATCGGCGTGAGGCCCTTGATCAGGATGATCCACAGGCCCCACTCGTTATAGGCCGCACGGTAGGCCTCGAACTGCCTGGCGAGGCCGTAGGCGTTGATGAGCCACACCCCGAGCGTCTCGTAGAGGAAATAGCCGATGCCATAGCCGACGATGCCGCCCAGGACCGAGGCCAGCGTGGCAAGGGAGGCGTAGTACCAGGCCCTGGAGCGGTCGGCCAGCACCATGGGGATCAGCATGGCATCCGGCGGGACCGGGAAGGCCGAGCTCTCGGCGAACGACACCCAGAACAGCGCCTGCGGCGCCTTCCGGTGGGCCGCCATGCGCATGGTCCAGTCGTAGGCGCGCCGTATCATGGGGAGCCCATATAGCCCGCTTCCCGCCGCTTGTCAGGCCAAGTTTGAGCCGGGTGCGGCACTTTGCGGCTCGCCGTGCCCCGGTGTCAGCTCCGCCTCGATGAGGCCGAGGGCCAATTGCACGGTCTTGAACGAGCGGCGGTGATGCGGCGTCACGCCCAGCCGCTCGATAGCGGCGTGGTGCTCGGGCGTGGGGTAGCCCTTGTGGCGCTCGAAGCCGTAGTCGGGGAAGGCGCGGGCCAGCTCGACCATGATGGTGTCGCGCGTGACCTTGGCGACGATGGAGGCGGCGGCGATGGAGAGGCACTTGGCATCGCCGCGCACGATGGCCCGGCTCTCGCACCCGAGCCGGGGCGGCAGCTTGTTGCCGTCGATCAGCACCAGCCTCGGGCGGGAGGGGAGCTGTGCCACGGCATCGGCCATGGCCCACAGCGATGCGTTGAGGATGTTGTCGGTGTCTATGCGCTCCACGCCGGCGACGCCCACGCCCACCTGCGAGGTGGCGAGGATCTGCTGGTAGAGGGCGCGCCGCACGTCGGGGGGCAGGACCTTCGAATCGGCGATGCCGTCGGGGATGTTGCCGGGGTCGAGGACGACGGCGGCGGCCACCACCGGCCCGGCGAGGGGGCCACGCCCGGCCTCGTCCACGCCGGCCACCGGCCCGCCGTAGATCTGGAGCTCGACAGCCTCCAGCTCGAAGCTCGCCCTCATGGCGCGAATCGCTTTGCCCCCGTTTCCGGGAAGCTTTGCGTGGGAGGGCGCTCAAGTCAAAATCCCAACCCTGGTCGTGGGCCGTTGTGCACGGTTGCGCGTGGAAGAGCGTGCTGCGCGCCGCCAGCCGGACGCGCCAGAAGCTCGTGCCCCGCCGGGACATCGAGAAGGAGCTGCAACTTATCAGGGGGCCAGTTATCAGGGGGCCAGGAGCGCGGGCGGAGAGCCGCGATCCCGTCGGTCAGCGGACCGGCCAGCGCTCCAGGGCGTAGGCCAGCCGGGCGAAGTCGTGGACCGAGAGCGTCTCGCCGCGTGCGGTGGGCGTGAGGCCGACGGCCGAGAGGAGAGGCTCGGGGTCGCTGACCAGCGGCTTGAGGCTCTGGCGCAGCATCTTGCGGCGCTGACCGAAGGCCGCGGCCGTCACCTTGGAGAGCGTCGCCACCCTGCAGTCGGGCTGTGGCCGCTCCAGGGGCGTCAGCTCGACCACCGCGGAGGCGACCGCCGGCGGCGGCGTGAAGGCCTCGGGCTTGAGCGTGAACGCCAGGCGCGCGCGCGTGCGCCATTGCGCCAGCACCGCCAGCCGGCCGTAGGCCTTAGTCGATGGCGCGGCGACGATGCGCTCGGCCACCTCGCGCTGGAACATCAGCGCCATGCGGGCGAACCAGGGCGGCCAGGGATCGCTCTCCAGCCAGCCCGCCAGCAGCACGGTGGCCACGTTATACGGGAGGTTGGCGGCGATCACGGCACGGCCTATGCCCTGGCCGGCGCTGCCGGCGACAAGGCCGCGCCAGTCGGCGCCGAGGGCGTCGGCATAGTGCACCTGCAGGCGGCCCGGATAGCGCGCCGCGATGGCATCCAGCGCCGGCCGGCAGCGCTCGTCGCGCTCCACCGCGATCACCCGCTCGGCGCCTTCCAGGAGCAGGGCGCGCGTGAGGCCGCCCGGTCCCGGCCCGACCTCCACCACCGTCCGCCCCTCCAGTGGGCCGGCGGCGCGGGCAATGCGTCGCGTCAGGTTGAGATCGAGTATGAAGTGCTGGCCGAGGCTCTTGCGGGCCGAGAGCCCCAGCTCACGCACCACGCTGCCAAGAGGAGGCAGGCCGTCGGGTGTCGTATCGGCGGTCATGTGCTTCGTCTCGGCGTGAGGGGAATGGGGGGAATAGGGAATAGGGAATAGGGAATAGGGAAAGAAAGTGGATTTTGCTTCCCTACTCCCTACTCCCTACTCCCTACTCCCCCTTTTCTCCGCTGCCCCATCTCAGTGGCGAGCTGCAGCGCCGCGATCAGGCTGTCGGGCCGCGCCCGTCCGGTGCCGGCGAGGGCATAGGCGGTGCCATGGTCGGGCGAGGTGCGAACGAACGGCAGGCCGAGGGTGACATTGACGCCCCGGTCGAAGGCGAGCGTCTTGAGCGGGATCAGGGCCTGGTCGTGGTACATGGCAATGGCCGCGTCGTATCCGCGGCGTGCCTCCTCGTGGAACATCGAGTCGGCCGAGTAGGGACCGTTGACGTCGAGGCCCTCGCGCCTCAGCTCGGCGATGGCCGGGGCGACGGTCTCCGCCTCCTCGGAGCCGATCAGCCCGTCCTCTCCCGCATGCGGGTTGAGGCCCGCCACGGCGATGCGCGGGGACGGCACGCCGAAATCCTCGATCAGCGCGCGGGCGGTGATGCGCCCGGTCTCGACGATCAGCGCGCGCGTGAGCCGACCCGGTACCGCCGCGATCGGAATATGCACCGTCGCCGGCACCACGCGCAGCTCCGGCGCGGCCAGCATCATGACGGGACGGATGGCGCTGTCACCGGTGTGCCGGGCGGCCAGCTGGCCGAGAAACGCGGTATGGCCGGGATAGTCGAGCGGGATGCTCTGCAGCGATCGCTTGGCGATGGGGTTGGTGACGAGCGCCAGCGCCTCACCTGCCAGCGCGGCTGTCGTCGCGGCCTCGATGGCAGCGACGATGGCGGCATCCCGGTCCGCCGGTGCCTTGCCGCTCCTCCCGGCCGCGGGCTGCACGACGGGCAGCGCATCGGGGAAGCGTTGCGTCGCCTCCTCGACGTGGCCGATCGAGACGATCGGGACATCGAGACCCAGGGCGCGGGCGCGATCGGCCAAGACATCCGCGGCGCCGTAGACGGCGAACGGGTGAAGCCCGCGGGCCGCGCGCGCGCGCCAGCTCAGGAGCGCGATATCGGGCCCGATCCCCGCCGGATCGCCCAACGTCACGGCAAGCGGTGGCGGAGGTGTCCGGGAGCGGGCAGCAGTGGACGGCCGATGCATCGCTCACTTGTACTCGATATTGGCCTCCTGGCGAAGGTTGCGCAGCGCGCGGCGCGCCATCACATCCAGCTCCTTCGACTGCAGCTCGGCCATGGCCTTGGTGCGCTTCTCCTCGCTGCCGCCGAGCGCACGGCGGCCGCAGACGGCGTAGATCTCGACCCCCGCCGAGGTCGTGACGGGCGGCAGCACGTCGTCGTCCTTGGCGCTCAGCAGCATCGACCGCATCGGCTCGGCGATGGAGCCCGGCTTGATGTACTTCATGTCCTCGAATCTGGCGTCGGGGGCGCCCTTGGCAAGCTCGGCCATGCTCTTGCAGCCGTTGAACCGGCGCCGCATGCCCTCGGCCTCCGCGTAGCGCTTGGTCATGGCCGGCTGGTCGATCTTCGCTCCCAGGGCGAGCGAGACGCGCTGGACCTGGAGCTCAACGGTGTCCTCGCCGGCCTCCCCGGCCGCGGCCGACAGCACGCGGTCGACGTCGCGCTGGGTCACCGTGACTTGTGCCCCATAGCGGCGGCCGACCATGTCTCGCCAGGCCTTCTGCGCCCGGAACTTCTCGCCCATGGTGGCGATGTCCACCCCCGAGCCCTTGAGGTGCTGGGCGAACTGGTCGTAGGTCATCTTGTTGCGGCTGGCCAGGTCCGTCAGCACGGCCTTCACGTCCTGGTCGGTGATCTCGACGCCGATCTTCTTGGCCGCCTGCAGCTTGATGCGGTCCTCGATCAGCTCCTCCTTGGCTTCAGTCTTGTACTTGGGCAGGAGCGATGCGCGGGCGCTCTCCAACGCCTGCTTCTGCAGGCTCATGCCGAACTCCTTCTGGCGCTCCTGGAAGATGGCGATCAGCTGATCGCGCGTCTTGCCGGGGTTGGCGCGGATCACGTCCTCCTGCAGCTTCCGCATCGCCTGCTCGGTGCTCTCCGACTTGACGAGCCTCTGGAATTGCTCCTTCGCCTGCTGGCCGATATTGGAGCTCAGCGCGATGAGGCGCGCGCGCTGCTCGATCTCGTAGGCCGTGATGGCGTCGTCGTTGACGACGACAACGATGCCCTGCGCCCGCTGCGCCGATGCCGGCGGGCTCTTGGGCCCGTCCGACTTGGCCGCCGCCGTCCACTTGCCGCTGCCGGCGGTCTGGGCAGCCAGCCCCGTCTCCCACACCGGCCACCCCCAGATCCCCAACGCCAGGGCCAGGATTGCGGCCACAGGGCCGACGGGTCGGCGATAGGCACTCACGTCGGGCTCTCCCCTCGTTGCAGAACGCCAAGCGCGGCGCGCACGCTGGATCGTATCGGGACCGCAGTGTGCGCGATTCTATGTGCGACGGCTTACGCCTTGCCATCGCGGCGATATGGCTTGTCCACAAGCACACAACAACAATGGCGCAGCTATGGCGGCCACGCCCGGGGTGTCGCGAGGATTTCGTCGCTCCCCAGGGAGCGGGGGCTGCTGCGGCACGATGCAGGTTGGCGCAAGGGCCGGCGAAACCGCAACACAGGTATCGCGGAGGGCGGCCCTCGCTGGGCCGGCCACAAGCCGGCAGCGGCGTCTCATCCCAGCGCTCGTTCCGACCGGACGCGCCCCAACAGGATCGGGTCCGTTCCTTGCTCCCAACCGGCGGGGCGACCTAGCGCGGGATGCTGCCCTGGTTGGTGTCACCGAAGTAGTGGTTCAGCGAGTCGGTACGGTAATTGTACTGGCCGAGGTGCTTGAGCTCGAAGCGCAGCATCAAGGTGCGATCGGGCCTGATCTCCAGCGCCGGGTTCTCCACGAAGGTCTCGATGTAGCTCGCCGTCAGCACGAAGCACTCGTCCTGGTACTTGACCTGGAAGATATCCTGGATGCGGGTGCGGTCGTCGAGGTCGTAGCGCATCTGGCCGAGCACGCTCCAGCGATCCGTCAGGCGCAGCCCCAGGGTGCCCATGACTTCCTGCTGCTCGTCGATGAAGGCCGTGTTGGCGGCGTCGATCGGGTTGTTCGGAACCGTCGAAGAGAGAGGATTGAATTTGGTGAAGGCATAGGCGGCCTGGGCCAGGAACGGTCCGTAGGTGGCGTTCAGCGACGTATCCTGGCGCCGCAGCGACCAGTCGCGCTCATCGAAGCGGCCCTGGGCGACCAGGTTGAAGCCGCTGAACGGCGACAGGTACAGCCCCGCCACGTAGTCCGACCGGTCGTTCTGGAGGCCGTTGAGCGGGTTGAAATTGAACTGCCCGTTCACGTTCAGGCCCGAGTTGGTCAGCCCGGGATCGACAAAGGCGTTGTCGCCGGCGAGCAAGAGGCTCTGCCCGAACACCGCGCGGGCGTAGAGGCCGGCGGCCGTCTGCAGCGTGTACTCGACGCCGAGATTGGCGCGGGTGCCGGTCTCGTAGCGGTCGTAGCCCGAGAACTTGTCGATATCGAACAGCAGCGTGTCGTCGAAGATCAGGCTCCTGGCGTCCTCGTCGGGCAGTTGCCGCTGGTCGAAGCGGCTGGGGCGGGCAACGATCTGGGCTGTGGGGGCGATGATATGTGTGGCCGACGCGGTGTGCGCCACGAACGGATAGGAGTAGAGCAGGCCCAAAGCCCCCGTCCCGCGCAGCACCGTGTCGTCGGGAATGAACTCAGTCGAGTTGTTGGGATTGCGGGCATCGGCATAACTGACGACATCGCCGCGGGCGTTGGCGAAGGGCGTCCACACCTGACCGACGGGATCGATCATCTTGCGCTTCCAGTCCGCGGCCACCACCACACGCTGGTCGTCGGTGCCGTCCGAGCGCGTAAGGACGCGGGCGTGCCCGGTGAAGCTCAGCTCGCCGCCGAGGACCGGTGTTCCGACAATATAGTTATAGTCGATCACCGGCAGCACGTAGGAGTTGGAAACGTCGGTGTCGTTCAGGAACAGCCCGCCGAACTGATAGAAATTGGCGGCGAAATAGTTGCGGTCGCTCAAGCCCTGCAGGAACGCCACGTTCACCCGGTCGGTCTGCAGGATGGAGTCGAGCTTATAGGTACGACGGAAGGACTCGTCGCTCTCGAGCGTGATGTCCCAGCCGTACTTCCACCAGGAGCCCAGATTGAACAGGCCCTTGGTCTGCAGCGAGCCGCGCCAGTTGCCCAGCTGCGAGTTCACGCTCGGCGAAGTATCGTCGTCGATGGCGGCGAAATCGACGGTGTAGCGGCCGGTCTCGAGCCGGTGGCGGAAGTCGCCCTGCCACAGCACGCCGCGGTCGGTGTAGTAGGTGGGCCGGAACGTGAAGTCGTAGTTGGGGGCGAGCGCGAAGTAGTAGGGCACCTCGACCGACGTTCCGAGCGTCGAAGACGTGCTGTAGCTCGGCGCCAGGAAGCCCGACTGGCGCTTCACCGACGGATCGGGGTGCTGGAAGTAGGGCAGGTAGAAGACCGGGACGCCGAACAGCTGGAACTGCGCATCCTGGTAGGTGATCGTTGCCTTCTCCTGGTCGTGGACGATGCGCTTGGCGGCCACGCACCAGAGCGGCGGCTGGCCGGGCTCGTTCCGGCAGGGCGTGAACTTGCCGTTCTGGAACTCGGTGACGTTGCCTTCCTTGCGGCTCGCGCTCTCGGCGGCGATGCGGGTGTCGTCCATCGCCACCACGCTGAGCGACTGGATGAAGGCGTCGCGGAAGTCGTCGGTCGCCTCGAAGCGGTCGGCGCGGGTGACAGACCCGTTCGGGTCCTTGAGCTGGGCATTGCCCTCGGCGGTCAGCTTATTGATGGCCTGATCGTAGATGACCTTGTCGGCGGTGAGGATGTAATTGTTATAGTAGATCTCGACGTTGCCTTCCGCGATCACGCGGTTGTTCTTCTCGTCGTGGACGAGGCGGTCGGTCTGCAAGTAGATCGGCTGCGCTCGATCGATCTTCGGCTTCGGGCCGAACATTCCCTCCTTCGACTTGGGGAACGAGCTCTTGCCGGGGGACGTGGTGTTCTTGAACACGTCCGGCACGCGCAACGAGGAATCCTGGGCCGACGCCATCTGCGCCGGCAGGCTGACGGCCAAACCGACGGCAATGAGGGCCGCGAGCAGCCAAGCCCCGCCCGTCCGCAGCCGCCGCAAGAGACGGCCGCGATCCGGCGCATCGCCGGACACGCAGGACTGTGTCGGCGCTTCACGCGTCACTTCAGCCGTCCTCCTGGTGCAGCAACACCGTCAACGAGACGAGCAGCGAAACTCCGATCGGGACCCACACTGCCAGCATCGGCGAGATCAAACCGGATGCTCCGATCTGACGCGAGACCTCAGCCAGCAGGAAGAGCCCGATGCCCCCGATCAACCCCATCAGGACCATAGTCTGTATCCCGCCGGAGCGGAATGACCGCAATGACACAGTGGCGGCCAAAACCACCATGGCGATAAGCAGCGCCGGACGGGCTATCAGGATGGCGTGCTGCATGCGGTACTTCGAGGCGGAAAGTCCAGCTTTTTCAGATATTTCGATCAAGTTCGGCAGCTGCCAGAACGAGACCGCGATCTCCGAGCCCAGGGCGTCGCCGACCCGCTCCCGGGTGAGGTGGGTGCTGACCGCGTAAGTGCTGAAGGTCTCGGGCTCGCGCTTGGGTCGGGATACGGTGGTTTTATGCAACTCCCAGTAGCCATCCTGCAGGGTGGCCCGCTCCGCGTCCAGCCGCTCGACGAAGCGCCCCTGTGGATCGAACAGGAAGGCGATCACGCCCGAGAGGACGAGCCCCTGGTCGGCGACAGCGCGGGCATTGAGGACCGACTGGCCGTCGGCGCCGTCCTGGCGCAGCCAGGCCCCCTCGCCCTTGGCGGCGAACAGGCCGGCTTCCACGCCGAAGATCTCGGCCACCAGCCGCTCGGATTCGAAGCGGGCGGTTGCGGCTAGCGGGTTGAACAGGGTGACGGCCAGCACGCCCAGCACGAACGTCACCAGGATGCCCGGCCGCAGAAGCTGCCACACCGACAGGCCGGCGGAGCGCATCACCGTGATCTCGGACCTGCGGTTGAGGCTCAGCAGCGCCACGATGCTTCCAACCAGCACGGCGAAGGCGAGCAGAAGCTCGGTAAAGGCCGGCAGCCGCAGCAGGCCGATCCAAAGCAGCGTCGTCAGCGACAGGTCGGCGGCCCGGCGCGAGAGGCGCAGCAGCTCGATCATGTCGATCATGAAGACGAGGCAGGCGCAGACCACGAACGATCCGATCATGCCGAACAGGAATCGCTTCGCCAGGTAGCGGCGCAGCATGCGGGTCCCCGGCAGGGCCAGCGATCTGCGGGCGCGCATGCGCCGCCGCGCGGCGATGGCGGCGAATGGCGCTGCAATGGCGCCCCGCAGGCGGTCGAGCACCGCCCTGATGAGGACAAGCGGCCATGGCGTGGGCCGCGGCGCCACGCCCCTCTGGGTGGCGATCGCCGCCAGCAGCGCCGCGGCCATCGGGATGGCGTACAACACATAGGCCGCCGAGGGACGCACCGCGACCATGTTGTTGGCGGCGATGCCGAGCACCCGGCACAGCAGCCCGGCGGCGAAGGCGTAGACGAGCCCCTTGAAGCGGTTCTGCCGGGTGCTCTGGGCGCCGCCGGCGTACGCGAGCACGATCAGGACGAAGGCAAAGGGGTAGAGGGCGCTGGAGAAGCGCTCGTGCAGTTCGGAGGCGATCCGCCCGCGGTCCCGGTTGGCGCCCCGGTCGGCCGCGGCGTTCTTGCGTCCAGGGGAATCCTTCTCCTTCGCGTCCTCGGCCGCGAGCTGCAGCAGCTCGCCCGTGTAGCGCTCCCGCGGCCGGGTTCCGACCTCGGCCGTCTCGGTGCGCTGATCGAGCTGGTTGAGGTCGATCACGTACTCGGTGAAGGCGATGATCTGCGGGGCCTTGCTGTCGCTTGCGCCGCGCACGATGTGCCCGTTCTGCATGCGCAGATACTCGTCGCCGCGCTGCTTGATGATCTGCGCCTTCTCGGCCAGGTAGGAGGCGACCTGCTTGGGGTCGCGCGCATCGTGCAGCAGCAGCCCGAGCAGCTCCCCGTTCTGGGCCCGGTCGCGGATATGGATGGTGAGCTTCGGCTCCGGCTCGGTGAAGCGCCAGGGCTGGATCACCTGCCCGATCAGGTCGCTGCGCACGAGCAGGGTATATTCCCGCAACAGCCGCTGGCTCCAGGGTCCCACCCAGTGATTGACCCCGGAGACGGCCAGCGCCACCACCAGCGCCATGAGCGCCAGCGGCTTGAGCAGCGACCAGACGGGCGCCCCGCCGGCCGTCATCACGATCAGCTCGCTGTCGCTGGCGAGCCGGTTGAGGACGTGGATGCTGCCGATCAGCAGCGCGATGGGCGCGATCACGACCAGGAGGCCCGGCAGCGCCAGCGTCGTCATGGTCAGGAACCGCAGCGCGTCCTGGCCCTGACTGGTCATCAGATCGAGCTGGCGCAGCGCCACGCCGATCCAGACCACGGCCGTGAGCGACAGCAGGATGCCGACCGTCGCGACGGCGACCTGCCGGAACACGTAACGGCTGAAGGTGCGGCCGAAAACGCTCATGCCTGCTCGCGATCCCCCGCGACCTCCCCGGCGCCCGGACGGCCGCTCCTGAACACCCAGCCTGAGCTTGCGGGATTCGGCGCCGATCCGGAACATCGATGTGTCACCGCACAATGGTGGCGGAACGGTGGCCCTTTGCCTATGCCCGCCGCGCGCTGATCCACCGACTTTCGCAGTGTCTTCGCACGGTTGGGCGGGCGCGTGGCTTGCGTCGGCGGCCCGAGCGAGTATTTTGTCGGGCTCCAGAAACACGCCTCCTCCGACCTCCCCGCCGCTTTCCGGCTTGCGGCGCTGCCGCGGCGCATGCGGCGGACCTGCCGGGCTCAGCGGTCTCGATGGGCAGCCTGCCGGAGCGAGGGCAAAAGAGTCCGGGATCCCCGACCATGAGCGCGCCTCTGCAAATCCAATTCGTGCCGCTGACGGCCGCCCCCTCGCCGACCGTTGTCGCCCTGGCGGGGGAGGAGATGGCGCTGGCGCCGGCCGCCCGCGCGCTCGACGAGCGGACCAAGGGCGGACTGGGCAAGGCCGCCCGCGCCGCCGCCTTCACCGGCAAGCCGCGGACCGCCATCGAGATCCTGGCCCCGGTGGGCATCGACAGCCAGCGTCTGGTCCTGGCCGGGGCCGGCCGCAGCGCCTCCGAGTACGACCGCCTCCGCCTCGGCGGCTACGCCTACGCCCAGATCGCCGCCCGCAAGACCGAGAGCGCCAGCCTGATCGCCGACCTCGCCGACACCGGCGGCGTCAGCCCCGAGACCGTGGCCGCCGACCTGGCGCTGGGCGCCCTGCTGCGCAGCTATTCGTTCGATAAGTACCGGACCAGGCGGAACGGCAACGGCGGCAATGGCGAGGAAGCCAATCGCGAGGCCCGCAACGGCCTGCAGCGCCTCGTCGTCCATTGCGCCAACCCCGATGCTGCCCAGAAGGCCTTCGCCAGCCGCAAGGCCGTGGCCGACGGCGTGTTCCTGGCGCGCGACCTCGTCAACGAGCCCGCCAACGTCCTGGGCCCGGTTGAGTTCGCCGACCGCCTGCGCGAGCTGGAATCGGCGGGCCTCACCGTTGAGGTGCTGGACGAGGACCGGATCAAGGCCCTCAAGATGAACGCGCTGCTCGGCGTCAGCCAGGGCAGCGCCCGGCCGCCTCGCGTGGTGGCGCTGCAGTGGCACGGTGCCGGCAGGTCCGGCAAGCGGGCCAAGGGCTCCTCCAAGCCCGTGTGCTTCGTCGGCAAGGGCGTGTGCTTCGACACCGGCGGCATCTCGCTCAAGCCGGGCGGCGGCATGGAGGACATGAAGGGCGACATGGGCGGCGCCGCCTGTGTCGCCGGCCTGATGCTCGCCCTCGCCCGGCGCAACGCCGCGGTGAACGCCGTGGGCCTAGTGGGCCTCGTGGAGAACATGCCCTCCGCCACCGCCCAGCGCCCCGGCGACATCGTCGAGAGCATGTCGGGCCAGACCATCGAGGTGCTCAACACCGACGCCGAGGGCCGGCTCGTCCTGGCCGACGTGCTCTGGTACGGCCAGAACGAGTTCCAGCCGAAGATTGTCATCGATCTGGCGACCCTGACCGGCGCCATCATCGTGGCGCTCGGCAAGGAGTACGCCGGCCTGTTCTCCAACGACGACAAGCTGGCCGAGGAACTGGAGCGCGCCGGCCGCGCCACGGGCGAGAAGGTCTGGCGCATGCCCCTCGACAAGGCCTACGACAAGCAGATCGACTCCAAGAACGCCGACGTGAAGAACATCGGCGGCGGGCGCAGCGCCGGGGCCATCACGGCGGCCCAGTTCATCCAGCGCTTCATCAAGGACAAGACCGCCTGGGCGCACCTCGACATCGCCGGCACGGCCATGGACTCCCCCCGCAACGAGCTGAACCAGAGCTGGGCCGCCGGCTGGGGCGTCCGCCTGCTCGACCGCTGGGTGGCTGACCACCACGAGAAGGGGTGACGGTGTGACGGTGTCTGACCCTCCAGGTCAGACACCATAGCTCCAACGCCAATCGTGCTACCGATCGCACCAAACGCCGATTACTTCTCGTTAATTTCTCATTGTTTTCCATAATATTGATTATGCGAACGATTTGGACCGCGGTGCGTAGATCGGTCAGTGGAGGAGGGGCAGGGCGTCCGGGCTCACGCCCGAGGGCCATGACCTGTCATCCGGCGTTGGGCGCGAAGAACGCCCTGCCCGGTCGCCTCCGACGGCCGCCCGACGCTTGGCCGGCCTGGCCACCATGCCGTGCGGGGTATCGGAGAACGACTTCGCCGCTGTCCGCACCCCCTTGTCCTCGAGCGTGCGTCGAGGGAGTCCCCGGCTCCTTCCCCGCCAAGTCCGAGGTCGGAATTCCGAGGCACCGGCGCTCGGATGGTCTGTCCGCCATGCCGGGCAAGGTATCGGACTGCGGCCCCCGGCTCCTGGCTTGAGTGGCGGCCCCAGGTCGCCGCCGGTCTCATCTCCGAGGCGCGCGCATGAGATCACATCGAGGCACGGCAGTCATCATTAATCCGGTTACATCATGAACCCATTTGCACTATCCCCCACGGCATCCCGTCCCCTGCGCTGGGGTCAGACCCTGCGGGTCTGACCCCATATCGCGCGCTCTCTCACGGTCGATGCCGCGGTTCCACGGGGTCAGACCTGCGGGCCAGCCCCCGCGCTCACTCCTCCTCCCGCGCCCCCCGCCGCATCGCCTTGACCGCCGACCGTCGCCGCTTGCTCTCCCGCAGCCGCACCGTGGAGCCATAGGTCGGCTTGGTCGGCCGCCGCGGCTTGGGCGGCGGAGCGGCGGCCTGGCGGATCAGCTCGACGAGCCGCTCGCGCGCGTCCTCGCGGTTGCGGGCCTGGGTGCGGAAGCGGGCCGCCGTGATGACGATCACGCCCTCGGCCGTCAGCCGGCGCCCGGCCAGCCGGCACAGGCGCTCGCGCACGTCGCCCGGCAGCGACCGGCTGGCGGCCACATCGAAGCGCAGCTGCACCGCGGTCGAGACCTTGTTCACGTTCTGCCCGCCGGGGCCGGAGGCGCGCACGAACGCCTCCTCCAGCTCGGCTGGATCGATCGAGATCGTGTCGGTGACGCGCAGCATGGGGTCGCCTGGGCCGCCTTGTGGTCACTTGGGGCCGCATGGGGCCGGTTCGGGCAATCGGCTTCCGTGGTATCAGACGCGGCTTAACTCCGCACGGGTCTTGAGAGGCCGCATGAACGCCAACGCCCGCAAGTCCATCGACGATCTTCTCGCCGTCATGGCGGCGCTGCGCACGCCCGGCACGGGCTGCCCCTGGGACCTGGAGCAGAGCTTCGCCACCATCGCGCCCTACACCATCGAGGAGGCCTACGAGGTCGCCGATGCCATCGAGCGCGGCGACCTCGGCCACCTCAAGGAGGAGCTGGGCGACCTCCTGCTGCAGGTGGTCTACCATTCCCGCATGGCCGAGGAGCAGGCCGCCTTCGCCTTCCCCGACGTGGTTGACGCCATCACCGCCAAGATGGTGCGCCGCCACCCCCACGTCTTCGGCACCCCCGAGCAGCGCGCCGCCGGTGCCGCCCCCGGCTTCTGGGAGCGTATCAAGGCGGAGGAGCGGGCGGAGAAGGCACCGGCAACAAGCAAGCCGCCCGCGGTAGGGGTCCCCTCCCCCCTTGTGGGGGAGGGACAGGGTGGGGGGGAATCACAGGCCCCGAGGATCGTGGTTCCCCCCACCCCTAACCCCTCCCCACAAGGGGGAGGGGAATCCGCGCGCAGTGTACTGGACGGCGTCCCCCTCGCCCTTCCCGCCCTCACGCGCGCCGTCAAGTTGCAGAGCAAAGCCGCCCGCGTCGGCTTCGACTGGCCCTCGCTCGCTCCGGTCCTCGACAAGCTCAAGGAGGAGCTGGCCGAGCTCGAGGAGGAGATCGCCAAGTCAGCGGTGTCGGACCCTCCGGGTCTGACACCGTCGGCGCATGCCAGGATCGAGGAGGAGTTCGGCGACCTGCTGTTCGTGATCGCCAACGTCGCCCGTCACCTGCAGCTCGACCCGGAGACGGCGCTGCGCTCCGCCAATGCCAAGTTCGCCCGCCGCTTCCACGCCATCGAGCGCAAGCTCGCCGCCGACGGTCGCACGCCGGCGCAATCCGACCTGGCCGAGATGGATCGGCTCTGGGACGAGGCGAAGGCAGAGGAGGGGTCAGACCCCTCGCACGAGACCTGAGTGTGAATCTCCAGCGCGGAGGCGAGGGGTCTGACCCCGTTCACGGCCGCTTCGGAATCTCCAGTCCCCGCTGCACCGCGGGGCGGGCGAGGCCGCGCTCCAGCCACGCCGGCACGGCCTTCAGTGTGTCGAACGCCACCAGCTCGCGCGCGCCGTAGAAGCCGATCAGGTTGCGCACCCAGCCGAACGTGGCGATGTCGGCGATGGTGTAATCGTCGCCCATGATCCACTGCCGGCCCGTGAGGCGCCCATCGAGCACGCCGAGCAGGCGCTTCGACTCGTTGACGTAGCGCTCCAGCGGGCGCTTGTCGGCGATCTCGCGTCCCGCGAACTTGTGGAAGTAGCCGACCTGCCCGAACATCGGCCCGATGAACGCCATCTGGAAGAACACCCACTGCAGCGACTCGTAGCGCCGCGCTGCGTCCGCGGGCACCAGCTGGCCGGTCTTGTCGGCGAGGTAGAGCAGGATGAGCCCGGATTCGAACAGCCCGATCGGCGCGCCACCAGGGCCGTCGGGATCGATGATCGCGGGGATCTTGCCGTTCGGGTTCAGCGAAAGGAACTCGGGCGTCTTCTGATCGTCCTTGCCGAAGTCGATCGTGTGCGGCTCGTACGGCAGCCCGATCTCCTCCAGCATGATCGACACCTTCACCCCGTTCGGCGTCGGCAGCGAGTAGAGCTGCAACCGGTCCGGATGCTGCGCCGGCCAGCGGCGGGTGATGGGGAAGGCGGAGAGGTCGGACATGCGGCGGCTCCACTGAGATGGATTGCTACACGCCAGATAAGGGAAGGCTATGTCGACCTGCAACGCTCGCCAGATCACGATATCGCGCGTCGACGTCTGCGCCGCTGGGAAGGGAAGGCTGTCGGTCCACTTGGCAAGCGAACCACGCTTTGGGGACCGCGCGGTTACCGGACCGCTATCCTCACTCGTCATCCCGGCGCCGCTTGCAAGCGAAGCGCGCAAGCGGGACCAGGCCGGGACCCAGACACCTGATCGCTCGCTCTTGGCAGCAGACGATGCAGCACGCCGATGCGGCGGTGCGAAGCTCCGACGCAAGAGTTTGTATTGAAGTACATGGGCCCCAGCCTATTCCCGCGAGTACCCTTCGGGCACTCGCGGCGCCGAGATGACGGCGGTGGACGTGGCGCGGGTATCCCCACCCTCGGCCGCTTTTCCGTCTAGCAGCTCATTGAGCTCGCTGTGACGCGGATGCATGCGCGTCTTGACCATCGCCTCGACCTTGTCCATCGGCAGCTCCGCTGTGGCGAAACTGCGGCGCTGGGCCTTACGCATCGGCGATCCAGCTGCTGCGGCGCGCATAGAGGATCTCCATCCGGCCGTTGATGGGACCGGTCCGATATGTCTCGACAGACACCTCGATACCTTGGACCGCTGCGGAATACGCTTCATACGTGTCATTGGCGAGCATTGCCTTGTAGAAAACGTTCCGAGGATCGTCGTTGCGGTTTGCCTTTTCTCGGAGAAAAGCCTCGTCCAACCGCACGTATCGCCCCGTAAGATGTACACGTTCGGTCATAGCGCAATCTCCATGACTTTGAAATCTCAACCTGAGCCGACGCCGATCACACACGGGTGTCCGTAGGATAAGCTTGTTACACGTCCAGCACCTCCAGCACCCCCGGCACCGTGGAGATCGCCCCTTTCTGCGCCGGCGAGATGTCGAACAACCCCGGCAGCGCGATCTCGGCCTCGCGTCCCCGCTCCTCCAGCGCGATGCTCAGGCAGATGGTGCCCTTGCCGTTGGGCTTGAGCAGCGCCTTGAGGTCGGCGAGCGGCATACTGCCGCCATTCTGGCCGCCATTGCCGCCGCCCTTGAGGCTGCGCCCGTCGAGCACCACCTTCACCCCCCGCTGCACGCCCTCCGCCGCCTTATCCAGCGACTCGATGCTCTGGGCGCGCAGCTTGAGCGCATCGCCGTCGCGCTCGCCTTCCACGTTGACGAGCACCGCCGTGCCGGGCTCCAGCAGGTGCCGGCTCTGCGCCAGCGCCTCGGAGAAGATCACCACCTCGAACTGGCCGGTGGGCTCGGAGAACATGGCGAAGGCGAACTTGTTGCCCTTCTGCGAGCGCCGCTCGCGCGCGTTCACCACCACGCCGGCCAGCCGCCCCGCCACCACGCCCCGGTCGGCCCGCGCCCCCAGCTCCGAGAAGGAGAGAACGCCGAGCTTGCCGAGCACGCCGGCGTAAGCATCGAGCGGGTGGCCCGAGAGGAAGAACCCCACCGCCTCGAACTCGTGCTGCAGCCGCTCCATGGGCGTCCACGGCTTCACGGGCCGCAGATCCACCCGCCCCGGCGCATCGCCCCCGCCACCGAACAGATCGCCGATCCCTTGCGCCGCGTTGTCCGCCGTCCGGTTGGCGAAGGCCAGCAGCGCATCGACGTTGCCCTGCACCAGCGCCCGGTTGCGGTCGAAGGCGTCGAAGGCGCCGGCGGCGGCCAGCGTCTCCAGCGCCCGCTTGTTGAGCGCCTTGGGGTCGCAGCGCCCGGCGAAGTCGGAGAGGTCCGCGAACGGCCCCTTGGCGGCCCGCTCCGCCACCAGGCTCTCCACCGCCTGCGCGCCGATGTTCTTGAGCGCCGCCAGCGAGTAGCGGATGCGCTTCTCGGCGGGCAGGAAATCCACCTCCGAGGCGTTGATGCACGGCGGCTCGATGGCGATGCCCGATTTCCTGGCCTCGGACGTGAACATGGCGAGCTTGTCGGTATTGCTCATATCGAGCGTCATCGAGGCGGCCAGGAACTCCTCGCGGTAGTTCGCCTTCAGATAGGCCGTGTGATAGCTCACCAGCGCATAGGCCGCGGCGTGGCTCTTGTTGAAACCGTAGCCGGCGAACTTGTCGACCAGCTCGAAGATGTACTCCGCATCCGCCTTTTTGACCTTGTTCTTGAGAGCGCCCTCGACGAAGCGGCTCTTCTGCTTCGCCATCTCGTTCTTGTCCTTCTTGCCCATGGCGCGGCGCAAAAGGTCGGCTTCGCCCAGCGAGTAGCCGGCCATCGCCTGGGCGATCTGCATCACCTGCTCCTGGTAGATGATGACGCCGTAGGTCTCCTTCAGGATCGGCTCCAACAGAGGATGCAGGAAGTCCCCCAACTCCTCGCCGTGTTTGCGGCTGATGTAGGTGGGGATGTTGTCCATGGGGCCCGGGCGGTACAGCGCCACCATGGCGATGATGTCCTCGAAGCGGTCGGGCCGCAGGCGCTTCAGGCTCTCTCGCATGCCGGTGCTTTCCAGCTGGAACACGCCCGCCGTATCGGCCTTCGCAAGCAGCTCGTAGCTCGGCTTGTCGTCGAGCGGCACCTTGAGCAGGTCGATCTCGACGCCGCGGCCGCGCTTGATGAGCGCCAGGGCCTTCTGCAGCACCGTAAGCGTCTTTAGCCCTAGGAAGTCGAACTTCACCAGCCCCGCCGCCTCCACCAGCTTCCAGTTGAACTGGGTGATCGGGAAGCTCGACTTGGGGTCGCGGTACATCGGCACCAGCTCGTCCAGCGGCCGGTCGCCGATCACCATGCCGGCGGCGTGGGTGGAGGCGTGGCGGAAGAGCCCCTCCAGCTTCTGAGCGATCTCCAGCAGCCGCGCCACCACCGGGTCGCTGTCCCGCGCCTCCTCCAGCTTGGGCTCGTCCTCGATCGCCTGCGCCAGCGTCACCGGATTGGCCGGGTTGTTGGGCACCAGCTTGCAGAGCTTGTCTACCTGGCCGTAGGGCATCTGCAGCACGCGGCCCACATCGCGCAGCACCGCGCGCGCCTGCAATTTCCCGTGGGTGATGATCTGCGCCACCCGGTCGGCGCCGTACTTCTGCTGGACGTAGCGGATCACCTCGTCGCGCCGGTCCTGGCAGAAGTCGATGTCGAAGTCCGGCATCGAGATGCGCTCGGGGTTCAGGAACCGCTCGAACAGCAGCCCGAACTTGAGCGGATCGAGATCGGTGATGGTGAGCGACCACGCCACCACCGAGCCGGCACCCGAGCCGCGCCCCGGCCCCACCGGGATGCCGTTCGCCTTGGCCCACTTGATGAAGTCCGCCACGATCAGGAAGTAGCCCGGAAACCTCATCTTGGCGATGACGCCGAGCTCGAAATCGAGCCGCTTCCTGTACTCCTCGGCCGTGAACCCGGGCGCGAGCGCGTTGACCTCGAGCCGCCGCTGCAGGCCGGCCTCGGCCTGGCGGCGCAGCTCCTCGGCCTCGACGGCCAGCTGCTCCTCCACGCTCGCCCCCGGCGCGGCCTGCACGAAGCGCGGCAGGATCGGCTTGCGCCCCCTTGGGCGGAACGCGCAGCGCCTGGCGATCTCCACGGTGCTCGCCAGCGCCTCCGGCAGGTCGGCGAACAGCCGCGCCATCTCGTCGGCGCTCTTGAAGTAGTGCTCGCGCGACAGCCGCCGCCGGTTGTCCTCCACCACGTAGTTGCCGCTGGCGATGCAGATCAGCGCGTCGTGCGCCTCGTAGTCGTCGGGCTTGGCGAAGTAGCACTCGTTGGTGGCGACGATGGGCAGACCGAGCTCGTAGGCGAGTTGCAGCAGCTTCGGTTCCGCCTGCTGCTCGTGCGGCAGGCCGTGGCGCTGCACCTCCACATAGAGGGCGCCGGGGAAGATCGCGGCGAGCCGCTCCAGCCGCTGCCGGGCCAGCGGCTCCTGGCCCGCCCGGATGGCGCTGTCGATCGGCCCGTCGGGGCCGCCCGTGAGGGCGATCAGCCCGGCGCCGTGCTCGGCGATGTCGGCCGGCTTGACGTGCGGCGGCTCGGCGTCGGCGGGCTTGAGGAAGCACGCGCTGCCGAGCTTCATCAGGTTGGCGTAGCCCGCCTCGTTGCGGCACAGGAGCGCGAGCGGCCCGGCGGGCTTGGCGCCCGCGTCGAGGGCACCGAGGCGCACCTGGGCTCCGCCCTGGCTGTCGCCGAAGTCCGTCTGCAGGGCGCAGCCGGCGATGGGTTGTATGCCCGCCGCCGCCAGCTTGTCGGAGAACTCCAGCACGCCGAACATGTTGTTGGTGTCGGTGAGCCCGACGGCCGGCATGCGCTGCGCACCCGCCAGCTTGGCGAGGCTCGATATCTGCAGCGCCCCTTCCAACAATGAGTAGGCCGAGTGCACCTTGAGATGCACGAACCGGGGCGTTGCTGCAGGTGCGGGATTGCCGCGGGGGGCGCTATCTGCGCGAATCAAGGTTTGCATGCACATTTGGACCGGTAGCCAAGCGCGCGCGCAAGCCGTGGCTTGCAAAGGCGTCGTTGATCACTGCCAAGTTGTGGGGCTAAGCGTGGCGTGCAGGAGACAGGTGGCGCCAGTAGTAGCGCAAGCGTAACTGCAGAGGGCTGATGATTAGCGACACTGTGTCACAACATGCTGAGGCGCTCCTCGCGCTGGGCGGCCTCTTGATCGGCTTCGCATTCGGCGCGGTCGTCTACCGCACCAACTACTGCGCCATGGGCTCGCTGTCCGACATCCACAACTTCGGCGACTACCGGCGCTTCCGCGCGTGGCTTCTGGCCGCCGCGACCGCCCTGGTCGGCGCCACGGCGCTCGATGCTGCCGGGGTGGTCGATCTCGCCCGCTCCATGTACCTCGCGCCGTCGTTCAACTGGGTCGGCCACATCGTCGGAGGTCTGATTTTCGGCATCGGCATGGTGCTGGCCGGCGGCTGCCCGAGCCGCAACCTCGCCCGCGCCGGCGGCGGCGACCTGCGCGCGCTCATGACCCTGGTGGTGCTGGGCCTTGTCGCCTTCATGACCATCGCCGGTGTCCTGGCGCCGGCGCGCGTGGTCATCGAGCGGGCGACCAGCGTGGCGCTCGCCGGCGCGCCCACGCAGAGCCTCGGCGACCTCCTGAGCGCCCACGCGGGCGTTGCGCGCGGCTGGGCCAAGGCGGTTGTCGCGGCGCTCATAGCGGCAGCGGCCCTCGCCTACTGCTTCGCCGACGCCAAGTTCCGCGCCTCGCCGCTGCACATCCTCTCGGGCGTCGCCGTCGGCCTCACCGTGGTCGCGGGCTGGTCGCTGACGGGGCTCGCCTACGACGAGATGGCCGCGCGCCCGACGCCCCCCATCTCCCTCACCTACATCCGCCCAGTAGGCGATACGCTGCAATGGCTCGCGCTTTACACCGCCACGCCGATGCCGGGCTTCGGCGTGGCGAGCGTGCTCGGCGCGCTGCTTGGCGCCTTCGCTGCGGCGCTCGCCATGGGCCGGTTCCGCCTCGCGACCTTCGCCGACACGGACGACACGCTCCGCAACCTGCTGGGAGCCGCCCTGATGGGCGTGGGCGGCGTGATGGCGCTCGGCTGCACCGTGGGCCAGTCCGTCACCGGCGTCTCCACCCTCGCGCTTGGCTCGTTCGTGACCTTCGCGGCCATCGTGGCGGGAGGCTTTCTCGGGCTCCGGCTGCTGGAACGCTCGATCGGCGCGTAAACCCGCATCGCACCGTGCCCGCCCCCTCGCGAGAAAATGATCGCGCGAGAGCGGTTGGCAGCCGCCAATCCGATGAGTTGCACATTAAACTGCCCGATCTGCGACGTACAAAACGTCTGCGCAACTCGATAAGGCTGCCCATGTCCCGCATCGTCACGCTGAAACGCCGCGAGATCCTTGTCGGTGCCGCCGCAGCCGCCCTGGCTCCATCCTTGCCGGCCCTCGCCCAGGGCGCACGGCTCGTCGTCACGCCAGGCCAGACCGAAGGGCCGTTCTATCCCGTCACGCTCCCCGCCGACATGGACAGCGATCTCGTCCGCGTGCAGGGCCAGGCGGCGCAGGCCCAGGG
>Ga0070696_100000335_pt1 | contig 28508 bp, 30 predicted proteins | sample KBSK1253metaG_FD_65474 | JGI IMG/M metagenome (GOLD analysis project Ga0070696, IMG submission 65474) | Corn, switchgrass and miscanthus rhizosphere microbial communities from Kellogg Biological Station, Michigan, USA - KBS K1-25-3 metaG | ecosystem: Host-associated > Plants > Roots >... | reverse complement strand
GACGTCCGCGGGTCGCGGGTGGCGAAACGCGTTCTCACGCCCGTAGCGGAGGAGGAACGCGTCGAAGAGCGAGTCGCCGACGATACCGCGGAGCGTGTGGAGCATCGCGACCGGCTTCGAGTAGGCGGCGACGTCGTAGACCCGGTAGTGCGGGAACGCGTCGGACGGCAGGTTCATCGGCCGTTCGTCGCGCGCCCACGCGCGCGCGAGATACGCCGTCTCGTCCGACGTGAAGGCCCTCCTCGGCGTGAGCCAGGGAACGTGGCGCGCCTTCGTGAACATCCCGCGCGGATACTTCTCGTCGGTATAGCGATCCTCGACGTATTGCGCGAAGCCTTCGTCCATCCAGGGATGCGTCCGTTCGTCGCTCGCCAGCATCCCCTGGAACCAGTTGTGGCCCAGCTCGTGGGCATTCGTGTCGTCGAGGTAGCAGATCCAAGGCGTGTAGACCTCCGGCTCGTTCATCACCAGCATGTTGTATTCCATGGCGCCGCCGCCGCACCACGCCTCCGCGGACGTGAATTGCGGCCACTGGTACGGGCCGGCCCACGCGCTGATTCGCTCCATCGCGCCCACGGTCATGCCCTTGAGGCCGCGCCACTTCTTTTGGTCCTCGCGAAAGACGAGCGCGCGGATCGCAACGTCGCCCCAGGTCGTGTCGCCACGGACGTAATGGGGCGAGCAGACCCAGGCGAAGTCGTGCACCCGGTCGGCGTGGTAGCGGAGGGTCTTGAGCGAGGGTTGGAGCGTGTCGCCCGGCGCGAGTTCGGGGGCGAGCGCGCGGATCGTGTCGATGACGGTGGTGTCGGCGAGGGCACGGAGGAGGCGGAGCGGTCGCGCGCGCCCTTCCACGTCCGCCTCGTCACGATCCCCCAGCGCGCCCTCGCTCCAGAGCCAGTGGTAGTGCACCGGAGCGCCGCGTGGAACTCGAATTTCCTCGGTGCCGTCGAGCGGTACGGCCCGCTTGATCGGGTCGCCGCCGGATGGGGGCCGCAGATCGGTTTCCACCCAAAGGAGCCCGGCCGGCCAGCGCCCCGTGAGCGAATCAGCGGTCACCGCGCGGAACGAAACCGTCACGCTGTCCGCCGACGTGTCCGCGTCGAGGAGCGGCACCTCGTTGTCACCGCCGCTCGCGCGAACCAGAACGCCGGTCGATCCGACCCACTGGTTGTCGGGAAGCGTAATCGACACGTCGAACGTGCCGAAATCGCCGTAGAACTCGCCCAGGTAGCCGAACGGCTCGGCGCGCCAGCCGCGCTCGTCGTAGACCGCGACCTTGGGGTACCACTGCGCGATCGAGTAGGCGTCGCCTGTTCTTCCGAGGCGGTCGAAGTGGATCGGCACCTGCACCGTGAACCGCATCGAGAGCGTGATCGAGTCGCCGGGCTCGAGCGGCCGCGGCAGCGTGATCGCGGCCACGGTCTCGTCGATCGCGATCGAGGCGGGCGCGCCGTCCGCCGTGACGGAGTCGATCGACATCCACCCGCGATCCTCCGGTTTCGCGTACCGAAGGGACCAGTCCTCGCTCTGCCGCGCCTCGCCGCGCGCGTATCGCGTGTCGCCGCTCGAGAAGGCGTTCGGATAGGTCTGGAAGTGGATCTTGGGGAGCGCGCTGTCGGCGCCGCTTCGATAGACGATCGTGGCGTGGCCGTCCAGGCGATGCCGCTCGGTGTCGAGCCGCACGTCGATGGCGTAGCGAAGGCCCGGAGCGGAAAATCCGTGCGCGTGGCCGGGGATGAGGAGCGAGGCCACGAGCAGCGCGAGGACCGGGGGCGCGACGGCGGGGAGACGGATCAGGCCGCTGCTTCCTCCACGTTCCGCACGGCCGTGGAGACGCCCTCGCCGAAGAGCGCGTAGGGGGAAGCGGCGGCGACGCGCACCCGGACCAGATCGCCGACCCGCTCGCCGGCGCTCCGGAATACCGCGGTCTTGAACTGCTCGGTGCGTCCAAACCAATGGTCGTCGCTCTTTCGGGACGGTGCCTCGACGAGCACGGTCACGTCACGGCCAACCCACGCGGCGTTTCGCTCCAGCGAGGCCTGCTTTTGTTCCTCGACGAGGAGCGTGATGCGGCGCGTCTTTTCCGCGTCGGAGACGTCGTCCTCCCATTCCGCGGAGCGGGCGCCGGGACGCGGCGAATACTTGAAGACGAACGCGCCGTCGTAGGCGATCCGCTGCATCGCGGCGCGGGTCGCCTCGAAGTCGGCGTCGCTCTCGCCGGGGAAACCAACGATGATGTCGGTCGTGAGCGCCAGGTCCGGGATCGCGGCGCGCAGCTTCGCGACGAGCGCCTCGTATTCCTCGACCGTGTAGATGCGACGCATCCGCTCGAGCACGGCGTTCGACGCGGATTGGAGCGGAAGATGCACTTGCGGCATCACCTTGGCGCATTCGGCGAGCGCCTCGACGGCTCGATCGGTCATGTCCGCGGGATGCGGTGACGTGAAGCGGATCCGCTCGATCCCCGATACCGCGTCCGCGCGGCGGAGCAGCTCGGCGAAGTCGACGTCGGCGTCCTTATAGGCGTTCACGGTCTGGCCGAGGAAGACGATCTCCTTGAACCCCTCGGCCGCGGCGTGCTCGACCTGTCGGATCACTTCTGCCGCGGAAAGGCTTCGCTCCCGGCCGCGAACGAACGGGACGATGCAAAACGAACAAAACTTGTCGCAGCCGCGCATGATGCTCACCCACGCCCGGACGCCGTCCGCGCGCGCCGGCGAGAGATCGCCGTACGTCTCGACGCGGGAGAGCCGCACGGCCAGCGTCGGCTCCTCGCGCGCCTCCGACACGAGGGAAGGAAGATCGCGGTAGCCGTCCGGCCCGATGACCAGGTCGAGGAGGGGCACGCGATCGAGCAGTTTTTCGCGGAGGTGCTGCGCCATGCAGCCCGCCACGCCGAGCACGACGCCGGGACGACGGACCTTGTGTCGCGAGAGTTCGCCGAGGCGGCCGTAGATCCGCTGCTCCGCGTTTTCTCGGATCGCGCAGGTATTGACCAGAATCACGTCGGCATCGGCAGGCTCCCCCACGCGCTCGTACCCGGCCCGATGGAGCTGACCGAGCATCAATTCCGAGTCGGCCACGTTCATCTGGCAGCCGTACGTCTCCATGTAAAGGCGCTGGGGCATGGCGGATGAGTATACCGAGTCGGCGCGAGGCCCGAGAAGGTCGGTTCGGGAAAAGATCGGTTCAGATAGAAGGGGCGGGTGCCGAAAAGTCATGGGCCGGAGGGATTACGGGGGAAGTTCGGCGGGGCCTTTCGGAACGCTGCTTCAAACCAAAGCGGGGCAATGATTTGGTGGATTCTACTTCCAGAAGCGCCACGCTCTCGAAGGAGGCGACGGGGCGACGATTCACGGTTCTCGTGGTGGACGACGAGGAATTGGTCCGCTACGTGACCCAGGAATTGCTCGCGTGCCTGGGATACGACACCACGTCGGCTTCGACGGGCGAGGAAGCCGTGGAGAAGATCCGCGCGGGGTTCCGGCCCGATCTCGTGCTCATGGACGTCGTGATGCCCGGAATGGGCGGCATCGAGGCGTTTCGCCGCCTTCGCCAACTGGCGCCCGGGATCAAGGTTCTCCTCTCGAGCGGGTTCACCGATCCGCAGGCGGCCGCCGTTCTTCTCAACGAGGGATTGAACGGAATCATCACGAAGCCCTACCGGATGGAGAATCTGAGCGCCCGAATCCGCGAAGTGCTCGGTTAACTCCGCCTCGCCGCGTCCCGCCCACCACCACGGCCGTTGCTATACTAGGAACATGACGATCAAGAGATTGGACCACGTCAGCGTCGTCGTCGACGACCTTGCGGCCGCGATCGCCTTTTTCACCGTGCTCGGTATGACGCGCGAAGGCGAGATGCCGATCGAGGGCCCGTGGGTGGACCGCGTCAACGGGCTCGAAGGGGTTCACGTCGAAATCGTCATGATGCGGACCCCAGATGGGCACGGGCGGCTCGAGCTGACGAAGTTTCGGAATCCAAAACTGGTCGAGATCGAACCGGCGATCGCACCGCCGAACGCGTTGGGCCTCCGGAGCGTCATGTTTACAGTCGGGAGCGTCGACGAAACGGTCGCTCGCCTGCGCGCCAACGGCGCCGAACTCGTCGGTGAGGTGGCTCAGTACGAGGACAAGTACAGACTCTGCTACGTGCGGGGCCCCGCGGGCATCATCGTCGCGCTGGCCGAGGAACTCTAAGCCTTGGGTAGCGTGACGCCTCTCTGGCCCTGGTACTTCCCGCCGCGATCCTTGTAGGAAACTTCGCAGACCTCATCCGCTTCGAAGAAGATCATCTGCGCCGCGCCCTCGTTCGCGTAGATCTTCGCGGGGAGCGTCGTCGTGTTGGAGAATTCCAGGGTGACGTGCCCTTCCCACTCAGGCTCCAAGGGCGTTACGTTCACGATGATGCCGCAATTGGAGACGAAGACCCCTGCTTCGAGCGCGAAGTTCCCCGCTTCGGGCACCGTGAGGCAATACGTATCGTGCTCGCCGGGCACCGAGCGCACCGACTCCACTCGATGGTTGCGGCCGGGAGTTCCTGCGTAGGAAAGTGCTTCGCGGGTCTCTGGCGTGGAGTTTCGACGACCTGGCACTTCTTCGTAGATGTCGTGGCGCACGTTCCAGTCATCTGCTAGGCGATGGGTCGGATACAGGTGCCCCGTTAGTGTCTCGTACACCGTCTCGTAGCCACGGTAAACGTCACGGTAAAGCGGCATCAGTGAGTCGCCTGGCCGGAGATCCGCCGCCGAGACGAGGCGGCCGTTTCGGCGAAGGAACTGGTGATCCAGCGTGGCCCGTATGGGCTTCCCGTTATCCAGAGTCACCTCCACAAGAGAGTCTCTGGCGACGAACCGCGGGGCGTCGAGGAGGGTCACCATTAACTGGCCACGCGGTCCGATGCTGTACCCCCAAAACAGCTCGCCGCGGGCATGGCGCGTCGCCATTTCCTCGAGCGTGGGCGCACTGCCATCCACCAGGGCCACTCGCGTATCGCCGCTGAAGCAACGCGCGTACGTGCTTTTCCCGAGGCAGATCGTGAGCACGCTTCGCGGAATCCGGAAGTATTCGACCGTTCGTGCGAGTGCGAATGAATTGGGGGGAATGATGCAGATGTCGGACTTCAAGTCGACGAAGCTCCGCTCGTCGAATTCTTTCGGATCTACAATCGTCGAATTGATGTTGGTGAAGATCTTGAACTCGTTGGCACAACGCACGTCGTAACCGTAGCTCGACGTACCGTAAGAAATGATCCGTCCGTTGTCCGCTCGTCGCACCTGACCGGGCTCGAACGGGTCGATCATCTTCGACCCTTCTGCCATGCGGCGGATCCAGAGATCCGATTTGATGCTCATGCCCCTCCCCGCCTCCTGACCGAGATCCCTTCCGACAAACCCTTCGACTACGCGATCGCCGGCTTTAGCCCGCCGAACACGTGTGCGTGGTCCTTCGCGAAAACGTCGAACGTCCGCGGCTTCTTCTGCGTGATTCGCTCGAAGGCGTCGGTCATCCCCGCCGACTTGCCGCTCGCGCCGATGGCGTGCAGTTCAAGCAGGCCATCGGTCACCCACTCACTCATCCCGACCGCGAGCATCCCCGCGCGCGCCGCCTCGGGCGGCACGTCGACGTACTCGATCGCCCGTCCCGTCGCCGCGCTAAGCTTCTCCGCGCAGGCCTTGTAGGTGAGGGCCTCGGGGCCGGTCATCTCGTAGATTCGTCCGCTATGGGTGTCGGTGGTGAGCAGCGTGGTCGCGGCCACGGCCACGTCGCGATTGTCGATCATCGCGAGGGCACCGTCCTTCACGGTGGCGAAGAACTTCCCTTGCGCCGCGATCGGGCGCGCCGCGAAGAGGAAGTTCTGGAAGAAGGAGTGTGGACGCAGAATCGTGAACGAAAGCCCGGAGCGCGAGAGGTGCTCGTCCACTTCGCCATGCACGCGGGTGAGCCTGCAGGACGATTGCGGCGAGGCGCCGTACGCGGAGAGGCGGACGACGTGCTTCACGCCGGAACGCTTCGCGGCCTCGATGGCGTTTCCGTGGAGTTCGCCGACGCGCGGATCCGGCGAGGAAACGAGGAACAGGTGATCCGCGCCCTTGAACGCGGGATCGAGCGTCCCTGGCTTCTCGAGGTCGGCGATCGCCACCTCGAGCCCCGGCCCTTTCAGGGCCTTCGCCTTCTCGGGGTCCCGCGCGACCGCGCGGACGCGGACTCCTCGTGCGGTCAGGAGCCGTATGATTTCGCTGCCGGTCTTGCCTGTGGCGCCGGTGACGACGACCATTGTTCTCCCCCATGGTTGGAAGGGAATGCTCCGCCGCCGCAGCGATCCAACCCGCGGCGGCTGCGGGGTCGGGGAGTCTAGAGGATCGCTCGGCTTACCCCAAAGTATAGATTGGAATCGGACACAATCTGAATGCCGTTTACGCGCTGGTAAACGGGGAGCTGAACCAGGCCGTAAAGCGACAGCTGGCGCCCAATGGCGAACTTGACGCCCGGTGACACGTAGACCGCGGTACCGCCCGTGTTTCCGGCCTCCGCGAAGAAGTCCCCAACGTCATCCTTGGCCTTGATGCGCAGGTTGGTTTGGAGAAGCACCGACGCCGCGCTCGTTACCGCCACCTCCGTCCCGAGGTAACCGGTGAGTTCGGCTCCCACCTGGTAGTTCTCGGTGCCGCGCCCGTTCCACCGGCCGTTCACGCCGGCGCGGATCGGCATCTCCCGGCCGGCGCCCGGACCGCGGAGCGTCCACTCGGCGCCCAGCCCCGCGAGCACGTCCCACGAACCCGTGCCGGGACGCGCGGACGGCTCCGGCTGGTCTCCGTCGACCTCTTCCACCTCGGTGACGCCCGTGGGCGCCTTGAAGCCGGCGGTCAGGAAGAACGCGCGCTTGGCCTCCGGGCCAGCGGCGAATCGGCGAACCGCGAGCGCCTCGAGATCGCCCACGTGCGCGTAATTCCAGCGCTGGTATTCCGGCACGCCCATGTGGTTGTGGATGTGCTCATGCGTGCGGTTCACGAACGGAAGGGCCGCCGAGACCGTCCACGATCGGCTCGGCCGGTAGGCCGCACGCGCGGACGTGATGCGATTCACGGTGCGCACTTCGTCGTGATGCGCGGGGATCGCCCCGACCACCGCGTCGTGCGTGCCGACGCGGGGCTGGTCCTGGTCGATGTATTGCTCGGTCAGCTCTAGGGAGAGCCGCGACTCGTCCCAGAAGGAAACCCGATCGAGCGGGCAGTTCTCCGACCCGCACGACGCGATGGCGGCGAGCGGTGCGGTGACGGCAATGGTTACGGCAAGCACGACTACAAGACGCCGAAACATGGCGGTCCTCCTCCGAATGAGTACGAACGTCGGTTGCGAGCGGGACGAACGAGGTGAAGGGCTAGGCTCGCGGTGGAGGAACGGAGGGTGTGGTGTCGCGCGTGGGTGCAGCGGGTGCAGGCGCGGCGGCGAACGCGATGGCGGCGGCTTCGCCGCGCACGGTCGTTAGGGGCGGCTGCGTGCCCGGATCGTACGTGACCGGCGCAACGCGCGGCGTCGGATCGCCGCAGTTCCCGGCGAGGAGCGTCGGGAGCGTGTGGTCGATGGGCGCGCGGCCGGCGTGGTCCGCGTGAGTCGCGCAGGCGCCACCCGAGGCGCACGTTAGCTCCGGCTGACAGCACGCTTGGGGCCCGCAGCAGGTCATCTTCGACGCGGCCCGGGCGCCGGGCAGCGGCAGGTGCGCCGCGAGGATCAGCGCGGTCAGCGCAAAGGCAGTGACGCGGCGGAGGACCAAGCGTGACATACCGCGAGTGTAGCATCCCGCGCGGCCTGGTGGGGTGGTCCGGCGTTGACACGGGCGGCCCCGGGAGGTACCGTTCTTACCTCACGTCCGGGTCCGCCCGGAACCGCGCCGCTGCCTCAACCTAGGGAGGGCTTGCCAGATGACGACTGCCACCGTGATCCGGGGAGCCGCCTCCGACCGCTAGGTCGCGCCGCGTAGTGCCGTAGCACCGTAGCGCCGCCGGCTTCGCCGGCGCTCCCCCACCCCGACAGTCAATCCGATCGCGTTCCGTGCGCTCTTCGCGAGCGCCTCGGGCATTCGTGTGCCTTCGCGGCACCCGGTCTTCTATTCAAGGAGAAACTCCATTGCATCGATTGGAAGCGTTGGGCTGGAATTCGTTCTTCGCGAATCAGATGACGACCGACGACGAGGCAGGGCTGGCACCCGTTCGAGTCGTCGAAGAGCAGCGCAGCAGCTATCGAATCCTGGGCGAGTCGGGAGCCTGGTACGCGGAACTCTCGGGACGCCTGCGGCACCAAATCGAGTTGGAAGATGCGATCCGGCCTTGCGTCGGTGATTGGGCGCTGGCGCGCGTTCCGGCCGGCGATGCCGGATCCGGAACCGCGCTGATCGACCGCGCGCTCGCGCGCCGCACGCGTTTCTCGCGCAAGGAAGCCGGCGAGCGAACCGCGGAGCAGGTCATCGCCGCGAACATCGACACGGTGTTTCTGGTGCAATCGATGAACCGGGACCTGAACCCGCGGCGAATCGAGCGTTATCTCGCGCTGCTCTGGGAAAGCGGCGCAGACCCTGTACTCGTGTTGAGCAAGTCGGACCTCTGCGAGGATCCGGACGCGGCACTGGAATCCGTCGAGCAGGTCGCGGGCGGCGTTTCGATCCATGTGGTGAATACAGTCACCTCGGACGGCCTCGATCCGTTGAAGCCGTACCTGACGACAGGGCGGACGGCAGCGCTCGTCGGCTCGTCGGGCGTCGGCAAGTCCACGATCGTGAATTGCCTCGTTGGCCGCGAGGAGATGCGGGTGCGGGAGATCCGCGAAGCGGACGACCGCGGGCGGCACACGACGACCGCGCGCCACCTGGTTCTGTTGCCGGCCGGTGGGATGCTGATCGACACGCCAGGAATGCGCACGGTGCTGATGTGGGAGGGCGAGGAAGGGCTCGCGCAGACCTTCCAGGACATCGATGCGCTGGCTTCCGGGTGCAAGTTCCGGGACTGCACGCACGGGTCGGAGCCGGGATGCGCGGTGCACGAAGCGTTGGGGTCCGGTGCGCTGGATCCGGCGCGCTGGAAGAGCTACTTGAAGCTTCAGCGCGAGATTCGCCACGAGGCGTCGAAGACCGACGTGAAGGTTCGCATGGAGATGGCCAAGAAGTGGCGACGCATCCACCTCGAGGCGCGCCGGCGCCCGGATAAGCGGAAACTCCGGTAGGTCCGGAGAGGCGGCGCCGACCTGCTTGACCGCCTGTCGCGGGGGTGCCAAAGTGGAAGGCTCGATTTGGCATTCCCTTGCGGAGGAGCGAACGAAATGAGCGGGGCGGCGTGAAAACGATCACGGTGGTCGGAGCGGGCGTCATGGGGCGCGGCATTGCCCTGGTCGCCGCCCGATTCGGCTTCACGACGCGGGTGGTCGAGCCGAACGCGAAGGCCGCCGAGTCGGCCCGCGCGGAGGTCGAGAAGATCCTCGAGCGCTCGAAGGAGAAGGGCGAGATCGACGCCGCGGCGGCGGAGACGACCCGGAAGAACCTCACCTGGGCGGGCGGCCTCGACGCGGCGAAGGGCTCCGACCTGGTCATCGAGGCGGTCCCCGAAAACCTCGCGCTCAAGGCGGAGATCTATAGGGGCCTGGCGCCGCACCTCGGGCCGTCGGCCATCATCGCCACGAATACGTCGTCGCTCAGCATCACGGAACTCGCCGCGACGTCGGACCGGGCGCCGCGATTTCTCGGCATGCATTTCTTCAACCCGGTCCACCGGATGCGGCTGATCGAGCTGGTGCGCGGACTCGAGACCTCGGACGAGGCCCTCGCGATCACCGAAGAGGTCTCGCGCGAGATGGGCAAGGAAACCGTTCTGGTGCGCGAATCGCCGGGCTTCGTGACGTCGCGCGTCAACGTCCTGATCGGAAACGAGGCCTTCGCGATGCTCGAGACCGGCGTGGCCTCCGCTCGCGACATCGATAAAGCATTGAAGCTGGGCCTAAACCACCCCATGGGGCCGTTCGAACTGGTCGACCTGGTCGGCCTGGACACGCGCCTCAGCATCCTGGAATACTTGCATCGCGCCCTCGGCGAGCGGTTCCGCCCCAGCCCGCTCCTCGTCCAGTACGTGAAAGCCGGGCGCCTGGGCCGCAAGGTGGGCCGCGGCGTCTACGAATACCCGAGCTAGCCGGAGGAACTTCATGAACCCGAGCGACACCATGCCCGCCGCCCTGCTCGCCTCCGGAGGGCGCCTTTTGATCGGCGCCGAATGGCGCGACGCGGTCTCCGGCAAGCGATTCCCGACCATCAATCCCGCGACCGGCGAGTCGATCGCCGAGATCTCCGAAGGCGATGCGGCCGACATCGATCTCGCCGTGCGCGCCGCGCGCGCCGCGTTCGACGGCCCGTGGGCCAAGCTCTCCGCGGCCGAGCGCGGCAAGATGCTCTGGCGGCTCGGCGATTTGATGTTGAAGCATCTCGACGACCTCGCACGCCTCGAGACGCTCGACGCCGGAAAGCCGATCGGCGAGACGTCGCGGATCGATGTTCCCTACGCCGCCGACTGCTTCCACTACTACGCGGGCGCCGCGACGAAGATCGAGGGCGCGACGATTCCGGTCAGCGGCCCCTTCTTCAATTACACGATCCGCGAGCCGATCGGCGTCGTCGGTTTGATCGTGCCGTGGAATTTCCCGCTCCTGATCGCGTCCCGGAAGATCGCCGCCGCGCTCGCGGCGGGCAACACCGTCATCCTGAAGCCGGCCAGCGAGACGCCGCTCACGGCGCTTCGGTTGGGCGAGCTCGCGCTGGAGGCGGGGCTGCCGCCGGGCGTTTTCAATGTCGTGCCCGGTTTCGGCTCTACGGCCGGCGCGGCGCTCGTCGCGCATCCCGGCGTGGCGGGGATCGCGTTCACGGGGTCGACGGAGACCGGCCAGCTCCTCATGAAGAACGGGGCGAGCACCGTGAAGAAGCTGTCGCTCGAACTCGGCGGCAAATCGGCGAACATCGTGCTCGACGACGCGGACCTCGACGTCGCGTCGCGCGGCGCCATGAGCGCCATCTTCTACAACAAGGGCGAGGTCTGCACCGCAGGCTCCCGGCTCGTGGTCACGAAGTCGGCGCACGACGCCCTGCTCGAGAAGGTGGTGGAGCGCGCGTCCAAGTTCACGCAGGGCGATCCGCTCGATCCTAAGACGCGGATCGGACCGCAGGTGTCCGAAGCCCAGGTGGAGCGGATCGGAAAGTACGTGGACATCGGCAAGAAGGAGGGCGCGCGGCTCGTCCTGGGGGGCGAAGCCGCCAAGATCGGCGACGGCCGCGGCTACTACTGGAAGCCGACGATCTTCGACGGCGTTTCGAATTCGATGACGATCGCCCGCGAGGAGATCTTCGGACCCGTGCTCTCGGTGATCGCCGTCGACGACTTCGATCAGGCGATCGCGTTGGCCAACGACTCGGCCTACGGGCTCGCCGCCGCCGTCTGGACGCGCGATGTGAAGAAGGCGCACAAGGCGGCGCGCGCATTGCAGGCGGGCACTGTCTGGATCAACGCCTACAACCTTTACGATGCCGCTTCCCCCTACGGCGGCACCAAGGCCTCCGGATTCGGACGCGAGACGGGCCTCGCGGGCCTCGACTTCTATACGCAGACGAAGAGCGTGTGGGTCGACCTGAGCTAGCCGTGGCCAACGTCCTGCTCGAGCGGCACGGTCGCGTGCTGCTCGTCACGCTGAACCGTCCCGATGTATTGAACGCGCTGGTCCTGGACATGCGCCAGGCACTCCGCGACGCATTCGACGGCGCCGCGCGCGATGCCGAGATCGGCGCGGTCGTGCTCACGGGCGCCGGGCGCGGGTTCTGCTCCGGCGGCGACATCCCCTTCATGAAGGAAGTGATCGAGAAGGGTGGCCGCTACGAGGACTTCCGTCCGCTCGTGGCGGCGGGCCGCGAAGTGGCGCTGGCGATCCACCGGTGCGGCAAGCCCGTGATCGCCGCGGTGAACGGCGCCGCGGCCGGCGGCGGCATGGGCCTCGCCCTCATGTGCGACACGCGGTGGGCGTCCGAGAAGGCGAAGTTCGCGCAGTCGTTCGCGCGCATCGGCCTCCACCCGGATTGGGGCAGCCTCTACACGTTGCCGCGCTTGATCGGAGCGGCGCGCGCCTTGGAGCTGATGTGGACCGGCGACCCCGTCGATGCCGCGGAGGCGCTTCGGATCGGCCTCGTGACGCGAGTGGTCCCGCACGAACAATTGCTCCCGGAGACCCTGGCGTTCGCCGAGCGCCTGGCGCGCGGCCCCGCCGTTGCGCTCGCCCAGATCAAGCGCTCGGTCTGGGATTCGCTCGGCTCCGACCTGGAGCAGACGCTGGCCCGGGAGATCGATGCCCAGGAAACGTGCTGGAACACGCGCGATTCCAAGGAGGGCATCGCGGCCTTCTTGGAGAAGCGAGAGGCCAAGTTCGAGGGGCGTTAGCACCCCAAGTTGAGGGCGCGCCGGCGCCCAACTTCGGCGGGCGACCCGACCCCCGATCCGCTATACTCCACCGCACGAAAGCAGCAGGTCACCGCGTCACGAAACACCGCAAGGAGGTACCACTCGTGAGCCCCGAAACGATGACCACGCCGACTCCAGGCACGCTCTGTAAGTATCGGGCCGAGGGCGGCATCGCGTTCCTCGAGCTGTCCGACCCGCCGGCGAACACGTACACGTACGAGATGATGCGCGACATCGACGAGGCGGTCTTGAAGGCGCGCTTCGACGAAAGCGTGCACGTCATCGTGATCCGCGGCGCGGGCGAGAAGTTCTTTTGCGCCGGCGCGAACATCAACATGCTCAAGACCGTGAATCCGGTCTTCAAGTACTACTTCTGCCTCCACGCGAACGAGACGCTGAACCGCCTGGAGCAGACGCCGAAGCTCGTGATCGCGGCGCTCAACGGCCACTGCGTCGGCGGCGGGCTCGAGATCGCGATGGCGGCGGACATCCGGATCGCGAAGAAGAACGCGGGCAAGCTCGGACTTCCCGAGGTGACGCTCGGCGTTCTGCCCGGCACGGGTGGCACGCAGCGCATGGCCCGACTCGTCGGGAAGGCGAGGGCCATCGAGATGATGACGACCGGAAGCACTTTCTCGTTCGAGGATGGGCTCGCCATGGGCCTCGTGAACCACGTGTTCGAGGCGGAGGATTTCGACGCGAAGGTGCTCGAGTACGCGAAGCAGTTCCTGCCCCCGAACAAGGCGTCGAAGGCGGTCGGGCGCATCAAGCGTTCGGTCCAGTCGGGGCTCGAGGTTCCGTTCAGCGAATCGCTCGCCATCGAGCGCGAGCTCCAGCAGCAACTCTTCACGAGCGACGACGCCAAGGAAGGGCTCGCGGCGTACGTCGAGAAGCGCCCGGCCAAGTTTACCGGCAAGTAATCGGGACGCGCGCGTGAGTTCGACGCTCGCCCCGCGCGAGCGGATGGTGCTCCGCGCGGCCCGTGAGATCCAGGAGGGGGAGACCGTGTTCGTCGGAACGCGGCTCCCCCTTCTTTCGTATCTGGTCGCGAAATCGCTCCACGCTCCCCGCGCGGTCGCCTTGTATGAGAATGGGCTGATCCGCGAGGAAGCCGCGCGCGAGTTGTTGTTCACGATGGGAGATCCACCGAACATTTTGGGCGCGACCTGCGCCACGACGACGCTCGACGTCATGGGCATGATGGCGGCCGGACGGGTGGATCTAGGAATCCTCGGTGGCGCCGAGGTGGACCGCTTCGGGAACGTGAACTCGACGGAGGTGGTCGGTGAGGGCGGGCGCCGGTCACGGCTCCCGGGCAGTGGAGGCGCGCCGGACATTCTGTCGCTGGCGCGCCGGTGCGTGATCCTGATGCCGCAGGAGGCGCGGCGCCTGGTTCCACGCGTGGCGTTTCGCACGTCCCCCGGACGGGGTGACGGGCCCGGCTGGCGCGAGCGTGTCGGACTGCCGCTCGGCGGTCCATCGGCCATCGTCACGACGCAAGCGGTATTCCGTTTTGATCATGTGATCGAAGAGGCCTATCTCTACGAGGTCTACCCGGGGTTCACGGTGGATCACCTGCAACTGGGGATGGGGTGGGAACCGCGCATCGCCCAGCCGGTCGGGATGACGCGCCCGTTCACGGACGACGAAATCGCGGCGCTTCGGCGGCTCGACCCCGAAGGCTTCTGGACCCGGAAGCCTTGACCGGCTGGACAATTTACGTGGCCCCCCGTACCATGCGGCCTCATCAGTCACTCACTTCTGGGGAGGGCATATGAAGCGTACGTTCACACTTGCGGTCCTCGCACTCGCGCTCATCGCGGGCTCGGCGCAGGCACAGTCCGTCGGCATCGGCGTGCAGCCGTACGGCGGGTTGAGCTTCCCGATCATCCAGGACGACACCGGCAGCGGCGCGGTCTACGGCCTCCGCGTCCCGGTGAAAGTGATTCCGATGCTCACGTTCGAGCCGTACTACCTGACCTCCGATCTTGGCGAAGGTGAGGTGGAGATCGGCGGCATCACGTACGAGCGCCAAGGCTTCAATCACACCGGGTTCGGCCTGAACGCGATGCTCGGTTCGGTGGGCGGCACCGGCGTCCACTTCTATCCGTTCGTTGGCATCGGCAAACACAAGCTGGAGCGCGACGACTATCCCGAGATCAAGGAGACCGCCTACAACTTCGGGCTCGGTCTCGGCATCGGCGCGACGCCGAAGATCTCGGTCGAGGTCCGCGGCGAATTGAACATGGTTGTGACGGATGACACGTCGCGGAAATTCGCGAACGCGACGGTGGGCTTGAACTACTCACTCATGCCGTGAAGGGGGGCGCCATGAAGAATCTGCGATGGATCCTGCCGGCGCTTCTGATCGCCATTGCGGCGCCGGGTTGCATTCTGACTTCGGGACAGATTTTGATCGACTTCGATCTCGGGACGATCGACGTGACGAGCTCGACCGGGTTGGTCGCGGAGCAGATCGACCTCAATACGAACGATGATTACGAGGAGCACAAGGACAAGCTGAAGAACATCGTCGACTTCGCGGTGCTCGGCACGATCAACAACACGGGCGGAACGGATCTCTCGCCCGAGGTCTGGATCACGGCGGATCTGACGAACTACACGACCGACACCGAAGTGAAGGCCAACGGCATCAAGCTCTGGGGCGGCATCCTCGTACCCGCGGGCACGAGCGCCGCGGTCAACTGGGACACGTCGGCCGGGCTATTCACGACGGCCGGAAAGGCGATGATCCTTGCCCAGGCGACGCCGCCGGGGGACGGGAATTTTACGCTGTACGTGCTCGGCGCCAGCGGGACGTATCAGTTCAACGTGACGAACGGCGTGCTGGCCTTGGTGATCGACGCGGGGGTGTAGGGGAACGTCGAGACGTAGCTCGGACATTCGACTCGGCAAAGACAATCGCCCCACGCGGCTCAGGCTGCGTGGGGCGTTTCGTTCGCGCGCTACTTGGAGTTGGAGTTCTCCCCCTCGGGCTTTGTCTCCGCCGCGACGCGCTTAAATTCGACGCGCCAGGCGGGTTTCCATTGGTTTTCCTTGCGGGTCTCCGTGCGGGCCTCGTACCGATTGTCATCGAGGCGAGAGATGGTCGTTCGAAACTCCTGCTTCCCTCCGGAATCGACGTACGTGTCCGTCGAGGACACAAGAGCCCCATCGATCACCTGAAAGTCCCCGTCGCTGTAGCCGCCGATCGAATTGAAGTATCGGTAGATGACTCGCTGTTTCGCCGGATCCCACGAGTAAATTGTTTCGCCGTGGTATGGGGCCTTGGCGCCGGCGACCGAGTGGCGATCGCGGAGATGGGCGCCGTCGTAGACCCACTCCCAGCAGTGGGTATCGATGGTTCCGTCCGGCCTCGTTCCGCTCCAGCAGGAATTTGCGAGGAACGCGAACGGCTGGAAGTGTGGCGAGACTTCGGCCTTGGCCGGGCTCGCCGTCATGCTCGCGAGCATGGTAATGCCAATGATTCGGGATAGGAACGCGTGGATCCGAGAGCGCACAGGGGTCGTTCTCCTTTCATCGAGGACCGGCGGCTGCCGATTCTTGGAGCATGTCAAAGTAGGTCTTGAGTTGCCGGACCGAGGCGTCGAATGCGGCGATGTCTCGATGCGTGCGCGCCTGCATCACGCCTCCCTCCATCGTCGTGAGCACGAATTGAGCGAGTTCACGGCGATTCGCCGAGGTGGGTAGGCGATTGCCGGCGGCGTCGAGACACGCGCGCACCGCTTCGGTCCAGCCCACGAAATTCGCGGCGATCCTCTCTCGAACGACGGGGTCGGGCTCGTGCAACTCCAACGCGAGGCTTCCCAGCGGGCACCCGTAGAAGCAATCGGTCTCGACGAGCAACTCACGGTACTTCGCGAGAAGCGCGAACACGCGGTCGATGGGATCGTTTAATCCGCGCCACGCGGGTTCGAGCAGTACCGGTTGTAGACCTTCGATGTAGCCGTCGAGCACGGCGAGGAGCAGGTCCTGCTTTGCCGGAAAGAAGTGGTAGAGACTTCCGCTGTTCGCGCCGGCCGCGCGGAGGATGTCCTGGATGCTGGTCGAGCCATACCCCTTCTCCCAAAAGAGGCGCATGGCTTCCGCGACGATCCGCTCTCGGGTGGTTCCGATCTGGGCACGCTCCGATTGCATGCGGTTTGTGGGGCCTTTCTCGCTTTCGTTAAAGGAGTTGCGTGCGTGACGGCCTTGGCGACTCTTGTTAGTTGATCGATCAACTAACTATACCGGCCGGCTTTGCCCGCGTCAACAGGTTCTTGTTCGACGTCCAAGCCCGTGGTCGAAGGCCGGGCCCGACTGATGTCATCATGGGAAGCATGCGCACCAATCTCTGGACCGTGATCGCGGTTGGCATCGTCGCCTACGCCGCGTGCGACATGGTGCATGAGGTGCTGGGTCACGGGGTCGCATGCGCCCTGACCGGCGGACACGCGATTTCCCTCTCGACGGTTGCGTTGCAGACCGAGTCCGAGAGTCGGCTCGTAGCCGCGGGCGGCTCGATCGCCAACGTGATCGCCGGCTTGGTCTCGCTCCTCGCGTTCCGCCGCGGATCGCGCTTCAGCCCCTCGCGCCTCTTCCTATGGGTTTTCGCATCCACAAATCTGCTGAACGGCACGGGCTACTTGCTGTTCTCCGGGATACTCGACTACGGCGACTGGGCAGTCGTCATTGCGGGGTTGGAACCGCACTGGGTGTGGCGGGTGCTCCTGGCGGTGGCGGGGGCCGTGACGTACGTCGGCGTCGTCCGCCTGATTGCCGCGGAGATGGTCCGGCTTGTTCGAAGCGGCGATGTTTCGCGACGGGAAGTGGGGGCCCTGGTGTTTCCCGCGTACGTGGCAGGTGGGTTGCTCTTCGTCGCGGGGTCCGCGCTCAACCCGATCGGCCCCAGCCTGATTCTGCTCTCCGGCGTCAGCAGCGGGTTCGGCGCCATGGCCGGGATGGCTACGGTGCCAAAACTCGTGGAGGCGCGAACCGGCTCGGTCGAGAACGCCGCCGTTCCGCTGGGATTCAGCCTCGGTTGGGTCATCGCCGGCCTGCTCGTCGCGGCCGTATTCGTCGCGGTGTTCGGCCCGGGCGTTCGCTTTTCGTATGGCACTTACCACACGCCAGGAACAAGCCTTTTCGTCCGCGCCATGTAAGCGCGGTACTGCTCGCCGAGTCCTTCCAACAACAGACGCTCCTCGTTGGGGATTCGCTGGAGCACGCCCACGAGTATCGGCAGGGTCGTGAACAAGAATCCCATGGGGCTTCCGAGGATCAGCGGCGGAGCGATCCATTCGAGGATGAAGCCGAGGTAGAGCGGGTGTCGCACGGGTCCATAGAGCCCCGTGTCCACGACATCGTGCCCCTCCTGCAGCTGCACGCGAACGGTGAAGAAGCGACCAAGCGTTCGCTTCGCCGCGATCCGAATGGCGAATCCCGAGAGTCCCGCCGCGACCCCAAGACCCCAGAGCGGCCACGATGGATTCGCGCTGACCAGATTGGCCTTGATGCAGTACATCCAGGAATACATGCCAATGAACGGCAGGATCAGGAAGAACACGAACGTCAGGCGGTCGCGATTCCCGCGCTCCCCCGAGCCCAAGCGAAATCGTGTGAGCCCGAATTCGACGAGCAGGAATAGCACAAAATAGCCGTAGAAGGACCAAACGACGAATTTGTCGGTCACGGAGGGTACTCTAGCCTCGGCGCTCCTGTTCGCCACGAAAAAAAACGACAAAGTATCCGAGCCGATGGCGTGGCATCATCGGCGAACTTTATGATCGAGCATGCAGTCGCCTCCAAAACGCCGCGGATTTGGTTGGCAGCCGGCGCGCTTGCCTACGCCGTCGGCGTCATTGTCGCGAGCGCGAATCCTGGACCCCGAGCGTGGGCGCTCCATTCGCTGGGGTTCCTCCCCCCGGCACTTCGCACGCTAGGACTTGCGCTCCTCGTGCTCGGGATAGCCAAGCTCGTCCATGGCGTGTTTCGCCCCGGCGAGAATCCGGCGGCCGCGCAGCCAGAACGGGGCTCGGCGCCGAAGCGTGCGAAGACCAAACGCGTGGGAGCCAAGCGCGCGAACCGCCAATTCTTCCTTCCCCTCCTCCTCATCCCCCTTGCCGCCACCTTCGCGCTGCTCCGCGCCCGCACCCAATTCCTCGGCGACGGCACCGTCTGGCTCTCGGGACTGCAGGCCAACGTCGTCACGGCCAAGAACGAACCCTTGTCGGCGGCGCTTTGGCTCGGGGTCACGTCGCTACTGCGCACGTTCCACGTACCGATCGAGGCGCACACGCTGGCGGTCCTCCCGATCCTATGCGGACTTGCGGCCGCTACCTTTGCGTGGGGCATCGCGCGCGAACTCGCTCCGCAGAAGCAGGAGCGCATCACCACCCTTGTCTTGCTCCTCACACTCGCCACGACGCAACTCTTCTGCGGCTACATCGAGAGCTATCCGCCCGTGGCGATGTTCGTGTTTGGCTTCCTCTGGCTTGGACTTCGGCGCGTCCGCGGCGAGGGCCCGATTCTCCTCCTCCCGATCGCGTTCGCGCTCTGCGTGGCAGGCCACTTGGCGACCGCGGTCCTCACGCCGGCCTTCCTGTTTCTCGCGCTCCGAGGGCGGGAACCCAAAGCACATCGCTTCGCCCTCGCCGCGGCGGGACCCGCGCTCGCAATCGGGCTTCTGCTCCTTCTCGGATCGAACCCTGCGGAGTGGTTCCGCTCGTTCGCGACGGCGACACGCGGCGGGGATGTCGGCAATCTGAGCACGACGGTGGTCAAACCGGCGTATGGGATCCTTTCCCTGGACCATCTGGTCGATTTCGGGAACGCCATTCTTTTGATCCTTCCGATCCCGCTTCTCCTCCTCGTCGCCCGACTCGCGGAACGACGCGGCCGCATCACGACCCTCGCGCCGGACACGGCGTTCCTAGCGCTGGCCGCGGTCCCGGGCGTCGCGCTCGTCGCGCTCCTCCGGCTCCCGCTTCCGCCGGCACAGGACTGGGATCTGATCTCGATCCTCCTCCTACCGGCAGCGGTCTTCGCCATTCGCGCGGGTCGCTCACTCTTCACCGCACCGGATTCGAAGCGGCTGAACCTGGGTCTCGCGACGTTCGCGGCCGGCGCGCTTCTTCCGTACCTCCTCGTGAACGCGAACGAATCCACCGCGATTCGCCGCTTCGAGACGATCCTCTCGCCCGACGCGAAGATCACCTCCTTCGCTCGCGCGTACGGCAACTACGCCCTGTGGAAGCATTTTTCCGGACGCGGCAATCCGGCGAGTGCGCACCCGTACGCGATCCGAGCGCTCGAGTCCGAGGGTGGCAACCCGCGCTATTGGACGAACGTCGGCCTCGACCTCTATCAGATGAAGCGCTACGACGAAGCCCTTCCCTATCTCGAGGAAGGTGCCAAGCGCGGCCCGAATCTATGGGTGTTGCGCTACAACCTCGGTCTTTGCCTGAAAGAGAAGGGACGATACGTGGAGGCCGCGAACGAATTCGGAGTGGCGGCTCGGACCGGCGGAGGCCGGCCGGAGGTGCTGCACAATCTCGGCATCGCGCTGTTCAAATCGGGCCGCGCGGACTCGGCGATCGCAATCTGGCAGGACGTCGCGAGGCGCTGGCCCGCTTACGCCCAGGCGCTCCAAGCCCAGCAAGGCGGCGCGCCGCCGCCATAGCTGTGCTACGGTCAATGCATGCCCGCCGCCGAGCTTGTTCGTTTCAGCCTCAACGGCCGCGTCGCGCGCGTCACGCTCGATCGACCGCCGCTCCACATCCTCGACCTACCCACGCTCGCCGCACTCGACGCGGCGCTCGATCGCGTAGATCAGACTCCGGAAGCTGTGGTCGCGGTAATCGACGCCACGGGCGGCAAGGCGTTCTCTTCCGGCGTCGACATCGCCGCTCACACGCCCGAGAAGGTCGAGGAGATGCTGGCCCGCTTTCACGCGGCGATCCGAAAGATTCGCGCGCTGGATTGCGTCACGATTGCCGCGGTGCAAGGCGTGGCCTTGGGCGGTGGCTTCGAGCTGGCGCTCGCGTGCGACATGATCGTGGCGGAAGAGGGTGCCAACTTCGGCGTGCCGGAGATCTGGCTCGGCTGCTTCCCGCCGGTGGCGGCTGCGGTACTTCCGAGGCTCATGGCGCCACAGAAGGCCGCCGAGCTTCTTCTGAGCGGCGAGCCGATTACGGCGCGCGAGGCGGCAACCTACGGCCTCGTGAATCTGGTGGCGAAATCAGGCGGGCTGGGCGCGGCACTCGACCGCTACGTCACGCTCTTCACGGAGAAGAGCGGGGCTGCGCTACGAATCACCAAGCGCGCGATTCGGATCGGCGAGGAGGAGCCATTCGCCGCCGCGCTTTCGACGATCGAGCGTCTCTATTTGGATGAGTTGATGCGCACGGAGGATGCAAAAGAAGGGATTCGCGCGTATCTGGAAAAGCGCGAACCGAAGTGGAAGGACCGGTAACGCCCGCCCCCACCCGCACTCGGCCAGACCGCCGCGCCCGCTACTCCTCCCACTTCACGCCGAGCGCGCGCATCATTCCGCTGGCCTTGACGAGGGTCTCCTCGTACTCGGCGTCCGGAATCGAATCCGCCACGATACCGCCGCCGGCGTGGAAGCTCGCGGCGCCGCCGCCCGCGATGACCGTCCGGATCGCGATGTTCCAGTCGCAGTCGCCGCCGACGTCCCAGTAGCCGATCGCGCCCGTATACAATCCGCGCCGCACCGGCTCGAGTTCGTCGATCACTTCGATGCTCCGGATCTTTGGCGCGCCGGTGATGGAGCCGCCGGGAAACATCGCGCGCAGCACGTCCACGGGACCGGCGTCGCTTCGGAGCTGGCCTTCGACGCGCGAGATCAGGTGATGCACGTTCGAATGGCTCGTGACCTCGCAGAGCGCCGAGACGTGCACGCTCCCCGTGACGCACACCTTGCCCAGATCGTTCCGTTCCAGGTCCACGATCATCACGTTCTCGGCGCGGTCTTTCTCGCTGCGCCTCAATTCGCCCGCGAGCGCGGCGTCTTCCTCGGGCGTCGCCCCTCGCGGCCGCGTCCCTTTGATGGGCCACGTCTCGATGCGGTCGCCCTCGATCCGGAAGAACCGCTCGGGCGAGGACGAGGCGAGGCCCGCGCCGTCTTCCATCGAGACGAAGGCGAGGAAAGGCGAGGGCGCCGCTTCGCGGAGCGCGCGGTAGAGGACGCGCGCGGGAGGCGCCGGCGACACTCGAAAGCGCTGCGCGAGGTTCACCTGGTAGACGTCGCCGGCCGCGATGTGGTCGAGCGCGCGCGTGACCAGGTCACGGTAGGTGGCGCGTGTGAAGTTGGACTCGACCTCCGCCGGAGGGCCCGCGAGCCAGGCGGCAAGTTCGGGGTCGCGGGCCTGCGGCTCGTCGGCGTCCCTGCCGCCGTCACCGCTGCCGCCGTCGTCCCCGCCCGCGCCGATCGCCTCCTCCACGACCTGCCACTGCTTCTCGAGCCGTGTCTCGGCGCGCGTGGCGCGCCAGGCCGGATCCGGCTCGGGCAGCCCCGTCGCGACGACCCATGCTTTTCCGGTCGAGCGTTGCCACGCCCATACGACGTCGTAATACCCGAGCGAGAGATCTGGGACGGCCGACTCGCGTACGGCGCGGCTCGGGTAGCGCTCGATCCAATCCTTCAAGTCGTACGAGAGATATCCGGCGAGTCCGGAGACGAACGGGATCGAGGCGCCAGCCCCCCCGTCCGCGGCCCCGAATTCGACGCGCGCCGGCCACGCCGCCGCGAGCGCGTCGAGCGGATGCCCCGGCAGGGTGACCGCGGGCAGCTCGACACCGCCATCTCCGCGCTGGATCCGCCGTAGCGCGCCGTCTCGCAATTCGAGCCGCCACGCGGGGTCGAAGGCGAGGATCGTCCACTCGCACGACTCGTGCTCTTCGCCGGCGGACTCCAGGAAGATCGTGTGCGGGAGCCGTTCGACCGCCGCCAGGACGTGAAGCGGCTTCCACGACGACGGCAACTCGCGAACGAGCGGCTGGACACCGGGGACGACCGCGCGCTCAGTAGCCATAGTCCACCGGCTCGGCGAAGTGGTGTTCCGCGGGCAACAGCGCCGCCACGCGCTCGTTCCCGAGCCGCGCCAGGTACGCCGCGAGATCGGGCGCCCCATCCACCCACTCGGCGCGCCACGCCGCATAGCCCTCGGCCGTCTTCGTCTGCTCGTGATACTGCGAATACGCGGCATGGTCGCGGCGGTAATAGCCCTGCACGGGTGAGGGATGCGCGCCCCATCGGGCTTCGCACACCGCGGTCACCACCAGACCGGGTACGACGACGCGGTTCGGGTCGCGGCGGATTTGCTCGGGCGTGACGATCTCCTCCGCGGTCACGATCACGACGCGAGACGCGCGCGCCGCATCGGGCGTGATGCCGAGGCTTCCCCACATCGCGGCATTCCCGTGCGGATCGGCGCGCTGCACGTGGATGATCGCGACGTCGGGATGGAGCGCCTTCACTGCCAATACCGGCCCGCCGCCCATCGGATCGTCCATCGCGACCAAGTACGGATTGCGCTTCACCCAATCGGCGCCCAAGGCGCTCCGCGTGGGAATGTAGGGCGAGCCGATCGCGCCCGCGTGCAACGCGAGCGCCAGCGTGAAGTTCGAAAAATCCACGACCTCGATCGAGCGCGGCTCGCCGTGTTCGACCGCGCGGCGAAACGCGTAGGCGGAGCCCATCATCACGTTCCCCACCCACGCCGCCATCACGCGCATCACGAGCCCGGCGCCGATCAATTGATCGAAGCAGATGTCGCTCACGGGGCCGACCAGCGTCAGATCGCCCACGCGCTGTCGGATCAGCTCGCGCGTCGCGGCGAAGGGAATCATCTGCTCGAAGCAGGTGCCCATCGCCACGACGGAGCCCGGGCCCACGTAACGCTTCACCGCCTCGCTCAACGGCAGCACCTTGTCGCGACCGGTGTCGCGCGGGAGCGCGTCGGTTCGATCGGCGGGACGCCAGGGATAAAGATCGTCCATTCGGACGATGGGGTCGGTGGTCATGGCTGGAATGTGGCATTATAGCCGCTCGCCGCCCTTCGCGCGAAGGGCGGTGCCGCAGGGCGCCGGGGGGATGCGCGCATGATTCCGCCGCAAGACGAACGCCTCGACATTCACGACCGGCTTCGCCGGCTCTACTACGTCCTACTCGGAATCGTCATTGGCGTCGCGCTCGTGCTCGGTATCGCGCAGGCCACCGGATGGCCCCGCTTGACCCTGACGAGCGAGGTCACGATCTTCGCTCCTCCCGCTCGCGTCTGGGCCGTCTTCTCCAATTTCTCGGCCTACCCGGAGTGGAACGCCTTCATTCCGGAGGCGACCGGGGCACTCGAGAAGGGAGCGCGCCTCACGGTGCGCATCGCGCCGCCGGGAGGCGTCCCGCTGACGCTCACGCCGAAGGTTCTGCTCGTCACCCCCGGGTCTCGTCTCACGTGGCGGGGCCGACTCTTCGCGCCCGGCATTTTCGACGGGGAGCACGACTTCGTGGTCGAGGCACAGGACTCCACCGTCACGCGCTTCACGCAATCCGAGACGTTCAAGGGAATCCTGGTCCCGCTCCTCGCCCCATCGCTGAATCGAAACGTCCACGCGGGGTTCACACAGATGAACGAGGCGCTGAAGCAACGCGCCGAGAAGCTCGCCGCCGAGGCCGACGCGGCCGACGCTCCCCGGGGCGCGATGCCTGCCGCCTCGGCCGCGGTCGCCCCTTAGCTCTTCGCCGGCTCCTCCTTGATGAAGATCTTCACGATGATGAAGACCACCACGGCGATGATGAAGAAGTCGATGAGCGAGCCGGCGAACGGTCCGGTCCCGAACTTGACGCTCCCGACCGAGAGGGTGGCCTCCCGCCAGTTGCCGCCCGGGGTCATGGCGCCGATGACCGGCATGATGATCTCGGAAACGAGCGCTGCGACCACCTTGCTCACGGCGCCGCCAATCACAACGGCGACCGCGAGGCCAACGACGCCGTGCTTCATGAGGAACGCTTTGAATTCCTTCAACATGCCGGGTTCCCTCCCGCGCGGCCGCTAGCAACGCCCGTCGCACCGGCCGCGGCTCGAGGGCGATCGACGGCCTTCTGACCGTCGCGCGGAGCCTACTCCGCTGTGTTAGGCTAACGCCATCGTGAATCGCGCCCGCCCGCTTCAGGCCGCCCCCTCGGACCGGGCCTGACGCGCGCGATGTTCCACTGGGTCGACACGATCTTCCCCCGCCGAATCCTTTTCCAGAAGGATCGCCGACTTTGGCATCTCTTCATCGGCCGCCTCTTCGCTTCGACGGGATTCTCGATCGTCATCCCATTCCTGGCGCTCTACCTGCACGGGACGCGCGGCTACCCGATGAGTGCGGTCGGGCTGATCTTCTTCGTGGGCGCCTTGACCGGCGCGGCCGGCCAGATCGTCGGCGGCGAGTGGTGCGACCGCGCCGGCCGGAAGGTGGTCCTCGTCTGGTCGCAGATCATCCGCTCCATCGCATTCTTGGCGCTCGGTCTGGCGGTCACGCTCCACGGTCCCTTCTTCGCGTTCATGGCGCTCACTTCCTTGAGCGCGTTCGCGGGTCGGATGTTCGAGCCTCCCTCGGGCGCGATGATCGGCGACATGGCGGAAGGAGAGCGGCGTGCCGAAGCGTTCGGCGTGCTTCGGATCGGCGGCAACCTGGGCTGGGCGCTGGGACCGGCGATCGGCGGATTCCTGGCGGCGCTTTCCTACGCGTCGCTCTTCTTCGTCGCGGCGGGCGTGCTCCTGGCCGCGGCGATCCTGATCGCACTCAAGGTCGAGGAGACGTCGCCGCGCCACCGCCGGCGCGCGCAAGGCGAGCCCGCGCCGATCGAGGAGATTCCGGCGGTCGGCCCGACACCACCGGGGCGCGGCTTCGAGCTCTCCTCGATTGGCGACACGCTCCGAGACCGCGTGTTCCTACGTTACTGCCTCATCACGTTGATCTTCTTCACGGTGATGGCGCAGCTCATGTCGACGCTCTCGGTCTACGTCGTCGAGTGGGCGCACCAGTCGCAGGTCGAGCTGGGAATCCTTTACACTTTGAACGGCCTGATGGTCGTGTTTCTTCAATTCCCCGTCGTCCGGATCCTGACCCGGTTCCGCCTCACCACGGCGATGGTGGTCGGAAGCCTGCTCTACGTGGCGGGGTACGCCATGATGGGGATGGGCTCGAGCTTCGCGCTCCTCGCGGCGGCGATGTTCGTCGTCACGTCGGGCGAGATCGTCGCTTCGCCCGCCTCGATGAACCTCGTCGCGAATTTCTCGAGCGACCAGGTTCGGGGGCGGTACATGGGAGTCTATGGGCTGTTCAATTCCTTCGGCTGGTCGATCGGTCCCTTGGTCGGCGGCGTGCTGCTCGACGTCGCCGGGGGGCGGCCGTTCCTCCTCTGGGGCCCCATCGCCGGCCTCATGCTCCTCGCGGCGCTCGGGTACTGGGACCTGAGACGCCGCATCGATCCAGCCACCGACGAAAACAGGGAGGGTGCCGCATGAGCGCCACCGGAACCGAACACCGCTTCGAATGCCGCCTCGTATGGTCGGGCGCGACGAAAGGCCCGACGACGAACTACGAGTCCTACTCGCGCGAGTGCCGCGCCGATTTTCCGGGCAAGCCGTCGCTCCGCCTCACCGCGGCTGCCGTCTTTCGCGGCGATCCCGCGATCGCCGATCCCGAAGACCTTCTCGTCGCGTCGCTCGCCGCGTGCCACTTTCTCTCCTACGTGGCGCTGTGCGCTCGAAACGGCGTGCAGGTGATCACGTACGAGGACGACGCGGTGGGCGTCATGGCGCGCGTGGAACGCGTCACGAAGTTCACGGATGTGCTGCTCCGCCCGCGCGTCACGATTTCCGCGGGCTCGGATCCCGAGAAGGCGCGCGCGCTCCATGAGCGGGCGCATCACGAGTGCTTCATCGCGAATTCCGTGAATTTCCCGGTCCGGAACGAGCCGGCGATCTCGGTCGCCGCGCCGGTCTGAGGCGCCGGCGGTGCCCAGCAGACGCACCGGCGACAGCGCGGAACCGGGGCCCACGGTCGTCGGACGGCCGTGGCAGATCTATCTCCTGACGGCTCTCTGGGCGGTGAAGGGATTCCAGGAACTCTTCGCGGGGGTGATCGGATCGGGGTTCTTCACGTCGTCTCAGGCGGCGCGCGGCGTTCTATCGGGGTATCCGCTCCAGCTGGCGATCCAGAGCGTCCTCTTCTCGGCGCTCCTCGCGATCGGGTCCTTCACCGTCATGACCCTGCTGTGGCTGGGCAAGCGACCGGCGCGCGCGGGCGGAATCGCGGTCGCGCTGGTCAGCGAATTGCCGATGCTCGGCTACCTGGTGTCGCGCCCGGCGGAATTCGGCAGCGAAGCGAACCTCGTGCGCACGGTCCTCGTCGCGTCGATCGTGAACCTGGGAATCGTGGGCCTGCTTCTCTTCGACGGACGGCTCGCGGCGTTCCTCGGAAGCACCCGGCTTACCGGTTGGTGGGTCCCAAGGCGCTGACGCGCACTCCCTGCGGCGGCTCGAAGAGTTCGACGACGTTCCCGCAACCGTCCTCGGCGAGGATTTGCCGGCCGCCCGGCCCGACGACGATGTCGTTCCGGAAGGCGACGCCGGATGCGCGGAGCTTCGCGACGATCAACTCGAGGTCGGTGACCTCCACCACGATGCGATTCCAGCCGCCCGGCCCCGGTTTCCTGCCGTCGGGCATCGGCCGCGCGGCGGACGTCTCCGGGCTGCTCAGCCAGAGCATGAGTTCGCCCTTCGACACGGCGGCGAAGGGCGGTCCCCACCGCATCGCGAGCGTGAACTCCAGGCGGTCGACGTAGAAGGCGAGCGCCTTGTCCACGTCATCGACGAAATATCGAACGATCGCCATGATGAACCTCCCCCAGCCCCTTACCCGAGCGTGTAGCCGCCGTCCACGATGATGACCTGCCCGGTCACCCACGACGATTTATCGGTGCAGAGGAACGAAGCCACGTTCGCGACTTCCTCCGGCGTGCCCACGCGGCCGAACGGCGTGCGCGCGGTCGATTCGCGGATGATCTCGTCGTAGCTCGGGAAGATCTTGAGCGAATCGGTGTCGATGAATCCGCCCGACACGGCGTTCACGTTGATCTTCCGCGGCGCGAGTTCGAACGCGAGGTAGCGGACGAGCGTCTCGATGGCCGCCTTGGAAACGCCGATCGCGGCGTAGCCGGGGATGTAGCGGTGGCTGCCGAGGGACGTCAGCGCCACGATCTTCCCGCCCTCCGGCATCAGCTTCACGGCTTCCTGCGCGCAGAAGAGGAGCGCTTTGGCGTTCGTGGCCATCGCCACGTCCCACATCTTGTCGTTCACCTCGAGCACGTTTCCGAAATGCCCGAGCGCGGCGTTCGAGATCAGGATGTCGAGCTTGCCGAACTCCTTCTTGATCTCCTCGAACATCGCCGGGATCTGCTCGGAGTTGCCCATGTTGGCGCGAAGGGCGATCGAACGGACGCCCTTCGACTCGATTTCGGCGACCGCGGCCTTGGCCGCGTCGCGGCTGCGGAAGTAATTGATCGCGACGTCGGCGCCCATTCCGGCGAGGTTCAGGGCGATGGCCTTTCCGATGCCCCGGGTGCCGCCCGTGACCAGCGCCTTCTTTCCCTTCAGCTCCGCCATGCTCCCTCCGTGTAAGTCATTGAACGGGCGCAGATTCTGTTAAAGGGCGGGCGCGAAGTCAAGCAAAACGGCCGGCGCGAGGGCCGGCCGTGCAAAGCGGTTCGGAGACTTCGGGTTGCTAGGCGCCCGGTTTCATCTCGCGAGCGACCAAGGAGAGGGCGGCGTTTTCCCGCCAGCCGCTCACGACCGCGACCAGGCTGACCGTGCTGCCGTCGGCGGGGCGCGTCCGCGCCAGGGCATCGCCGACCGCGAGCGGGAACGTCTGTCCCGTTTCCGCGAGGGTGAACGTGGCGCTGCCGTTCTTCGCGGTGGCGAGCGTGCCGCGCGCCTCGAAGAGCACGTCGACGACGTTCAGG